>Ga0247844_1000011_pt1 | contig 368149 bp, 331 predicted proteins | sample LaCtaG_FD_192421 | JGI IMG/M metagenome (GOLD analysis project Ga0247844, IMG submission 192421) | Freshwater microbial communities from meromictic Lake La Cruz, Castile-La Mancha, Spain - LaCruzMarch201714.5m_1 | ecosystem: Environmental > Aquatic > Freshwater > Lake | place: Spain... | reverse complement strand
GGGCACCAAAAAGAACGCAAGCGTCCGAATTCACCGGACAAAAAACCGCAACTTAGATGCGATGGTCCGCCTGGTCTGTCGCAGCTATCTTCGGGTGGCCTGAGACCCTCGGGTTCCCCCCGGGGGCGCTACCGGGGCGCACTCAGCTTGCAAGGGACATGGGGTGCGGGGGCAGTTTCACCAGTTCGGGCATGCCAAGCCAGTTTCCCTGCATCTGGTCGCATCCGAAGGATGCAACAAGCGCCGCAGTCTCCGCGCATTCGATGCCCTCGACAGTACAGGAAATGCCGAGTTCATGCGCAAGCGACATGGTCGCCCTCATGATTTTCTGGGTAATGGCGCGGTCCCTCAGTTCACCAACGAAGGCGCGGTCCAACTTGATCTTGTCGAGCGGCAGCCGGTCAAGAACTGCGAGCGAGGAATAACCTGCGCCGAAATCGTCAAGCGCCACAAGGAAGCCGAGCGCCCGCGCCTCGTCGAGTACAGCGCAATTTTCTGACACATTTCTCAACGCAACCAACTCGGTGACCTCAAGCTCAATCCGGTTTTCTGAAATGCCATGTCGGGCGATCACGCCGCAGAGATTGCGCAGAAAATGGCGGGAGGTGAGTTGCGAAGGTGAGACATTTATCGCAAGCGAACAGGTGGTCCCAGCCAGCGCTGGCAGGGCCTGATGCATGGTTGACCAGAGCATGTCGTTGAGCAGGCCAAGGCGCTCTGCGATGGGGATAAAGTCCAGCGGTGCAGGATCACGCGGGAAACCGCTTTCCGGCCAGCGCGCCAGAAGTTCCAAAGTGACGATCTTGCCGCTGCGGGCCGAGACGATCGGTTGCAACGCGGCTCGGATCTTGCCGTTGGCAAGCGCATCGCGGAACGCGATCTCGATCGCGGAGGATGCAAGTGCAGCCTGATCAATCACCGGATCAAACTCGACGACGCCAATACGCTCGACCTTGGCGCGGCGCATCGCTACATCGGCGCAGTGCAGAATCTCCGACACAGACGTGCTCTCGCCGGGGGCGCTTACCCAGCCGATTGATGCGCCTACCGAAACACTCAGCACGGCGCAGTGTATCGGAGCCGTGATGCAGTTGTGGAGTGCCAGCATCATGCGCTCGTTTGCCTGCGCTTCTTCAGGCGCTTCAAACAGCGCTGCAAATTCGTCCCCGCCCAGACGTGCCGCCCCGATCACATACGGTTGTTCGATAAGGCGCCGACCGATCTCCCGCAGCACCTGGTCACCGACCGCGTGACCGTATTGATCGTTAAGTGGCTTGAAGCGGTCGAGGTCAATGAACACAAGGGTCAGCGGCCGGCCGGCATTTTTTTGAGCTGTCACAAGATCAACGAAAGAGCGCCGGTTCTGAAGGCCTGTCAGTGGATCTTCTGCGGCAAGTTGCGCCGTTTCGCTTACCAGGTCGCGCAGCCTCTCGCGGACCTGCAGGTTCTGGATTGTGGCCAGGATCATGTACAATGAGATCGCAAAGATCGAGCAGACTGAGATAACCTTATGGAAGGGCAATAAAACAGGGTCTGACAGGGTGATCGCGGCTGCGGCCGCAAAGCCGACGAGAACAGGGACGCCAGACGCGAATGTTTGTACCCGGCTGCTATTATACAGAAGCGAGACGTGGACCAGGACGCCTATCAGCAGGGTCATGCCGAGCAGCCGGTGTATGGGCCCCTCTGCTACGAAGACGAGTCCGGCGAAGACCCAGAAGGTAGTCACAGACGACCTTAGCAGGATCAGGATTAAAAGCTGCCGTCTTCCAAACGGTGCATCGAGACGCTGGTGGAAAGCGAAGCGGCGCTCCAGGTGCTCAATCTGGACGATAAAAAAACACCAGGCAAGCGCGATCGCCGGATGGACGATCCACATGGAAAGGACCGTTATGATCAGCACCACGATGATCTGGGCAAGCCAGTCTGCCTTGAGCCGCGCCGCGATATCGAAAGCTGCGGCATGTTCGGCCTGAAGCGACCAGCCGGGCCCGAGCGCTCTTGATAAGCGTGTGCTGTTAGAGAGTTTCATCCCTCTCGCTTAACGACATATGTCTAATGCATCCCGAAAAGCGGCTCGGGATTTCTGAGCGACGATTAAGCTTTTCGTCAGTAATGCCGCCGCTCCGTGCTGTTGGAATCCGCGCCTTACAGTTGTCAGACGACAGCGAGCATGTCTGCTGCAATCCGGGGTGAGTGGGTATCAGGCGACGCGCAGTTCCCGCTGCTCGTCAAACGCGCCACGGGTTTGTCTTTGATAAGCGGACATCGCCGACGCATAGGCCGTCTACCCAAAAGGATCGTCGCAAAAAGGGGAGGGGGCGGTTTCGCACCGCGCAAAGGCCCCTGTACTGCCCGCGGCGCGGCGCGGAGCGGGCTGATGCAGTCGATCCAGAAGCCGCAGGTCGCGGGCGCGGTCGTTGCATGGCTGCAGAGCGGGCTGTCAGCGGCGGCCTTTGTGCTGATCTGTCCTGGGTTACTGCCGGTGTCGCAGCGCAGTTTTGCGGCGAAGCTGAACATCCTAAAGCTGACGGGCGAGGGGGGTGTCGATCAGGTGCCCGGCCGGGTTCAGAAGGCGGTTGCCAGTGATATCAGTACACAGACGATAATTGGCCTGATGATTGCGGCGGTGCCCTGGGCGGGTAGGGCATGGCCCGGAATGCCGCAGCCGTTCTTCCGGGCCTTCCTGATGTTTGTGGCAAGCTATATGCAGATTGTCGGCGGGGTGGTTGCGATCTTCGTTCCGGCGCTGTTCAGCGTGATGATGTTCGAGGGGTTCGGCAAACCGCTGATCCTACTCTCTGCGCTACTGGTGATCGGCTTCGTCGCGGGCAACATCATCCAGCCGCGCATGCAGGGCGCGGGGCTGAACCTCGACGCCGTTGACGGTGGTGGCGATGGCGATCCGGGCGGAGTTCAACAGCACGCGCTGGCTGGCCGTGGTGCTGTCGAATGACGCCAACCCCTATCCGACGCGGCCGCGCAGGTTCACCCTGCGCACGCGCGCTCCGGTCTGAGCGACGCGGCGAACTGTGTTTGCGGGTTGCTCGTGCCCCGTGTCCGTTGGATGTTGGAGCATCGCTGGGCCAAGGTTGTGGACTTTCCCGATCAGGCAGAACCCGGCGCGCAGGGGTCTTTACAATGATTACGGCGCCGGCCGTCACCATCGGGCGCATCGGGCATGAGCGCGAACCCATTGTCGTGATCGACGGGTTCAGCTCGGATCCGGCCGGGCTGGTCGAGGCCGCTGCGTCACAGGCCTATGCGGCGCGCGGGGCGCATTATCCGGGGGTGCGCGCGGCGCATGCGGGGCAGTACCTGTCCGAGCGGATGGACCTTTTGATGCGGCTTTTGTCGGACGTGTTCGGGCATAGCAATGGGGCCGATCTCGTGGAGTGCAATTTCTCGATCGTCACGACGCCGCCTGAGGCGCTGACGCCGCTGCAACGTCTGCCGCATTTCGATGCCGCCGATCCCGGTCGAATCGCGGTGCTGCATTACCTGTGCGGACCGTCAGCGGGCGGTACGGCGTTCTATCGCCACCGCACGACCGGGTTCGAGACGGTGAGCCTGTCGCGGATGGAAGATTATGCCGAGCGGCTGGACGCGGACCTTGCCCGGCACGGTGATCCGAAGGCGGAGTATCTGCGCGGGGACACGGCGCTGTTTGAGCAGACCTACCGGGTCGGGGCGGCGTTCAACCGGCTCGTGATCTATCGTGGCTGGACACTGCATTCGGGCACCGTGCCGGCGGGCCTCGCGCTGTCGGGTGACCCGCGGGCCGGGCGGCTGACGGTCAATACATTCCTTCAGGCCCGGTGACGGCGCTGAGGGGATAGTCCGCCTCGGCGACATAGCGGCTCGGGCCGGACCCGCGCGCATAGCTGGCATAGAGATGGAAGACGTCCGCCTGCCAGGCATCCGTGCGCAGGCCCTGATGGCGTTCACTCCAGGCGCGGGCATCGTCCAGCGGGGTAGCGTGGCAATAGGCAAGCGTCACGTGCGGCGTGAACGGGCGGCGCTCAATCGTGAGGCCGAGGCGCCGGCCGGCCCGCTCGCACTGCGCGGCGAGGCTGCGGAGGGCGTCGGTCTCGCGCACGCGGGCCCAGACGGCGGTCGGCTCGCGCCGGCCGAACCAGCCGGCGCCCTCGAGCGTGACCTCGAAGGCCGGGATCTCGATCTCGCCGATGAGGTCATCGAGGTCATGGGCGCGCTGCGGTGCAACCTCGCCATAGAAGCAAAGTGTAATGTGAAAATTTTCCTCGGGCCGCCAACGGGCGCCTGCGAGGTTCTTCTGGAGCGCGCGTAACTCGCGAGCAGCATCCGACGGAACGGGCAGGGCGGTGAACAGGCGAAGCATGGACGGCGTTGTGGCGCGGACGCCGGGCAAAGTAAAACCCGGCCTTGCGGGCCAGGTTATCGCTTGTGTTCAAATCTGCTGACCAGCGGGATGCGAGATTGTCCGGTTTTTCAAGCTCCTGGGCAAGCAGGTCTAGAAAAGACGCGCGATTTCTTGTCACTTCAGCCTTCATCGTCTCGCAGACTTTCTGGATCGCAGCGTCGATCTGTTGCTGGTTCAGCGCGGCGCCGAGTGTCCCGCGGCACTATTTCTCGCGGATCCGGCTCAATTCTTCCTCGTCGATGCGCGCGGCAATGGCACTGTCGCGGCTGCGAAGCGCGATGCCGGGATGGCCTGCGATCTTCCCGGCGGCGGCGATATTGAAATCGTTTGGATGTTTCCTGATCTTGTCTGCGGACGCGGCTGCATCAGCCACTTCTATTCCCCTTCAATACATGTACCGGAGGTTGCAGGTCCCTCGCCACCGGTTTACCAGCGCGAGGCAAGCGAACATCCATGTCAACTATGACCCATCACGTCCGAGAAGGCTGAATTCCGGCACTGCCAATGCCGATTTTTAGGCGATTGAGCCCGTTTTCTCGCAAGGGTTGAGACGAAGCCCCGGTCCCGGTTTTAATCTGGATTTAATGTTGCCCCGAATGCTCGCAGATCTTGGGCTTGTAGCCTGTGCCGGCACCCTGAAAGTGCAGGCTGGCGGCCACTCTGGTTGCCGGATACTGTTGCAGTAACGCGAGAGAGCCCCCATATTCGGAAAAACGGAACGCTCGCGGGCGTCCGCGATTATTGAAAGGGTTTCTGCACTAATGAACGACTTCAACCGGACTTTCGGCGCGATCGATACGCGCTCGGCCGATACCTCAGTCAACGTGGGCCTGCGCGCCTTCATGCTGGGGGTCTATCAGAAGCTCGCCCTTGGCATTGCGCTGGCGGGCGTACTCGCTTTCGTGGTCGGCGCGAACTTCGTGCCGGCCCTGACACAGGCCGTGCTGTTCTCGCCGCTGCGCCTCGTGATCCAGTTTGCACCCCTCGTGCTGATTCTCGGCTCGGCCTTCCTCATGAAGCGTCCGTCGCCGCTCGCGACCGGGATCATGTATTGGACGATCGTGTCCCTGCTCGGCCTCAGCTTGTCGATCTGGGTCTTTGCCGCCACCAATAATGTCGAGCTGGCCTCGAGGGCCGGCCGCACGATGAGCCCCGAGTTCATGACGATCGCGAAAGCCTTCTTCCTGACGTCGGCCTCGTTCGGCGCGCTCAGCCTGTTCGGCTATACGACCAAGATGGACCTGAAGCCGATCGGCGTGTTCGCGACTTTCGCGATCTTCGGTCTGATTCTTCTCAGCTTGGTCAGCCTGCTCTTCCCGCCTTCGGGCTTCCTGGAAGTCGCAATCATGGGCGGCGTGCTGGCGATCTCGGGCATCCTTATCGCCTATGACACCCAGAGCCTGAAGATGGGATATTTCGAGAACGAGGGCGACACGCGCTCGCTGGCCGTGATGACCAATTTCGGCGCGCTCACCTTCTTCATCTCGTTCTACAACATCTTCACGATCCTGATGTCGATGCTGTCCAGCAACGACTGATATCCGGACACGGATACCTGACATGCGCGCCCGTGAGCTTCGCTCACGGGCGTTTGCTTTTGGGCCGCATTGCGCGCCGGCGCCGCCTCGGCTAGGGCAACCGCGACAGACGTCCCAGGCCCATTCCGAGGAGACCCCACATGGCCCGCAGCAAGATCGCTCTCATTGGTTCCGGCATGATTGGTGGCACGCTCGCGCACGTCTGCGCGCGTGAGGAACTCGGCGACGTCATCCTGTTCGACATCGCGGAAGGCCTGCCTCAGGGTAAAGGGCTCGACATTGCCGAATCGACCCCGGTCTATGGCGCCTCTGTCGGCCTCAAGGGCGTCAATGATTATGCCGGGATCGCAGGCGCTGACGTTTGCATCGTGACGGCCGGCGTGCCGCGCAAGCCGGGCATGAGCCGCGATGACCTGCTGGGTATAAACCTCAAGGTCATGAAGGCGGTGGGCGAGGGTATCAAGGCGCACGCCCCGAACGCATTCGTGATCTGTATCACCAACCCCCTCGATGCCATGGTCTGGGCCTTGCAGCTGTTCTCTGGCCTGCCAACGAGCAAGGTGGTCGGCATGGCGGGCGTGCTGGACTCTTCGCGTTTCGCCTACTTCCTGTCCGAGAAGACGGGTGTGTCGGTCGCCGATATCCATGCCTGGACGCTGGGCGGCCACGGCGATGACATGGTGCCGATGGTGCGCCACTCGACGGTCGGCGGCCTGCCGCTGACGGAACTCGTTAAGCAGGGCTGGATGACGCAAGGTGACCTCGACGCGCTGGTCGACCGCACGCGCAAGGGCGGCGGCGAGATCGTCAACCTGCTCAAGACCGGCTCGGCCTATTACGCCCCGGCTGAGAGCGCGATCGCGATGGCGAAATCCTTCCTCAAGGACCAGAAGCGGGTTCTGCCAGTGGCTGCCTATTGCTCGGGCCAGTACGGCCTTAACAAGATGTATGTGGGCGTGCCGACGCTGATCGGCGCTGGCGGCGCAGAGCGCATCGTCGAGTTCGATCTGAACGATGCCGAAAAGGCGATGTTCGAGAAGTCGGTTGCCTCGGTGCAGGGGCTGATCGAGGCGTGCAAGGCGATTGATCCGTCGCTCGCCTGATCCTTTCCGTATTGCCGGAATTTCACGCTACAGCGCCGCCCTGCCTTCAACCTGAAGGCAGGGCGCGTCGCTTTTGGGAGGGGCGCTTTCGCGGAACGAATTGCCCCGGAATGGCCGGACGTTTAACCCGCATCTGCCTTCCTTGCCGGCGATGGAATCGCGTATGGATTGCTCAAACTCGGAGGTTACCGTCATGTCCCTCAAAGTTCTCTTGCCCGCCGGTCTCCTTTTGCTCGGCGGCTGCTCCTGGTTCGAACAAGGCCCGCGCGAGCTGACGGCGGAGCTGGCGAGCCAGCCGCCCAAGCATGGCTTCCAGCTCGGCGGCAGTGTCGATTCCCTTGAGGTCGAACCGGGCAAGGGCCTGCTGACGGTGCGCGGATGGCATATGCTGACACCAGAAACCGCACGACCGGAATTGGAAATCTATGCCAACGGCGCAGAATCCATCCTGAGCCTGGAGCGTATCGACAGGCCGGATGTCGCCGCCGAGCTCGACAATCCGGACCTGATGAATTCCGGGTTCGAGATCCAGGTCAAACTGACGCCGGGCACCAAGGTCACGAATTTCTGTGTGACGTTCGATGACAAGCATTACGGACCGCGCCTGCTGAACCCGCATTCGCCGGACCAGGTGCGCTGCACGATGCGCGACTGATGGCACGCCTGGTCATCGAGACGCCGCGGCTGATCCTGCGTCCTCCGGAGGCGGAGGATTTTTCCGGCTTCTGCGCGCTGATGGCCGATGAGGCCAGCGCGAAGTTTATCGGAGGTGTGCAGCCGCCTGAAGTTGTGTGGCGTACGCTCTGCATGATGAGCGGCGCGTGGACCATCCGCGGGTTTTCGATGTTCTCTGTGATCGAGAAAGAAACTGGCCACTGGATCGGGCGGCTCGGCCCGTGGCAGCCGGAAGGCTGGCCCGGCACGGAAGTCGGCTGGGGGCTGCTGAGTTCTGCGCAGGGCAGGGGATATGCGCTGGAGGGTGCAAGCGCCGCGATCGATTACGCAGTGGACGTGCTCGGCTGGACCGAGATCATCCATTGTATCGACCCGAAGAACGCGCCGTCGGTCAAGGTGGCGGAGCGGCTCGGGGCGACGCGGCTCCGCACGGCTGAGGCGCCGCCGCCAATGACGGGTATCGTTTGGGACGTGTACGGACAAACGGCGGACGGCTGGCGTGCCCGAAGTGAGTGACGGCAAGCGCGCGGCGCACATGGTGCCCGTGCCGGAGGACCGGGCGCGCCGCGTCTCGGCGGCGCTGGAGGCAGTGCATGCGGCGCTGGGGCTCGCGCAGCGCGAGGCGGAGGGGGCGGCTGTGGATGCAGGCCGGTTGCGCTGGGCGGCGCTGGGTCTCGTCAGCGCGCTACAAGGCGCCTTGGTTGCCGCCTTGTCGGGGTATGAGACGGCCGAGGTCGACGCCGTGCTCGATCCCTCGCATCCGGAGCGGATTGCGCCCGTGGCTTTGCTGCTGCGCCGCGCGCGAAGCGAAGGGTTTCTCAATCCGCCGGAGCGGCCGGAGATAGGCGGCAGTGACCAGCGCGCCATCGAGCGCGTGATGGCGGTGCGCAATGCGGCGGTGCATGCCTTGCCGGCGGGCGTGCCTGAAAATTTTGCGGCGGATGCCGCGCGCCTTGCGGCGCTGATCCGGCATCTGGTGATCGAGGCGCCGGCATTTGACCCGGCGCCGCTGCGCGTGGTGACCGCGCTGATTTCAGATGAACTTCGCGGCGTGCAAAAATCGCTGTCCGGCGCGCCGCGCGATTAACGTCAAAGTGACGCCTCGGTGGCAAGGCTCTTGCGATGCGCCGCCTGAAATCCGTCATTGCCTGTCTGCTCACGGTGGCGCTGATCGCGGCGGCGCCGGATACGTTCACGCGCGCCGATCTGGACGCGTTGGAAGCCGAACGCCGCGCAGCCGAGGCGCAGCTCGCAGCGCTCGAGAATGAAGGCGAGGCGGCCGTTGTCGATCTGCGCACGCTGGACGAGACGCTGCTCTCCACCGCGATGGAAGCCCGCCGCCGGGAAGAGCAGGCGAGCCGGGCCGAGATCGCGCTCGCGGCTCTGCGGACGCGGCGGGAAGCGGCGCGCAAGGAACTGCTCGCGCGCGAAGGCGAGCTCGAAGACCTGCTGGGCGCTCTCGCCGCCGGCAATCGCCGCCAGCCGCCCGCGCTCGCGGTCAGCCCGGACAATTCCAACGTCGCGATCCGTCGCGCAATCCTGATGCGCGCAACCTATCCGAAGCTGGCCGGCCGGGCGCAGGCAATCTCTGGCGAAATCGATGATCTGAACGCACTGGAAGCTGGCATCGATGCCGAGCAGGCGCGGCTCGGTGCAGCGGAAGCGACGCTGGCGCTCAAAAAGGAAGAGATCGAGCGGCTTGCGGCGACGAAGCGGGCCTCCTTTGAAGGCATTGCCGGTGACCTTGGCAGCGTCAGGGCCCGGGCTGAGCAGCTTGGCAAGAAGGCAGGTACCTTGCGTGACTTGCTCGCGGCGCTGGAATCGGCCGCGCCGGATGCACCGCGCCTGAAGCCGGACCTGCGCCCGAAGCTGGCGGCGCTTCGTCCGTCCGGGACCGGCAAGGCGAAACCGTCCGTGAAGGCTGCGCCGTCAAAGACGACGACCAAGCCGCTGGGCAAATCGGCGCTGGGCGGCCTGAAACAGCCGGTCGCGGGCACGTTGCTCTATGGGTTCGGCGACAAGATGCCGAGCGGGTCAAAGACGGAATACGTTGTGTTCCAGACCCGCAGCGAGGCGCAGGTGATTGCCCCGGTGAGCGGCAAGATCGAGTTTGCCCGGCCGTTCCGCAGTTACGGCAAGATGCTGATTTTGCGTACAAGCGACGGATACCATGTTATTCTTTCCGGCATGAACCGGATTTACGTATCCGAAGGCCAGACCGTCAGCACCGGGGAACCCGTCGGCATCATGCCGGAGCGCGATGATCCGCTGCCAGAACTCTCTGTGGAATTAAGGCTTGGCGACAAGGTATTGAATCCTGCACAGTGGATCGCCAGCGACGAATAGAGGGTCGCCAGAATGAAGATGGAGTGGAACATGCGTTCATTGCTGACCGGGACGGCCCTTGGCGGGGTTCTGGGCGCTGCAGCCGTCGGTTTTGCCGCGATGGCCTGGCCGCAGCAGGAAGGCGGGAAGCCGGATGATCCGCGTACGGCCACCTATCAGCAGATCGAACTCTTCGCGGAAATCTTTGCGCGCGCGCAGCGTGACTATGTGGTGCCGATCGACGAGCAGGAAGCCATGTCGGCGGCGATCAACGGCATGCTGGTCTCGCTTGATCCGCATTCCGGGTATCTGGACCCCGAAGACTTCCAGTCCCTCGAGGTGCAAACGTCCGGCGAGTATGGCGGCCTCGGCATCGAGGTGACGATGGAGGACGGCTTCATCAAGGTCATCTCCCCGATGGACGCCACCCCGGCCGCCAGGGCCGGCATCATGCCGGGCGATTACATTACCGCCATCAATGGCAAGGCGATCATGGGCAAGACGCTCAATGACGCGGTCAAGGAAATGCGCGGCGAGAAGGGGACCGAACTCGAGATCACCGTGCTGCGCGAGGGTATGGATCCCTTCGACGTGACGCTGATGCGGGAAGTCATCCAGCAGCAATCGGTCACCGCCCGGATGGAGCCTGGTAATATCCTCTATCTCCGGGTCTCGACCTTCAACGAGCGCACTGACCTGCTGCTCGAAGAAGCCCTCAAGACTGCCGAGCGCGGGCCGAAGCTCAAAGGCATCATCATGGACCTGCGCAACAATGGCGGCGGGCTTCTGGATGAGGCGGTGAAGGTGTCCGATCACTTCCTGTCGGGCGGCGAGGTTGTCTCGACACAAGGCCGCCGTCCGGTTGATGTGACGCGGCTCAGCGCGAACCGGGGCGAAGTGTTCAAGGGCGTCCCGATGGTCGTGCTGATCAATGGCGGTTCGGCCTCGGCCTCCGAGATCGTGGCGGGCGCCCTTCAGGACCGCGAGCGCGCGCTGGTTGTTGGCATGACAAGCTTCGGCAAAGGGTCGGTCCAGTCGGTCATCCCGCTCGGCGCAGATCGCGGCGCCATCCGTCTGACGACGGCGCGGTATTACACCCCGGCCGGACGGTCGATCCAGGCGCTGGGCATCGAGCCGGACGTCATGATCACGCAGGAACGCCTCACCGAAGAAGAGCTGGCCAAGATCCAGCGCTGGTCGGAAGCGGACCTGCCGCATGCGCTCGAAAACGAATCGGGTGAAGAGCGGCCGGAATTGCGCATGCCCGATGAGCAGCCGCCGGAAGGCTATGCGGGCGAGGATTTCCAACTCGAGCGGGCAATCCAGCTGTTGACCGAAGGGCGCGCCACGGCCTCGCGGCTGGCCTTGAAAGCGGGCTGAAACCCCGGATCCGCAGCAGGAATGGTTATCGATCCATTGCACGGCGGCGGCCATTTGTTTGCGACCTGTTAACCCTCTGGGGCGAGGGTCGGGGTGTGATTTCCAGCCCCGTTCCAAGAGGTCGAGCCTATGGGTTACCGGCGCGAGTATGAGCCGTCTCCACTTCGCACAGGCATTGTCCATGCCGGCCTGAGCCTTGCCGTGTTCGGCGGGCTTGCCGGATCGCTGGGCCTTGGCATCCAAGTTGTGGCCGATCCCGGCGCGGCCAGCCCCAGCCAGACGCTCGCCTTGTTTGAAACCGGCGGGGCCGGGGCGGGTATGGCGGCGGCGAGCCTTGAGGACCCAGGCCAGCATCCTGGCACCGGAGATTTCCCCGAACTCGGTACAGGCTCAGCGCCGATGGAACTTGCCTATACCGAGCTTGAGGGCGACGGTCTCCGGATTGAAGTGACAGGCGGGCAGGGCGGTCCGGTCGACACGGGTCCGGACGCGATCCGGATCAACGGCAAGCTGGTTCGCTCCGGCGAATCACTGAGCCAGGTGCGCAGCCTCGCGGCCGGCGCCAAGGCGCCCATCCGGATGGCAACGGCGACCCTTACCGAGGCGCCCAAAGGGCCCAAAAGCAAGGCGCCCGCGGATGTCTACGCCCGCAAATTCTCGAACCCCGAAGGCCGGCCGATGGTCGGTCTCGTGATCGGCGGCCTCGGTATGAACGCCGTGCAGACCCAGCTGGCCATCGACGACCTGCCGGCAGATGTGACCTTGTCCTTTGCGCTGGATTCCAAGCGTCTCGATTACTGGATCAAGACCGCGCGCGCCGACGGACACGAAGTGCTCATCGAAGTGCCGATGGAAGCCTATGATTATGGCCGGATGAAAATGCATCCGGATACGCTGCTCGCTGGCTCGGACGCTAAAGCGAATCTCGCCCGGCTGGATGCGATCCTGTCGCGGGCGTCGGGCTATTTCGGCGTCGTGAACTACCAAGGCGCCAAGTTTGCCGCCGACAAGGTCGCCGCGAGCCCGGTTCTCGCACGACTTGCCGAAAAGGGCCTCGCCTTCGTGGATGATGGCAGCTTCGAACGCACGGGCCTCGCCGGTCCCGCGAAAACAAATGCGCTGCGTTATGCGCGCGCTGCCGGACCCATCGATAACCGCCAGACGCCGGATGACATCAGCGCGGAACTGATGGACCTCGAAGTTCTCGCGCTGGAGTCAGGCGCTGCGTTCGGCTCCGGTTATGCCTTTCCGGTAACGGTTGAAGCGGTCGAGGTCTGGATTTCGCAGCTTGAGGAAAAGGGCCTCGTGCTTGCGCCCGTCTCGGCCATCGTGAACGGACGAGGCGCCGAAGTGCGCACTGGCAGCCTTGAAATGTCCAGGCTAAAAGCGGACGGGTGACCCAGCCCAAGTTCGATTCAACGCTTTACCGCCCGAATGTTGGCCTTGCCCTGTTTTCCAAGGCGGGACACGTGTTCATCGGGCGGCGTGTGAATGGCCGTGGGCCGTTCCAGTGGCAGATGCCGCAGGGCGGGATCGATGACGGCGAAAGCGCTGAAGCCGGCGCCTTGAGGGAACTCGAAGAAGAAATCGGCGTGCCGGCCAAGCTTGTCGAGGTGCTGGAAGAGACATCCGACTGGTTGCACTACGAATTTCCGCCCGACCTGAAGAAGCGTCTTCCGGGCCCGTATCTTGGCCAGCGGCAGAAATGGTTTGCGTTGCGGTTCAAGGGCTCCGATAGCGACGTGCGGCTCGACCGGCACACGCCGGAGTTTGATGCGTGGCGTTGGGCGCCGCTGGAGGAAACGCCGGACCTGATCGTGCCGTTCAAGCGGCCGGTCTACCTGGAAGTGGCGACGCAGTTTCGCCGGTGGACCAAGCCGGTCCTCCCGGGCCGGGTTGCGCAAGGCTGAGAAGGACGCGAGCCGATGCCGACACTGCTGATGATCCACGGCGTAGGCTGCGATGCCAGCGCGTGGGATGTGATGAAGCCAGGTTTCGAGGCGGCGGGCTGGACGTGTGAAGCGATCACCCTGTTTCCGGACCGACGCGTGCGGGAGACCCCCCCCGCCAGTCTGGCGCAGCTCGGCCTGGAAGACTTCATCGCCGCGGCACAAGCCGAAGCGCGCCGGCTCGCCGAGCGGGACGGCGCGAAGCCGGCGGTCATCGGCCATTCGATGGGCGGATTGATCGCGCAGGTCCTCGCGGAGCGCGGGGAGGTGTCCAGGGCCGTGTTTCTGACGCCGGCGCAGACAAAGGATTGCGCGGTGATCGGACCGTCGGTGGCCTGGACGTTCTTCAACGTCATCCTGCAGCAGAACCGGAAGAAATCCTATAAGGTCTGGAAGACAGGCTTCAAATGGGGCGTACTGAACCGGGTGCCAAAGCCGCAGCATGATGCGATCTATGCTGGCGCGCTGTACGATTCCGGCAAGGTATACGGCGACATCTCCGATGGAATTCTCGTGGATGAACGCATGGTGATGATCCCGACACTGACAATCTGTGCGGGTCAGGACCGCGCGACAATTCCGTCGGCTGTGCGCAAGGTGGGCGAGAAGTATGCGAAGAGCCCGGTGCCTGGCGATTACAAGGAATATCCCGGGCATGCGCACTGGATCGTCGATGAGCCGGGTACGGATAAAGTGGTGAGTGATATCGCCGCGTGGCTCGCCCGCAGCGGCTGAACGAAAAAGACGCCCACCGTGTCCGGAGGGCGCCTTTCGCGTTTCGGCTAACGGTGCCGGGTTATTCGGTTTTCGCCGTAACGGTGGCGACGCCCGAGGAGCCCTGCGAGGTGGTGTACGGCGTCGTGTGGCCGATTTCCGCGCCCCAGGTCTCGAAGGTTGCGCAGTTGGACTGGCCGTCAACGGTCGAGCAGATCTGCCTGGCGGCTTCGTCCATCGTGTAGGCGACCGGGGCGGCGCCGTTCATGATTGCGGTGCCATCATCGTTGAAGACGATGACCACCTTCTCGCCCTCGGCGGGCACAAATTCCACGGTCGTCGAGGCGGCCATGGCGGGCAGCGCTGCGAGTGCGAAGGCGGAAAGGGTGAGGATTTTCTTCATGGTATTTCGTCTCCCGGAGGCGTTGTCTGGTTTTTGTAATCACTCTACGCGCGAGTAGTGATAACGCCAGTCCGTGACGGTTCAACCATGTTCCACAGAAAAAGCCCCCTGCCGGCGAGGCAAGGGGCTTTTGTTCTGATGCCTTGTGATGACCGGATCAGCCGGTCTGCTGCTCGCACATGCGAAGGAAGCGATTGCGCAGGTCTGCGTCCGATTTGAAGACGCCGGTGAACTGCGTGGTGATCGTGGTCACATGCTTGTGGTGAACGCCGCGCGTGGACATGCACTGATGTTCGGCCTCGATGAAGACGGCCGTGCCCATCGGGGCGAGGCTTTCGGTGATCGCGTCACAGATCTGCGCGGTCATTGTTTCCTGGGTCTGCAGGCGCTTGGCAAAAATCTCGACCACGCGGGCAAGCTTCGAGATGCCGACCACCGCCTGGGATGGCTTGTAAGCAACGAAGGCCTTGCCGAGGAAAGGCGCCATGTGGTGTTCGCAATGGCTTTCGACTTCGATGTTGCGCAGCACGACGATGTCGTCATAGCCCTGCACGTCCTCGAAGGTCCGGCTGAGATACTTCACCGGGTCTTCGCCGTAGCCTTCGAACCATTCCTTGTAGGCGTTGACGACGCGCTTGGGCGTGTCGAGCAGGCCTTCGCGCTTCGGGTCATCGCCGGCCCAGGCAATCAGCGTGCGAACCGCGTCTTCCGCCTCAGCCTGGCTGGGACGGCGCACGGGTTCGGCGCGCGGCAGATCATTCTTCGGGGTGACGGCGTCCATAGCCATTATTCTTAGTCCTTGACTGAGGGACGGGGGTCGAGCCGGGGCAGTTGCGGGAACCCGTCGGTTTCCATGCCCGGACTTAACGCCCGCCCGGAGTTGATACCCTCAGGGCAGTGATTGGCAACATAAGACCGCGGCCGGTCTTATTCCACCCGACTTTACGCTGCCGGGATCAAATTGGATTGATCCTGGGCCAGTGACGCTGCGGCAAGCGCGCCTTGCAGGTCTGGCGTCTGCCATGATACCCCGCGACGTTAATCGCAGCGGCGCTCCCATGACCCTCAAACTCCACGATACGATGACGCGCGAGAAGCGCGGTTTCCAGCCGCAGGATCCGCGCCGGATCACGATCTATGTGTGCGGCCCGACGGTGTATAACTATGCCCATATCGGCAATGCGCGCCCGCCGATCGCATTCGATGTACTGCGCCGCCTGCTGATGAAGACGTATGGCGAGAACTCGGTCGTGTTCGCGCGCAACATCACCGATATCGAAGACAAGATCATCAAGGCCTCGCTCGATAGCGGCCAGCCGATTTCCGCGATCACAAAGAAATATGCCGACATCTACAATGCCGACATGCTGGAGCTGAATGTCCTGCCGCCGAGCATCGAGCCCTGGGCGACCGGGCATGTGCCCGAGATGATCGAGATTATCGAGAAGCTGGTGCGCAAGGACTACGCCTATGTCGGCAAGGATGGCGTGTGGTTTTCGGTGAACGCGATGTCCGATTACGGACGGCTTTCCGGCCGGCGCCCCGAGGACAACGAAGCGGGCGCCCGCGTCGAGCCCGGCGAGGACAAGCGCGATGCTGCTGATTTTGCGCTCTGGAAGTTTGCCAAGCCGGGCGAGCCGGAGGACGCGATCTGGGACGCCCCCTGGGGCCGGGGCCGTCCCGGCTGGCATATCGAGTGCTCGGCGATGGCGGCAAAGCATCTGGGCCGGACGCTGGATATTCACGCCGGCGGTATCGACCTGCAGTTCCCGCACCATGAAAACGAGATTGCGCAATCGGAATGCGCGCACGGCGAGATCATGGCGCGCTACTGGCTGCACAACGGCTTCCTCGACATGGGCGGAGAGAAGATGTCGAAATCCCTCGGCAATGTCGTGATGGTGCATGACCTCTTGAAGGACTGGCCGGGCGAAGTCATCCGCTTTGCAATGCTCAGCGGACATTACCGCGCGCCGCTGGACTGGACGCCGGACCTGCTCAAGCAGGCCAAGACGACGCTTGACCGCATCTATGGCGCGCTGCGGCGCGTCTGGGCGGCGGAAGGTGGGCGGGCAACCTACCGCGGCGTACGCGACGCGCTGGAGGACGACCTTAACACGCCGGAGGCGCTGGCGGCTTTGTCTGCGATCGCATCCGCAGCAAACACGGCGGCGGACCAGAACGACGCCGAGATGATGCAGGCGACGCGCGCCGACCTGTTGGCCGCGGGCGAATTGCTCGGCCTGCTGACGGTTTCGCCCAAGGAATGGGAGCAGGGCGGAAATCCCGATGATGCGGCGCGTATCGATGCGCTCGTCGCAGCGCGTGTGGCGGCGCGGCTTTCGAAGGATTGGGCAGAGGCAGATCGGATCCGCAAGGCGCTCGCCGAAGAAGGCGTGGAGATCATGGACGGCGCCGGGGGTAGTACGTGGCGGCGAATCTGATCCGGCGCGGGGTTCTTGGCCTGTTGGCCGGCGCCTGTCTTGCGGCCTGCGCGGCTGGGCCGGCGGCGCCTGTGCCGGACGCAGCGGCGATGGAGACGCGGATTTTCCTTGTCCGTCATGCCGAGAAAGAAAAGGGTGATGACCCGGGCCTGACGCCAGAGGGCAAGGCGCGCGCGGCCGCGCTGAGCGCACGTCTTGGCGGGGAGGGGATCACCGAAATCTGGTCCACGAAGACCCGCCGCACCGAAGCGACCGCGGCCCCCCTGGCGTCAGCGCTCGGCTTGACGGTCCAGGCCTACGAGGCCGGCGCGTTGCAAGCGCTGGCGGAAAGCCTTCGGCAACGGCCGGGCGCAGTGGTGGTGGTCGGCCACTCGAACACGACCGGCGAGCTCGCTTCAGCGCTCGGCGCAGAGCCGGGGCCGGTGATTGACGAAGCAGCCGAGTTTGACCGGCTCTATGAAATTTCTATTGACCGGGATGGACTTGTCCGCTCACGGATCGAACGCTATGGCGCCGCGCCGCCGAACCCAACCGGAGCATCCGAATGAGTCCGAAAGGTACAAAGGTTCCGGTCACGGATCTCAAATCGCTGCTTCAGTCGCTCGTCCTGAATACGGAAGGCGAGAGCGTCACGGTGGGTCAGCTTCTGAAAGCCGTGGGGCGGCGGGCTTACGGGCCGGTACTGCTGTTGTTGGGGTTCATTGCCGTCAGCCCTTTGACGATCATTCCGGGCGCCAACTGGTTTGTTGCGACGATCACCCTGATCTTCTCGCTACAGATCGTGATCGGGCTGCGCACACCTTGGTTGCCCAAGCGCGCGCTCGATTTCCAGTTCAAGCGCGATCATCTCGTGCAAGGCGCGAAGGCTGGCATCAAGTACGCCCACATGGTCGACTCTCTGGTGCGGCCGCGGCTGACCTTTTTGACCGCTGCGCCGTTCGTGCAGATCGTCGGACTGCTGTGCGTGGCGGCGGCCCTGATTACCTATCCGCTCGGTGTCGTGCCGTTCGGCCCGTTCTTGCCCGGGCTGACGGTCTTGCTGTTTGGCCTCGCGCTCACGGCGCGCGACGGGGCAGTGGTGCTGCTGGCTGGGCTGACATTCTCGGGCGCTGTCCTGATCATGCTGCAGCTTCTGCCAAGGCTTGCGCGGCTCTGGCCTTTCTGAAGGGCTTCCTGTCCAAAGCTTAAACTGACCCGCTTTCCTGCAGCCTCCATGCGGGCGTCTGGCTTCCGGGCCATTTCTACACCGCACCCTGTCTGAGCCGCCCGTGCCCGTGCATCTGGCGGCTCCTTTTTGATGCCACTTGCCCGGTGCCGGTGGGCGGGCCATTTAGGCGGGGATGAGCGAACTCTATCACAACCGCATACTCGAACTGGCTGCCAGGATCCCAAATCTCGGCCGGCTGCCGGCCGCTGAGGGCACGTCCCTGAAAGTGTCGCGCGTGTGCGGTTCAACCGTGAATGTGGACCTGGCGCTCGATGCAGCCGGCCAACGCGTCACTGCGATTGCTGTGGACCCCAAGGCCTGCGCGCTGGGGCAGGCGGCCACGTCGATCCTCGCCGAACATGCGGTCGGGGCGGCCGTTGCCGAAATCCGCGCCGCCCGGGACGCGCTGCGGGCGATGCTCAAGGACGGCGCGCCGCCGCCCGGCGGTCTGTTCTGGGAATTGCGCCATCTGGAGCCGGTAGCGGACTATCCGCCCCGCCACGCGTCTACCCTGCTGGCTTTCGACGCAGCGGTCGCCGCGATCGATGAGGCGCTGGCGGCGCGGGCTACGGCCTGAGATGGCTCTCCGGCGCCGCCTCGCTTACGCGCTGCTTGCCATCTATAAGCATGGGCCCAGCCAAGTGTTGCAACTGGCCGGGGCGCGCTGCCAGCATATGCCGACCTGCAGCGAATACGGCGCAGAATGCGTGGCCCGGCACGGCTGGTGGCCGGGGGGGTGGATGGCGCTTGCGCGATTTGTCCGCTGCCGTCCGGGCGGCAGTCACGGTTACGATCCTGCGCCGGACACGCACCCGTCCGTTCCGTTCTGGCAGCCTTGGCGCTTCGGCGACTGGAAGCCGGGGCCCAGAGACGCTTCAGGCCGGCTGGTTGAATCCGGCCCGGAAGCGTGACATAGGCTCGCGCATGAACGCGAAGCGCTGCCTCACCGGACTGACCACGCGAACGCGCCAGGGTGCCTGAAGCGCTCTTGGCCAGCACATGCGTGCGCGGCCCTTCATGCACCCGGTAAATTCCATGAGCCCCGGCAGCTGCCCTCAAAACAGGGTGGGAATCCCGGTGAAGCCGCGTTAAGCACGGGCGCGCCAGATGCCCTTGCCGGATCCTCCGAATTCGCCGCGTGTGCGGCAAACCTGAGAAACTTGAGACCCATGATCAACGTAACGCTCCCCGACGGTTCGAAGCGGGAATTCGCCGATGGGGCCTCGCCCCTCGATGTCGCCGAAAGCATCTCCAAATCCCTCGCCAAGAAGGCGCTGGCGGCCCGTGTGAACGGCGAACTGCGCGACCTGAAACGCCCGCTCGACGGCGACTGCGCGGTCGCCATCGTCACGGACAAGGATCCGGACGGCCTCGAACTGATCCGCCATGACGCCGCCCACGTCCTCGCCCAGGCCGTGCAAGCCCTCTATCCCGATGCGCAGGTGACGATCGGACCCGTCATCGATGACGGCTTTTACTATGACTTTGCCCGCAAGACGCCGTTCTCGACGGATGACTTCGACAAGATCGAAGCGAAGATGAAGGAGATCGTGGACGCCGATTATCCCATCGTCCGGGAGGTCTGGGAAAAGGACGCCGCCATCGCCGAGTTCAAGCGGATCGGCGAGGACTACAAGGCGCAGATCATCGATGACATCATCCCGCCGGGTGAGGCGATCACGCTTTACCGTCAGGGCGACTGGTTCGACCTTTGCCGGGGGCCGCACCTGCCGTCCACGGGCAAGCTGCCGAAGGCGTTCAAGCTGATGAAGATGGCCGGCGCCTATTGGCGGGGCGACTCGAAGAACGAGATGCTTCAGCGCATGTACGGCACGGCCTGGGCCAACGAGAAAGACCTCAAGGAACACCTGACACGCCTGGAGGAAGCCGAGAAACGTGACCACCGCAAGCTCGGCCGCCAGCTCGATCTCTTCCACATGCAGGAAGAGGGCAGGGGCATGGTGTTCTGGCACGAGAAGGGCCTGACGCTCTGGCGGGTTATCGAGGCATATGTCCGCCGCCGTCTTGAGGCCGCGAACTATGTCGAGGTCCGCACGCCGCAGGTGCTCGACCGCAAGTTCTGGGAACAGTCCGGCCACTGGGAGAAATACCGCGAGAACATGTTCGTCTGCGAGACCGAGGAAGACGAAACGCTCTCCCTCAAGCCGATGAACTGCCCCGGCCATGTGCAGATCTTCAAGTTCGGTCAGAAGAGCTACCGCGACCTGCCGCTCCGCATGGCGGAGTTCGGGGCTTGCCACCGCTATGAGCCATCTGGCGCTCTGCACGGCCTGATGCGCGTGCGCGCCTTCACGCAGGACGATGCGCACATCTTCTGCCGCGAGGATCAGATCGAGGAAGAGACAGCGAACTTCATCACTCTGGCGCGCTCCATCCATGCCGATTTTGGCATGGAGACGGATCACATCGCGCTTGCGACGCGTCCTGAGAAGCGGGCGGGATCAGATGAGTTCTGGGACAAGGCGGAGACCCAGATGCTTTCGGCCGCGCGTGCGGCCGGAGTGGAGCCGGTGATTGCAGAGGGAGATGGTGCGTTTTATGCGCCGAAGCTCGATTTCGTCATCAAGGATGCCATTGGCCGGACGTGGACGTGCGGCACGATCCAGCTCGACTATGTGCTGCCGGAGCGTCTCGGCGCAGAATACATCGCGGAAGATGGCCAGAAGCATCGTCCCGTCATGCTGCACCGGGCGATCCTCGGCAGCCTCGAGCGTTTCATCGGCGTCCTGATCGAGAACTATGCCGGGGCCTTCCCGATGTGGCTCTCGCCGGTTCAGGTGGTCGTCGCGGCGATTTCGGATGATGCGGCCGGCCAATATGCCGAGGACGTCGCCGCCGAACTGCGCAAGGCGGGCCTGCGGGTCGAAGTCGACCGGCGCAACGAGACGATCAACTACAAGGTCCGCGAGCATTCGCTGGCCAAGGTGCCGGTTATTGCAGTTGTTGGGGCTCGGGAAGCGCAAGAGCGCAAGCTGGCTCTCCGGCGCCTCGGCTCCAACGGCCAGCAGATCATCACACTGGACGAGGCGCTGGTAAGCCTCGCCGAGGAAGCCCTGCCGCCGGACGTCAAGCGGGCCCGCTGACACGCATACGGTGACAAGGCGCGCAGGCGGCAGGTAAAGTGTGGGTGTCATGAACTTCGGACCTGCTCTCGCAGTCGCCTTCGTGCTTTGGCCCGTGATGGCGGTGCTGGGCGGGCAGGGCTTTGCCCCGCTGCTCGGGCTGACCTCGCTTGCGGCGCTCGCACTTGCGCGGCCCCGCCTGCCGCCTGCCGCGTTTGCCCTGGTCGGCTTTGCCTTCACCGGTTGGGTGGTGGCGAGCGAATTCTGGGCACCGGGTGAGTTGGCCTTGACGTCGGGCAACTTGCTGGAAGGAACCTTCGCGGTCGAATCCGGCAGTCTGGCGACCGCGTCGCTGGCGCTCTCGTCCTGCCTGGTTGTCGCGGCGGCGCTGCAATCGGCGCCGGCGCCGCGGGCATCCGGCATCATCGTCGCGATGCTGGCGGTGCATACGGCCTGGGTCATCGCTTCGCCGTATACGTCCGGCTTTCTGCTTTCGGCCGTGTACGGAGAAGATCCCAAACGGCTGCAGGAGGGTGCGCAGAATTTCGGCCGTAGCGCCAACACGCTTGCGCTCGCCTTGCCGCTGTTGCTGTCGATGCTGGTGTTTCGCTGGAAGATCGCTGGCATTGTCCTGTCTCTGCTCCTGCTCGGCGGCGCAGCGATGGCTTACCTGAAGCTGGATGCTCAGGCGGCCCTGATGGCCCTGGGCGGCACAGCATCCGCGATCGTCCTGGTCGCCCTTCTGCCGCAGAACGGGTTTCGCTGGTTGCTGGGCGGACTTGCCGGTTACATTGCTGCGGCGCCCGTGCTCTTTGCCTTGCTGTTACGTGCGCTGGAGCCGTTCGCACATAGCCTGCCGGCCTCGTTCCGGTCCCGGCTCTGGTCGTGGGAAGTCGTGATTGGGCGTATGACGGAGGCGCCGTTCATGGGGCAGGGGCTTTATGCCACCCGTGAATGGCGCGAGACCTATGCGACCCGGCCTGAATGGCTCGCGCAGCTGCCGGACTTCTGGAAGGACTACCCGATTGTGCCAGGCCATCCGCACAACATGGCGCTCCAGATCTGGGCGGAGACGGGCATGGTCGGCGCGGTACTTGCGGCCTTGAGCCTTGTGGCGCTCGGCTTTCATCTGCCGCGCCCGGAGGAACTGCGTCCGGAAACCCGGTTTGCGGTCGCCGGGCTCACGGGCGCGGCCGCGGTGATTTTCAGCTTCGCTTACAGCGCTTGGAACGGAGGCTTCTGGTCATCGGTGGCAATCGCCGCGGCCGGGATTATCCTCTGGCACCGGACGCTGAAGGACGCCGAGGCATGACACGGACGGTCACGGCGCTGGTGGTCTCCTACCATACCGGGCCCCGGCTGGTGGAATGCCTCTATGCGCTGAAGGGCGATCCCGATGTGACGGCGATCGTCATCGCAGACAATGGCAATCCTCCGGGTATGCAGGCCTGGCTTACTGGCTTCGTGGCGTCGACGCCCAAAGCGCGTCAGCTGGATTTGCCCAATCCTGGCTTTGGCGCTGCGATCAATGCGGCCGCGCGGCTCGCGGCCAGCGATCATCTTCTGGTGATCAATCCGGACTGCGTGATCAAGCGAGGGGCGCTCGGCCCGATGGTCAAGGCGCTCGAAAGCGCGAAATCACCCGCCATTGCGGGCGGGCGGATCTTCGACCTTCAGGGCAGGGAAGAGCGCGGCGCCCGGCGTGAAACGCTGACCTTGCCGCGGGCACTCGGCTTCGGTCGCTGGACGCTGCATCATCTGCCGCCGCCGCCGGGGCCTGTTCCGGTCGGCTCGATCACCGGCGCCTTCTTTCTCGTGCGCACCCAGGACTTCGAGGCCCTCGGAGGCTTCGATGAAGGCTACTTCATCCACGTCGAAGACGCCGACATCTGCCGCCGTGCGCTCGAAGCCGGTGGATCGGTGATCTACGTGCCAGGCGCAGGCGCACTTCACTATGGCTCGACATCGGACGTGGCGTCCGATGTCGTCACGCAGCACAAGGCCAAAAGCCTCGCCCGTTACTTCCGGAAGTTTGCCCGCGCGCCGCTGGAACGGCTGATTGTGGAGCTGGCGATCCCGTTCATCGGCCTCGCGCTGCGGCTCAGGCGCTAAAACAGAAAAACCCCGGCCGATGAGCCGGGGCTTTCCTCACGCCACACATCGGGAAATCGGCGAACCGGTTACACGAAGCCTTTGAACTTGTCCTTGAAGCGCGAAACGCGGCCACCGCGGTCCAGCGACTTGCCTTCGCCGCCGGTCCACGCCGGGTGCACCTTGGGGTCGATGTCCAGCACGAGGCGGTCGCCTGCCTTGCCGTACGTCGATTTGGTCTGGTACTCCGTACCGTCCGTCATCACGACCGTGATGAAGTGGTAATCGGGATGGCCTTCTTTTTTCATGGCCTTGGCCTCTTTCTCGTATCTCGTGTCAATCCGGGTTGACGCGCCCGGGTGCGCTGGCATGTCTCAGCCTGAAATCGAAACCGGGCGTATAAGTGAAAGGATAAGGCGCCGCAAGAGGTGCTGGCAGGGATTCGGCGGCTGAACCGGACCGGCAAAGGGAGTAAGGCTGCCAGATGGCCGATTCGGGCGATCAGATCATCGACGACCGCCGCACCACCCTGCCTGAGGGCGGGGAGGCGCTGGCGCGTCCAAAGGGGCGCAGCCTGAAGCCATTGGCCCTGCTGTGGCCTTACGTAAGGCGGCACTGGATCACAGTCAGCGTGGCGGGCGTTTTCCTGCTGGCGGCTGCGGCCGTCAGCCTGGCCATCCCGATGCTGCTCGGGCAGGCGGCAGATGCCGGGCGTAACGCAGGGCCCGATCCCCAGGCGCTCGTCGCCCTGATCGATCAGGCCTTCCTCTGGGTGTTTGCCGCCGCCGTGGGGGCGGGGGTGCTTGGCGCCTTCCGCTTCTACTTCGTCTCGCGCTTCGGTGAGCGGATTGCGGCGGACCTGCGCCGCGATCTCTATGCGCACCTCCTGCGTCTGTCGCCCGCCTACCATGCGAAGATGCGCTCGGGAGAGGCGGTCTCGCGGCTGACGGCGGATGTGACGCTGATCGAGAACTTCCTCGGGTCGTCCGCTTCGCTGGCGGCGCGCACCCTGATCACGACGATCGGTGCGCTGGGGCTGATGATTGCGGTCAACTGGCAGCTCGGGCTGACCCTGTTGGCGATGCTGCCGGTGGCGATCCTGCCGGTGATGGGCATCGGGCGGATCATCCGGAATATGTCTAACCGCGCCCAGTCTCGCCTTGCGGATGCAGGGGCCGAGGCGGCCGAGACGCTGGATGCCATCGAACTCGTGCAGGCCTATGGCCGCGAGGACCGCCAGCTGTCGGTGTTCTCGGCATCCATCGAGGCGACCTTCGCCGCGGCCATGAAGCGCACCGGCGCACGCGCGCTGATGATCGTGCTGGTCTCGGTCCTGCTCTTCGGCGGCTTCACCGGCGTCCTCTGGCTTGGCGCGCGGGCGGTGGCGAACGGCGAGATGAGTTTTGGCGACCTCGCCACGATGGTGATGTATGCCGCCTATGCGGGTTCGGGCTTGGGTATGCTGGCTGAAGTGTACGGCGAAGTCATGCGTGCGGCCGGCGCCGCGGACCGTGCTGCCGAAGTGCTGCGTGAGACGCCGGAGATCGCCGCGCCGGCGCATCCGAAACCGATGGCAGACATGGGCAAGGGCAGTCTGTCCTTCGACCATGTGACATTCCAGTACGGCGAACACGACGCCTCGGCACTCAAGGATTTTTCGCTCGATGTGAAGCCCGGCGAGTTCGTGGCGCTGGTGGGCCCGAGCGGCGCAGGCAAGACCACCGTGTTCCGGCTCGCGCTGCGCCTGTTCGACCCGCAGACAGGTTCAATCAAACTCGACGGTATCGCCTCGGTTGACGCTGATCCGCGCGACTGGCGCCGCCGGTTTGCCTATGCACCGCAGGAGTCCGCGCTGTTCACAGGAACCGCGGCGGACAATATCCGCTTCGGCCGGGACGATGCGGACAATGCGGTCCTCGAGCAGGCGGCCCGTATGGCCGAGGCGATGGGTTTCCTGGACGAGAAGGAAGGCCTTGCAACGCCGCTTGGCCAGAAGGGACGCAGCCTGTCCGGCGGGCAGCGTCAGCGCATTGCGCTTGCGCGCGCGCTGGTGCGAGATGCGCCTGTGCTCCTGCTGGACGAGGCGACGTCCGCGCTCGATTCCGAGAGCGAAGCCGCCGTGCGCCGCGCCATCGAGAATGCTGCGACCGGCCGCACAACGCTGGTCATCGCACACAGGCTTTCCACTGTGCGCCGAGCGGACCGGATCCTCGTGATGGAGCATGGCCGGATCGTGGAAGAAGGCAACCATGATACCCTGGTGGCGAAAGGCGGGCTCTATGCGCGCCTCGCCGAACTTCAGTTCACGGAGCGTTAGGGCGTCAGGCCTTCTTTCGCGCGCGGTCGATGGCGCCGTCCAGTGAGAAGGAAAAGGCCAGCGACAGGATCAGCGGGACCCAGATCGGCAGCGTCCCGACGCCCGGCGCGCCGACCGCCTTAGCGATATGGTCATCTACGCACCACCACAGAAGCCATAGCCACATAGGAAGCCTCCATCGAGCTTGCGCGAACATGGCGCAATCAAGAGATAAGCACCCTCAGGCCTGGCGCAAGTCCGCCTATTCGGCGGCCTGAAGCGTGGCTTTTGCGTCCGCTTTCGCCGCCGCCTTGTTGAACTGCATGACGCCGTCTTCGATCGGCGCTTCGCGCAGGTTCTTGCGGTCGGTGAAGTAGTTCTGGTGCAGCTTCCAGGGCGCCTCTGTATGCTGGCGCGGGAACTGGTCCATCACGCGCTGGAAGTAGCCGGACGAGAAGTCCACGAAGGGCTCGGTCTCGTTGGGGAAATGCGCGAGGTAAGGCAAGGCGGAGGTCGCGCCCTTCTCGTCCATCAGGTTCAGCAGGCGGCAGACATACTCGCTGGTCAGGTCAGCCTTCAGGGTCCAGGAAGCGTTAGTATAGCCAAACGTCACCGCCAGGTTCGGCACGTTGGACAGCATCACGCCCTTGTAGTTCAAGAGCTTGCCGGGATCGACCTTCGCGCCATCGATCGACACGTTGACGCCGTTCATGAAGATGAGGTTCAGGCCGGTGGCGGTGACGATAATGTCCGCGTCCAGCTGCTTGCCAGACTTCAGCAGGATGCCGCCTTCGGTGAAGCGTTCGATATGGTCGGTCTCGACACTCGCCTTGCCGGATTTCAGCGCGTTGAAAAGGTCCGCGTCCGGAACAAGGCAGAGGCGCTGCTCCCAGGGATTGTAAGCAGGCGTGAAATGCTTGGCGATGTCATAGTCCGGGCCAAGCTCGTCGCGCACCATGCCCAGCAGGCGCTCGCGCGCTTTCTCGGGGTTCTTGCGGGTCTGACGGAAGAAGAACTGCTGGAACATGACGTTGCGCCAGCGGATGAGACTGTAGGCCCATTGCTCAGGCAGGATCTTGCGCAGGAGATTCGCGGCGCCGTCGACGGCCGGGCGTGAGACGACATAGGTGGGCGAGCGCTGCAGCATGGTTACGTGCGCAGCCTTGTCGGTCATTGCGGGCACAAGGGTCATGGCCGTTGCGCCGGATCCGATCACGACGACCTTCTTGCCAGCGTAGTCGAGGTTTTCCGGCCAGTGCTGCGGATGCAGGATCTGACCCTTGAAGCTTGCCTCGCCCGGGAAGTCCGGCTTGTAGCCCTGATCGTAGCGGTAATAGCCGCCGCACATGAAGAGGAAGCGGGCGGAGGTAACGCTCTGCTCGCCGGACTTCGTGTTCTCGCTGGTCACGCGCCAGGCCTGGTCGGCGCTTGACCAGTTGGCGGCGATGATCTTCGTGTTGAACTGGATGTTCTTGCGCACGCCGTATTCGTCGGCCGTCTGGTTGACGTATTTGCGGATCGACGGGCCATCGGCGATGGCTTTCGCCTCAGTCCAGGGTTTGAAGTCAAAACCCAGCGTGTGCATGTCCGAGTCCGAGCGCACGCCTGGATAGCGGAAAAGGTCCCAGGTTCCGCCGATGGCGTCCCGCGCCTCGTAGATCCGGTAGGTCTTTCCCGGGCTCAGCTTCTGGAGATGCACGCCAGCGCCAATGCCTGAAAGACCGGCGCCGATGATGAGAACGTCTGTATCAAGCTTTGTCATGGGCAGCCTGATAACCCGATTTTTCGCGCTTGGCAAAAAATCTTCACGGGGGCGTCAGGTTAAGTTGGCCTGACGTCCGAAAGCGGCGGCGAGGCGCAATTGTTCCTGAACTTGCGGGGCAATGTCTTCGTTGCCAGCGAGGATTGAGCCGGTTTTCATCACGTCACCGCCGTCAATTTCTGTGGCAACGCCCCCCGCTTCACGCACCAGCACGATGCCGGCTGCAATGTCCCATGGCTTCAGGGTGCGCTCCCAGAAGGCGTCGAACCGTCCGGCGGCCACCCAGGCGAGGTCCAGCGCGGCCGAGCCGTAGCGGCGGATGCCGGCGCAGGTGGGCGTCATGGCCAGCATTTCGCGGGCGAAGGTTGCGTGGGCCTCCTCCGATTTGCCGAGCCAGGGCGTGCCGGTGGCAATGACGGATTCAGACAGTTTCTTGCGAACGGCAACCCGCAGCTTGCGCTGCTCCAGCCAGGCGCCGCGGCCGGTTTCTGCCCAGAAGATTTCGTTCTTGGCGACGTCGAACACGACACCCGCGAGCAGCTTGCCATCCCGCTCGAGGCCGATGGAGACCGCATAATGCGGCTGGCCGTGCAGGAAGTTCAGCGTGCCGTCGAGCGGATCGACGATGAAACGGTTGGATTTGTCGCTCCCTTCGACGATGCCGCGCTCTTCCATGACGAAACCGTAGCCGGGACGGGCTTTCGTGAGGTGGGCGTAGATTGTCTCCTCGGCGCGCAGGTCGGCGTTCGAGACGAAATCGGCGGGGCCCTTCTTTGAGACCTGAAGGTTTTCGACTTCGCCGAAGTCACGCGCAAGGCTGCGCCCAGCGGCGCGCGCAGCGGCGATCATAACGGCGCCAACGGGGGAGGGTTTCGACATGAGAAATAGCTCTTGCGCGCTTTCTGGAGCGGGAGGCGGGGGCGTAATCCCTTGCGCCCGCAGGGTCAAGGCGCGAAGCGTTAACGAGGCGTCAGGCGGTCGAGGAGCGCGTTGAAAGCTTTGACTGCCTCGGCAGGGCTATCCGGATGGGCCCAGACACCGGACGATACGGCAATAAAATCAGCGCCTGCTGTCACGAGCGGCTCGGCATTCTCTACGGTGATGCCGCCGATCGCCACGCTCGGAAGCAACATCGCGGCTTGCCAGACCTGAAGAAGTTCCAGCTCCGCGGGTACGGTCTGCGCTTTCGTCTGCGTCGGATAAAACGCGCCGAAGGCGACATAGTCCGCGCCGTCTTCGCCGGCCTGCATGGCCTTGTGGTAGCTGTTCCTGGCCGTCGCGCCGATGATCGCGTCCGGCCCGAGCAGGTTGCGAGCGGTCTTTACCGGGACATCCTCCCAGCCGACATGCACGCCGTCTGCGCCCAGTTCGCGCGCGAGTTCCGGGGAGTCGTTTATCAGGACGGCAATGCCGGCCTCCTGCGCCAGGCCAGTCACTGCCCGGCTGACGGCCCGTGTGGCCTCCGCGTCGATCAAGCCGTCTTTGCCTTTGAGACGCAGCTGGAGGGACGCGATGTCTCCGGCGCCGATTGCGGCAGCAAGGACGGACGTGAAGGCGGGAATGTCAGGAACTTGCGGCGGCGTGATCACATAGAGCCGCGTGCGCGGGCGGGGCGGGGGCGTGTTGGTCATGGCGGGGGCATGTGCTGCGGACCGGCGGGGAAGTCAACGAGACTCACCCGGCCGGATTGAACACGCGCTTCATGCTGGCGGGATGGCTGACCAGGGCTGCGCCTTTGCGCATCGGACGCGGTTCGAGTTCGCCTTTGCAGTTCGGGCAGATGCCGTCGAGGGGGCCGTCCATGCACTCATCGCAGAAGGTGCACTCAAAGGAGCAGATGAACGCGCCCGGTTCGTCGGCAGGCAGGTCGCGGTCGCAGCGTTCGCAGCCGGGGCGCATCTCAAGCATCGGCGGTGCCTCAGAAGTCGAAAATGTCGCCCAGAAAGCTCTCGCGCCGTTTGCCCTTGCGGTACTTGTAATCGTCGTCGTCGTCGCGCCGGCCCTGGGAGCGGTCGCTTTCGCGGTAGGGTTCGCCGCGCGGTGCTTCGGGCTGCGGCGCCGCGGCCGGGAGAACGGTTGCCGAACGGTCAATGATCTTGTCGAGTTCGCCCCGGTCCAGCCACACGCCGCGGCATTTCGGGCAATAGTCGATCTCGACGCCGGAGCGGTCCGCCATGATCAGGGTTTCACCATCAGCAGGACATTTCATCGGCGCAGGCTCCAAAGGCAAAAAGGCGCAGCCGTATTACTGCGCCTCTTCAGATGGGAATCCTTATCGCGCCCGGCAAGGGGCTGCGACCCTTCAGCCGGCTTTCGAAGCTTCGCAGATGGCGTCGACGGTGTGGCCGAGCGCCTTGTCGAAGTCGGCGTCGGCTTGCCTTGCCGACAGGCCTTCGGTCAGCGCGCGCGAGAAGCTGGCGATGATGCCGGTGTTTGCGGCGAGCTTCTGGCAAGCGTCTTCGCGGCTGTAACCGCCCGAAAGGGCGACCACGCGCATGACACGCGGATGATCGACCAGCGGCTTGTAGAAGTTGGCTTTCGTCGGCAGCGTTAGTTTCAGCATTACCTGCTGGTTGGCGGGCAGGGCACCGAGATGCTTGAGGATCTCGGCGTGCAGGATTTCCTCGGCCTCGGCCTTGTCGGCGATCGAGATGGTCACTTCCGGCTCAATGATCGGCATCAGGCCGTGGGACAGGATCTGCTGGCCGACCTCGAACTGCTGGGCCACGACGGCGGCGATACCGGCCGGGTTTGCCGCGTCGATGACGGAACGCATCTTGGTGCCGAACACGCCCTTGGCAACGGCCCGCTCAAGCAGGGCATCAAGGCCGGTGATCGGTTTCATCAGCTGCACGCCGTCTTTGGCCGCTTCGAGGCCTTTGTCCACTTTCAGGAAGGGCACAACGCTGCGCTTGGTCCAGAGATATTCAGCGGTCGCAATGCCATCGATGGCGCCGTCCATCGTGCGCTCGAACAGGATCGCGCCGATGACTTTCTCACCGCTGAACGCCGGCGACTTGATGATGCGGGCGCGCATGTCGTGGATCAGGCCGTACATTTCTTCTTCGGACGACCAGGCACCTTCTTCGATGCCGTACTGGCGAAGGGCTTTTGGCGTCGAGCCGCCCGATTGGTCCAGGGCGGCGATGAAGCCTGCTTTCTGCGACATCTGCCGCGCCATTTCAGTCTTGTCAGCCGTCTTCGTCATGTCCGTACTCGTCATTGTTCCAACCCTTCTGTTTGCCCCGGCAATTTGTCCCCCGGGGTTCTATGTCAATCCGTTATGCCGCGCCTTTCCGCCCCGTAGTGCCCTGGCGGCCTGCAGTTCCAGCTCCCATTCAAGCCGCATGCCGGAAAACTCGGAAAATCCTGCCACATCGCGTCCGGCTGAGAAACTCGGTTTTTTTCCGAAAGGGTCGCCCCTTGTGCGTCCTGGTTGAGGTCACACCATGTGGGAGGCTTTGAGGGCTTCCACGCCGGGCAGGGCCTTGCCTTCCATCCATTCGAGGAAGGCGCCGCCTGCCGTCGATACGAAAGTGAAGTCCTGCGCCAGACCGGCATGGTGCAGCGCGGCCACCGTATCTCCGCCGCCTGCCACAGCCACCAGCTTGCCGGCCCTGGCGCGCACGGCGGCGGCCTTTGCAGCGGCCACGGTCGCTGCATCAAAAGGTGTCAGTTCGAATGCGCCGAGCGGCCCGTTCCAGACAATCGTTTTGGCGACATCCATCGCCGCGGCCAGGATCGCGACAGATTGAGGGCCGGCATCGAGGATCATCTCGTCATCCGAGACTTCGTCTAGGCCGCAAGTCCGGTGCGGCGCATTGGCCTTGAACTCGCGGGCAACGACGACGTCGCGCGGCAGCAGGATATCACATCCGGACGCCTTGGCGATGGCTTCGATCTGCTTGGCCGTGTCCATCAGGTCGCGTTCGCAAAGTGATTTGCCGACGGAGTAACCGCGCGCGAAGAGGAAGGTGTTCGCCATGCCGCCGCCGATGGCGAGAGCGTCGACTTTCGTCACGAGATTCTTGAGCAGGTCGATCTTGGAAGAGACCTTGGAGCCGCCAACGATTGCCAGCACCGGCCGGACCGGACGGCCGAGCGCCTTGTCGAGCGCGTCGAGTTCCTCTTCCATGTTAATGCCGGCATAGGCGGGCATCAGATCTGCGAGGACAGCGGTCGTCACATGGCGGCGGTGGGCCGCCGAGAAGGCATCATTGACGTAGATGTCGCCCAGCGAAGCGATCTCGCGCGCAAGCTCTGGATCGCCTTTTTCCTCTCCTTCGTAGAAGCGGGTATTCTCCAGAAGGATCACTCCGGCCGGTGGCAGTTCCGCGATCGCGCGCCTCGCATGCTCGCCCCTGCAATCGGCCACGAAGCTGACATTCGCGCCCAGCACTTTCGCGAAGGCGCCTGCGATCGGTGCAAGGCTCATCTCGGCGACGCGCTGACCGTTCGGCCGGCCAAAGTGTGCAAGTAGGGCGACCTTGGCGCCGGCGGTCCGCAGGCTCTGAACCGTGTCCACAGCAGCCTTCAGCCGCGTATCGTCCGTAACCAGGCCATTCTCCATCGGCACGTTGAAGTCCACGCGCACCAGGGCGACCTTGCCCTTGAGATTGCCGGCATCCGAAATGCGTTTGAAGTCGTTCATGCCAGGGCTCCGCGCATCCCTGCAAAAGGCGGGATCTCGTAAGGTTGCAGTTGCCGTCCTGGCTCCCCGCCTTCGCGGGAGAGCGCGGGAGGGTAGGATCAAATCAGTTTTGCCAGGAAAACGGCCGTGTCCGACATCCGGGTCGAGAAGCCCCACTCGTTGTCATACCAGGTCAGGATCGACACGAAATTTCCGTCCATGACTTTCGTTTGGTCGAGGTGGAAGATGGACGAGCGGGCATCATGAATGAAGTCGGATGAGACGTTCGGCTGGTCGGTCACGCCGAGCACACCTTTCAGCGGGCCTTTGCTGGCGGCCGCGATGATCGCGTTGTTGATCTCTTCAACCGTGGTGTTTTTCTTGGCGATGAATTTCAGGTCCACGACCGAGACGTTCGGCGTCGGCACGCGCACCGAAATTCCGTCCAGCTTGCCTTTGAGTTCCGGCAGCACGAGGCCGACAGCCTTGGCGGCGCCGGTCGAGGTCGGGATCATGGAGAGGGAAGCCGCACGGGCGCGGTAGAGGTCTTTATGCATCTGGTCGAGCGACGGCTGGTCGTTCGTGTACGAATGGATGGTCGTCATCATGCCTTTGTCGATACCGACGGCGGCGTGAAGCACCTGGGCGACCGGCGCGAGGCAGTTTGTGGTGCAGGAAGCGTTCGAGACGACAAGGTGCTCTTTCTTGAGCTTGTCGTGGTTGACGCCGTAAACGACTGTGAGGTCGGCGCCGTCAGCAGGCGCCGAGACGAGCACGCGCTTGGCGCCGGCGGCGAGGTGAGCGGAGGCTTTCTCTTTCGACGTGAAAATGCCGGTGCATTCCATCGCGACGTCGACGTCGAGTTCGCGGTGCGGCAGGTCCTTCGGATCGCGGATCGCGGTCACGAGGATCGGCTTGCCATTGATGACGATCTTGTCGCCATCGACTTTCACGTCAGCCGGGAAGCGGCCATGGACGGAGTCGAAGCGCAGGAGGTGGGCGTTTGTCTCAACCGGGCCGAGATCATTGATGGCCACGACTTCGATGTCGGTGCGGGCGTGTTCGATGATGGAACGCAAGACGAGGCGGCCAATCCGTCCAAAACCATTGATTGCAACACGAACGGCCATCATTATTCTCCTGTCAGGTGAGCTGTCTCGCACGTTTGACAGCCATTTACTGGCGTCGCTCCCCTACGTCCACCCGCGCTCCGTGCGGCACCGCGCCGCGAAAGTGACGTTAGGGAAGGGATTGAGCAGCCCATTGAAAGACTGTCACGAGCTTGCAAGTTGCGTGCAAGTCCCGGTTGGGGCAGGCGCGCGGTCCCGGCTGCCAGCCATGGCTTGCGAAGAGTTCAAGATGACACAGTCCAGCCTTGCAACGGCAAAGTCTGCCCGCCCGGTCCTCGACTGGGTGCTGTTTGGCCTGCTCGCGATGATCTGGGCGGGCGCTTACCCAATGACGCGCGTGGCCGTCGGCAAGGGCCTTGAGACCGGTTTGCCGGCCGAATGGGTGCTTCCCGGCCGCCTGTGCATCGGCGCGGCCTTCCTCTGGATCGTTCTGATCGCCGCCCGCAAGCAGTTGCCACCGCTGAGCGACCGCAAACGCTGGATTTCCATCCTCGGCATGGGCGTCGTGGGATCCGTCATCCCGTTCTTTTTCATTACGACGGCGCAGGAGACGGTCAATTCCAGCCTGGCTGCGCTTTATGCGGCCGCTTCGCCTGTGTTTGTCGCGATTGGTGCCAACCTGCTTTTCGCCGAAGAAAAAATGTCAGCTCGCACAGCAACGGGCGTCGCGCTCGGCTTCATTGGCGTGGCGGTGCTGTTTGGTCCGGAAGCGCTGGCGGGTTTCGGCACGGCAAGCGCCTGGGCGCAGGTGTTCCTGCTGATCGCGACACTGGCCTATGCCGCCTCCACCCTCATTGCGCGCGCGGCGCCTCCCATGGACGCCGTCGTGTTCGCCGCAAGCTATGCAACGGTGTCGGCGCTGACATCCTTGCCGCTGGCCCTGACCGTTGAGGCGGAGGCGGTCAGCGCGTCCTGGGTGAACTGGGCGGCTGTCCTCGGACTCGGTTTGGGCTCCTCCGCTGTCGCCCAGCTGCTCTACATGACCCTTATCCGCCGGGCAGGGGCCACATTCGTCTCGCTGAATGGCTACGCGATCCCGCTGATAAGCGCCGGTTTTGGTTGGCTGTTCTTCCGGGAAACGCAATCCTGGAATGCGGCGCTCGCATTGTGCCTCATTCTGGGCGGCGTCTGGCTGGCGCGTAGCGGCGGGCGTGGGCCGGCCCCGGCTCAGTCATAAGCGGCGACGGATTCTCGCACCTCTCCGTGCGCGTCGAACAGGAAGGTCTCGGCGACGCGTTCCTCGCGGTGGTTCGTGTACAGAAGGGTTAGCGCGTCCGAGCTCGTCAGCACGGCCTCGAGTTCGAAGAAAAGTTCCGGCGCGCGCTTCAGCGCTTCAGTCCAGTAGTCCCTCAAGGCCGTCTTGCCGGAAACGCTCGGCGCGCCGTTTCCCATCACGCGCGCGATGCGCGGCGAATGGAACACGACGCCGTCAGAATAGTGCGAGAGGATGCGGTCAATGTCCCGGTCATTCCACGCCGCGAGCCAAGCGCGCGCGAAAGCCTCTGCCTTGTTCCTGTCCGGCATCTGTGCCCCCTGACCCTGCGCAGCGCGTGCCTTGCGGCAAGGTCAGCGTCAATCCCTGTCCGGCGCGCCAAGCGGGAAAAGCGGCACGACCGCCCAAGCCTCATCAATAACGCACGCGTTACGGGCTGAGACCGCCTCCTGACAGCCGCCAATCCGCCTGACGTATACTCAGCCAGCCGCTAGATGACGTGGAGTTTGTCTGAACGCAGAGGCCCGTCATGATCCGACGTATCGTTCAGTTGGCTCTCGCCATTTCCTTTCTGATCGCGGGCGTGCTTCATTTCCAGCTGGACGATGCCTTCGCGCTCATCGTGCCGCCGATGCTGCCGTCTCCGGCCGCGATCGTCTGGATCACCGTATTGATGGAGCTCGGCTTTGCGGCTGCCCTCATCGCCAAATGGCGCCTGCCACTGACGGGGCTGTTGCTGTCCGCCTACCTGCTCGCCGTGCTGCCCGCCAACATCTACATGGCCATCGCGGGGATACCGCTCGGGGACATAGCGTTTATTCCTGCGGCGCCGTGGCTGCGGGCGGCGCTGCAGTTTCCGCTTATTGCGCTCGTGCTCTGGTGCACCGGGGCGCCGCCGTTCCGGAAAACTCCCGGAACGGACGGCTGAGTTCCCGGATCAGCCCTGGCCGTTGACGGCGAGCACGTCCTCGACCGTGCGCAGGCCCGGTTTCGGGGAGGTCACGAGCACGGCCATGTTGCCAGGCAGGTGCTTGTTGTCGAGCATCTTCTCGTGGGCTAGTGGAATGTCCGCCCACGGAAAGACTTCCGACATGCCGGGATCGATGCGGCGGTTGATCACGAGCTGGTTGGCTTCCGAGGCCTGCTTGAGGTTGGCGAAGTGCGAGCCTTGCACGCGCTTCTGGCGCATCCAAAGGAAGCGGGCATCCATCGTCAGGTTAAATCCGGTGGTGCCGGCGCAGATCACGACCATGCCTCCGCGCTTCACGACGAACACCGAGATGGGGAAGGTCGACTCGCCCGGGTGTTCGAACACCATGTCGACGTCTTTCTTGCCCGTTATCTCCCAGATGGCTTTGCCGAACTTCCGGCTTTCCTTCATGTAGTCGGCAAACTCGGGGCCGTTCACTTTCGGCAGCTGGCCCCAGCAATTGAAGTCGTTGCGATTGATGACGCCCTTGGCGCCGAGGCTCATCACATAGTCGCGCTTGTCTTCGGATGAAACCACGCCGATCGCATTCGCGCCTGTCACGGCGCAAAGCTGGACAGCGAAGCATCCGAGGCCTCCCGAGGCGCCCCAGACCAGTACGTTATCGGCCGGCGCCAGGACGTGCGGGCGGTGGCCGAAGAGCATCCGGTAGGCCGTCGCTAGCGTCAGTGTGTAACAGGCGCTCTCTTCCCAGGTGAGGTGTTTGGGGCGCGGCATGCACTGGCGGGCCTGCACGCGGCAGAACTGGGCGAAGCTGCCATCGGGTGTCTCATAGCCCCAGATGCGCTGGCTGGGCGAATACATCGGGTCGCCGCCGTTGCATTCCTCGTCGTCGCCGTCATCCTGGTTGCAGTGGATCACGACTTCATCGCCGGGTTTCACGCGGGTGACGCGCTTGCCGACAGCCCAGACGATGCCGGAGGCATCCGAGCCCGCGACGTGGAAAGGTTGCTTGTGGCCGTCAAACGGGGAGATCGGCTCACCCAGCGCGGCCCAGACACCGTTATAGTTAACCCCGGCGGCCATCACCAGCACAAGCACTTCATCGGAGTCGATTTCTGGGACCGGCACTTGCTCGACCAGCATCGCCGTTGAGGGGCGGCCATGCCGCTCGCGCCGGATCGCCCACGCATGCATCATTTTGGGGACGTGAAATTCCGGCGGGATTTCGCCGACTTCGTAGATGTCTTTGGTGACACGACCTGCCGTCTTGGTTGCCATCACTTTCCTCCGTTTCGAAATGTTTCCATTGTCCGACACTCTACGGTGTCTTAACAGCCCCGTTTGGCGCGGGCACAGTGGCAAGTGTCATGCCGCAGCGCAAGATAAATGTTGCGCCGCACAAACCCGTCCCAATAGCCCAAGGCCATGTTGAATGCCCGTGTGCCCTATCGTCAGCTTAAATGGATCGTTTTTGCCGCTCGGCGAGGCTCATGTTTCGCCGCTCGATCGCGGGTTCCTGTTCGCACACGCAGCTTATGAAGTGACGGCGGTTTATGGTGGCCGTTTCGTCGATCTGGACGGGCATATCGCCCGTCTGACGCGGACACTGTCGGGAATTGAGATACCGGATCCGCATGATGCCGCCGGCTGGACGGCGCTCCATACGGAACTGATCGTGCGCAACAAACTGACCGAGGGTATCGTCTATCTGGAAGTCACGGGCGGCGCGTATGAGGCGCGAGACTTCGCCGGCCCGGACACGTTCACCCCTACCGTCTTCGCCTATGCCGATGCCAAGCCCCTCATCGGCGCCGCGGCACGCGACGGTATCAAGGCAGTCTTCTATGCCGACACGCGCTGGAAGCGGCGCGACATGAAAACCACGCAGCTGCTCTCCCAGGCTTTGGCCTACCGCGCGGCGAAGCAGCAGGGCGCGGATACGGCCTTCATGGTCGAGGACGGGTTCGTCACCGAGGCCGCCTCTGCGAACGCCTGGATTGTTACCCATGCGGGCGAGATCATCACGCGGGACCTGTCGCCCGCCATCCTGCCTGGCATCACGCGCGCCGGCGTCATGGCTCTGCGCGGCCAGGGCGGATTTACCATCACCGAGCGCGCCTTCACGCCGGATGAGGCGCTGAACGCCGCCGAAGTTTTCACGACCTCCGCCGGCGCCATGATCGCGCCCGTCACACATGTCGATGGCCGCGCCGTCGGCGATGGAACGCCGGGCCCGGTCACCCGGAGAATCCAGCGGCTTTACTATCAAGCCATGGGCGCAGACATTTCCGCGGCGGCGCCGTGGACGCTTGAACGGGCCTGATCGGCGCTCGCTATCGCCGCGGATCGCTCTCGATGATTTCGCCCTCGAGGATAACCGTGTCTGCGGGTGCGCTTTTTGGAGCGGGGCGGCCAGGAACCGAAGCGCGGATCGGGGCGAGGCGGGCGCTCAAGGCGTTGGCCAGCAAGGCGGCGCCAGACGAAAGCGCGATCACGGCGAGATCGGGCCAACCGAGCGCGCGCGACAGCGCGGTGTCGCGAAACAGCGCCAGCACGCCGAGGGTAACGACAAACAGGCCTGTCAGCAGGCCGAAGCGCACGGCAAGACCGGTTACGATCGCGGCTGAGCTGGACGGTATCTGGATGCCCAGGGCCCGGCCAAAACGGCGCCGCTCGAACAGGCTGACGGCCAGCATCGCGCCGGCAAGGGCGCCGATGGCGAGCCAGCCCCGTTCGAGGATCGCCAGCAGCACCGCGCCGGCCGGAAACGCCAGCAGCGAACCGGCCCGCAGCGAAAGCGCTGTCTTGAGTGCGTGTACCTGGTCAACCATGCGCGGGCGGTCCTTGAACCCTGCATAGATGTGGAGCGAAAGGCTGGCGTCAATGCGGGGACCGGACTTCTGCCCCCGGCGGACCGGGCAGGTGCAGCCAGACCTCCCGAAGCGATCTGGCGCGCCGCAGGTCGCGCAGCAGCTTTACGGCTTCAGAGATGCGGACCGTGACGGGGTTCGACGTGCCGAGAGGCTTGGTCAGTCGGAGCTTTGCTTCGCCTGATCTGGCCGTACGGTCGCTGGACCGGGTGATCGGCACACTTGCCGCTGGCCTCTTGCGGGCCAACTAACAGGCTATCATTGCGCGCGTGGTGCGCAGCATGCATGTTGCGCCGCAACAATTCCAGGGAGGAGACCGGCCATGAGCCAGACGCGCGGGGACTATCAGCACGCACCTGAAGAACCGTGGATTTTTCGCACCTATGCGGGCCACTCAACGGCCAAGAAGTCGAACGAGCTGTACCGTCTGAACCTCTCCAAGGGCCAGACGGGTCTGTCCATCGCCTTCGACCTGCCCACCCAGACGGCCTACGATGCGGATCATATCCTCTCGAAGGGTGAAGTCGGCAAGGTCGGCGTGCCGGTAAAGCACCTCGGCGACATGCGCTTCCTGTTCGATCAGCTGCCGCTGGAACAGATGAACACCTCGATGACGATCAACGCGCCGGCGGCCTGGATGCTGGCGCTGTACGTGGCGCTCGCCGATGAGCGCGGCGAGAGCCGCAAGAAGCTGCGCGGCACCACCCAGAACGACATCGTCAAGGAATACCTGTCCCGCGGCACCTACGTGTTTCCGCCCGAGCCTTCCCTGCGCCTGATCGGCGATATGGTGAGCTGGTGCTATGTTGAAGTTCCAAAATGGAACCCGATGAACGTCTGCTCCTATCACCTTCAGGAAGCTGGCGCGACGCCGGAGCAGGAGCTCGCTTATGCTCTGGCGACAGCGATAGCGGTGCTCGACACCGTCAAGGCGGGCGGTCAAGTTCCGGAATCAGACTTTGAAACCGTCTTCGGCCGGATCTCCTTCTTTGTAAATGCAGGAGTCCGTTTCGTAACGGAACTCTGTAAGATGCGCGCATTCGTCGATCTCTGGGAAGAGATTGGCCGCGAGCGTTACGGCGTTACCGATCCCAAGGCACTGCTCTTCCGCTATGGGGTACAAGTGAACTCGCTGGGTCTCACCGAGCCCCAACCAGAGAACAACGTCTATCGCATCCTGATCGAGGCGCTGGCTGTGACACTCTCCAAAAAGGCCCGTTGCCGTGCGCTGCAGCTTCCCGCCTGGAACGAGGCGATGGGCCTGCCTCGGCCCTGGGACCAGCAATGGTCGCTCCGCCTGCAGCAGATCCTCGCTTATGAGACCGACCTGCTCGAGTTCGAAGACATCTTCGATGGCAGCCATGTCATCGATGCGAAGACCGAGGAACTGAAACAGAAGGCCCGCCTGACGCTTGCCAAGATCGACGCACTTGGCGGCGCCAAGGACGCGATCGGCTTCATGAAGGAAAGCCTCGTGGGCGCACATATTGAACGCATCCGCGCCATCGAGTCGGGCGCGATGACTGTCGTTGGCGTCAACCGCTACACCGAGACTGAAGAAAGCCCGCTGGGATCTGGCGACGGCGCGATCATGACGGTCGATCCCGCCGAAGAGGCTGCGCAGGTGCGCGATCTCAAGGCCTGGCGTGCGGCCCGCGATAGCATGGCGGCCGAAGCGGCGCTCAGCGCCTTGCGCGCGGCAGCCGCTGAAAACAGAAACATCATGGAGCCCTCGATCGCCTGCGCCAAAGCCGGCGTCACCACTGGTGAGTGGGGCACGGTGCTGCGCGAGGTGTTCGGTGAGTTCCGCGCGCCGACCGGCGTTGCGCTCGTGATCAGCTCGGATGGCGGCGAGGACATTGAAACGGTCAAGGCCGAAGTTGCCCGCGTGTCGAAAGCACTCGGCCGTACACTGACATACGTGCTCGGCAAGCCGGGCCTTGATGGCCACTCCAACGGCGCTGAGCAGATCGCCGCGCGAGGCCGCGCCGTCGGCATGGAAGTCGTGTATGAGGGTATCCGCTTCACGCCGGCTGAGATCGCGGCGCAGGCCAAACAGGCGAACGCGCATGTCGTCGGCCTCTCGATCCTTTCGGGCAGCCATCTCGATCTCGTGCGCGAGACGATATCCGAACTGCGCGCCGCCGGTCTCGGCGATGTGCCCGTCGTGGTCGGCGGCATCATCCCTCCAGAAGATGCCCTCGCGCTGAAACAGATGGGAATCGCCCGCGTCTACACGCCGAAGGATTTCAAGATCACCGAGATCATGGGCGACGTGACCAAGCTTGTTGAAAAAGCCTGGCTTGTGAAAGGCTAAATCCAGTTTTCTGTAGGCTGACTTGCCGGCGCACAGCGAACCGCCTTATCCCGGCTCCGGGCACAGGATGAGGCCTTCGCCATGCCGGACGTGACGACCTTCCAGCTCGGCTGGGAAGAATGGCTTTCGCTGAGCGATCTCGGCTTGCCCGCGATCAAAGCGAAGGTCGATACCGGCGCAAAGACGTCGGCCCTGCATGCCAGCGTGATTGAGCCTTTCGGTCCGGCCAACTCCCCGCAGGTGCGCTTTCTGATCCAGCCGGATCCGAGCGATCCGGCGCTCGAAATCACCTGCTCGGCCCCTGTGGTGGACCGGCGGGAAGTGATCAGCTCCAACGGCGACCGGGAGCTTCGCTATGTCGTGGAGACGTACGCCGAATTGGGCAACCTGCGTTGGCCGATCCAGCTGACGCTCTCGAATCGCGAGACGATGACCTACCGGATGCTGCTTGGCCGTGCGGCGATCCAGCCGAGCATGATCATTGATCCGAACGCCTCATTCCTCCAGCCGGTACTCGACTATTCGCCTTATCATGGCCTCCCGAAACGCAGGCCCGTGCGCCGTCCTTTGCGGATTGCCCTGCTCACGCGCGAGCCGCGCAACTATTCATCGATCCGCCTGATCGAGGCGGCAGAAATGCGCGGCCATGTCATCGAGGTGATCGATACGGCACGGTGTTACATGCGTATCGGGACGGTGGACGCGGAAGTTCACTATGACGGTGAGCCGTTGCCGCGATATGACGCCGTCATTCCGCGCATCGGCTCGTCGATCACCGATTACGGCATGGCGGTGCTGCGCCAGTTCTCTAATACGGGCGCCTATTGCCTGAACGGCGCCGGCGCGATCGGGCGCAGCCGCGACAAGCTGCTGGCCCATCAGATGCTGGCCCGCGCCAAGATCGCAATGCCGGTCACGGCCTTCGCGCACAGCCCGAAAGATACCAAGGACCTGATCGCGCTCGCGGGCGGGGCGCCCATCGTGCTGAAACTGCTGTCGTCCACGCAAGGGAAGGGCGTATTGCTGGCGGAAACCCGCAAGGCGGCCGAGCGGCTTGTCGATGCGTTCCGGGGCGTCGAGGCCAACTTCCTCGTTCAGGAATTTGTTGAAGAGGCCGGCGGCGCAGATATCCGCGTCTTCGTCATCGGCAATAAGGTGGCGGGCGCCATGAAGCGCCAGGCCGCGAAGGGCGAGTTCCGGTCCAACCTGCACCGGGGCGGCACGGCCAGCCCCGCCAAGCTCTCGGCGGCCGAACGTGATATCGCGAAAGACGCCGCGAAAGTGCTCGGCCTCAGGGTCGCCGGCGTGGACCTGCTGCAGACGGCCGACGGCCCGAAAGTGCTGGAAGTCAACTCCTCGCCTGGTCTGAAAGGGATCGAAGCGGCGACGGGTAAGGACATCGCCGGTCTCGTCATCGAGCATCTCGAAACGGTCGTGCGTCCCCTATCGAAACAGCGCGAGCCACTTTAAGTCTCTGCCCCGTCGCTCACCGCGTGCTGAACAGTCGGCCGTTCTCGGTAATCAGCACGATCACCAGAGACGTTGCGCCCAGCGCCACGAAGCCCAGCATCAGCGGTATGGTGGAGCCATTGAACTGAGCGCCGATCAGGGCGCCGATCAGGCCAGAGGCGAGCGTCGTGGCAAAGCCGTAGGCCGCCGACGCTGTCCCCGCGATCTTGCCGAGCGGCTCCATCGCGAGGGCCGAGAAGTTCGAGCCCATCAGTCCGAAGCATCCGAATGCCACCGCGAAGAGCGGAAAGAAGACCACGAAAATCTCGCCAAACAGCCAGGTGGAAATCGCAAGTCCCGCCGAAATCGCGGTGAACAAGATCAAGGCCGTGTGGCTGATCCGGCGCATGCCGATCCGCTGCACAAGCCGCGAGTTCGTGAAATTGGCAACCGCCATCACGCCGGCAATCCCGGCGAACCAGAGCGCGAAGCTGTCGCCTTGTCCGAACACCTGACGGAACACCTGCTCAGACGAGGCGATAAAGGCGAATAACGCGCCGAACACGATACCTGAAGCGCACATATAGCCGAGGCTCGCCCGTGTGCGCAGGACGCTGAGATAGGCGTCCATCGCGCTCGTAAGGTTCAGCGGGCGGCGCGCCTCGCTGGGCAAGGTCTCGGGCAGGCGCAACCAGGTCCAGACCAGCATTACCGCGCCCCAGATGGCCAGCCAGATGAAGATGCCTTCCCAGGGCGCGACGGTCAGGATCAACTGGCCGAAGGCGGGCGCAACGATCGGGACGATCATGAAGATCGTCATCACAAGCGACATGAAGCTCGCCATCGCCCGGCCAGCAAACAGGTCTCGCACAACCGCAGACGCCACAATCCGCGCGCCAGATGAAAACAGGCCCTGCAGGAAGCGAAAACCGAGCAGGACCCAGAAATCCTTCACCAGCACGCAGAGCAGCGACACAACCATGTAACCTATCAGGCCGACGAAAAGAGGCGCGCGCCGGCCGAACCGGTCGGTGATCGGGCCCCAGAGTAGTTGGGGGGCGCCGAAACCCAGGACGTAGGCGAAGATGATCCACTGCTGGCGGTTGTCCGGCGCGCTCCCGGCGGTGGTCAGGCCAGTCGCTTCGGCAATCTGCGAGAGCGCCGGCAGCATGATGTCGATCGCCATGGCATTCAGCGTCATGAGCCCGGCGACCATCGCAATCAGTTCGGCCTTGCCGAGCCCGGTGTGGAGCGCTTGCGGGCCTGGCGCCTTCTGCGCATCGCTGCCGTCCATGAGCCTGTCTTTCCGAGAAGCCGCTGGCCGCGAGACGGGCTGGTCGTCCCGGCTCCGGCGGCTTCCCGGCCTTTTGGACTGATCCCGGCGGATTGCCTAGCGTCCTGCAAGGATTTTCCTCAGCCCGCCGCCGATCGATACGATTTAGAGGCGGCGAGATTTTCCGGACCGAAAACGCGCCGTGAGGATCAGGGCTCGGGTCGCACGATGCTGCCGGTCAGGTTGACGAGCACCTGGCCGGCATCGAAGTAGGCCACATCATCCGGTTTCGGGCCTTTGCCCATGTAGATCTCGGCTGAGGCGAGGTAGCTTGTCTGTTCCCGGTAGTCGGCCGGCCCACCCCAGAACGGGTCGTAGTAACCGAAGCGCGACGCATAACTGGGCCCCGGATAGAACCGGCGATAGGGGTTGCGGAAGTAAGCCGCACGCGGGCCGAAATATCGGTAATTCAGGAAGAAGTGATCGTAGAACGGATCGTAGAAAGCGCTCTCCCCGATCCGCTTGGTCTTCGCGTCTGTATCGCGGCGTACCACCCGGAAGTGATCAAAGCCGTTCTGCTTGGTCAGCTCGGCCGCGCGGTAAAGCAGGTACGTCTCCACCGTCTTGCGGTCGGTCAGCGAGTTGCCGGCGAATTGGACCTGATACCGGTTGTCTTCGATGCGCTGTTCCGAATAGCCACGGTCCGTGCCAGCCGCCGGCTGGTAAGGCGTGGAAGTGGCGCAGGCCCCGAGAAGGGCGAGACAGGCAAAGGCAGCAGCAAGCGTCAGGCGTTTCATGGACACGGCCTCCAAAAACCAAAGGTGTATTATGTGCCCGCGCGAACGTGAATGCCAGCCAACAGGCGCGCTCACAATCGCGTGAACCCCCTCAGACGCCGGCTGCCAGCATCGCCTGGTAGGCTGGTCGTGCGGTGACCTTGTCGAGCCAGGCTTTCGTCGCTGGCCGGTTGGCAAGACCGCCCTGCGCGCCCGTCATGGCGATCTGGAAACCCATCAGGCAATCGGCGGCCGAGAACGCGGCGCCCGCAAAGTAAGCGTGCTTCGAGAGATGCGCTTCGATATAGCTCGCCGCCTTCTCACGCTCGGCGGCAATCATGTGTGCCACGGGGCCCTCGGTGACGCCCGCCATGCCGGTATAGAGCGCCAGGAGGCCGGGTAGGAAAACGGCGCCTTCGGCCGAGTGAAGCCATTCGAGATAACGCGGGAAATCAGGCGAGTCCGGCTTCGGGTGAAGCGCGTGAACCGTATCGAACTTCGCCAGCAGATACTCGGCAATCGCGCCCGTTTCGGCAATGACGACGGCGTCGTCCTCGAGCAGCGGCGATTTCCCCAGGGGATGGACCTTGGCGAGGTCTGCGGGTCCACGCCGCGTGGCCTGGTCGCGCGTATGGTGGACAATCTCGTGCGGCACGCCGAGTTCCAGCAGCAGCCAGACGATGCGCTGGGAGCGCGAGGCGTTGAGGTGGTGAAGCTTGAGGGTCATGGGTCGGTGTTCTCCGTGAGCGGATCAAAAAAGAAGCGGCAGCTTTCCGGGCTGCCGCTCCTGCAACTTCAACTCAGTCGGCGCCTCAGGCGACCGCGTAACCGATCACGGCTTTCACTTCGAGGAATTCCTCGAAGCCATGCTCGCCCCACTCGCGGCCGTTGCCGGACTGGCCGTAGCCGCCGAACGGTGCCGAGAAGTCCGGGCGTGCGCCGTTGACCTGAATCTGGCCGGCGCGAATCCGGTTGGCAATCGCGTTGGCTTCCTTCTCCGGGCCCTGCACATAGCCGGCAAGGCCGTACACGGTGTCGTTCGCCATCTCCACGGCTTCATCCACCGTATTGTAAGGCAGGATGCAGAGCACCGGCCCGAAGATTTCCTCGCGGGCGATGGTCATGTCATTGGTCACGTTCGCAAACACGGTCGGGCGCGCGAAGTAGCCTTTGTTGAAGCCTTCCGGGCGTCCCGGTCCACCGGCGACGAGGGTTGCGCCCTCTTCGATGCCCTTCTGGATCAAGTCCTGGACCTTCTGGTACTGGTTGCCGTTCGAGATCGGGCCGATGGCGCCCGGCGCAGCTTCGGCCGGCATCATCACCTGCACGGATTCGGCGGTGGCTTTCGCAATCGCGATGGCCTGTTCCTGCTGGTCCTTTTGTACGAACATCCGGCTCGGCGCGTTACAGCTCTGTCCGGTGTTGGTCATCATCGACATCACGCCGCTGGAGACGGCTTTTGTCAGATCGGCCGTAGGCAGAACAATGTTCGGGCTCTTGCCGCCGAGTTCCTGCGCCACGCGCTTCACGGTCGGAGCGGCAGCTTGCGCGACGAGCACGCCGGCGCGGGTCGAACCGGTGAAGCTCACCATGTCCACATCCGGGTGCGAGGAGAGCACCGAGCCAACGCCCGGGCCGTCGCCGTTGACGAGGTTGAATACGCCCTTCGGCACGCCGGCATCATGCAGGATTTCGGCGAAGATCATCGCGTCCAGCGGCGCGATTTCCGAAGGCTTCAGCACCATGGTGCAACCGGCAGCGAGGGCCGGGGCGACCTTGCAGGCGATCTGGTTCAGCGGCCAGTTCCACGGCGTGATGAATGCACAGACGCCGATCGGCTCCTTGCGCAGCAGGGTCGTGCCTTTCAGCTCTTCCCACTTGTAGGACCGCAGGATCGCCGCGGTCGTCGCAAAGTGGCCCATGCCGGCAGGAACCTGCGCAGCGTTGGCGAGCCACATCGGCGCGCCCATTTCCTCGGAGATGGCGACCGCGAGTTCCGGCAGGCGTTTCTGGATACCGGCGGCAATCTTGTCGAGGAGGTCGGCGCGGTATTCGACGGTCGTCTGCGAAAAGCTCGGGAAGGCCCGCTTGGCGGCGGCGACGGCCTTGTCAGCATCCGCTTTGGAGCCGAGCGAGATGACCGCGAAGTTTTCCTCGGTCGCCGGGTTCTCGACTTCCAGGCGGCGCGGCGTCACCGGGTCAACCCATGCGCCGTCGATGTAGAACTTGAGATACTCTTTCATAGGCCGGTGCCTCCCTTTGGCGTGTCTGATCTTGGCTCCTGCAGCACTATAGGAGAGGTGAGACATTTCCGCCACTCCTTACGCTGGGGAGGGGGCTTACTCAGGCGTCACTGGACAGCAGCCTGACGTTTTAGCCGCGGATCCTGGTCCAGCCCCGCCCGGCCATGCAGACGATGAAGTTCGCCTCGACATTGTAGCTGATCTGGTTGCAGGCGGCGACGGCGGTCGCGAAGGGCTGGGCGTCCTTGCTGCTGGTCCATCCCGTTTCGGATGGGCTCGTTGCGCAGGCGGACAGGGCGAATGCGGCGATCAGGAAAAGCTTGCGCATGTGCTTCACCGTTTCCGCGTCCCGAAGATCCCGCGCAGGATGTAGCGCACGATTTCCCGGCCGGCGGTGCCGGCGGCGTTGTTGACGGCGCGCTCTGTTGTGCTCATCCGGCGCCGGCCAGTGGTCGTCTTGCCCTTGGCTTTAGCCTTGGCCCCGGCCTCTTTTTCCTTGGCTCCGAGTTTTGTGAGTTTTTCGGCCTCCCTGGCGGCCGCCTCTTCCCGCTTCGACAGGATCTCGTAGGCGCTCTCGCGGTCCACCGCCTTGTCATACTTGCCAAAGACAGGGCTCGTCTTCTGCACTTCGGCGCGTTCCGGGTCCGTCGCTGGGCCGAGACGCGAGGAGGGCGGACGGATCAGCGTCTTCTGAACCATAGTCGGCGCGCCCTTGGCTTCAAGCGTCGAGACCAGGGCTTCGCCGACACCCATCTCAGTGATCGCGGCTTGCGTCTCGAAGGCCGGGTTCGGACGGAACGAGGAGGCGGCCGATTTAACGGCCTTCTGCTCGGTCGGCGTATAGGCGCGCAGGGCGTGCTGGATGCGGTTGCCCAGTTGCGCGATCACGCTCTCCGGCAAATCGCGAGGGTTCTGCGTGACGAAATAGACGCCCACGCCCTTGGACCTGATCAGGCGCACGACCTGCTCGATCTTCTGCATCAGCGCAGGCGGCGCGCCGGCGAACAGAAGGTGGGCCTCATCGAAGAAGAAGACGAGACGCGGCTTCTCCGGGTCGCCGATCTCCGGCAGTTCCTCGAACAGCTCCGATAGCAGCCAGAGCAGGAACGTCGAGTAGAGCTTCGGAGAATTGATCAGCTTGCGCGCATCAAGAATGCTGATGTAGCCGCGCCCGTCCGGCGTCGTGCGCATGAAGTCGGCAAGCTCGAGCGCCGGCTCGCCAAAGAAGCGCTCCGCCCCTTCCCTCTCCAGCACCAGCAGCTCGCGCTGGACGGCTGAGAGCGAGGCGGGCGCCACGTTGCCATACTTGCGGCTGATCTCGGTGCGCAGTGTATCATCGCCGAGGCTCACCAGCAGCTTGCGCAGGTCCTTGAGGTCCAGCAGCAGGAGGCCGTTATCGTCAGCATACTGGAACGCGATGTTCAGCACGCCTTCCTGCACATCCGTCAGCCCCATCAGGCGGGAGAGGAGCAGGGGCCCCATTTCGGAGATGGTCGCGCGGATTGGATGACCGCTTTGCCCGAACACGTCCCAGAAGATTGTCGGCGCAGCCTTGTAGGTCAGTGGCCCCATGCCGATCTGAGCTGCCCGGGCGGTCAGGTTCGCGTGCGCCTTGTGCGTCTCGCTGCCCGGCATGCAGATGCCCGACAGGTCGCCTTTCACGTCCGCCGCAAACACCGGCACGCCCGCGTCCGAAAAGGCCTGCGCCATGATCTGCAGCGTTACGGTCTTGCCGGTACCGGTTGCCCCGGCAACAAGGCCATGCCGGTTCGCTACTTTAAGGATCAGCGACTGAGCCGCATCAGGCTGGCCGGTGGCGTTCGCATCCGCCCCGCCGAGGAAAATCGTGTCGGTCATTCGTCGCCCTTCAGTCTGAAATCGTGGACCTCAGGCTAGTGATGTAGCGGGATTCGGCAAGCCGCCACGCCCGTCAGGCGCGCTTGACCCCGCAAGCGCAGGCCCTCAAGAAGCGCCTTTTGTTCCGGAGACTTCAGCGCATGGACCAATCCGCCAAACTTGGCACCTGGATCATCGCGACCGGTGTCATCATCGCCGTCCTGTATCTTGGCCGCGAAATCCTCGCCACTTTTGCGATGGCTGTCTTCCTGTTCCTGATCATCGAAGGCTTCGCGACCGCCATCGAAAAGGTGTTTGCCTCGCTGAAGATCAGCGCCGCCCGGCTGATTGCCATCCTGCTCGTCAGCATCGGCTTCGTCGGCTTCATAGCCCTGTTGGCAAACGGCGTCGCCGAATTCGGCCGCGATGCCGGAAACTATGAGGCGAAGATCAACGAGCTTATCGCCGATGTGTACCAGGTCGGCGGCGTCCAGGAGGCGCCGACCCTGACCCAACTCGTCTTCAACGAACGCGGCAACGCGTTTTTCGCGACGATTGCCAATTCGGTCAGCGGACTGTCCGGCGACCTGATGCTGATCCTGATCTACGTTGCCTTCCTGTTTTCGGCGCAGGCAAGCTGGCCCCAGAAACTGGACCTGATCTTCCGCTCCCCTGAACGGCGCGACCAGGTCCGCCGGATCGGCAGCGAGGCGAGGAGGGGCATCGAGAATTATCTCTGGGTCCAAACTGTGATCTCAGTTATGATCACGGTGCCCAGTTACCTCTCGCTACTCGCACTGGGCGTGCAGAACGCACTCTTCCTCTCGGCCGTCATCTTCGTGCTGAACTATATTCCTACGGTGGGATCGATCGTTGCGGCGCTGGTGCCGCCGCTTTTTGCGCTCGTCCAGCCGGTTGTGCCCGGCTGGGTGCCGGGCGTCGCGCCCGATACGTCCTATGTTTATGCGGCCATCGTTTTTGGGAGTGTCAGCTTCTGGCAGTTTTCGATCGGTAACTTTGTGCAGCCCCGGATGATGGGCGACTCGCTGAACCTGTCGGCACTGGTTGTCCTTCTTGCGCTGGCGATCTGGGGCCTGATCTGGGGTATTCCCGGCATGTTCCTGTCGGCCCCGCTTACCGTGATCATGATGATACTGTGGGGCCAGTCAGACGATACGCGCTGGCTGGCGATCTTGTTGTCGGCTGATGGCGACCCGCGCCCCGCGACGGCGGGATCAACCCTGTCGTCAGTCCAGACGCCGGATGCAGCTCAAGGCTAGTGGTCTCGTCCGCTTGCTTGTATCCGTTGCGCGGCTCGGGTGCAGCTTTGCGCTTTCCAGATTTCAAAAACGTAACGAAATAGTGACGCTTATCGTGATTGAATTTGTAAGCGTCCGACCGACATATCCAACTCAGACTTCCGCGTGCGTCCCCCCACCCAGCCTGCGGAAGATCCTGAAGGGCCCGCCAGACACGTCCCCGTCTGGCGGGTCCGCTTATGTCCGCCGCGCGCCGATGGGGCTGCGGCTGATCGCCCTCACAACCAAGTTTATTGAAGACGTAACGGACGGGGAGTAAACCGCGATCTGCGATTTCCCCTGCGTGAGCCTTTGCCATGACCCGATCCGCCGCCCTGACCGGGCCTGAAAGCCAGTTGCTCGAACAGATCCTGCAGGAGGCCGCCGGCGAAGATCTGACGGGCCTGTCGGACGCCGATATCCGCGCTCTGGCGCACCGGCTCTGGGGCTGGGCGTCGAAGGTGGCAGCTGGGCAACAGGCGGTCCGCGTCGAAACCCGGGCCGATGGCGCCAAAGGCCCCCTCGGCCGCAGCGTGCTCGAAGCCGCTGGGCCGGACATGCCTTTCCTGGTCGATTCGCTTCTGAATGAGTGCGCTGCGCAGGGCCACGAAGTGAAGACGCTGTTCCACCCAGTGGTCACGCTTGGCGACGGCCGCATGATCTCCGTCATCCAGATCCACACCTCGCTGCTCACGCCGGAAGAAGCCCGCAAGCTGGAGGAGGGCGTGCGCACGACGCTCGCCGATGTCACCCGCGCGGTGTCGGACCATGCCGCCATGCAGACGCGCATGCGCGCCGAGATGAAGCGGCTTGCGGGCCTGCGCCATTTGCAGCCGGCGGAGCGGGATGAGGCGGTCGCCTTCCTCGACTGGCTGCTGCGCGAGCACTACGTTTTCCTCGGCAGCCGCGAGTATGATTTCGCCACCGATGGCGAAGGCCGCGTCCTGAACGCCGAGCCGCTGATGATAGAGGGATCCAATCTCGGCATCCTGCGCGACGAAAACCTCAACGTGCTCTCGCGCGACAGTGAGCCGCTGGTGCTGACGCAGGAAGTCGGCGAGTTCCTCGTCCAGCCCGCCCCGCTGATCATCGCCAAATCCACGCTGCCCGCCCGCGTCCACCGCCGCGTGCCGTGCGACTATATCGGGATCAAGAAGTATGACGATCAGGGCCGCGTGAACGGCGAGGTCCGCTTCCTCGGCCTGTTCACTGCCGAGGCATACGACGAGACCGCCCGCTCGATCCCCTTCGTGCGCCGCCGTGTGCAGAAGATCATGGCCGCCTCCGGCGCCGCCCCGGGCGGTCATACCGAGAAGGCGCTCGCGAACCTCATCGAAACCTGGCCGCGCGACGAACTCTTCCAGACCCGTTCGACCATCCTCGGCCCCATGGTCATGGGAGCGCTGCACCTCGTCGGACGCCCGCGTACGCGCGTTTTCCTGCGCCGCGATGAGTTCGACCGCTTCGTCACCGCACTCGTCTTCGTGCCGCGCGAATCCTACGACACCGCGCTGCGCCAGCGCATCGGCTCGCTGCTGACCGAGGCCTACAGGGGCGAGCTGCGCTCCTTCCAGCCTTACTTCGATGCCGGCCCGATGGCGCGCGTCCACTTCGAGATCGGCCTGTCGCCGGGCCATCCGGAGCCCGATGCGGCCGAGATCGAAACGAAGATCGTCGTCCTCGCACGCACGTGGGATCAGGGCTTCCGCGATCTCCTGATGGCGTCCAGCCTCTCGGGCGCTGACCGGGAAGGGGGCCGCGCCTTCATCGGCGCCTTCAACGCGGCCTACCGCGAAGCCTTCACGCCGGAAGAGGCGCTGCTCGACGTCACGAGCATGGCCGCGCTCAGTGCCGGCCGCCCTGTCGTCGCCCGCGCCTACCGTCTGGAAGCGGATGAGCCGCAGAAAGTGCGGGTCAAGATTTTCGCCCGTGACGGCGCCATTGCTCTGTCGCGCTGCGTGCCAGTCTTCGAGAAGATCGGCCTTTTTGTCCATTTCGAAACCGGTTATCCCGTCCGTCCTCTGACGAAACCTGTGGCTGACGCGCCGGATACATACTGGATTCACTCTCTCGCCATGCAACCGGCGGATGGCTCGGTCGTCGCGCTCGATCACCTCGCCTGCGCGTTGGAAGACGCCTTCATTGCCGTATGGAGCGGCAAGGCTGATAATGACGGGTTCAACCGTCTCGTGCTGACGGCCGGCGCCAGCTGGCGCGAGGCAGCCCTCGTCCGCGCGCTCGCCGCCTATCGCCGCCAGAGCGGGCTCGACCAGCCGCAGGAAGTCCAGGAGGCCGCCGTCAACCGATACCCGGCCGTCACGCGCCTGATCCTCGATCGCTTCGCCGTCCGGCTTGATCCGCAGGCGCACAAAACGCCTGAGGCGCGCACCAAGGCCGCCAAGCACGTCGAAGCGCACTTCGAAGACGCCATGAAGGACGTTGTCAGCCTCACAGACGATCTGGTGCTGCGCCGCATCTTCGCCCTCACGGGCGCCCTCCAGCGCACCAACTTCTACCAGACCGGCGAAGACGGTGCACCGCGCGCCTGGATCAGCTTCAAGGTGGCAAGCCGCGAGCTGGCCGATCTGCCGGAGCCGAGGCCCTTCCGCGAGATCTTCACGCAGAGCCCGAAAGTTGAGGGCGTCCACCTGCGCTTCGGCCCCGTCGCGCGCGGCGGCCTGCGTTGGTCGGACCGTCCGTCTGACTATCGCACCGAAGTTCTCGGCCTCGTGAAGGCCCAGCAGGTCAAGAACGCCGTTATCGTGCCGGTCGGCTCGAAAGGCGGGTTCTATCCGAAACAACTCCCGCCGCGCAGTGATCCAGCCTGGTTCGAAACAGGCCGTGACGCCTACAAGGAATTCATCACGGCGCTCCTTGGCCTCACCGACAATCTTGTGAAAGGCAAGCTCGTGCCCCCGCCGCAAACCGTTGTCTGGGACGGCGAAGACCCCTACCTCGTTGTCGCCGCTGACAAGGGTACGGCCACCTTCTCCGACACCGCCAACACGGTCAGCCTCGAGAAAGGCCATTGGCTCGGCGACGCCTTCGCCTCCGGTGGCTCGGCGGGCTATGACCACAAGAAAATGGGGATCACGGCCCGCGGCGCGTGGGAAGCGGTCAAGCGCCACTTCCGCGAAATGGGAAAGGATATCCAGAAAGAGCCCTTCACTGTCATCGGCGTCGGCGACATGGCGGGTGACGTGTTCGGGAACGGCATGCTGCTCTCGCCCGAAATCCGTCTCGTGGCGGCCTTCAACCACATGCATATCTTCCTCGATCCGAACCCGGACGATCCGGTCCGCAGCCTGGCCGAGCGTCAGCGCATGTTCGACCTGCCGCGCTCGACCTGGGCGGACTATGATGCGAAATTCATCTCCAAAGGCGGCGGCATTTTCGAGCGCGCCGCCAAATCCATATCGCTGACCACTGAAGTGAAGGCCCTGACCGGCCTTGCGAAGGATGCCGTGACACCGGATGAACTCATCCACGCGCTGCTGCAGGCCGAAACGGACCTTCTCTGGTTCGGCGGCATCGGCACTTATGTGAAGTCGTCGCAGGAATCCCATGCTGATGTGGGCGACCGCGCCAATGACGCGCTACGTGTCAACGGCCGTGATCTGAAGTCCAAGGTGATCGGCGAAGGCGCAAACCTCGGCCTGACCCAGGCCGGCCGCATCGAGTTTGCGCTCGCGGGCGGGCGCCTCAACACCGATGCCATCGACAATTCCGCTGGTGTCGATTCCTCCGACCACGAAGTTAACATCAAGATCCTCGCGGCCGAAGCCATCCGTCTCGGCGACCTGAAGGAGGCCGATCGCAACGCCCTCCTCGCCTCGATGACGGATGATGTCGCGGCTCATGTCCTGGCGCACAACTATGACCAGTCTAACGCCCTGACCCTCGGCCGCGCCACGGCAGGCGAAGACCATGAAGCGCTGGAGCGCGTGATGGCCTATCTCGAGGAGCGCGGCGTCCTGAACAGAGCCCTCGAAGGTCTTCCGTCTGCGGCGCAAATGCAGACCCGTAAGGCGCAGGGCCAGCCGCTTACCCGGCCAGAGCTTGCCGTCCTGCTCGCCTGGTCCAAGATTGTCCTCTTCGACGATCTGGTTGCCTCGAACCTGCCGGACGATGCCTGGTTCGAGCCGGTGCTCAAGGCCTATTTCCCGTCCCCGGTCGACGGGTTCTCGAAGGCGATGTCCGGCCACCGCCTGCGCCGCGAGATCATCGCCACCGTGGTGGCCAACCGCACGCTCGATTTCATCGGTCCGGTCGGGCTGCTTCGCCTTCGCGAGCTCACGGGCGCCGCGCCGGCCGAAGCCGTCCGTGCGCTCGAGGCGGCCCGCGCCGTGCTCGACATTGCCCGCTTCCGTAAGGATGTCTTCGCGCTCGACACGAAGGTGCCGGCTGATCTGCAAACGGCGCTTCAGCTCGAAGCGGTCCACGCTGCAAGTGAAGCCGCCGCCTGGTTCGTGCGCGCGACGCCCGGACAGCCGATCGGCGACGCAGTGAAGCTGACCCATGTGCCGCTGAATGAGCTGAAGATGTCGCTCGCCGATGTGCAGTCCGCATTCCCGGCCACGCGGATCGAACGCGCGTCGCGCGCTTTCGCCAAGCGCGGCGCGCCGCACGCGCTCGCCCAATGGACGGCTGCGATGAGCTATTTCGCGGAAGGCCTCGTCGTGGTCGATGTCGCCCGGCAGTCAAAGACGAAGGTGGCGGAAACCGCCGCCTGTTTCTACGCTATCGGCGACGCGCTCCGCCTCGACCGGTTGCGCGCATCGGCGCGCGAAGGCCTTGCCAATGCGCCCTACTGGGACCGGGTAGCCGGCCGCCGCCTGATCTCCGAGCTTGTGCGCCTGCAGGCTGCGGCCACGGCGGACGCGCTGAAATCCGGCGGAGCAGAAACCTGGCTTGACGCGCACAGCGAAGATCGCAAGCTCCTCATCAGCACGCTGGCGGCGCTGGGCAAGGACAATGCCTGGTCCTTTGCCAGGTTCGCCCTGTCAACGGACGCCGTGCGCCAATTCATGGGGCGGTGATGCGCCATTCAGGCAGGGTTCAGCGGGCGGCAGCAGAGTGAGTGCTTAAGGTCGGGAGAAATAACATGAAGCAGATACTTTGTGCGGCGCTGATGGCGGCCGGACTTTCAGCCTGCGTCGCAGCGCCGTCCGCCGATGGCGAGATTGCGCAGGCGTCTGCGTCTGTTGCGTCCGAGCCGGCCTCGGGGTTCGATGAGTGGGGAACCGGCAAGGAACTCTACATGTATCACCGCGTCCAGGGGACGTGCCAAGCGCTGACCCACGCCCACGGACGCAACGCCGCCTGGGGCCTTTGGAAACTGCCGCTCGCTGAGGTGACCGATGGCGGCGCCGAAGAGAACGAAGAGGGCGGCGCCTTCGTGCGATTAACCTGCATCGATGGCACCGCCTGCATTGGCAAGGGTGCCCTGGAGGTCACGCCAGAGCATGTTGCAGAGCACAAGATCCCGTTCGAGACGATGGCACTTGCCCGCGCCTATACGGACAGGGTCTCAGCTCTCAGAACCGCCTGCGGCCTCACCCCGTAACGGCCCCTCAGCGCGCCGCCAGCGCGGCCGCAAGCTTCGGCACCTGTGTCTCGATTTGCGCCGAACACAGAGCAGACCGCTCCAGGCCTTGCGTCAGCGCGCGCTCATAGCCCGGGATCATCGCCGCTTTGCTTTCGAAGAAGGCCTTGGCGTCTGCGGCGCCTGCCTTGCTGCAAAGGGAGCCGGAATAGGCGGCCAGTTGCGGCTTGCGCACTTCCGGCAGTTTGACGACGACCTCATCAAACACACCTTTGAAGGCAGGCCAGACGATATCGGTCGCGGCTGTGTTCGAGAACGCGCCCTGCAACAAAGCCGGGATTTCCGACGCTTTGAGCGGCAGGTTCGCCGCCCCGCCTACCAGTTCGCCCGCGAGCCTCGGCTCGGCATTCGCCGCCAGCGCGCGCAGGATCGCGGCGCGCTCCGTCTGGTTCTCGGAAGCAAACGCGAAAGCGAGAGCCGGCTCGATGAACCGCCAGCCTTCCTGCCTTGCCGCCAGCCCGAACGCTGTCGCAACCTCCTCGGCAGGCAATGCGCGTGGGTCTGCCGCCCGGCCGAGACCGATATAGGCCTGGGCCTTGCGAATGAGCGCAGCCTGCGCTGCGGGTCGCTCGCCGTACTGGATCAACAGGCTCTGCAGGCTGGCCTGAAGCAGGGCTTCGCGGTCTGTCAGTTTGGCCTTCGGCTTCGCCTTGAGACGCGCCTCCACCGGCGCGTAAGTCGCCTCGATCCAGGCCGAGAGGTTCGCCTTGCCCGCCGCGTCTAGCCGCGCGTGCCAGCCTCGCAACGTGTCGAACGGCTGCCCGGTGGCAAGCGGAGAACCTGATGTCGAGGCTTCAAGGCCCTCCAGCAAGGTCTCGGCGCTCACTGAGCCTGCGCCAAAGCCGGACACCAGCGAATCCACGAAGACCATCTGCTCGCCCGGCGACAGCTTCGCAAAGTTTGCGGTCAGCTTCGCCGCGCTCGCCTCGTCCAAGGCGTAGCGCCAATAGCCTGCGCCGCCCGCATTTGGCATCACGAAATCCGGGCAGGCGGGCAGCTTGATCAACGCCTGCTTCCCGGTCAGCAACTGCTGGACCACCGTGCTCGTCTCGCCCGTCTGTACGCGCGCCGAGAAGGGTACCTGCCAGGTCGAACCCTGACGGTCGATTTCAGAGCCGAGCGGTGCATAGCGGCTCTGTTCCAGCGTCATCGACGCTGTCGTCCCCGAACAGGTCACCGCGACGTCCAGCATCGGGATGCCGGGCTGCGAAATGAACGTTCGGAAGCTGTCGGTGACCGCCTCGTTACCGGAGCCCTCGGCGAGGCTCGCCATGAAGTCGTCTGCGTCCGCCACCCCGTCCGAGAAGCGCCGCATGTGCACGCGGATGCCTTCCCGGAATTTCTCCTCGCCCAGATAGGTCTCGAACATGTTCAGCACGCTGCCACCCTTCTGATAGGTGATCGCGTCAAACGCGTCTTCGATCTCGCTGTTCGATGTAACCGGGTTGCGAACCTGGCGAGCCGACAAAAGGCCGTCACTTCCCATAGCGCCGACGCCGCCTGCAATCGGGTTCAGGTTCCATTCCCCGCCCGCGTCAATCGCATGCATCGTCTTGCTCGCCATCCAGGTGGCGAAGGCTTCGTTGAGCCAGATATCGTCCCACCATTTCGGCGTGACCAGGTTGCCGAACCACTGGTGCGCGAGTTCATGCGCGTGCGTCGAGAAGATCGACCGGCGTTGCTGCAGCGTGGTGCGTTCATCAATCAGCAGCGCCGATTCGCGGTAGATGATCGCCCCGGCATTTTCCATCGCCCCATAGGCAAAGTCCGGCGCCGCTATCAGGTCGAGCTTTCCATAAGGATAGGCCTGCCCGAAATAATCCTCCTGCCAGAGCAGCATCTCGTCGGTGATGGCCAGTGCCTCACCGAGTTTCGCTCCCTTACCCTTCGCCGCAAAGCCGCGCAGCGGAATGGGCGCCGGGCGCATGCCCGACTTGTAGTCGATGAGGAGCTGCTCACTCTCGTCATAAGGGCCCACCGCCAGCGCCACGAGGTAGGACTGGATCGCCCGTGTCGGCGCGAACATATGCTCCACAAACCCGTCTTTGGCCGGGCTCGAGGACAGAAGCAGCGCGTTCGAGATCACCTTGTCGCCTTCCGGCGCGGTCACGCTGATCACCCAAGGCGTCTTGAAGCGCGGCTCGTCGAAGCTTGGCACCATCCGGCGTGCATCGATCGCTTCCATCTGGGTGGCCAGGTAGTGCTCGCCGCCCGCCGTTACCTTGTAGAGACCGGCGAGGCCGAAATTGTAGGGCGCCTCATAATCGATCACGAGCGTTGCTCCGCCGGCTGGCAAGGGTGTCTCGAAATCGAAATACCCGACCCCGCCTTCGGCCTGGTTGCCGGTAAACCTCGCCGCGACCTGAGAGCCGTCCGGCAGCCGCGCGAAGGCGCTCAGGATCCTCTGGTCCAGCGAATGCAGCCAGATCCGGGCGTGCGGCTTGTCCAGCATGACATCGATCTCGACCGCGCCGGTAAACCCCTCCGCCGCAGGATCCGTCTTGAGGCTGAGGCGGTAAACGGTCGGGGTCACGCCCTCCGGCAACTGGCCCACCGGGGCTTCAAGCAGCTTCACCGGGCCGGTTTCCCCGCCCCCCGGCGCACTGCAGGCTGCCATTGCGAGCATGGAAACGGCGCCGATCAGGGCGCGGGCGAGAGAGGATGAGGTCATGGTTCTTGTCCGGCAGCTTCATGGAAACAGGCGGAGGTAAAACCTGGGCTGCCTGTCTCGCAAGGCGCGCTGCACACAGACCACCGTTTCCAACCGCCCGGCGTTGCTGATATTTGTCCCGGCAATGTCACAGGAACATGACACTCTCTGCGAAGCGCTGAAACGCCGCGCCCGCGCGCTCGGGTTCGATGCCGCCGGTATCGCCCGCGCCGACGAGGCCTGGGAGGCCGGCGCCCGCCTCGCCGAGTTCGTCGCTGAAGGCCGCCATGGCGAGATGCGCTGGATGGAGGACACGCTCGCCCGCCGCAGCGCGCCTACCGCCATGTGGCCGGATGCCCGCTCGGCTCTCGTCGTCGCCCTGAATTATGGCCCGGACCATGACCCGCTGGAGACGCTTGCGCAGCGGGCGACCGGCAACATCTCGGTCTATGCCCGGGGCAGGGACTATCACGACGTCATCAAATCCCGCCTGAAGCAGCTCGCGGCCGAGGTGGCGCAGCTTACCGGTGCACAGGTCAAGGTCTTCGTCGATACCGCTCCGCTGATGGAGAAGCCGCTGGCGCAGAAGGCCGGCCTCGGCTGGCAGGGCAGGCATACCAACCTTGTCAGCCGCGATCTCGGCTCCTGGTTCTTCCTCGGCACGGTGCTTACCGCCGCAGCGCTCGATCCGGACGCAGCCGAGCTGGACCATTGCGGCTCCTGCCGTGCCTGCCTAGACATCTGCCCGACGAACGCCTTTCCAGCGCCCTACCAGCTCGATGCCCGCCGCTGCATCTCCTACCTCACCATCGAGCACGCCGGCCCCATCCCCCGAGAGTTTCGCGCTGCCATGGGCAATCGCATCTATGGCTGCGACGACTGCCTCGCCGCTTGCCCCTGGAACAAATTTGCAGGCGCCGCTTCCGAATCAACCCTCTTTGCCCGCGCTGAACTGAAGTCTCCGGGCCTCGACGAACTCGCGGCGCTAGATGACGCGACGTTCCGCGAAGTCTTCTCCGGCTCTCCGATCAAGCGGTCAGGCCGGGCCCGTTTTGTGCGCAATGTCGCCGTCGCCATAGGCAATTCGGGCACTGTTCGCCTCGCCGCCAGCCTTATTGCGCTGCTCGATGACGATGCCCCCACCGTGCGCGGCGCAAGCGTCTGGGCGCTTGCCCGCCTTGATCCCGCCCGCTTTGCAGCCGAAAAGGCGCGCCGCCGGGCCAGCGAATCTGACAGCACGGTGATCGAGGAGTGGGATCTCGGGGCATGAGCGACAAAACACCGGAAAATCCGGCTTCGGCAGCCTCCTACTACGGGGTTGATGAGACGCCGCCCGGGCCGGACAACGCGAAGCCCGCCGCGCCGCTCTGGCGCCGCATCCTCGTCCGCCTCATGCAGGCCGGCATCGCGGTATTCCTACTGTTCCACGTCTATGCGCTGCTCTTGAAACTCATGCCGGCACCCGGCACGATCCTGATGACCCAGCGCGGCCTTGAAGGCGAAGATTTGCGGCGCGACTGGGTCGGCCTGGGCAAGATTTCGCCGAACCTCGTCTTCGCCGTCATCGCGTCGGAAGATGCGAAGTTCTGCGAGCACGGCGGTATCGACTGGGACGCCATCGAGAAGGCCCGCGAATACAACAAGAAGCATGAAGGCAAGAAACGTCGCGGCGGCTCCACCATCAGCCAGCAGACAGCCAAGAACGTCTTCTTCTGGAATGGCGGCGGCATGCCTCGCAAGGCCGGCGAGGCCTGGATGACCTACGTCATCGAAACCGTGTGGGGCAAACGCCGCATCATGGAAGTCTACCTCAACGTCGCCGAATGGGGCGACGGCATCTTTGGCGCCGAAGCTGCTGCGCAGGCCCGCTTCGGGAAGTCGGCCGCCGACCTTTCGCAGCTCGAAGCCGCCCGTCTCGCGGCAGTCCTTCCGTCCCCGAACAAGTGGAGCGCTGACAAGCCCGGCCCCTACGTACGCAAGCGTACCCGCTCGATCCTGTCCCGAATGCGGGTTGTCGCCAATGAAGGTTATGCCGCCTGTGTTCTCGGGGAAGGCGTTCGCGTGAAATCAGATCCGGGCGAAACTCCGCGCCAACGCCCTGTTCTTGAAGACATTCCGGACGCGCCGGATACCGGCGAGGAAGCGCTGGAGGCGCCCGCAGAGGCCGTGCCCGAACTGAATGCAAACGACGCCCTGAACGATGTGCTGAACGCCGCCGACGAGACTTTCACGCAATCGCCGGAAGCCGGCGCCGAAGCGGCCGCCGAGACGCCGCCTGAAACACCTCCAGTCGAACCCGAACCCACACCTGCCGTTGCGCCCTCGGACGAGGGCGGTCCGACAATCCTCACGCCGGAATGACCTGAGCAGTTCCCCCAGCGACGGGATAACGGCGCAGAGCTTCCGCCTTATCCTCAACGCCCGAGCGGCCTAGACGGGATCGTAGGGGAAAACGCTGGCAGTTGCGCCCATGCTGAAGAAGCTGCCGCTCATCGCCGGGAAGCAATGGTCAATCAGCGTCTCCGGCGTCCAGCCCTCGAGCCGGGCCAGCGATTTCACCGGGCGCGGCTGATCGAACAGGATCACTTCATTGCCCCGCACACCGAAAATCTGTCCGCTGACATGCGCCGCCGTATCTGCGCAGAGCGCCACGCCCAGCTGCGCGACCTGGTCCGCGCGCATGCCGTTCTTCATCCGCTCGACGCGCTTCGCACTTGCTTCGTCCTTCACCGGAATCGAGGCGATCATCCGTGTCCATGCAAATGGCGCGATGATGTTCGAGCGCACTTTCTTTGCCGCGCCCTCCATCGCTACCACGCGGCTGAGGCCCGCAATACCGAGCTTTGCTGCCGCATAGTTCGCCTGGCCGATATTGCCGATGAGGCCCGAGGTCGAGGTGAACAGGACAAACGATCCACGTTCGTTTTCGCGGAAGTATTCGATGGCTGCGCGCGTCACGTTGAATGAGCCGTGCAGGTGCACGTCGATCACGCTTTTCCAGTCGCTCTCGCTCATCTTGTGGAACATCCCGTCACGCAGGATGCCCGCCGGGTTAATGATCGCGTCGAGCTGGCCATAGGTATCGAGTGCCTGCGTCACCATGCCGGCCACGGCGTTGTAGTCCGTCACGCTATCGGAGTTGGAGACCGCCTCGCCGCCCGCCTTGCGGATTTCGGCAGCGACAGCTTCCGCCGGGCCAGCCGAGCCCTCCTCATCGCCCTTCAGGCTGCCGCCGAGGTCATTGACGACGACTTTCGCGCCTTCGCGCGCCGCCAGAAGCGCGCATTCCTTGCCGATGCCATTGCCGCCGCCGGTGACCAGCACAACTTTTCCGTCCAGAACGCCCATGTTTTTCTTCCTTTGTGTCTCGGGCCGGGACACTACTGCCCCCGCTCAGCCTCGCAAGGGCAGGGGGAAAAAATCAAGGTCGCAAAACAAGGTTTGAAATGCCGGTGCGGGCGCGCTAGCTACCGGCCATGACACGCTCCTTCCAAGCCATCATCTGGGATTTCGGCGGGGTCTTCACCTCCTCGCCCTTCGAGGCCTTCAACCGGTACGAAGCCGAAACCGGCCTGCCGCCGGACTTCATCCGCACGGTCAATTCGCTGAACCCGCTTGAGAATGCCTGGGCCAGGCTCGAGCGCTCGGAAGTCGATGCCGCCACGTTCGACGGCCTCTTCCGCGCTGAAGCCCAGGCCCTCGGCCATGACGTGCCGGGCCGCGACATTCTCGGCCTCCTTTCGGGCAGCCTGCGCCCGCGCGTCGTCAACGCGCTGAGGGTCTGCAAGGGCCATGGCAAGGTGGGATGCATCACGAACAACGCGCCGATCGGCAAGGGCGCGTCGATGACCCAGGATGACAAGAAGGCCGCCGAGCTCGCCGAAGTCTTCGCCCTCTTCGATCACCTGATCGAAAGCTCGAAGCTCGGCATCCGCAAGCCCGACCCGCGCATCTATGCGCTGATGTGCGAGGCGCTCGATGTCGATCCCAAAGCCTGCGTCTATCTCGATGACCTTGGCATTAACCTGAAGCCGGCGCGCGATATGGGGATGGCCACAATCAAGGTGAGTGGTGAGGAACAACTCCTCACCGATCTCGAAGCCCTCACCGGCTATGCGCTGCGCTAGTTTCGCGGCCGCTCTCGGAATGCTTGCGCTCGCGGCCTGTTCACAGGCTGAGCCGGAAGTGGTTGTGCCGTTGCCGCCTATACAGGATCACCGGTTCACCGAAGCGCCCGAAGCGCCGGCGCCCATTGAAATCAACAAGGCGGCCGCCCGTACGCGCGACGAGCTGTTGAAGCACGCGGCCCGAGGTTCCCTGCGCGGGCTTGCCGAAGTGGCGAATCTCAACCCTGATTTCAAATCGAACCTCGGCGGGCAATCTCATGACCGGTTCTGGGATCTGCTCCGCCGCACAGGTGTCGATCCGAACCTGAAGCTGCGTGAACTGTTCGAACAGCCGGCCGGCCTGCGCGAGATTGATGGTGAGCGATGGTATGTCTGGCCGGACCTTGCTGCCAAGGACGCGGCTGACCTCATTCCCGAAAAACTCGACTTTCAGGAGCGCCGCCGTCTTGAAGAACTGATCGGCGAGGACGGCATCGCCCGTATCCGCGCCGGCGAAGGCTATCCCGGCATCCGCACCGCGATCTCGGAAGAAGGGGCGTGGATCTACTACGTACTCGGACAAGACGGAGAGGAATGAAAATGGCCGCAAAAATCGGAGCGACGGCTGCATTGAAAGCCCTCAAGGGCTGGACGAAGATCGACGGCGAGCGCGATGCCATCTTCAAGGCGTACAAGTTCGCCGACTTCAAGACCGCCTTCGCCTTCATGTCTGGCGCGGCCCTGAAGGCCGAGCAGATGGACCATCATCCTGAGTGGTTCAACGTATACAGCAAGGTCGAAGTCACGCTCACCACGCATGATGCGGACGGCGTGACGCAAAAGGACCTTGAGCTTGCAGGCTTCATGGACCAGCTGGCGGCGCGGCTAGGCTAAGCTAAGCCTTACAACCGCCGGTGTACAAATCCGGGCGCCGGTCATTCAGGTTTTGTACCGTTCCGCGCGCCCGCGCCTCGCGCAGCGCCTCCAGCGCTACATCCGCAACAAGCATCGTTTCGGCGTCAGGTTCGGCTTCGGCCTGGATGCGGTTCCAGGCAAACGGCAGGTCGCACGGCGCCGGCACTGCGCCCCTTCGCATAGTGCACGGCCATGTTGCCGACATTGGGCAGGTTCCCGCAAACCCCGGACATCGCCACATAGATCTGGTTCTCGGCCGCGCGCGCTGCGCAGCAATACCGCACACGGGCGGGCGGGGGAGCGGGCGTTGTCACGTGCGCGTCCTATTTCGGCTCGGTCGGCACGCGCAGGACCGCACGCAGGCCTCCGAGCGGGCTTTTTGAGAGGCGCACATCGCCGCCATGCGCGCGGGCAGTGTCGCGGGCCAGCGTCAGGCCAAGGCCAGTGCCGGACTCGTTCTGGCTGCGCGCATCGTCGAGACGTGAGAACGGCCGGAAAGCCTCTTCGTGGCGCTCGGGCGGGATGCCGGGACCGTCATCATCGACCACGACTTCTGCCCAATGCGGCCCATCCACCAGCGTCAAGCGTGCGTTGCCGGCATACTTGATCGCGTTCGAGACGAGGTTGGTTACGGCACGCTTTAGCGCGAGAGGGCGTCCCATGATCCGGATGGTCGCGGGGCCGACCACCGGCACGTGCGGCCCGAACCCGGCCGCGGCGTCCCGCGTGGTTTGCGCGATATCCAGCAGGGCTGGTTCGTCGCCTTCTTCGCCGCGTGCAAAGGCGAGGTATTCGTCGAGCATCATGACCATGTCGTCGAGGTCGGCCTTGGCCGCCTTTATATCGTCGCTCTCCTCCATCATCGCGAGCGCCAGTTTGAGGCGGGTCAGCGGCGTGCGCAGGTCGTGGCTTACGCCGGCCAGCATCGCCGTGCGCTGTTCGGCGAAGGAGGTGAGGCGCTGCTTCATGTCGATCAGGGCGCGGGCGGCGTCGCGCACTTCGGTCGCGCCGGACGGGCGGAAGTCCGGCAGGTCGCGGCCCCGGCCAAAGGCTCTCGCGGCTTCCGACAGGCGAAGAATGGAGCGCACCTGCTGGTTCAGGAAGGCAATCGCGAGCGCCACCATCAGCAGCGAGAAGGCAATCACCCAGACGATGAAGATGTGCGAGTTGATCATGAAGGCGCGCTTGCGGTCGACAATGATCTCGCCCGTGCCTTGCGGCGTCGGAAAGCGTATGTGCACGCGCGAGTCTCCGCGCGCGAGGCCGACGAAAACTTTCGGGTCGAGGCGCCTCGAAAGTTCTGTTTTAAGAACACCGTCGTACGGAAACTCCTGCTTCAGCTCGGTATTCTCGAGCGCGCTTCCAGACAGGTTGCAGGTGAAATAGGTCTCGATCTGGAACTGGATGCGGGTGTGGTCGCTTTCGCCATAATCCGGATTGAAGCAGGCGGCGCGGATGAGGCCTGCGTCCCGGGTGATCGCCTGCGCCAGCTTGCGGTTCACTTCGGCGACCTGGTTGGCATAATAATACCAGGTCATCAGCCCAAGGATCAGCAGCACCGGCCCGAGCAGGAGGAGCAGGGTGCGCGCATAGAGCCCGCGCGGCGTAATGTCCCGGAGGCGGAGCTGGGCCATCTCAGTCCGGCATCAGCCGGTAGCCGATGCCCCGGACCGTCTGGATGTGCACGGGCTCCCTCGGGTTCGGCTCGATCTTCCGGCGCAGGCGTGTCACCTGGACGTCCACGGAGCGTTCGAGGCCGGCCGAGGTGAGCACCGCCAGGTCCTCGCGGCTGACGGGCTCACAGGCGTTCCGCGCGAGCACGGTGAGCAGCTGCAGTTCGGCGTCGGTGAGCCGGATGCGCTCCTCGCCGGACTTCAGTTCGCCGCGCGCCGCATTGAACACGAGGCCGGACATTTCGATCTCGTCGGGTGGCGGGGCAGATTTCTGCGAGCGGCGCAGGATCGCTTCGCAGCGCAGGACGAGTTCTTCCGGCTCAAACGGTTTGGAGAGATAATCATCTGCGCCCGACCGCAGGCCTTCGATCCGGTCGGTGGTCTGTCCGCGCGCCGTCAGCAGCATCACCGGTGTGTCGCGCGAGGGGCCTTTGCGGATGCCTGCGAGCAGCGACAGGCCGTCCTCGCCGGGCATCATGATGTCCAGGATGGCGAGATCAAAGGCGAGGTTGTCCATCAGCCGGCGGGCTGATGCCGCATCAGCGGCGCCGCTGACCCGGAACCCTTTCATTGTCAGGAAACGCTTCGTCAGGTCGCGGATGCGGTCATCGTCATCAACAATCAGAATATGGGCAGGCTCTTTCATAGCACGCTCATCGGATCAGCGCTTCGAGCAGGAAGCGCGCGCCAGCCACCGCTTCCGGCCCGCTGGCGCGGAAGGCGAGGCGCAGGCGTTCGCGCACTTCGATGGCGATGGGGGTGGTCAGCGTCACCCCGGCATCCGAAAGGGTCAGCTTGCGGCGCCGGGCGTCACCCGTCTCACGCGCCCGTTCGACCAGGCCACGCTCGTCCAGACGGCCGATCAGCCTTGCAAAGGTCGGCACCGTCATGCCCAGTCCGGAGCGCAGCTCGCCCACTGTCTGTCCGGGGCGATAGCGCACGGCCATGAGAATTTGCAGCTCTGGCTTGCTGAGACCGGCCTTTTTGCGCGAGGTTTCCGACGCCCGCGCCAGCACGGAGGCCCCGGATACAAGCAATCCGGCGCTCCGGTCGAGTTCCTGATCAGTCAGGAACAAGCGGGGATCAAAAGGACGGTTCAGGTTGACGGGCACAGCCATAAGTCGGAAATGAACCTGAATACGCATAAAGTTCAAGCGAGGAGCGTTCCGATGGCTGCTATCCCCTATGATGACCGTGACGGCTACATCTGGATGGATGGCGCATTTGTACCCTGGCGCGACTCCAAGGTGCACGTCCTGACGCACGCATTGCACTATGCCTCGGCGGTGTTCGAAGGCGAGCGTGCCTATGGCGGCAAGATCTTCCGCTCGCTCGACCACACAAAGCGCCTGCACCGTTCGGCCGGTACCCTCGGCTTCGACATTCCATTCAGCGTTGAAGAAGTCGAGCGTGCCAAGAGGGAAGCGGTTGAGAAGTCGGGCCTCGACAGCGCCTATGTGCGCGCCATCGCCTGGCGCGGGTCGGAGATGATGGGCGTCTCGGCCCAGAACAACACGATCCACCTTGCGGTCGCTGTCTGGAACTGGGGCGACTATTTTGCCGACAAGATGAAGGGCATCCGCCTGACGCATGCGCAATGGAAGCGTCCCGCGCCGGACACCGCGCCCTGCGAGGCGAAAGCGGCCGGCCTCTACATGATCTGCACGCTGTCGAAGCACGCCGCCGAAAAGGCCGGCTACCAGGACGCGCTGATGCTGGATTACCGGGGCCAGGTGGCCGAGGCGACGGGCGCGAACATCTTCTTTGTACGCGACGGCGTTCTGCACACGCCGACGCCGGACTGTTTCCTCAACGGCCTGACGCGCCAGACGACGATCTCGCTGGCGAAAGCCCGGAAAATCGAAGTGGTCGAGCGGGCGATCTTCCCCTCGGAGCTTTCAACCTTCAGCGAGTGCTTCATCACGGGTTCTGCCGCCGAAATCACACCGGTCTGCGAAATCGGCGAGCACCGCTACAAGCCGGGTGCGATTTCCGAAGCGCTGGTCAATGACTATTCGGCGCTGTGCAACGGGAAGCTCGAACTCGCGCTTTAGTCCGGCGGGCGTATACTGGCCTCCTTTGCATTTCAGGGAGGTCTCATGATCATCGAAGCCGTCATCAGCTTGTTCAGCGGCGGGCTGCGCGCGCCCGGGAATACTGAGAAGGCGGAGCGAGCGGTAGACGCCTTCCGCTCCCGCCGCCCGCTTGTGCCGGATGCAAACGCCACGATTGATGCCGGGACATCGAGAGGTGAGCGGCTATCCGATACAATCGCGCGGGTCGGCGGTTCCTGGCCGTTCATCATCGGCTTCATCCTCTTGCTGTTTGTGTGGATTTCCGCCAACGGACTTCTTCTTGGCGCGAACGCGCGGTTCGATCCATTCCCGTTCATATTCCTGAATCTCGTCCTGTCGATGGTCGCGGCCTTGCAGGCGCCAATCATCATGATGTCGCAGAACCGGCAGTCGGCGAAGGACCGAGTGGTGGCGCATACGGATTATGAGGTAAACCTCAAGGCGGAACTTGAGATCCTTGCCCTGCACGAAAAGGTGGACCGGCTCGAAGCGCTTCAGTCGGTTCAATTCGCGCGCCTCGCCGAACTGCTTGGGGGCTCGTCGGAGGTAACCCGACAGCCGGCTCCCTGACGGTCAGGTCAGGATATCACTGGCCGGGATTTTCGCCGCGCGGCGCGCAGCAAAGTGCGTGTCGAAGGCGACCACGAGACAGGCGGCAATGATGATGGCCGCGCCCGCATAGACCCGCCAGCCCGGAACCTCCTGGAAGAAGACATAGCCGAGAAGCGCGGACCAGATGAGGCCTGTATACTCGAACGGCGCGAGCGTCTGGGCCTTCGCCCTGCCGTAAGCCAGCGTCATCAGCCACCAGATGCCGATGCCGAGGAAGGCGACACTGATCATCGCGCCCCAGGAATGGGTCTCGGGCGTCCACTTCGTGAACAGCAGCAGGAAGGGCAGAAGGAACAGCGCGGGAAAGACGTTCATGAACGTCACGAGTGTCAGGCTGTCTTCCTCTTTCGTCCGCAGGCGGAGGAGGACGATATTCAGGGCGTAAAGCACAGCCGAGATCAGGATGGCGCCGGTGCCATAGAGGCGGTTGCCGTCCACCGGACCACCGGCGCTGTTGGCAGTCGCAGCAAGCGCGGCGCCTGCAAACCCGATCAACGAGGCACCGATCGTCACCGGGCTCATCTTCTCGCCCAGGATCACGCGGGCGATAGGCGCTATCATCAGTGCGGCCGTGAAGCCCATGACAACCGCTTCGGCGAGGGCAATCTGCGTCAGCGAGTAGAAGAAGGCGAAGGCGGAGATCACCTGAGCGAGGGAGCGTACCGCGTGGAAGCGGATGGCGGGCAAGGCGGGAACCGGGCGGCGGCTGGCGGCGAACAGCACAATCATGATCACCGAGCCAAGGATGTAGCGCCAGGCGGTGGCCGTCAGCACGCTGGTGCCGCCGAGCATCACATGCTTCATCACGGCATCGACTCCGCATCCGAAGATCACGCCGAAGCAGACAAGCAGGATGGGATGGGGCACGCGCATGCGAGCGTGATTGGAGCCCGGCACCGGCCCCGTCAAGGCGCGGCAACTTGCCGGATCAGGGAAAGGCCAGATAGGTCCAGACCGGCAGATAAAGCGGCGCGCCCTGTGCATCGCGAGGGGTCGCCACATCCAGCGCCGGTGCACCGTGTGGCGGCGATGAGGCAATTGCCAGAGGATTGGGATCGGGCGGCGCGCTTGTGAGCAGCTTGTGCGAGCCTTGAAAGGGCGGGCCGGCACCATCGACTGAGATCGCAGGCCCGAAGTCGCCGAGGCCGAGCAAATCCCAGTTTCGAGACACCAGACCAACGGGTGTGAGCGGATCGGCCGTGTGCACAAACCCGAACTGCTGATTGGCGGGGGTGAGGTTCGGCAGGCTCATCCAGAGCGCCGGTGAGCCCGGTGTCACGCCCACATCACCCGGCCCTGAGAACATGACAATCCTGTTCAGGCGCCGCAGTTTTCCCGAATAGGCAGCATGCCCGGCGCCCTGAGAGTGACCGGCAATCGTCACCCGGCTCCAGTCCACTTCGCTGCCGATCAGATACTTTCCCCAGCCTTCGGACGGATAGGTTGTGTGAAGATAAACCAGCAGGGCACGCAAACGCCTGTCGATGGAATTGTCGGCATCGACATTGACCAGCACGCTTGTGTTCTGGCCGGTGATCACTTCAAGCCGGGCCCGGCCAGCGCAATCAGTATCCTGCGATCCCGCGCAAAGGTCTCCTATGGCCTGATCATTCGGATAAGTCAGGCCGATCGCGTGATAACCGCGCACGGCGCCGGCACGTACGATTTCGCGGTAGAAGCGCGGCACGCCGCCCGTGCCGGGAAGCATCACGAACAAGCGCTGTGCCGGAGCCACATCCGGCGCCGGGTTCACGACGAAATGCGGCGACAGGTTCAGTGTGAGCGCCGAGTTGGTCAGCGCCGGATTGATATCGCGTTCTACCGAGGCCGGAGGAGGAGGCGGAGGCGGAGGAGGTGATGGCGAAGGAGGGGGAGGCAAAGGCGCCGGCGAAACGGGCGCGCTGGTGCTTGGACCTGAGCCGCCTCCACCACAGCCGCCGAGCTGGATCAGCAGACAAGCAGCAACCATTGCGGCCGTTGCAGGCTTCGATCGGTTCATAGCTTTCCCGGCCCCTTGCGTGTGCGCCCTGACCTGAATGTCATGCTGCGAAGCAATTAACGAGAACCGCCAAAAGATCCGTTGCTCAACCGTTCAAACTTTATCGGGCTGAGGCGTCAGGCGGAGGTAAGGCTTCAGCGCCTTGTAACCCTTGGGGAACAGCCGCGCGATCTCGGCCGGGTCCTGCAGGGAGGGCGCGATGATGACGTCCTCTCCGTTCTTCCAGTTCACCGGCGTGGCCACGCGGTAGCCGTCCGACAGCTGCAGCGCGTCGAGCAGGCGCAGCACCTCGTCGAAGTTTCGTCCGACACTCGGCGGATAAATGATCGAGGCGCGGATCTTCTTGTCGGGGTCGATCACATACACCGCCCGGACCGTAACCTTGGGGTCGGCGTTCGGGTGGATCATGTTGTAGAGCGTGGCGACTTTCCGGTTCGCGTCGGCGATCATCGGAAAGTTCACGGCGGCGCCTTGCGTGTCCTCGATGTCTGCGCTCCAGGCCGCATGATGCTCCAGCGTGTCCACCGAAATCACCAGGGCTTTGGCGCCGCGCCTGGCGAACGCGTCCTTCAGCCTGGCGGTGTAGCCGAGTTCCGTGGTGCAGACGGGCGTGAAGTCGGCCGGGTGGGAGAAGAAGATCACCCAGTCCTTGCCGACCCAATCGTGGAAGCGGATGCGGCCAACGGTCGTATCGGCTTGGAAGTCCGGCGCCGTATCTCCGATCAAAAGGGTCATTCGCGCGTCCTGTCTCTTGATTTATGCCCTGAAACTAGTGCCTAACGAGGCCCGAACAACCACAGCTGCCTGAAGCCGCCGATAAGAAATCCTCAATGCCGCCGGGGAGTGGTGTGTCCATGAAACGCCTCATCCTGATGCGCCACGCCAAGACCGAGCCCTGGTCCGAGGGGATAGATGATTTCGGCCGCGCGCTGATCCCGCAGGGGCACGATGATGCCAAACGCATGGCCGAGGAACTGGTGGCGCTGGGCTGGAGCCCGGAACGCATCCTGGTGTCGAGCGCTCGCCGGGCCCGGGAGACATGCGCCGAAGTCGCCGCCGTTGTGTCCGGCGAGAAGGTGCGGCCCATGGAATCGCTTTACCTGACCGGCGTGAGGGGCATCGCCGAAGCCGTGACGCAGAACGACCGCGCGGCCACCTTGATGGTCATCGGGCACAATCCCGGCCTGCATGATTTCGCTCTCTCAATCCTGCGCGAAGGCGGCGCCCTGGACCATCAGGCCTCGCTCAGGCTGAACGAAAAATTCCCGACGAGCTGCGCGGCCCTCTTCGAAGCAGACAAAGACGTTGTGTTCCAGCCCTCCAGCCTGCGGCTGGTGCGTGTTTTGCGGGCCAAGGATTTCCGGGACGGCGACGACGCCTAGACCGCATGCAAATCCGCCCCCGCCAGGCGGGCGGGGGCGGCAGGTTGCACGAGGCGCAGCGGCGTCAGAGAGGGCGGATCACCGCGCCTGCGCAGGGCCGGACCAAGTGGCGGGACTTAGTCCCGGTTGGCGTGCACTTCGGTAAGGTTTGCATTGCCGATGGCGCGGACCGTATTCGACAGCGTGCGCTCGTTGCAGGCGCCGATCGTGAACGACCGTCCATATTTCAGGTCTTCGAACTCGGCGTCGCAGCGCTCGGCCACCTGCTGCTTGAGGCTGTCATATTCTTTCTCGGCACCGGCCGGCGTGGCGAGGTTTGCTTTCACCACGTCTACTTCCATGCGGAACGTGCTGGTGGCGGCGAAGGCCGGCGCGGTCAGGGTGGTGAGCGCGAGGGCGGCGGCGATGAGGCTGCGGGACATGAGGTGTTTCCTTACTTTGAGGTTTGTCTTGGGTGCGAGCGCGGCCGGGTCAGGGGCGGTCCGGCGGCGCTCCGGCTTTGGCTATGCGTGCGGCGCGTAGCGCTTGTGTCGACGGCAGGGGGGCCTGGAGGTCGAAGGGGTCTCTCGCACCTGGCCGGGGGGGATAGGTGCGGGGGACATGATCAATTCTCCGAAATGCTGGTTGGCGTGTCCGTTTTGTCCTTGGCGGGCTCATCCCGTCGCCGACACAGGTTTCATACCTCAAGATTTATTGTTTTACAATATTAAATTATCGAAAAAAAATATACATTAGAAAAATCAAGGGCGTAGCTTCATCGAATAACGATATATGGCGCCTGTCCGGGCGCCTCTCCATCGCATATCGATGTTCAATAAGGAGTCGTCAGCGGGCTGAGCGGCAGCGATCCGAGCAGAATCGGACCTCGTCCCAGACCTGTTCCCATTTCTTGCGCCAGGTGAACGGACGCCCGCACCGGGCGCAGATCTTCACCGGCAGGTCGGCTTTGGCGATAGCTTTGCCGCTGCCGGCCTTACGAGGCATGGGCGCCGCCGGAGACAAGGCCGAGATCAAGCGACAGCTGGCTCGACGGCGCGGCCTTGCGGTCCGTGCGCGGGCTGGCGGGGCGGCGGCGTTGGCCCGTGGCCTTGATGCCCGAACGGCGGCTGCCATGCCGGGACTGGATCTCGTCGGACGCCGCCGCATGGCCGGGTCCGCGGCGCACGGCGGCGATCCTTGTGCGGGCTTCTTCGGCTGCGGCCATATGGTCCACCATTCGCATCGGGTAAGTCTGACCCAATACGATGCCCGCAGCGGAAAGGATTTCGGGCCGGGCTTCCCAGGGCGCATGCAGGAACTCGTCCGGCAGCTTCGCGAGCTCCGGCACCCAGCGCCGGATGAAGACACCCTCCGGGTCCTGGTCGCGCGATTGTTTCACCGGATTGTAGATGCGCGGTGTGTTGATACCCGTTGTGCCCGACTGCATTTGCGCCTGCGGATAATGGATGCCGGCCTCGAAATCGGTGAACCGCGCGGCGAGCCGTTCGGCGGGCACTTTCCAGTCGAGCCACAGATGATGCGCAGCAAATCCCATCGTCATGGCGCGCATCCGGAAGTTCAGCCAGCCGGTCGCTTTCAGCGAGCGCATGCAAGCATCGAGGAAGGGAAAGCCAGTGCGCCCTTCGATCCAGGCTTCGAGGCGCGGATCATTTCCGTCGGGACGGGGGCGCAGACCGTCATATGCCGGATTGAGGTTGCGGCTTTCGAGCGAGGTCTGATCCTCGAGCTTCTGGATGAAGTGGCAGTGCCAGTATAGGCGCGAGATGAAGCTGTCGATCGACGCCGCAAAGGCAGCATCGCCCTGCACCGCCTGCTGGTCACGGGCCCGGCGCGCAGCCTGCCAGGCTTCGCGCATCGATAGCGTGCCGAAGGCAAGGTGAGGCGAGAGGCGCGAGCAGGCTTCAGCGCCGGCCAGCGGGCTCGACATGTCTTTCCGGTAGGTGCGTCCGCGCGCCTCCAAAAAGGAACGCAGACATTCGACGCCGGCCGTGCGCCCGCCTGTCTGGCGATCCGGGCAGTCGTCAACGCCGAGCGCAAAGTCTTCGGCAATCGGCCAATGGGGTGCGGGCAGGGCGGGAGACAGGATGCGCTCCGGCGCCTTCGCGCGCGGCTCCGACATACGCTGTTGCCACCGCGCGGCCCAGCCGTCGCGGGATTTCAGGCCGCGCACGACGCCGTGCTGAGCCTGTTCACGCGCAGCGACACCGGCGTTGCGCGCCCAGCGGCGTACGGCGCGGTCCCGGTCGAAGGTCCATTGCAAACCGGTCTCCTCATGTGCGTGAATCGCTGCGAGGCCGTACGCCCGGTGCAGCGCCGATAAGACATCGGCAGCCGCGCCCGTGCGAACCAGCAGGCGACTGCCGCGGGCCTGAAGCGCCGCGTCCAATTCGCGCAGCGACTCGATCAGGAAATCGAACTGGCGGCGTGAATGCTCCGGCAGCGCCCAGTAGCCGGGCTCAAAGATGAAGAGTGGAATTACCGGCGCACCACTGGCGACCGCGGCGAGCAGCGGCGCGTGGTCGTGGACCCGGAGGTCGCGTTTGAACCAGACGAGGTGAATTCCGGACATGGAACAAACATAGAACATAAGGGATAGCCCGGCAAGCCTTCGCAGCAGGCTGGACCTGACAGGCCTCCCCGCTAATATAGGACATAACTTGAGGGAGGCCGCCATGACGATTGCGATTGTCGGGGCCGGTATGGCCGGTCTGTCGGCGGCGGAAGTGCTGAGGGGGCGGGGCGAACACGTCCGCTTGTTTGACAAAGGGCGCGGCGCAGGCGGCCGGATGGCCACACGCCGGACAAGCTTGTTCGGAACAGATATAACTTTCGATCATGGTGCGCAGTATTTCACGGCGCGTTCAGATGGCTTCCGCGCAGCCGTTTCGAGCTGGCTGGATGCAGGGGTTGCCGCGCCCTGGAACGAAGACAGCGCGCCCGCCTCTGCGCCGCACCGCTATGTCGGCGCGCCGGGGATGAACAGCATCCTCAAGGCTATGGCCGCGCCGCTGGACGTCTCCTGGGGCGCCGAAGTCAAAAGCCTCGAAGGTGGACCGTCCGACTGGCGGCTTCGGTTTGCGGACGGATCTGCCTCCGGCAGTTTCAAGAAGGTGATCGTTGCAGTTCCGGCCGAGCAAGCGGCAGTCCTGCTGGCAGACGCTGTGCCCGAATTGGCAGCGAGCGCGCGCAAGGTGCGCTCGGAGCCCTGCTGGTCTGCGATGCTTGCCTATGAACAGCCGACCGGCATCGTTAGTCTGAGCTTTGAACCTGAAGATGGGCCGCTCAGCTGGACCGCGCGCAATTCGTCGAAGTTTGGCCGCACTGACGCCGAGACCTGGGTGCTGCACGCGCGGCCGGACTGGTCGCGTAAGTACCTTGAAGCCAAGCCGGAGGCTGTTGCCGCGCATCTTGTGGAATCCTTCCGTGAACAGACGGGCGCCGGCGCGCCTGAATTCTTTGAGGCGCATCGCTGGCGTTATGCGAGGGTGGCCGAGCCGCTGGGTGTCCCTTTCCAGCTTGACGCCGCTGCCGGCATCGGCACCTGCGGCGACTGGCATCTCGGCGCACGGGTCGAAGCGGCCTGGACGAGCGGCCGCTTGCTAAGCGCGGAATTGTTGCGTTAGAGGCGTCAATCTCAGGTTTTGCGAAAAACCTGTTGGGAAGATGTGGGCCGGCCGCATGGCGGCGGACGGGGACGGATTCTTCGAGCGGCCCGGAAGCCCTTCCGCGAACAGCCTCAGCACGCGTCAGCCGGACCGCCGCCCGGCGCATGCTGCCGCCTTCGGCCTATTGCAGCGCATACCGGGGAAATCTGCGGCGTAAACGCTCAGCGCCGGGCAACGTGAGGCGTTCGGGCGCATCTTCGGCTTGGCCGGCGCATTCTACTTCGGCGCTGTCCTTCTGTTCAGGGCCTGGCTCCACGTTGCTGGCATTTGTTCCGCGGCAGAACCCACCAGGTGGCCGCCCGAGGCTAAGGAGGGCTGGCCGGTCTACACGCTGCTCATCGCCCTCAGGGTTGAAGCCGATACGGCGCTGCAACCGGCCGCTCCAGAGTATCGCGATGGTGCGGGCTCTATACGGCCGCGCGAAATGCCCGCACGTCTGGGCCAAGACGCCGCGCAAGCTGGCCGGGCGGCCCCGGACCCTGCTTCTGACGCCGCGTGACCGCTTGGCGGAACGGGCGGCCAAGACTAAGCTTGGACAAAGCCTATCATTTTAAGGAGTGAGCCGATGGCCTACGACAATGCCGAGCAACTCGAAGAATTCCGTCTCGAGACGCGCAAATGGCTGGAGGAAAACTGCCCGCCCTCAATGCGCACGCCGATGCCGGATGACGAATTGGTCTGGGGCGGGCGCAGCGCCGTGTTCAAGAACGCTGAGTCCAAGGTCTGGCTCGACCGGATGGGCGAGAAGGGCTGGACCTCGCCGGAATGGCCAAAGGAATATGGCGGCGGCGGCCTCAGCCGCGCCGAGGCCCGCGTGCTCGAGCAGGAATTGCGCCGCATCAAGGCGCGTCCGCCGCTTTTCTCGTTCGGCCTCTGGATGTTCGGCCCCGCGCTGCTGGAGTTCGGCAACCACGAGCAGAAGCTGCGCTTCATCCCGGATATTCTCAAAGGTAAGACCCGCTGGTGCCAAGGCTATTCGGAACCGGGCGCCGGCTCGGACCTCGCAGGCCTTCAGACGCGGTGCGAGGACAAAGGTGATCATTACCTGATCAACGGGCAAAAGGTCTGGACCTCCTACGCCGACAAAGCCGACTGGATCTTCTGTCTCGTTCGCACCGATACGTCGACCAAGCATGAAGGCATCAGCTTCATTCTGTTTGACATGAAGAGCCCCGGCGTCGAGGCCCGGCCGATCCAGCTGATCTCCGGCGAGAGCCCGTTCTGCGAAACCTTCTTCACCGACGTGAAAGTTCCGAAAGAGCAGCTCGTCGGCAAAGTGAACGGCGGCTGGGAAATCGCGAAGCGCCTGCTGCAGTTCGAACGCTCCTCCATCTCGGCTGGCGGCTTTGGCGGCACGGGTGGCTCGGGCATTCTCGGGCCGGAAGACTATGCCAAGCAACACATCGGCACGGACGAGTCCGGCCGCCTGACGGACGGTGACCTGCGCGGCCGCATCACCGATCACAAGATGTATGCGAAGGCTTTCTCGCTGACCGTTCAGCGCCAGACCGAACAGGCGAAAGCCGGTCAGGCCGTCGGCCACACGGCTTCGATCCTGAAATACGCCGCCGCCAAGATGAACCAGGACCGGCACGAACTGCTGATCGAGGCGCTCGGCACGGAAGGTCTCGGCTGGGAAGGTGAGGGCTTCGACAAGGGCGCGAAGAAAGTCACACGTCAGTGGCTGCGCTCGAAAGGCAACTCGATCGAGGGTGGCACGTCCGAGATCAACCTCAACGTCATCGCCAAGCGCGTGCTCGGCCTCAAGGAGCACCAATAGCCATGTCGTTCATCCTGACGGAAGACCAGGATATGCTGCGCGAGACCGCGCTGTCCTTCGTGGCCGGCGAACTGCCAGTGTCGCACCTGCGCGCGCTGCGCGACAAGGGCGCCAATGGAAACGATGCGGCGACCCGCAAGAAACTGGCGGAGCTCGGCTTCTTCGGCGTGATCATTCCGGATGAGCCGGGCGCGGATACCTTCGGTCTGGTGGGCCTCGGGCAGATCCTCGAAGCGCAGGGCCGCACGCTCGCCGCGACGCCGCTGCTGCAGACGGCGCTGATTGCGGCTTCGGCTCTGCAACTCGGCGGCACACCGGCGCAGAAGGCCGAATGGCTGCCAAAAATCGCTGCCGGCGAGGCAACCTTTGCGCTCGCGCTTGACGAGTCGGCGCACTTTTCGCCCTACAGCGTCGCGACGGAGGCTGAGCGCAATGGACAGGGCTTCACGCTCAACGGCTTGAAGAAATATGTTCCGGATGCGCACTATGCCGACATGCTGGTCGTGGCGGCGCGCACCTTTGGCGAAGCCGGTGACCGCCACGGTATCAGCCTGTTCCTCGTGCCGCGCGGCGCCAAGGGCGTGGGCATCCAGACGCTGAATACCGTCGACAGTCACGGCGCGGCGCATGTCAGTCTCGATGATGTACACGTGCCCGCCTCGGCCTTGCTTGGTCCGGCGGATGAGGGCGCGGACATTCTCGATCCGGTTCTCGACCGCGCGGCGATCGGCCTTGCCGCCGAAATGCTAGGCTCGGCGCAGGCCGCGTTCGACATGACGCTCGAGTACCTCAACAACCGCAAGCAGTTCGGCCAGCTGATCGGCTCGTTCCAGTCACTGCAGCACCGCGCCGCGAAAATGTTCGTGGAGCTTGAGATGACCCGCTCCTGCGTCGCAGCGGCGCTCAGCGCAGCGGACGCCGGCAAGTCGGATGTGGCGGAGCTTGCCAGCCTCGCGAAAGCGAAGGCGGGCGAACTGGCGCATCTCGTCTCGAACGAATGCGTGCAGATGCATGGCGGCATCGGAATGACGGATGCAGCTGAGCCCGGCTTCTTCATGAAACGTGCCCGCGTTCAGGAGGCGCTATATGGCTCGGCGAGCTGGCACCGTGACCGATATGCAAAACTCAACGGATACTGATCCGCCTGCGGACGAAAAGTCAAAGCGCCGGAGTCCAACTCCGGCGCCCTTTTTTTGACGCCTGCAATCCGGTTTGCCCATGCTGCTTGGTGCGCTGATCGGAGACGGTTGCCGCTCGCGGTGGCAACGCAGCCGCTCCCTGCCGTCACGGCCATCTCGGGCGTCTGCGTCGAGGCCAGGCAGGCCAAGGGCGCAAATAGCGAGGGCGCCGGCGGCGGCAATCTGCGCTGCGGGATCCATCGGTTCTCTCCGTCAGAGAGTTCAGCAGTTTCCGGAAGCCGGCAAACTCCAGCTTGAACGGGCTGTGCAACCCGCTCCGTCGCGGGTTGCCGCGCAAAGCACCTTCCGCAAACGCAAAAAGCGCCGGAGTTTTGCTCCGGCGCTTTCGGCGTTCAGTTTCCGCTTTCTATGGCTCGATCTGGTAGATCATGCAGACGCTGGCCGAGACCGATTGTTTCATGTCGTCGGAAGGCAGGTTCAGCGCGTCGATATCTGCCTGGGTGATCGTTACCTGCTGACCACCCACCATGCCCGAGGCGACCGGGGCGGGCGCCGACGGTGCTGGGGGCGCCGCCATGGCGTAGGTCTTTTCATAATAATCATAGTCATTGCCGGACTGCGAGGACCAGTTGCCAAGGCAGGGGCCGCTGCCTTCCTGCACCACCATCAGTTTGCCGAGGCGCCCGCCGCTCGCCTTTGCGGCCGCGGCAGCGCGCGCGGCTCCGTCCTTGACGGCGCTTTCGTAGGCTTCGCGGTTTAGTTCCGTCGTGCGCTCCAGGTAGGTCGAGAGGCCCGACGAGTTTTCCGGGCCAAGCGCCAGCGCGCCAGCGCGGGCCTTGCCAGCTTTGGAGACATCCTCGACGACAACACTGAGGCTGACACGGGCTTCATAGGCCCGGATCTTGTCGGAGCGCTCATTGTCGATCCGGTTGCCGTCTTTGTCCCTGTACTGTTCATAAAGCGCTGTGACGCTGACCGAGGACTGGATGATCGAGTCCTTGCCGGCAGCATTCTTGATCGTGTCATAGGCAAGGCGTCCGCGCTCGACGGCGAGCTTCATCGCGTCCTTCGAATCCTTGTCCGTCTCGAGATAGGTGACTGAGAACGAGGCACGGTTGGGTGCAACCTGCATTTCCGAACGGCCGAGCGCTTCGATCACCGGAACGCGTGTCCAGTACGGCGTCGTGAAGGCCTGGTTCTGGAAGTCAGGGCCGCCTTGCGCGAAGGCTGGCAGAAGCGCCGAGACCGCGCACGCGGCGGTTAGGCCACCCGCGATACGGCTGGCGAGAGAGCGGATTGTCATGTTGAACCCCAAAATCAGTTGTTGGTTGTCTGCTGCAGTCGTTGCTGCAACGTGCTGACTATCAACGACTTATTATGGCGGCACAATGACCGCGCGGGCGCCTCAGGCGTTCGCTTCCGATTGCAGCAGCGTGTAGCGCTCGATGCCGATCCGCTCAATCAGGGCGAACTGCTTCTCGAGGTAGTCAACGTGCTCTTCCTCGTTGTGGAGGATCTTCCCGAACAGGTCGCGGCTGACATAGTCGCGCACCTTCTCGCAATGCTCCATCGCGTCCCGCAAGGCGGGAATGGCGATTTGCTCCATCGCCATGTCGCATTTCAGCACTTCCTCGACGCTCTCGCCGATGTGCAGCTTGCCGAGGTCCTGCAGGTTCGGCAGGCCGCCGAGGAACAGGACGCGCTCGATCAGCCAGTCGGCATGGTGCATTTCCTCGATCGATTCGTCGTGCTCGTGCTTGGCGAGCTTCGAGACGCCCCATTCCTTCAGCATCCGCGAATGCAGGAAGTACTGGTTGATCGCGGTGAGCTCGTTCTTCAGGGCGAGATTGAGGAACTCGATGACTTTCTTGTCGCCTTGCATGGGTTGATCCTGTCGTCCGGGAGGTTGTGGTCTAAGCTCCCCATATAGGCGAGCGGACGAAGGGAGGCAATGAAAAGTCCAATAAAATCAGTTGCGTATGATAGTGAGACACACTTGCAAATGCGCGAGCTGACCGTTCCTGCAAGAACCGGCAGTGATCGGAATGTCAGGAGATCGCGGGGGGGCGGCCGCGCTATTCGGCAGCCAGCATCGGGTTTTGCGGAACGCAGCGGTCCACATGATCGGCAATCATTTCGCCGATCATCGCGGTGCACTTCCCGCAATTGATCTTGCACCCGTGATGCGCCTGGACGGCGCGGGGGCTGCGCGCGCCGGCACTGACGGCGTCCTTCACGGAGCGGCAATTGATGCGGTTGCAGACGCAAATGATCATGAGAACCATTTGCAGGACTTGCGAATGAGTGTCAATCGAAGTTTGTGGTCAAAGCCTGCGCAGGGTGCAGAGTTTTCCGCGCCCCGTCGCCCGCCGCCAGCGGCTTTGCTTGACGCCCCCCGGCCCCGCCTCTAGGTCCGCCGCTTAACCATGATGCAGCCGGCAGACACAAGATGACCGAACTCTCCACGCTTGCCCAATCCGCAAAGGCCTGGCCCTTTGAACTGGCGCGCGCGCTGGAAAAGCGCGTGGCGGAGCAGATCAAGGCGGGCGAGCGCAGCGCGGATGCGCCGGTGATCTTCGAGACCGGATATGGTCCCTCGGGCCTGCCGCATATCGGCACGTTCGGAGAAGTCGTGCGCACGACGATGGTGCGCAACGCCTTTGAAGTGCTGGCAGGGGGCAAGTACAACACCCGCCTGATCTGCGTCTCCGACGACATGGACGGCATGCGAAAGGTGCCTGACACGGTGCCGAATCCGAAGGCGCTGGAAGCCTACCTGCAGATGCCGCTGACGGCCGTGCCGGACCCGTTCGGCACGCACGCCTCCTATGGCGCGAACATGAATTCGCGCCTGTGCGCCTTCCTCGACCAGTTCGGTTTCCAGTACGAGTTCCTGTCGGCAACCGATTGCTACAAGTCCGGCCGTTTCGACGCGATGCTGCTGCGTGCGGCAGAGAAGTATCGTGAGATCATGGCCGTCATGCTGCCAACGCTTGGGCCGGAGCGGCAGGCGACGTATTCACCCTTCTTGCCCATCAGCCCCAGCACCGGCCGCGTGCTCTATGTGCCGATGAAACATGTGGACGCGGCAAAGGGCGAGGTGACGTTCACGGATGAAGACGGCCGCGACGTGATGCTGCCCGTGACGGGCGGCGCCGTAAAAATGCAATGGAAGCCCGACTTCGGCATGCGCTGGGCCGCGCTCGGTGTTGATTTCGAAATGTTCGGCAAGGACCACCAGGCAAACGCACCGATCTACTCAAAGATCGCCCATATCCTGGGGCACCGTCCGCCTGAGCAATACGTGTACGAACTTTTCCTGGATGAAAAAGGCGAGAAGATTTCGAAGACGAAAGGCAATGGCATATCGGTGGAGCAGTGGCTGGCCTATGCGCCGGACGAAAGCCTTTCGCTCTACCAGTTCCAGAAGCCGCGCGTGGCCAAGAAGCTCCACTTCGACGTGATCCCCAAGGCGGTCGATGAGTACCTGACCTTCCTCGCAAAGTATCCGTCCGAGGCGCCCGCCGCCCAGCTCGAGAATCCGGTCTGGCACATCCATTCGGGCCGCCCGCCGCAATGGTCGAGCCCGGTTTCGTTCGCGCTGCTGATGAACCTGGTGGCCGTGGCGAACCCGACCGATGTCTCGCAGCTCTGGGCCTACATCACCCGCTATGCCCCGGGCACCTCGCCGGAGACGCATCCGCTTCTCAACGAGCTTGCGGGCTATGCGATGCGCTATTACAGCGACTTCATCCTGCCCGCGAAAACTTTCCGTGCACCGACGGATCGGGAGCGCGCCGCGATGGCCGCTCTTGCGGAGCGCCTGCGGACTTTCCCGGACGAGCCGACCGGCGAGAACCTCCAGACGATGACGTTCGAGGTCGGCAAGACGCACGGCTTCGAGAACCTGCGCGACTGGTTCAAGACGTTATACGAAGTGCTGCTCGGGCAGAGCGAAGGACCCCGCTTCGGCAGTTTCGCGGCGCTCTATGGCCATACGCAAACCGCAGCGCTGATCGACGAGGCGCTGGCGCGCTGAATTGTAACGTGCGCGGCGGGGCCGTGCACCTTACACTGACAGGCTAAACCGGAGCTGTGCCATGCGATTCGCCGTTCTTTCACTTGCCGCCCTGACCTTGCCGCTCACCGGCTGTCTCGCCACCAAGATCGTCACGGTTCCGGTCGGCCTCGCGGTGGACGCGGTTCAGCTCACCGGCAAGAGCGTCGTCTATGTCGGCGGCACCGCGGTGCGCGTGACCGGTGACGCGCTCGACGGGCCGGACGAAATGGTCCGCCTCACGGTCACCTACAAGAAGGGTAACGGCACGCGCACTGCCGAGAAGGTCGTCAAGGCCAAGAATGTCGAGCGCGAGATCAAGGCGCTCAGCAAGAAGGGCAAAGTGCTCGACGTTGAGGTCGAACAGGCGGGCTGACGTCGCTCACTGCGCCGCAATCAGCGACGTCTTTGACTTCACCAGCTTGCCTGCAGGCCAGCCGGCCCAGAGCGCAGCCTCGGTCGCCTTCGCCTTCTCTGCCGCCGCTTCCTTCACATGGCCGAAGCCGCGGATCTCGTCCGGCACCCTGGCGATCTCGACAGCCAGCGCGTGATTGGCGCTGGTGAGTTCGCGGGCGATGCGGCCAAGATTCTCGAGATAGATGTCGCGCAGAGCGCGTTCCATCTTGCGCTCTTCTGTGTAGCCGAACAGGTCCAGCTGGGTGCCGCGCAGGCCCTTGAACTTCGCCAGCAGCTTGAAGCCGGTCATCATCCAGGCGCCAAAGTGCTTCTTCTCGAGGTGACCGTGCGAATCCTTCTTCGCGATCATCGGCGGGGCGAGCCAGAAGCGAAGCTTTCCGCCCTTGAACTGGCTGGCCAGCTGCGCTGCAAACTTTCCGTCCGTATAGAGACGGGCGATTTCATACTCGTCCTTGTAGGCCATCAGCTTGTAGGCATAGGTCGCGGCTGCCCGTGTCAGGCTATCGCCTAGTCCGGCCTTGTCTTCGGCGGCGCGGACTTCGGTGACGATGGCGCGGTAGCGCGCGGCATAGTCCGCATTCTGGTAGGCTGCGAGGCGGTCGGCGCGGTCTTCGATCAGCGCGTCCAGCGTCATCGGCTCGACATGCCCGCGAGGGTCGCTCTGCGTGGCCAGCCGTTCAGGCGCTGCCGCGGCAAGTCGGCCGATATTGAAGGCGGCCATGTTATCTTCGACCTTGGTGGCGTTCAGGCGAATGGCGCGGTAGATGCCGCGCAGCGACACGGGCACCTTGCCCATCTGCCAGGCGTATCCGGCCATGATCATGTTGGTATAGATCGCTTCGTGCAGGTAGCCGACGGCGAGGGCTTCCGCGTCAAGCGCCCCGAACTCCGCCGCCTGCCGCTTCACGCGCGCCGACAGCAGTTCGCTCTCGAAACGCTTCGCCCGGTTACGGATGAATTCCGAAGTCGGCGTCACATCGGAGTTGGCATAGGCGGCGGTGCGCCCGGCATCCATCAGGTTGAGCGCGTCGCCGCCGGCCGCGACCACGAGGTCGCAGGCGATCACGCAATCAGCGCTTGCCGGCGGCACGCGGCCGGTCGAGATCATCTCGGCCTCACGCGCGAAGCGAATATGGCTGAGCACCGGGCCGCCCTTCTGGGCAAGGCCGGTCATGTCGAGGGACGAGGCCGCATTACCGTCCACATGCGCGGCCATCGCCAGCACGGCAGCGACCGTCGTGACGCCGGTTCCACCCACACCGGTGAACAGGATGTTCCAGGGTTGGGCGAGGCTCGGCGTCTCCGGCAGGGGCAGGCCGTCCGCGTTGAACTCGAGACGCGGCTGGGTCTCCCAGGCTGGTTCGCCGTCCTGAACGGTCACGAAGCTCGGGCAGAAACCCTTGAGGCAGGAAAGATCTGTGTTGCAGCTGGATTGGTTGATCCGGCGCTTACGGCCAAGTTCCGTCTCGACCGGCTCGACCGAAAGGCAGTTCGATTTCACCGAACAGTCGCCGCAGCCTTCGCAGACTTCAGTATTGATGATCGTTCGTACACGGTCGGGCTTGATCATGCCGCGCTTGGACCGGCGCCGCTTTTCGGTCGCGCACATCTGGTCATAGATGATGACCGAGACGCCCGGTATGCTGCGCAGCTTGACCTGCACATCTTCCAGATCGTCGCGGTGGTGAATTTTCACGCTGCGGGGCAGGCCGGTCACATTGGCATAACGCGTCGGGTCTTCCGTTACGATATGGATCGTGCGGACGCCTTCGGCCTCGACCTGCTGCGCGATCATTGCGGGCGTCTGGCCGCTCTCGACATGCTGGCCGCCGGTCATCGCGACTGCGTCATTGTAGAGGATCTTGTACGTCATGTTCGCGCCGGAGGTCACCGCGGCGCGGATCGCGAGGCTGCCGGAGTGCGAATAGGTGCCGTCACCGAGGTTGACGAACACATGGCCTTCTTCGGTCGCCCAGTGCTGGCCGATCCAGCCAATGCCTTCGCCGCCCATCTGGCTCGTCATGTCGGTTTTCCGGTCCGGCATGAAGTTCGCCATGTAGTGGCAGCCGATGCCGGCCAGCGCGCGGCTGCCTTCCGGCACCACGGTCGAAGTGTTGTGCGGGCAGCCCGAGCAGAAATGCGGAGACCGGACGGTCGGCGACGCGTTGGTGCGGGCCGCTTCGCCCGCGCGTCCGACACGGTCGAAATAAGCGCCAGCGCGCGAGGTATCCCAGCCGGACGGCAGGGCGTGCATCAGGGCGTTGGCGATTTCCGGAATGGTGAGCGATGCAATGTCGGAGAGGAGAGGCGCGCCGCTCGCGTCGCGTTTGCCTTCGATAATCGGGCGGCGGTTTTCCGGCAGGTCATAGAGCGCAGCCTTCAGCTGGTTCTCTATCAGCGGGCGCTTGTGCTCGATGACAATCACGCGCTCAAGCCCCGCGCAGAACTCGCGAATGCCCTGCGGCTCCAGCGGCCAGGGCATCGCCACCTTGTAGATCGTGAGGCCCAGTGCGCCTGCTTCCTGCGGGCTGAGACCGAGCGCGGCGAGCGCCTCGAACACGTCGCGCCCCGCCTGCCCGGTGACGATCAGGCCAAGGCGCGGACACGGCGAAGGCAGGATCACATGGTCGAGGCGGTTCGCGCGGACATAGGCCTGCGCGGCCGGCAACTTCACCTGGCGCAGGCGTGCTTCCTTGTTCAGTGGCACGTCGCCCCGGCGCATGTGCACGCCGCCGCCTGGCAGCGCGAAGTCCGGTTGCTGGATCGCGAGCCGCCGGAGATCAACATTCACCACCGCGCCGGAATCCATCGTGTCGGCGAGCGCGACAAGGCCGACCCATGCTCCCGAGAACCGGCTCATCTCCCAACCATGGATGCCGTAGTCGAGCACGTCCTGGATCGAGGCCGGATTCAGTGTCGGGATTTCGGCGTCCTGCATCGCGTATTCCGACTGCGATGGCAGGGTTGAGGATTTGCAATTGTGATCATCGCCTATGACGGCGAGCACCCCGCCGAGCGCCGACGTGCCGGCGGCGTTCGCATGCTTGAACACGTCGCCCGTGCGGTCGACGCCCGGCGCCTTGCCGTACCAGATGCCGAACAGCCCATCAAACTTCGCGCCCGGAAACAGGCCGAGCTGCTGCGAGCCCCAGACAGCGGTGGCGCCAAGGTCCTCGTTGAGGCCTTCCCAGAACCTGATGTCGTGTGCGTCAAGGCGGGATTGAACGGCGCGCAGCTGCTGATCGTATCCCCCAAGGGGAGAGCCGCGATATCCTGAGATGAATCCGCCCGTGTTGTGGCCATCGGCGCGGTCGAGACGTTTACGGTCGAGCGGCAGACGAACGAGCGCCTGGATGCCCGTCATATAAGCCTTGCCCTCGACAAGATCGTATTTGTCGTCCAGCGTGACTTCACGATGTTTCATGAACGTCGCTTCCTCGATTCCCACTCAGGTATATTATTGGGTGAATCGCGTGAAATTGCTTGCCTAACTTGCGCAGCTTTTGCTATTTTGAGCAATAAATTTTCACGATAAATTGGAATGTCGGAATATTGTCCCAAGAACTAGATAGCGTCGATGCCCGCATCCTGGATCTCATCCAGCGTGACGCAAGCCTGTCTGTAGCCGAGATTGCCGAACGCGTCGGCCTGTCCTCGTCCCCCTGCTGGCGGCGGATCAAGCGCATGGAAGAGGCCGGGTTCATCCTCGGCCGCGTCACGCTGATCAACAATCAAGCCCTCGGCCTCGACTTCGAAGTGATCGCCAGCGCCAAACTCGCCCTGCCGAGCCGCGAGAATCTCGAAGCCTTCGAAAACATGGTCCAGGACTGGCCCGAAGTGATCCAGTGCATGACCGTGACCGGAGCGGTGGACTACATGCTGCATATCGTGACGACCGACATGCATGCCTATGACAACTTCCTGCGCGACAAGCTGCTCGGCTCCAAGCTCGTCTCGGATGTCCAATCGCGCATCGTCATCCGAGTCGCGAAGAAAACGACGGCGCTGCCGCTCGGCCTCGTGCGTCAGACGACCAAGGTCCATGATTGAGGCGCGTCAGCGCAGGTCGAAAGCCGAATAGTCGGACACCAGCACGCCCGGCAGCACGCTCGCCCCGCTTGCTTCGTGCGCGGCGATGCCGGACCGGAGCGCTTCGCCAATGTCGGTCCCGGGCTCGCGGGCGTCCGCGAAGATCATGGCGATTGGCCGCTGCGGCGCAGACAGGTCAGAGCACACCTTCTGGCCGGCAGGGCAGGTGACCTCTGCGCGGCTGTAGCCGAGGTCCAGCACCGTTGCCGCAACTGCGCCCGCCTCACACGGCAGGTTCGCCGCAATCGCGGCCTTCAGGGCATGCCCCCGCGTATGCGAGAGGAACGTGTTCTGGACCGAAGTGCCTTCGACCGAAGCCGCGCCGACCGCGATGACACGGTCCATCGTGCAAATGCCGGCGCCTAGATTGAGATTGGCGAACGCCGTCTCGACCGGCTCGCTGAGACCCGCGGCAAAGATTGCGTCCGAACGGGCGAACGTCCAGGTCTCGTCTCCGACGAGCACGTAGGCCGTGAAGTCTGCAAGGCGGCCCGTCGAGTCAGCGCCCGTGAATTTGGCTGTCTCGCGCCAGCGCGCATCCGAAAACAGCGGCGGCGGCTGGGCGGGCTCGGCGGCAGGCTCTGCAACCGTTTCCGGCGTCGCAGCGACTTCGGGCAGGGGTTCCGGCTCGGCCACTTCGACGACTGGCTCAACCGGAGGCGCGAGCGCGGCAGCGGGCAGGGCCTGCGCCGTCAGGACCGGCTCTACGCCCATCTCGCCCGGCTGCAGCCGAAGCGACCACCAGGTGGCGACCACACCCAGCAACAGCAACAGGAGTAGCAGCAGGACGACGCCTTTGAAGCTGCGTTTCTTCTCGGGCGGCGGAAGTTGATAATAGTCAGACATGGGCCTTGTCCCCCCGAGCGGCGCGGCCACCATAACCCGGTTTTGCGGATATGGGATCACCCTTTACGCGCCCGCGCGCTTCAGGCGGGCGTCACCTGTGTCACGTGGCCGTCCGACCGTAGCAGCCGGTGCTCTCCGCCGCCCGGCCAAACCTTGAGGAAGGTGATGAAGTCATTCGGATTGATGCCGACCTGGTCCGGGCCCTGGAAAAAGGCAGCCGGTTCGAAGCTGAGCCAGGCGAGCGGGCGCGCGGGCGTCGCCTTGGCGCCCTCCGTCTCCAGCGACGCGATCAGCGCCCGGCGAACCTCCGCAGGCGGATATTGCAGGAATACCGAATGGTAGACCACGGTCAGTCCAGCCTGGGGCCGAACCGCAAGCCGGGCCTCGAGCCAGTCGGCCGCATCCGCCTTCTCCACCTGCACGCCTGTTGCGTCGGCCAGCGCGATGGCGCGGTCGAGGCGGTTGAGGCGGGCGGGCTGGTCTGGCCAGGCATAGGATTTCAGCCGCAGCGCCATCCCGGGATCGGATACATTGACCGGGTTCTGGTCGCACGCCGCGCGCGAAGCCACCTCGATACGGGCATCCAGATGCTCGGGCGCCGGACCGTTCCAGACCGTATCGATCTCGACCGGGCTGCTGCCCGCCCGCGACCAGCTGTTGGTGCGATAGCCAAACCGGTCCCAGTTCTGGTTCAGGCCGGCGCTGGCCCCCAGCTCCAGCACATGCATCGGTCCCGGGAACTGCGCGGCGAGATGCAGGAACCCCGGCAACAGCGCGATCGAGCGCCGGACTTCATTCGTCTGCGGAGGAGATGTGATGAACTCGCGCGCCTCGCCGTCGGTGGCGGCGAGCCAGTCGCTGGCCAGTGGCCAGATTCTGTCGATTGACCATTCCGCGGCCCGTCCCGGATAGGCCGCTGACAATGCCGCTGCGGCCCCGGTCAGCACGCTGTGATGCAGGTAGCCGGCAATCCTGAGCGACAGGGCGTCCCGCCGGGGATTTCCGGGCCAGCCTGCAACGAGCTTCGCCGCCGCGCCGCCCGTCTCGATGTCCTGGGCCATCCTGTCGCAAAGTGCGCCCATGAAGGGTGAGCCGAGCGCTGCGCAGAACACGGCCTGCTCGCGAAAGTGCTTGAGGATGTCCTCCGTAGACGGTCTATCGTTCATGTCATCACCGAATCGTGGAGTATGGGTTGGTATCCTGCGCGTAGGGCTTCGCAGCTGATCCGCGGTGTCAGGCGCTCGCCTGCCGCATGCAGGCTCTCCGGACGCCCGTATCCGGCGAAGGACCAAGCGCGTGCGCTACCTTGATGCTTCAGCCAGGCCCGTCCGTCTGCGGCGTAGAATGCGCCGTCCGGAAGGCTGACGGGCCATACGATCTCGCGCTCTGACTTGCGCGTCAGCACATCCTGAATCTCACCGGCGGCTTTTGCGTCCAGTGCGCCGATGCGGTCACCGGCTTCAAGGTGCCCTGTCCGGACCAGGACGTCGCGAACCGCTTTTGCCTCGGGACGCCGGCATTCGAAACAGGGCCGATGCCCTGCCGCCAATGCCGTCGCCTCATCCAGAAAGAACAGTTCAGTATAAAGCCCCGGCTGCATCAGCGCGCGACGCCGATCCTTGAAACTCAGCACGCAGATGATCCATTGCTGCGAGGCCCAGCGCCGGTCTTTCAGCGTCTGGTCGTCCCGGTGGAAACATCCGCCCCGGTTGCCCATGAACAGGCCGCGCTCCGGCACAGCGTGCAGAAGCGCGAACGGATCCACCCTGTTCTGCAGCGTCAAGACCGGCACCTCAAATGAAAAGGCCCGGACAACGCGGTCTCGCATCGTCCGGGCCGGATTTCAGCCTTTGGGGCGATGCAGGATCAGACCCGCTCGACGGCCATCGCGATGCCTTCGCCGCCGCCGATGCACAGCGACGCCATGCCCTTCTTGGCGCCGCGCTCTTCCATCGCCGCGATCAGCGTGATCAGGACGCGCGCACCGGAAGCCCCGATCGGGTGACCCATGGCACAGGCGCCGCCATTCACGTTCAGGATGTCATGGCTGATGCCGAGCTCCTTCATGGCAATCATCGGGACGACCGCGAAAGCCTCGTTCACTTCCCAGAGGTCCACGTCTTCGACCTTCCAGCCGGCTTTCTCGAGCGTCTTCTTCATCGCGGGCACCGGCGCGGTGGTGAAGTATTCCGGCTCATGCGCATGGCTGGACGACGCGACGATTTTCGCAAGCGGTTTCAGGCCGCGCTTCTTGGCTTCGGATTCGCGCATCAGCACGAGGGCCGCGGCCCCGTCCGAGATGGCCGACGCGTTTGCAGCAGTGACCGTGCCGTCCTTGGTGAAGGCGGGCTTCAGGGTCGGGATCTTGTCAGGCATCGCCTCGCGCGGCAGCTGGTCGGTGTCGATGACCGTGTCACCCTTCTTGCCCTTCACCACGATCGGCGTGATCTCGCGTTTGAACTTGCCGTTCTTGGTTGCGTTCTGCGCGCGCGTAAGTGTCTCGAGCGCGTAGGCATCCTGCTGCTCGCGGGTGAACTGGTACTCGCTGGCGATCTTGTCGGCGAACACGCCCATCGGGCCTTTCGCGTAGGCGTCCGTCAGTCCGTCGAGGGCCATGTGGTCTTCCGCGCCCATCGTTCCGTATTTGTGACCCTTGCGCACGTTCAGAAGGTGCGGGGCATTGGTCATGGATTCCATGCCGCCGACGATCACGATATTGGCATCGCCCGCGAGGATCGCATTGCGGCCCATCACGGCTGCCTGCATGCCCGAGCCGCACATCTTGTTGATGGTGGTGGCTTCCAGGCCCTTGTCTTCACCCGACTTGATGCCTGCCTGGCGCGCCGGCGCCTGGCCCTGGCCCGCCGGAAGGCAGTTGCCCATGATGATTTCGTTGGCTTCACCCGGCTTCAAGCCAGCTTCAGCGACCGCCGCCTTGACGGCAAGCGCGCCCAGTTCGTTGGCCGAAAAACCGGCAAGGTCGCCCAGCAGACCGCCCATCGGCGTGCGGGCCATACCAACGATAACAACGGGATCTTTCTCGGACATGGGGCATTCCTTCCTGAAGTTTTTGTGCGGGTGCTATAAAGAAACCTAGGCGCTGCGCGCGCCGTTTCGTCAAGTCCGGCCGAGGCGGATCAGCTCCCCAGCGCTGCCTCGATATCGGCGATCAGTTCGGCGTCGGCCGGGCGGGTCGAAGAGGGGTAGGCCTTGATCGGGGTGCCGTCGCCCTTGATCAGCACCTTATGGAAGTTCCATTTCGGCTGGGCCCCCTCGCCGATGGCCTTGACGGCTGCCGCATAGAACGGGTGCTGGCCGGCGCCGGTGACGGCGTATTTTTTGGTCAACGGGAAGGTCACGCCGTAGTTGATCTCGCAGAAGGTCTTCACCTCGGTCTCGGAGCCCGGCTCCTGGCTGCCGAAATCATTCGACGGCACGCCGACGATGATCAGCCCCTCGTCCTTCTTGGCGTCGTAGAGTTCCTGCAAGCCCTTGTACTGCGGTGTGAACCCGCAGCGGGAGGCAGTGTTCACCACCAGGATGGCCTTCGCGCCAAGGGCGGCGAGGTTCATTGGCTGACCATTGATCGACGTGAATTCTGTGGCGGGCATGGCTTTTGTTTCCTTCGAAGCGGCTGGGGCGGGGACCGCGGCGGGCGCGGCTTTGGATGCGGGGGCGGCGGGCTCGCTCTGCGCGGGGGCGCCGCACGCGCTCAGGACAAGCGCTGAAAGCAGGATGGGCAAGGACAGGCGCATGAGGGGCGGCTCCGATGGGATAAGATTGCCTCATATAGGCGGCCCGGGGCCGGCGTCATCCCTTGTGTCTGGACCTCCCGCGCGGCGGCTGGGGATCGCTCGTCGCACCGAGTGCAAATCGCTGCGCCGATGATATCCTCAAGTTCGCAGTCGATCTCGTCTTCGCTGCGCACTTTCAGATGCCGCAGAGACTTGCCGCTGCGTTCGGCCCGTCCGGGAAACTGCGCCGCGAGTTCGGCGCCGCCGGCAAGCTGCAGGTTGCAATGGGCGGTGTGGCCGATGATGGAGATTACCCAGTCGCGGCCATGCGATGCGGGAAAGGGTGAAGTGAACGCCGTTGACGAAAACTGGCAAGCGGGCTCGCTCCAGGGGCGGGCCCTGCGGGCAGATCAGCCGCGAACGCGCAGGCCAGCTTCCGAGTTATTCTGCCAGACGAGGTCTGCTTCGCCTTCTAGGCCTACCGCGCGCGCATGCACGTTAACCACAGGAGGCAGGGCTTCATTGGTGGGGAACCGGATTCGCAGGCCTTTGTCGGCGAAGTCCATCACGACGCCCTTGCGGCGATAGCCGGACCCGAAGGTGATCGAGGCTTCGCGGTAAACGGCGACGCGGATGGGGCGAGCCAGGTGAGGTTCAGCAGAAACGATCTCATTGACCCGTTCTGGTTCGACAGTCGCAGGTTTTTTGGTTCCGAACAGCGTGGACAAGATCGACATGGCTTAAATGGCTTCCTTTGGTCAACTTTGAGACAACTCGCCTGACAGGATGCATAAATCACACCAGTTAGAACCGGATTGAAACCGTACGCTTTTCCAGGGCGTACGGCTTCAGGCAGTCCTGCGATCATAAGTCACCAGATCCGGATGCGCTCTTCCGGCGGCAGGTAGAGCGCGTCATCCGGACCCACATCGAACGCTTCGTACCATTCATCGAAGTTCCGGACCACGCCGTTGATCCGGTAATCCGGCGGCGAGTGCGGATCGGTCAGCAGCTGCTGGCGCGTGGCTTCTTCGCGATATTTGGCACGCCAGACCTGCGCCCAGCCGAGGAAGAAGCGCTGGTCGCCGGTCAGGCCGTCGATCACCGGCGCCTTTTCAGCCTCGCTGACCGTGCCGTCGCCGTCCTTGTCCAGGCTCATCTGGTAAGCGCGGTGGGCCATCGACAGGCCGCCGAGATCCCCGATATTCTCGCCCAGCGTCAACCGGCCGTTGACGCAGGTCTTGCCGTCATCGAGCGGGCAGTAGCTGTCATACTGTGCCACCATCGCATCGGTCAGCATGCGGAACGCGGCAAGGTCGGTATCGGTCCACCAGTTCTGGAGCGCGCCAACCGAGTCATACTTCGCGCCCTGGTCATCGAAGCCGTGACCCATTTCGTGCCCGATGACGCCGCCGATGGCGCCGTAGTTGACGGCCGGATCGGCGGACAGGTTGAAGAAAGGCGGCTGCAGGATCGCGGCCGGGAAGACGATCTCGTTGAAGCTTGGATTGTAATAGGCGTTGACTGTCTGCGGGGTCATGAACCACTCGGTCTTGTCCACTTTCGTGCCGAGCTTGGACAAGTTGTCCTGCATGGCCCACTTGCCGGCCGCCATCGCGTTGTCGAGTGCGTTCGTGCCGACGGTCAGGGTTTCATATGTCTCGAACTCGGCCGGATAGCCGATCTTCGGATCGAACGTGTTCAGCTTATCGACGGCTTTGACTTTCGTGTCCGCGCTCATCCAGGCAAGATCGGCGATATTGGCGTCCATCGCCTTGCGCAGGTTTGCCACGAGCGCGTCCATCGCGGCCTTGTTCTCGGCCGGGAAGTGACGCTCGACGAACACCTTGCCGATGGCTTCACCGAGCACGCCTTCGGTCGCCGAAACCGCCCGCTTCCAGCGCTCGCGCTGTGCCGGCTGGCCGCGGAGGGCGGTGCCATAGAACGCGAACTGGGCCGCGTCGATGTCTTCCGGCAGGACGTCTGCATGGTCGATCAGGAAGTGCGACTTGAGATAGGCTTTCCAGGTGTCGAGCGAGGTTTTCGAGCTCAGTGCGAAGATGCCTTCAAAGCCCTCGCCGAGCTTGGCGGCGTCTTCGGCGGTCAGGCCAGCCGAGGCAAGTTCTTCCCTGGTCGGAGGAATTTCCGCAACCAGGAAGCTAGCCTGCGTGCCGACGCCGAGTGTGTCCAGCGCGGTCTGGACCGGGAAGTCACCCCCGAGCGCCACGAGCTGTTCGCGGCTCAGCTTGTTATAGGTCACTTCCGGGTTGCGCGAGACCGTGCGGTCCCAGTCAAGCCTGGCGATTTCGGTCTCGAAGGCCATCACATCGGCGGCCGTCTTGGCCGGATCGGCATAGCCCGCCTTGCCGAGGGCGACGGTCAGAAGCTCGACATACTTGGCGCGCAGCCCGGCCGACTTCTCGTCATCCTTCAGATAATAGTCGCGGTCCGGCATGCCGAGGCCGCCGAGCGACATCTGGAAGATGTAGGTCTCGGGATCCTTGTCATCGACGAACACGAAGCCGTTGATCGGCGAGGCATAGCCAACCATCGCCGTGATCCGCGCAATGTCTGCCGTGCTGGAAATGGCATCGATCTCTGCGAAGTAGGGCGCCGCCGGGGCGAGGCCGGCCGCGTTGATCGCGCCGGTATCCATGTAGGCCTTGTAGATCGCAGCGATCTTGCCTTCCGGCGTGGTCACGGCGGGGGAGGTTGCGGCGAGGTCTTCGATGATCCGGCGCACGCGCTGCTCGGATTTCTCGCGCAGAAGATCGAACGAGCCATAGCGCGACTTGTCGGCGGGGATTTCGAATTCGGCCATCCACTTGCCGTTCACATACTTGTTGAAATCGTCGCCCGGTTTGACAGCCGCATCGACGGTCTCGAGGTTGATGCCCCAGTCGCCCCAGACATCCGGCGAAGCCAGTTGCAGGACTTCTTCAGCGGGCTTGGGCGCTTGCGAAGCCTCGGGCGCAACCGCGTCCTTGTGGTGCGCGCAGGCCGTGATCAGCGCAAGCGAGGCGGCGCCGAGCAAAAGTTTCTTCATGGAATGCTCCTTTGTGAGCCCTCGCCAACCCGGCGGGGGGCAATGTGAAAACTGTATGGGCCGGGCCTACTCCGCAGGTGCAGGGCGGCCCTGGCTGCTCGTGCCGATGAGTTCTTCCTCGTCGATATTGGCCACGCCGGTATACCCTGCGCCGATCTGGCGATAGGGGCGGCCGCCCCAGGTCCATCCGAAGATCCGGCCGATCTCGCAACCCACGGCATACATGGCCGGCACGAGGAATAGGGTGATGAACAAGGCAAAGCAGATCGCGAAGCTGAGGGACACAAGCATCGGCTTCAGGAACTGCGCCTGCGTCGATTTCTCCGCGAGCATCGGGCCGATACCGACGAAGGTGGTGACCGAGGTCAGGAAGATCGGCCGGAAGCGCGAGACGCCCGCATCGATCAGCGCCTGCATTGCGCCTGCGCCTTGTTCCCGCCGCGTGTTCACGTAGTCGATAAGCACGAGGTTGTCGTTGATGATGACGCCCGCCGCCGCCGCGATCCCGAACAGGGCGAACATCGCCATCGGTGTGTCGGTTAAGGCAAGACCAAACATGGCGCCGGTATAGGCCAGCGGAATGGCGGTCATCAGCAGCAGGGGCTGGGCGTAGGACCGGAACGCAATCGCCAGCAGCATGTACATGGCCGCCACAGCAATCAGCAGCAGGCGCTGGATCTCAGCGAAGAATTCCTGTTCCTGCTCGAAGCCGCCGGCTTCGCCGCGGGTCACGTCCGGGAATTCCTGTTTGAACTGCGGCCAGAAATCCTTCTCCATGGCCTCCATGATCTTCGCGCGTCCGCCCTCGCCGAGGACTTCCGCCGACACGGAAACAGAACGCACGCGGTTGCGGCGCACGATCCGGTTGATACCCGGTGCGAACTCGAAATCCGCAACCTGGGTGACCGGGATCTCGCGCCCGTCCAGCGTCCGTATGCGGATCGAGGCAAGGCTGTCGAGATCATCGCGCGAGGCTTCCGGCAGGCGCACGCGCACTTCCACGTCCATGCCGTCCCGCGGCAGGCGCTGGGCGAGCTCGCCGAAATACGCCTGCCGGAGCTGGTTCGAGACATCCGCCAACGTGATGCCAAGCGTTTCGGCGCCGGGCTTCATCGTGATGCGGATTTCCTCTGCGGCCGAAGACAGGTTGTCGGTGACATCATAGGCTTCGGCATAAGTTGAGAGATGTGCCTTCAGCTTGTCGGCTGCCGCACGCAGACGGTCGAGATCCGGATGGCTCAAGGCGAACTGAACGCCGGTGTCCGGCCGGTTGAAGGTGAATTCGAAATTGATTTCTTCCGCGTCCTGAATTTCGCCGGTAGCCTGGCGCAGGGCGTCGGCAAGGTCCTTGGAGCGCAGTTCCTCCGGGCGTTCTTCCGGCGGCACCAGGCTGATCCAGGCCTGCACGCTCGTGCCGCCCGCGACCACAGACGCGTCGCGGATGAGGCCTTCCTTGATCTCCGGATAATCGAGGGACGTCTTGCGCCGCGCCTCGATCACGCCGGCCTGCAACTGGTCACGTACCTGCATTACGCGCTCAAACGGCGTGCCATCGGGCATCGCGATGTTGACCTGGATGAGATCGGCCTCGATCTCCGGCATGAACTTGAACGGCACGATGCCATTGGCCTGCATGCTGATGGAAATCATTACCAGCGACGCAAAGAATGCGATCGTCGCATACCGGAAGCGGATCGCCGTCTCGAGCGCGGGCTTATAGATATTGCCGGCAAACCATAGCAGGCTGTCGGCAATCCGGCGCTGCAGCTTGAGGAACGGCCCCAGCGGCCCGTCGAATTTCTGCTTCTCCATATGCGCAAGGTGCGAGGGCAGGATCAGCATGCACTCTATGGTCGAGATGATCAGTGCCGCGATCACCACAAAGGATATCTGCGAGGTGAACACCCGCGTCGGCCCGGTCACGAACAGCCAGGGCAGGAAGGCGATGATCGTCGTCAGGATGCCGAAGATGATCGGCTTGACCACGAGCTGTGTACCGACGATCGCGGCGTCGAGGCCCTTTCGCCGCCCGCTCTCCACTTCCTTGTGGATGTTCTCGCCCACCACGATCGCGTCATCCACAATGATGCCGATCACCAGCAGCACGGCGAAGGTCGACAGGATGTTCCAGGATACGCCGACCAGCGGGAACAGGATCATCGCGCCGGCAAACGCCGTCAGGATTCCCGACGTGACCCAGAACGCCACGACGGGTCTCAGGAACAGGATCAGGATCAACATCACCAGCAACGCGCCCTGAATGGCGGATGAGGAGATCAGTTCCATCCGTGCGGCGAAGGTCGTGGAATCGTCCCACAGCGTGTCGATCCGGACGCCTTCCGGAAGTATGCCGCTGGCCGGATCGTTGGCGCGGTCGATATACTCGCGAAATCCCTGCGCATATTCTTCGATGTTCATCTTATCCGGCTCGGGCACCATGACGAACACGGTTGTCCGGCCGTTGAAGCTCGCGCTCAGCTTGTCGCTGGCAAAGCCGTCGATAACGTTCGCCACATCATCCACACGCACCGTGCCCTGGTCGCTCGACTGGCGGATGATGATGTCGCCGAACTGTTCGGCTGTGTCGGCGAGGTTGCGCGCCGACAATTGAACGTCGCCGACCGGCGACTCGATGCGTCCGCCCGACGAGTTCAGCGACGTCTGGCGCACCGCATTCGCGACATCCGACATCGACAGGCCGAAGCGGCGCAGCGCTTCCTCGGACACTTCAATGCTGACCTGCTCGTCCATCGTGCCTTGCAGCACGGCCAGCTCGCCGCCGGGCAGGGCGGCGATATCGTCGCGCACCTTGTCGCCGATCTTGCGCAACGTGCGCGCGTCAACTTCGCCGTGAACCGCAAGGCCCATGAACCAGTTGCGCTGTTCCCAGCGCTCGACCTGCGGCTCGAACGCCGCCTGGGGCAGGTTGTTGATCTGGTCGACCCGCAGCTTCACCTCATCGAGGAAGACGTTCATGTCGATGTCGTCGCGGCCGCGAACGTTGACCACGCCGAAGCCTTCGCTCGCCGTCGAGGTCACACGGTCTAGCCCGTCAATGTCGGCGACCGCTTCCTCAATCCGGGTCACGATCTGGTCTTCGATGTCGCGCGGCGAGGCGCCCGTCCAGGCCACCGAAACTGAGGCACCTGAAACTTTCACCACGGGGAACATTTCCCGTTCCATCGCCGAGTAACCAAAGGCCCCGCCGGCGAAGAAGATGAACATCAGGAGATTGGCGGCAACCGAGTTACGGGCAAACCACGCGACGATACCGTTCATTGGGCGGCTCCCTCACTGTCTTTGCCGGTCTCGGCCTTGGCGACCTTTTCGTCCTTGCCGTCTGCCTTCGCAGGCTTCGGCGGGTTGTGAACTTTCACGGTGCCGTCTTCCATCCGCTGCATCACGGTCAGGTTCATGCCGTCGAACGGTGCCTGGACCGGGCTGATCACGGCCAGTTCGCCGGCTTTCGCGCCGACATGGAAGTAGGCCCCATCCTTGTCCGAGTGTTCGATATCGACCGTCCGGATCGATAGCTTGCCGGTCTTCGGATCGCCGATGAACAGCTGGTCGTCGCCGCGCAGCGCCGAGCGCGGCGCCACAAACACACGGTCAAGGCTGCGGCCCTGGATCTCGGCAGTGACGAACAGGCCGGGCGCCATCGGCGCGCCATTGTCGGCGCCCTTGCCGAATGGATCATTGAGCTCGGCAATCACGTTGATCTGGCGCGTCTGGCTGTTGATCGCGGCGCCCGTGCGCACGACCTGGCCGCGCCAGGTCCGCGGCTCGCCGCCAACGTTGGCGGTGAAGATCACTTCCGGGCCCGGCGTCTTGGCGCTGCTGGCAAAGGCGAGCGGCAGTCCGAGCCGGCCGATCTCTTCATCCTTCAGCGGCAGCACGACTTCCACAACATCATTTCCAAAGATCTGCCCCAGCGACTGGCCGGGCGCGACCACCTGGCCGATATCGACCATGCGTTCGCGCACGCGGCCATCAAACGGCGCAACGACCGCGGTGCGCGCCAGCGCGAGCTGCGCGTCCTGCAACTGCGATTTGGCGGCGTCGAGCGCGGCGCGCGCCTCGGCGAGCTGCGGCTCGCGGCGGGCGAGGGGAGAGGCGTCCGTCATGCCGAGGTCTTCAAGGTCCTGCTGCGCCAGTTCTGACTCGGCGATCTCGCGGGCAAGGCGCTGCTCGGCCGAGGCGACCGTCGAGCGTGCGCGCACGACGCCGAGTTCATAGTCTTCGCCTTCGACCCGCACGAGCACCTGGCCCTTGCGGATGAAGCCGCCATCAATGAAGTCCGGCGACACATAGGCCACACGGCCGGAAATCTGAGGCGAGACAGAGATCTCGCGCTTCGGGCGCACTTCGCCTTGCGCATTGACCGTCAGGGTGAGCGCCACTTCTTTCACCGGTTCGGCGAAGACGTTGAGGCCCGCCTGCGGTTCCGCGGATTTCTCGGCTTCCGGCTTGAACGCGCTGACAGCGATGAACCCGCCCACCCCGAGAATGAGGATGATGGCGATCGGGGCGATGATGGCGATAAGGCGTCCCATGATTATTGGCTCCTGCCGTCTTCTTCGGCGTCTGCGTCGGGTTGGGTGTCGGTTGCGGGCGAAACGGGCACACCGCCGCCAAGCGCAAGGTGATAGGATATCCGGTTTGTAGCACGGCCGGCCCGCGCGGACACGAACTGGCTCTCAGCGTTCAGGCGGCGGGTCTGCGCGTCGATCAGGTCGAAGATCGTGATCGTGCCGCTGACATACTGGCGTTCGGCCAGGTCTTCGGCGAACTTGGCTTCCTCGAACGCGACCGATTGGGCCGCTTCCTGCTGGGCCAGCAGAACGTCTGCCGTCAGCGCGTCTTCGACTTCGCGCCAGGCGTTCAGCACGCCGCCCGCATAGTTGGCAACCGCTGCCTCGGCCTGTGCAATCGCGGCCGCCTGCTGCGCCCGCAGGCGCCCGCCCGCGAACAGCGGCTGGGTCAGGCCGGCGATCATGCGCGCCGCGATCAGCGCGGGATCGACGGCGTCTTCAAACGTGCTTGCGCCGCCCGAGGCCGCGGCGCTCAATCGAAGCGCAGGCAGCATCGCGAGGCGGGCTTCTTCGGCCGCAAGGCCGGCGCTCACGACGCGTGCTTCCAGCGCCGCGACGTCCGGCCGCCGTGTCAATAAAAGGGCCGGGTTGCCTTCAGCCTTGATGAGCTCAAGCTCCGGCAAATCCGTTGTCGAGGTCAGCTCCGCGCCCGGATAGCGGCCGAGCAGCACTTCCAGCCGCCGCGTCGCTTCCGCCGAAAACTGCCTGCGCGCCGCAATCGTGGCTTCGGCCGCGGCGAGCTGGCTGCGCGCCGTGCGCAGTTCGAGAGGCCCGGAAATACCGGAGCGTACGCGCCGGTCGGTTATCGTCAGCACCCGGTCGCGCGCCTCAAATGAGAGCCCTGCAATGCGCTCCTGGGCCAGCGCTTCGTTGAGCGCGATCCAAGCGCCGGCGGTCTGCGCCGTGATCGATAGCTCGGCTGCTGCAAGGTCCGCCTCGCTGGCCGCCCGGTCTGCATCGGCCTGCGCCACAGAATTCGACACCCGGCCCCAAAGGTCGGCTTCCCAGCTCGCGTCGAGGTTGGCGCTGTAAACGGAGTTCTGGATCTGCTTTTCCTCGCCGCCGATGATCACGCCGGTCGACGTGCTCCCGCCGGAAACGCTGGCTGAGAGGCTGGGCCACCTTTGTCCCCGGGCTGCCCTTGCGCGGGCCTGCGCGGCGCGGGTGAGGGCGGCGCGCGCTTCCAGCGTCGGGTTCGCGGCAAGCGCTTCGGCAACCAATGCGGTCATTTGCGGGTCATTGAACTGGCTCAGCCAGTCGGCAGACGGCGCCTGACCTGCCACACCGCTGGCGCTCCATTCACCCGGCGCGTCCGCCACCGTGCTGAACAACGCGTTCCGGTTGTCGATATAGCGTTCGGAGGCGTCCGGAATGGCGGCGCAAGCGGCCAGCACAGCGGTTCCGAGGAGAAGAAAGGAATTTTTCATGCGGTCGAGGAACGCCCTGGCTGAGTTTGAGGACCGGATACGCCTGCACTTGCCGAGCGTCAATATAAGATTATCGAAATTCAATAATTTGAGGGGGTTGAGTTTTTCACGTCGCGTTAATGATACGAATGCCGGGACTTGGCAGATCAGGGGGGGCGGGTTAGCGCCTGCCTGCGCGGCAGATCGCGCGCAAACGTCACACAGGTGTCCACCTTGAGCGAAGAGTCAGCCAGCCGGTCGATGACACGCCGCACGCGGGACTTCACCGTTCTGACCGGCACCACCGGCATTGTGCTCCTTCTGCTCGTCGCCAACGGCGCCCTCGGGTTGCTGGAAGCGATCAGCGCCCTCATCGTGATTGCTTCGGTAGCGCTCGCCTATTTTGCCGGCTCCGCCGTCCGCGTGCCCCCCGCCAGCACGGCCAGCCGAGCAGAGCCCGCCGCGTCCGGCGAGAGCGTTCCGGGGCCGGACCTGCTCGCCGGCCTGCCGCTGCCGGCGCTCGAAATTGGTGCCGGCCAGAAGATCATTGCCTTCAACGGCGCGGCCGACGATCTCTTCGAACTCAGCAGCCTACCTTTTGCCCGCGCCAGCGCCGTGATCCGCTCGCCTGTGCTGCTCGCCGCCATCGACGACGCCCTTGAGCGCCGCACCGATGGCCCCGTCGGCACCTCCGCCGAACTCGAGACTGGCCCGGACGAGACCTGGCGCGCGCATGTCAGCCGTATCCCGGCCAGCGCAAATGTCCTTGTGCTGATGGAAGACCTCACGCCCGTGAAGCGCGCCGCCCGCGCCCGCGCGGACTTCCTCGCGAACGCCAGCCACGAGTTGCGCACGCCGCTCACTGCGATCTCTGGCTTCATCGAAACCATGCGCGGCCCGGCAAAAGACGACACCGCCGCCTGGCCCCGCTTTCTTGATATCATGGCCGGGGAGTCCGACCGGATGAGCCGCCTGATCGCTGACCTTCTCTCCCTGTCGCGGATTGAATCGTCCGAACACGTCCTGCCGCGCGGCCGCGAGGATCTCACCGAGATCGTCTCCGCTTCCCTCGCCGCCCTGCAACCGATCGCGGCCGAAAGCGGTGTCACCCTCAGGATTCAGGACGCCCCTCCTGGCCTGCCGGATATCACCGCCCACCGCGACGAGCTCATCCAGGTCGTCGAAAACCTCGTCTCCAACGCCGTGAAGTATTCCAAGCCCGGCAGTGAGATCACGCTCGGCTACGGCGCCTCCACATCCCTTGCCGAAGCGCGCGCTGCCGCCTCCCAGCGCTGGGACGCGAGCCAGCGCATGACCCTTCTGCAGACGCTCGCCCGCACCAGCGCGCCAGAGCCGGCCGTCTGGCTGCGCGTCGAGGACCAGGGCCCTGGCATCGAGCGCGAACACCTGCCGCGCCTTGGCGAACGCTTCTACCGCGCCGACCAGTCGCGCGGCGGCAAGATCACCGGCACCGGCCTCGGCCTTGCCATCGTCAAGCACATCATGGCCCACCACCGCGGCGGCCTCGCCGTCGAGACAAGGCTGGGGCAGGGCAGCGCCTTCGGTGTATGGCTGCCGGCCGCGCGGGACACCTGAGCGCTTTCGTTGATTGGCCTACGCATGATGAGTGGCCGGGAAGGTGAGGCTGACGGCTGCGCCGCCAGAGGGCGACTGTGCGATTGCGAGTTCGGCCCTGTGCGCCTCTGCCACCTGCCGCGCGATCCGCAGTCCAAGGCCCACGTGCACATCGCCTCCGCCTGCCGTGCTGCGCGCGGCCGCATCCCCGGCTGCAAAGCCGGCACCTGAATCGCGCACCGTCAGGCTGGGCGGCGACGCTCTCACGCAGATGGTCACGTCCTTGCCGGGCGGCGTGAACTGAAGTGCATTCTCAACCAGACAGATCAGTGCCTGGCTTATCGCATCCCTGTTTGCCTCGACCTTCACAGCTTCGTTGTCGCTTTCCATGCCAAGGTCAATCGATGCCGCGAGCGCCATCGGTGTCAGCTGTATCACGATGTTGCGGGCTATCTCGACGAGATCGGCACGAGAAGATCCGTCGGCGTAGAACCTCGCTTCGTCTGCCGAGATCAGGAGACGATTGGAGAGGCGCACCAGCGCGTCAAGATCTGCCGTCAGCTGCTCGGCGGGGGTCTGCGCGCCGTCGAGTTCAAGCCGCGCCTTGAGCGCTGCCAGCGGCGTGCGCAATGAATGGGCCGCCTCTGAAATGAAGCGGCGCTCCCGCTCAAGCGCGGCGTTGAGCGAGCCGAGCGCCTCGTTGAGCTTTCCGGCAATCCCGCTGATTTCCTGCGGAACGTCCGTCAGGTCGATCGGCTCGAACGCATGGCCAGGTTTCATCTGCACACTTGCCTCCGACAGGCGGCGCATGGGCGCAATCGTCTGGCGCAGGGTTGCATCGAGTCCAAACAGCAACAGCAACGCAAACGGCACCACGGGCAAGACGACATGCATCAAGATCTCTTCGGCGATCAGCAGTGGCAAAAGACCGGCCGTATCCTTGCGGATCTCGATTACGACAAAGGCGCCTGGCCCGCCGCCGTCGATGGCCCGCCCACCGATCCAGCCGCCCGCATCGGTCGCGCTTGTCCAGACGTCCGGAAACGGATCAGCGGCGATGTCAATCTCCTCTTCTGAGGGCGAATTCGGTGAGGCGGCAATGAAATGGCCTGCGGCATCGGTCACTGCCCAGGCGTAGTTTTCGGGGTGCTTGCGGAAGATCGGATGACGCTGGTTAATCAGTTCCCAGTCACCTTGCTCTCCTGCGTCGGCCGCATCCGTGGCAAACCGCTCGGCCAGTGTGTGGAGGCTCCGGTGGCGCAGCTCCGGCACATCCGAGCCATAGTGGAGCGCGACGGCGGCGCCCAGCATCAGCGTGATCACCGCGGTTGCAATCAGCGCGCGCCGTCTCAGCCGGCTTGCGAGTGACCATTCAGCCCTGTCCGTCATTCCGCCGCGCCTCCAGCAGGTACCCGACCCCCCGGATCGTCCGCACCTCGACGCCGCAATCGTGCCGGCCAAGTTGCAGGCGCAGACGCGACATGGCCGTCTCGAGCGCGTTCGGTCCCACCGGTTCGGACTGGTCGTAAAGCTGTGTCTCAAGGTATTGCCGTGTACAGATCTTTCCTGGCCTTTGCATCATCGCCATGAGCAGCTGGCGCTCGCGCCGGGAGAGATCAAACCGGATGTCGCCGGTCTCCAGAGCCTGTGTGGCCATATCGAAGCTGAGCCGCCCGAGGCGCACCTGGGTCTTCGGCGCGCCCCCCGCCCGCCGCAGCAGTGTACGGCACCGCGCGCCAAGTTCCTCCAGCGCGAATGGCTTCACCATGTAGTCGTCCGCCCCCCGGTCCAGCCCCTCAATCCGCTCACTTAGCGTACCCCGCGCCGTCAACACGAGCACGGGGGCAGGGACGGCCTTCTGCCGCAGAAGTTCCAGCCCGTCCCCATCCGGCAGGCCGAGGTCCAGCAACACTAGGTCGAAGACGACATCGGCCAGCAGCGCACGGCCTGCCGCCAGCGTCCGGGCAAGGTCCACCGCATGGCCTGCCCGCCTGAGATATTCGGCAATCGTCCCGCCAAGCGACGGGTGATCTTCGATGAGGAGAACCCGGCTCATGGGCGGACAGGTTGCCGCAAGCTTCCGCGTTTAGCCAGTCCCCGCCGAAGTCTTTTGCTGCGGCAGCCAAAGGAGAGACCAGGCGTGCAGTCGGGAGTTGTCCGCGTTGTTGCCCGTAATTGTCCCCACTGCGGGTCGGGCGCGCATGCCGTGATGGAGCAGTACAGCCGCCTCGGCTGGACAACCGTCCAATGCAATGGCTGCCAATTCATCTTCCTCAACTCGGCGCCGGTCTATGAGGCCTTGTCGGAAGATCTGGCGTGGTCACAGCAGTTCCAGAAGGAAAAGAAGCGCCGCCAGAAGCAGCAGCCGCTTGTCCATTGGCTCGATACGAAGACCCGCTGGCGCCTGCATATCGCGCGCGGCAATGAGTGGGACTATATCAGCGACAAGCTCAGCGGCGGCCGTGTTCTGGACATCGGCTGCGGCCCGAAGAATGGCGTGCCTGAACGCTTTACCCCTTACGGCATCGAGATCGAGAAAGCCGCCGCCGAAACGGCCGCCGGCCTGATGCGCGCTCGCGGCGGCGATGTCATCCACGCGCCCGCGCTGGAAGATCTGGCCCGGTTCGAAGGCGGCTTCTTTGACGGCATCATAATGCGCTCCTACCTTGAGCATGAAGTGAGCCCGCGCGAAGTCCTCGCCGCCGCCTTCGTCAAGCTGCGGCCCGGCGGCGTCATCTATGCCAAGGTGCCCAACTTCGCGACCGTCAACCGCATGGCCCGAGGCGCGGACTGGTGCGGCTTCCGCTTCCCGGACCATGTCAATTACTTCACCATCCGCAGCCTGCGGGCGATGGCCGAAGATCTCGGTTACCGCTTCGAACTGCGCAACACCCTCACCCGCTACACCAACGACAACCTTCATGCCTTCCTGATGAAGCCCTCCGTAACCTGAGGGTTATCAGCAGGGCGGCTTGGTCAGGCCAAAGACGCGTCGTGCCTCGTAGGGGCGGATAGAGCGTAGCGAAATCCGCCATGCCGGATTGCGGTGGCCTTGCAAGTCGGATTTCGGCCTGCGGCCTCTATCCGGCCTATGGGCTGGGAGCCGGCCCAGGCTGCCCTCGCGTGCGGTCGGGCCGGACTCTCTACGAGCCTTGCGCAACCCGCGCCCAACTTGCTGCCGCCTCCCGACCTACGGGGTTCCGTCACTGCCAAAACCTTGACGAGTAAGTGAATAATCACACATTGAAATCTGCCCGGCGAGGAACGGACCTTCCACACCTGCGTTTAGCGGGTTTCTGGACCGACGCGCAGGTCGCCGCCGCCGTCCATTGGGCAATCTCAAGGTGAATGACATGTTGCGTAAGCGCAGCCCTCTGCCACGAAAAACCCCCGACACATCGCTGCGCCGGGGGCCTCTTCATCTGGCGAGAGTTGTTCGCGGCGCCAAGCGGCGCTGCGAAAAGTGAGCACCGGTTTTCGGGCAAGCGCCGCGACTTGAATCAGCCGGCAATCCGCCGGACATAGTCGTATTCGGATTTGCGGGCTTCGCGCTTGCGGGCCGGCTGGAAGGCGACCTGGGCGTGTTCGGCGCAATAGGGGCCGCAGTCGGACTTGCGGCCGCAGAAGGCAAATTTCGGGTCGGCCGGGTCGCCGATCGGCCATTTGCACATCGTGTCGCGCAGCGTGAGGATCGTTGCCGGCGTGCCGTCGACCAGCAGCGGGGGCAGGGGCTTGATCGCCGAGACGCGCTCGATCGCGAGGGCCGGCGCAGGCACGCTCGGGGGGGCGATTGCGGGCGCCGCGGCGGCGGCTGCCGTACCATCCGCCATAAAGCGGGGCTTCGGCCGGGCGAGGCGCGGCGGGCGCTTGACAGGCCGCGACGGGGTGGCGCGGCCGGACAGGCCAAGGCGGTGGACCTTGCCGATCACCGCGTTGCGCGTGACGCCGCCCAGTTGTTTCGCAATCTGCGAGGCTGAATGGCCTTCGGCCCAGAGTTTCTTGAGGGTATTCACCCGCTCGTCATTCCACGACATGTTGGAAGTCTCCCGCATCTCAGGGCGCGGCTCATCGCTGAGGCCGCAGAACCCTATATGTTGTGTTGGCTGTACGCGCCATCTGTTCTGACACCTAGATGTCGTATCAGAGGCGCAACGAAACACAACATGCAGGCGCGGCTTTCCACAGGGTTCTATATCTTGTGGGGCGGATTTGATGCCTCGAGGCCCCTCGCATGTGCGGGCTGCATCGTTTATGTGCAGCAGGCATGAAGACGATTCCCCCGGCCGATCAATCCCGCCCGCTTCGCCAATACGGCGCGTTCAACGGCCTCGGCCTCTGGACCCTCTACCAACGGGAAGTGGGCCGGTTCCTGAAAGTCTGGATGCAGACCGTCTTCGCTCCCGTGGTCACGACGCTGCTCTTTATGACGGTGTTCAAGCTTGCGTTCGGGGACCGGGGGCAGCTGACAGGGGATTTTGAGCACCTGCGCTACAATGATTTCCTCGCGCCCGGCCTCATCATGATGGCGATCCTGCAGAACGCCTTTGCGAACACCAGTTCGAGCCTGGTGCAGGCGAAGTTCAACTCGACGCATGTCGATTTCCTGATGCCGCCCTTGTCGCCGCTGGAGCTGACGATCGCCTTCCTCGGCGGCGCGGTGACGCGCGCGCTGCTGATCGCACTGATCTGCGGCCTTGCGATCCAGCTGTCAGGCCTCGCGAGCCTGCCGGTGCGCCATGTCTGGCCGATCCTGTGGTTTTCGCTGTCGAGCGCCGTTATCCTCGGCGCCGTGGGGATCCTCGGCGGCATCTGGGCCGACAAGTTCGACCACCTCGCCGCGGTGACCAATTTCGTGATCGTTCCGCTCACGTTCCTTTCCGGCACTTTCTATGATGTCAAAGTGATGGTCGAACCTTTTGAGACAATCGCGCATCTCAATCCGATCTTCTACATGATTGACGGATACCGCTACGGGCATATCGGAGTCGCCAACGGATCGCTCTCAACCGGTGTGATCTATACAGGTTTGCTGGCAATCGGGTCCGTCTTCTGGGTGTGGGCGATGTTCCGGAATGGATACAAACTCAAGTCGTAAATTTCTCCCCTGAGAGGCGACTTGTTGATTTCTCGCCACATTTGAGGGTCAGTCCGCTCCAACGGTGGGTAAGATGCCCCCGGTCTGAGGTGATGGAGAATCCCTATGAAATTTGGAAAAATCCTGTCGGGCGGGCTGTTGCTCGCCGTGTTGAGTGTTTCCGCTTGCATGAACGTCCCCGCCGATATGACGGTTGCGGAGTATTGCGCCAATCCGAAGAAGGCGAACGAGAACGTCTGCCGCCTGAAAGTCGAGATCGATGGCCAGTCCACCGCCCTCGCTGATACCAACATGCGCCTGGCTGACGGCCTCAAGCTGACAGCCAGCGCACAGTCCACAGCCGATGCGGCCCTGGCCAAAGCTGACCAGGCGCTCGCCAACAACATGGTCTGCGAAACCACCACTGTTCAGAAGTCGAGCACTGGCTCCTGCCGCGAAGGCTACACGCTGACGAGCTGCACCCAGACGCGCTACACCTACCGCGCCGGCGGCCCGTCGATCCTGCGTGAAATCAACGACGAACAGTGCCGGTTCAACGACCGCGTTCTGGAAATGCAGGTCCGCTGCTGCGGCACGGCCAGCACCGTTTCGCAGCCGGTCGAAGCTGTCGTGACGGCTGAAGAAGCCGCCCCGGCTGAAGCGGCGGCTGAGGCTCCGGCCCAGTTCCCGCAAGCTCCGGTCTCCCCATAAGCCTTCCGCCTGCGGAACAGTCCATAAACCGTCCGCACCCCTCGTGTGGACGGTTTTTTCTTGGGCGGAACGCTGTGACTGAGGGCCAGACCCGCAGGGCGGATAGAGCGAAGCAAAATCCGCCGCCGCGGGGCAGGGTGTCTGGGGGAGCCGGATTTCGGCCCGCTGTCTCGATTTGGATCACGGGGCGCGGCTTTGGCTATGGGTTTCTACGTATGGAGCGCGGCAAGTTGATCCCTGAAATTGGCGAAAAGCGGCCCGGGACGGATCGGCACTCCGGCGAGGCCTGCTCGTGCAAGAGGAGTTCCAAGCGATGGTCTACCGCCGAATTCATTTTCTGATCAGTGCGACTGCCTCGCCAACATCGTTCGCCGCGATCGACTATGCGTGTGCGTTCACAAAAGCGGCAGGTGCAACGCTCGACGTCACGATTCCGCAGGTTGATGTCCAGGCGCCGTCGAGCTGGCTCGCCGGCAAGATGATTGCCGGTATCGCCCAAGGCGTGGAGGACATGATCTCGGCAAAGCGTGCTGAACTTGAGGCCCATCTCAAGCAGAGTTGCGAAGCGGCGGGTGTAGGCTTCAAGACGTCGTCGGTGGACGTTGACTGGCCGGCCGGCGCATCCTCGCTGGCTGTGTTTGGGCGAACCAGCGACCTTTGCCTGCTGGGTCTGCCGCGCGATGCGCCGGCAGACCTTGCCGAAGTCGAGCCCTGGCTTTTCGCCACGGGACGCCCGTGCCTTCTGTATCCGGATAACAGATCCGGGGCCTTTGCGCTCAACACGGTCACGCTCGCCTGGGACATGAGCCCATCGGCTGCGCGCGCGGCGGCAGACGCCCTGCCTTTACTGAAACGCGCAAAATCGGTGCAGATCCTTGTCGGGCGAGGGGAGAAGGCCATTCCATCACGCCATCCGGCGGCGTCGCTTCTGGATTATCTTGCCGCGCACGAGATCAACGCGGCTGTCGATGAGTTCGATGTTTCGGGGAGAAAGATCGGCGATGCGCTTGTGGAGCGCGCCAGTCATCACAAGGCGGACCTGATGGTCATGGGCGCGTTCGGACACTCGCGCTTGAGAGAATTCGTTCTCGGGGGTGCCACACGCCGTCTGCTCGACACGTCACAGATTCCACTTTTCATGTCCCACTGATGGGGCCGCCGAATACGGACTTTCCAGCGGCGCGCTTTTTCTGAGATGGAGCCGGATGAAGGCTCGAAGGGCGGCCAGAACGGAGCGAAATCCAACATCGCCGGGCGGGGCGTTTGGGGGGGGGCGGATTTCGGCCTTTGGCCACTATCCGACCTGCAGGATTGTGCACATGTTTGGACTTGTGCCGCATTTTGGGAGGTGATGCGGCGCGTTCGCCAGCAGGCGCGCGTCAAGCGAGTTCTTTTTTTGGGGGCGGGGGGGCTGCGGCCGCATTGCTTGACTTTGTGACGCACGAACCCGGCTCGCAAGGAGCGACGCAGCGCCCGTTGGCGGCTTCGCCTTTGCGGCACGCGAGCCCCAAGACTTGCAATTGCGCGTATTCTGTTCTACGTTGCAACAGTCCAAAAGGAGGCCAGAATGCGCGAAATGACCGTGCGCGAGGCAAACCAAAATTTCTCGCAGCTGATCGCTGCCGCAGAGCGGGGCGAAGTAATCGTCATCACCAAGAATGGCGTGCCGGTTGCCCGCGTTGCACCTGAGCGGGCCGATCGGACGGCCGATCCCGAGTGGCTTGCTAAGATGGCGCGCCTCAGGGCGAGTCTGGCCGGCAAGACCGCCACGGGAATACGGGTCGGATCTATCACAGAGGATGATCTTTATGGCGGCGATGCATGATCCGGATCGCGCTCGACAGCAACATCCTCATTTATGCAGAGGTCGAACCTGAAACGGAGAAGGGACGACGCGCCGCAGAGATCATCCTGTTGGCGGCGCAGAACGGCGTCATTCCCGTGCAGGTTTTCGGAGAGTTCCTTCGGTTCGTCCAGCGCCGGGCGCCGGCAGCATTCGCGTCGGCGTGTGCCCAGGTGGACGTCTATTCTTCGCTTTTCGTGACACCGGCGACGTCCGATGAAATTCTGTCCTTGGCCATGGCAATCGCAGAGGCGCATGGGCTGCAGATGTGGGACGCCGTCATCTGCGCTGCCGCTGAACGAGCGGGTGCCCGCGTTCTGGTCACGGAAGATCTGCAAGATGGGCGCGACCTTGGCGGTTTGCGCATCCTGAACCCCTTCAATCCCGCAAATGACGCCGCCTTCGCCGGATTGGTGGCAAGTTGACCGAACGGCCTTCAGGAGGGCAAGGGTCATCCGAGGCTCTGCGGCCTGGCCCGTCGACATTTAGCGAAGGCCCCCGGAACGTCACCGAGACCATTGTGATCGCACGCGATCAGAAAAGTTGTTCCGCGCCGGTTTGAGGCGCTGTTTTTACCCGTCAGGACCGTGTCCCATCAAGCGGTGTAGCTCGTCATTGGCCTGGCGGTCTTGGCCAGGCTAAGCTGGTCAGCTGGTCTGCGCTACAGGAAGGCTGACGAGGGGGTTATCGCAGACGGGCGCGCGGGTTTCCGGCCTCACATAGCGCGCTCTCTGCACGGCCCATTCCTCGGTCTGTTCCATCAGGATCGCTCCCACCAGTCTGCGGACGGCGTTCTCACTGGGGGAGGGAGGGGCGTGAAGCGAAAAAAGAAAGGCGCGGTGCCTTTTGAGGGACGCCGCGCCTTTCCGGGTGTTTCGAATCAGACTACCGAGACACTGTGCTAGCACTCGCGAGCGGTGGTTCGAATATCACCTTCGGGTTCTTTCCGGTCCGCTTCTGAGGCGCACCTTCCATCACCCTTCCGCTTACGGACGTTCGCCCTGGCAGGCGCGCGCTCCGCGTTGCGGTGCCTTGTACGCGCGCAGGGCCGGGGGGCCTTGCGCATGTTCGAGGACTTGGCCGCTTTTCCCGCCTATTTCTGGCGCTTCACCATTGGTCGCACTCGGTTGTCCTGTGCCCTTTCAGGCGCAGTTCTTCTTCATGCTCCCGGATGGAGCTTTCGGGCTCTTGGCCACCGCCTTTCGGACTCGCGCCCCGGTAACGGCTTCCGGCTCCCAGCCTGCGGGTCTAGCTCCCGCCGTCCGGGCCACCGCCTGTTTTTATCCCGTGCGTCCTGCCCTGCCCTTTGCGCGGCCGGTCTCCCGGCTCTGCTCCTGGCCCGGCTGCCCGCATGGGGGCGATGGGCTCGCCTGCGCTCCTCTTTGCGGGTTGTCTCCCGCCGGGATTTCGTTGGCTTGACGTAACGATCTCACCGAACGGCGTATGAGTCGAGAGGGTGATTCGCTTTTCCGGGGATAAATTTCACAGATTTAAGACGGGGTGTGGAATTGGTGCAGTGCGGGATGAATTCGGTCCGTAGGCGGATTATCTCGGCGACCAGTCAAAGAACAGGTCCAGTGTCTCGTGCCCCGCGCGTTTGCCGCTCAGACGGTCGAAGCAGGGGTGGGGGATGAGGCGGCCGGAGGGGAGGATTTCGCTGATGGCGGTGCCGCCGTGCCGGGGGCGGGAGACGCGGATGGCCGCGCTGCAATGCGGGCAGCGCTCGTCCCAGCCTCGGGCCGGCGGGGGCTCGTCCGTGTCGGGGAGGTAATAGACCGTGGCGGCGACCCTGGAGCGCTCCGGCGTACGCCCCGCATTGCGGAAATGTTCCTTGCGGCGAATCCACATCTCGTGGGCGTCTCCTTCGCGTTGGCGCTAGGGATAGCAAGGAGGGGTTAAAAGAGGGTGTGGTCGATGTATCGCCGGCGGAAACCCCCGCACAATCCCCCTTCGCATACGTGGTTGGATTTCATCACCCTATGCCTGCAGACTGTCGCTTGCGCTCTGAGAACAACTACAATTGAGGATGGATGCAGATCCGAGGTTCGAAAGGATTGCTGTCCGGCTTTTATCTGGCGTCTCGGGCGGCGGGGGGTGGGGGCACGCCAACAGAGTTGCCTTCGCACCCGGTTTCGACGAAGCGCTCGGTATCGAAATCAAGAAGCAGATGGAGACGCCGAATGAAGCTTTCGAGCATGTGTCTGCGCTCAATCTGCGCGCTGATCTCGACCACTCAAAGATACTGTGGCTCTGCCCTAAGCGCCGCGACGCGCGAGTTTAAGATTGCAACATGACGAACGAGAACATCGAAGCGCTCTTGTTCGTTCAGAAGGCACTTGGCGCGCTGAGCTGGCATCTGACAAATGTCACAATTGAACCCGGGTAGCGCCTAAATCCCTAAATCTTGTTCCCTCAGGCGCTTCAACTCATCCCTGAGCCGCGCCGCATCCTCAAACTCCAGATTTGCGGCCGCCTCGCGCATCTGTTTTTCGACGCTGGCGATGACGGCTTTGAGGTTGTGGCCGGACGCTCCGGCAAGTGGCAGGGTCTTCGGTTCGGCCACGCCGCGTTCGCGGACGCGGCGGGAGCGGCTGGCGGAGGGTTTGTCGCCGAGTTCGCCGAGGATGTCGGAGACCTCGCGGATGATGGTGGTCGGCGTGATGCCGTGTTCCAGGTTGTAGGCGGACTGTTTCTCGCGGCGGCGGCGGGTTTCCTCCATCGCGCGCTCCATCGAGCCGGTTATACGGTCCGCATACAGAACAACGCGGGCCTCCGAGTTGCGGGCGGCGCGGCCGATGGTCTGCACCAGGGAAGTTTCCGAACGCAGGAAGCCTTCCTTGTCTGCGTCAAGGATGCCGACGAAGGCGCATTCCGGGATGTCGAGGCCCTCGCGCAGGAGGTTTATGCCGACAAGGACGTCGAAGACGCCGAGGCGCAGGTCGCGGATGATCTCGATGCGCTCGATCGTGTCGATGTCGGAGTGCATGTAGCGCACGCGCACGCCGTTCTCGTGCAGGAAGTCAGTCAGGTTTTCCGCCATCTTCTTCGTCAAGGTCGTGATCAGTGAGCGCAAGCCAGCTGCGGCGACGGCCTTCACTTCGGCCATCACGTCATCGACCTGGTTGGCGCCGTCTGTCGAGACGGGGCGGACCTCGACGGGCGGGTCGATAAGGCCAGTGGGGCGGATGACCTGTTCGGTGAAGACGCCGCCGGTGCGCTCCAGCTCCCACTTGCCGGGGGTGGCAGAGACGTGGACGGTCTGCGGGCGCATCGCGTCCCATTCCTCGAACTTGAGGGGGCGGTTGTCGATGCAGGAGGGCAGGCGGAAGCCATATTCGGCGAGCGTGGACTTGCGGCTGAAGTCGCCTTTGAACATGGCCCCGATCTGGGGGATCGTCTGGTGGGACTCGTCGGTGAAGACGAGGGCGTTCTGGGGCAGGTATTCGAACAGGGTCGGCGGCGGCTCGCCGGGCTTGCGGCCGGTGAGGTAGCGGGAATAGTTCTCGATGCCGTTGCAGGAGCCGGTGGCAGCCATCATCTCGATGTCGTACTGGCAGCGCTGGGCGATGCGCTGGGCTTCGATGAGTTTGCCGTGCTTTTCGAAGTGGGCGATGGTAGCTTTCAGTTCCTGCTTGATGGATTCCACGGCCTGCGTGAGCGTGGGGCGGGGCGTGACGTAGTGGCTGTTCGCATAGATCTTGATGGCGGGCAGCTTCTGCAGCGTACGGCCGGTGAGCGGATCGAACTCGACGATCGATTCGAGCTCGTCGCCGAAGAAGGAGAGCTTCCAGGCGCGGTCTTCGTAATGGGCGGGGAAGATGTCGAGCACGTCGCCCTTGAGGCGGAAGGTGCCGCGGCCGAAGGCGATGTCGTTGCGGGTGTACTGGTTAGCGACGAGGCGTTCGGCAACCGCGCGGGGGTCGATGCGTTCGCCGGCGTTGAGGGTGAAGGTCATCGAGGTGTAGGACTCGACCGAGCCGATACCATAGAGGCAGGAGACGGAGGCGACGATGATCACGTCATCGCGCTCGAGGATGGCGCGGGTGGCGGAGTGGCGCATCCGGTCGATGGCTTCGTTGATCGAGCTCTCCTTCTCGATGTAAAGATCCGCACGCGGTACATAGGCCTCGGGCTGGTAGTAGTCGTAATAGGAGACAAAATACTCGACCGCATTGTCCGGGAAGAAGGACTTGAACTCGCCATAGAGCTGGGCGGCGAGGGTCTTGTTGGGTGCGAGGATGAGCGCGGGGCGCTGCGTCGCCTCGATGATCTTCGCCATGGTGAAAGTCTTGCCGGTCCCCGTGGCGCCGAGAAGGACCTGGTCGCGCTCGCCGGCGCCGATGCCTTCGACAAGTTCCGGGATGGCGGTGCGCTGGTCACCGGCGGGCTGGTAGTCCGCCTGCACGCGGAAGCGGCGCCCGCCTTCAAGCTTCACCCAGCCGCGGTCCGGCCGGTGGGGCGTCCACTGGTCGGAGGGCAGGGCGCCGGCAGCGTCCATCGCGAAGCCGTCAAAGCTGAAGGCAGCAGAGACGTCGGCGACGGCGCGGGCGGGAGGTTTGGAGGGGCGAGCCATGACGGCAAGATATGGGCGCTGGGGGCGGGGGTGTCCAGCGTGTTCTTGTTTTGTGCGGGGCGGGAAGTGTCGAAGGGCGCGAAGGCAGCGTGCGCGCGGATAAAGGCATCCTGCACGCAGTCGTCGGCCATGTGCGGATCGCCAGTGAGGCGGCGAGATCGGCAAACAGCGCTTCGCGCTGAAGCGGCGTCAGACCGGCGCCCAGGGACAGGCGCTCAGGGTCGCCTGTCACATTATACCTGACTGGGAATAACCGATTGATGTGGACTGATCGCTAACAAAAGGAGAGATAAAAGTCACAGGCGTCGGACGCGGGCCGCCGCCGGAATCGATAAAATTTGAACGGTCCGGAAAACCATAACTCCACCCCTCTGTGTCAGAACGGGCCGTAACGATGTGGCACGGCGCGCCTTTGGTGTCCGCAGGCTGACAAACAGAAGGGTGAATTGATGGCCAAGACAATTCTCGTGATCGATGATGATCCGACGCAGCGCCGCCTGTTGCAGGCTGCTGTTGAGAAGGCGGGCTTTGCCTGCCGCACGGCGCCGGATGGCGAGACCGGAATTGCGACGGCCTGCGAAGCCCGCGAGGCGATCGACGTGGTGTTGCTGGACCTGACCATGCCAGGACTTTCGGGCCTTGAGACACTGGAACGCCTGGCCGAGCGCCGTGCGGACCTGCCGGTCATCATGCTGACCGCCACGAGCGGGATCGACACGATCGTGCAGACGATGCGGCGCGGCGCGGTGGACTTCATCGTGAAGCCGGCAAATCCGGAGCGCGTGGTTGTCAGTATCCGGAATGCGCTGAAGATGCAGAGCCTGACGGGCGAAGTGAAACGCCTTTCGCGCAAGGCCGAAGGCGGCATGAAGTTCGACGACATGATTGCGTCAGCGCCTTCGATGCGCGGCGTTATGCGCATGGCAGAGCGCGCGGCGACTTCGGATATTCCGGCGCTGATCCTCGGTGAGAGCGGTGTTGGTAAAGAGGTGATGGCGCGCTGTATCCAGGGCGCCTCGGGCCGGGCCGGCAAGCCGTTCGTGACGGTGAACTGCGGCGCCATCCCGGAGAACCTGGTTGAATCGATCCTCTTCGGCCACGAGAAGGGCGCCTTCACGGGCGCCGTGACGAAATCGCTCGGCAAGTTTGTCGAGGCTGATGGCGGCACGCTGTTCCTCGACGAAGTGGGTGAGCTGCCGCTAGACGCGCAGGTCAAACTGCTCCGTGTGCTGCAGGAAGGCGAGGTTGATGCGGTCGGCTCGCGCCGTCCGACCAAGGTGAACGTGCGGATTATCTCGGCAACGAACCGTGATCTCGCAAGCCAGGTAAAAGCCGGCACGTTCCGCGAAGACCTCTTCTACCGCCTCAACGTATTCCCGCTCGACATGCCGGCGCTGCGTGAGCGCCGCGAAGACATTCCGGCGCTGGTGGACCATTTCATCGGCCGCTTCAATGCCATCGAAGGCGCGAAGGTGACTGGCGCATCGGCCGACACGATGAAGATGCTGCTGACCTTCGATTGGCCGGGTAACGTCCGCCAGCTCGAGAACGCGGTGTTCCGCGCCGTCGTGCTGTGTGACGGCGATGTGCTGCATCCGCAGGACTTCCCGCAGATCTCCGGGCAGATGCCGGACATCTCGGGCCTTCCGGCTGCTCCGGAGCTGCGCGCCGCTGCGCCGGTGCCGGCTAATGATGTAGGCCCCTCTCAGGAGGCAAGCCCGATCGCGATCAAGGACAAGGATGGCGAACTGCGCAGCCTGACAGATATCGAACGCGACCTTCTTCGGTATGCGATCGAATTCTATGACGGTCACATGAGCGAAGTCTCCCGTCGGCTCGGCATCGGGCGATCGACGCTGTACCGCAAGGTCCGCGAGTATGGTCTTGAGGTGCGCGGCGAGCGTGAGGCGGGATAGGCTGGCACGCCGGGCGGCGTTGGTGAATTTTGTGTTACGGCGCCGGACGCTGCATCATCTCGGCTTCGCGAAAGGGCCGAAATTCGCCAAGAACGCTCAGATTTAATTCATTTTCTTGACCATCCCTACACCGCCGTCTGACAGACAAAAGTCAAATCGCGCCCCAAGGAAAGTCCTGGGGTCGCCATGCCATGCGGCGCCATATCGCAAACGGAGAGAGTATCGTGAAGGGTATCGTTTTTACCGAGTTCCTGGAGTTTGCGGAGCAGAAGATCGGGGCTGAGGCGCTTGAGGAGATCCTTGAAGCCTGCGCCGACGACCTGCCGACGGGCGGTGCCTACACGGCGGTGGGCACCTACTCGTGCTCCGAACTGATGACCCTGGTGCAGGCCATCTCGACCCATTCAGGCGCAGCCATTCCGCAGCTCGTGCACGAGTGTGGGCAGGCCGTTGGCGGCGACCGCTTCCTCCTGGATGCGGGCATGCAGCGGGCGGGCTTGAAGCCCTGATTCGAGGCGCGCGATCTGGGTCAGAAGGTCCGTATCCGGACCTTCGCAAAGGGCCTGCGCTGCGCGCCGAACGTGAGGCCACATCGTGTGCTTCATTGCGGCGACGAGGGCTTCGCCCTCCGGCGTGAGGCGGATCTGTTTCTGGCGGTTGTCGCCGGGAACCGGAACCGTATGGGTCAGGCCAAGTTTCTGAAGGCTGTTATGGATACGGGTCACGGCCGGCTGGCTGATGCCGACGGCTTCGACCGCCTCCGTGACGCTCAGCGGGCCATACGTGGTTAGGGCAGCAAGGAGCGGAAAATGCGCAGCCTGGACGGGTATGCCCCGGTCGCTGAAGGCTTTGGTGGCATCGGCCTGCATACGCTCAGCCAGCCGTTTGAGGCGGCTACCGAGCGCCAGATAGCCCATCTCCGCCAATATATCGCGCGTCATGATCAAACCCTGCTTCAATCACATGATATATAACTTGTTATACATATGGTTTGTCAAGGTATCCGGCATCGGCGGTTCTGAGGGTCTGTCAGGCGCTCGATGGGCGCGCCGCGCCGGCGGGCCGTGCCCGGTGGACAAGGTAGAGCCCCGCGAAAGCAACCGGCAGCATGATCCAGTAAATGCGTGACTGGGCTTCGATGCCGCCCGGTGCGAAGGCGTCATAGGCAAAGCCGGCGATGATGCTGGTGACTGCCATGATCGGCCCGAACACCAGCGCGCCGTTGACGGCGTAGGAGAGGGGCAGCTTGTCGTTTGGCAGCGAGTCCTGGAGGAAACGCATGGTGGCGATGTGGGTTATGGCAAACGTCGCTGCGTGCAGGGTCTGCTGCAGATAGACCGTCTCAACCGGCAGCACGAAGCCCGCCAGCGTCCAGCGCAGCAACGAGCCTATACCTCCGATCCAGAGCAGGGTTTGCGGTGTCATGCCGCCGAGCAGGCGGGCGGAAAAGAGCAGAAGCAGGATTTCGGCGCCGACGCCGGTCGCCCAGAGCGCGCCGATATGCCCGCCGCCGATGCCTTGCGCGATCCAGATGTTGGAGGCGAAGGCGTAATAGGCGCCGTGGGTCGCCTGTATGAGGGCGGCGGCGAGGATGAAGATCATCACCCCGTCGATCCGGTAGAGGGCGAAACCTTCGCGGAAGGTCGAGATCGCCGTTCGCTTGGGAATGGCCTCGCGGGCGCCCTGCTGTGTAAACAGCGGCGCGATCGTCGCAAGCAGGGCGGTGCCCACCAGATAGGCGAGGATCCAGTCGGGCCCGAACGCACCGAGGATGGCGCCGCCGGCAAGATTGGCGAACACGAAAGCCAGCGAGACAATCGCGCGGCCCTGGCCATAGTCAGGTCTGCCATCGCGCGTGCCATAGACGAGGATCGCCTCGAACAGGGGGCCAGCCACGTTGAGGGCGCTGTAGATCAAGATGCACAGCAGGAAATCGGCGATGCGCGGCGAGTCCGGGACGAGCAGGGCGTAGCCTGCACAGGAGACAGCCATCGCTGCGGCGAGCGTGGCGCGCAGCCCGCGGTCTTGCGCGATGCCGGCGGCAAGCGGGCCGGCAATGATGCGGATGGCCATGGCGATCGTGGCCGCCCCGGCGATCTCGGCGCCCGACATGAGGGCGACTTTTTCCATCCAGACCGGCAGGTAAGGGAGGTTCGCACCCATCACGAGGTGCACAGCGCTCGCCGCAAGCGTTGCCCGCCAAGAGGCACTCAAAGCGATGCGGCTGCGCGTGTCGGGCCCTGTCTGCATCTCTTCCCCTTACGCCCGAGCCGGTGCGCGCCGTAAGCCCCCGGGCCGGATTTATCTGAGGTGTTGCCGCTGAACCGCAAGATCCTGCCCGCCGGACGCCGGGCCTTATTGCGGCGCTGGCTGTAGGAAGATCATGCGCTTGCGAAAAGCGTCTGGCTGGTCACGCGGAAGAAGGCCGATCCCGGTTTCCTGCCCTATGGCGACATCGTTGAGGAAGCCTTGTGCTTCGGATGGGGCGATAGCCTGGCGCGCAGACACGGTGCCACGCGCAGCATGCTTCTGCTTTCGCCCCGCCGTGCCGAGAGAGACTGGTCGAAGGTAAACAACGAAAAGGCCGAGCGGCTCATCCGGAGCGGGCGGATGCATTCGTCGGATCTCGCCAAGTTCGCGGCGTCGCGGATGGATGGCGGCTGGGACAAGCTCGATAGCGCCAGCGCGCTGATCGTGCCGGACGACTCGGCCGACGCCTTTCGCCGTCATCCGCCCGAGGGAGCTGAGCGGGGCGCATTCCCGAAATCGGCGAGGCGCGGCATTCACGAATGGACCCTTCAACCGAACCGCCCGGAGACACGCGCGCGGTGGATCGCCGAGACCGCCGAACTGGCCGCGCGCGGCGAGCGGGCGCTCGAGTGGCGGAAAAAGGCCGGTGAGGCAGGGGGTTAGCCCGCCGTCGCGGTATGGGGCCTCAGTTGCTCACGGACAAGTTCGCCCAGTTCGCGCGCTTCGGCGGCGCGGGGGCTGCCGGCTTTCCAGGCAATGCCGATATGCCGGCCGATGACCGGGGTGACGAAAGCGCGCAGCGCGACGTCGGGGCCGAGGGCTAGGCCGTGATCAGTCGCGAGGCGGGGGATGAGGGACACGCCCAGTCCGCCGGCGACCATGTTGACCAGGGTGCCGAGTGAGGTGGCGGAGACTTGTTCGCGGCCGGGGCCGGGCTTCAGCCGGCAAACGGACAAGGCGTGTTCGCGCAGGCAATGCCCGTCATCCAGCAAGAGCAGGTCTTCGTCTTTAAGGTCTTCGGGTGAGAGGCCGTTCTTGCGGGTGAGGGGGTGGCCGGCCGGCGCGGCTAGCAGGAACTCGTCGTCGAACAGTGTCAGGGTGTCGATGCCTGGCGCGTCCCAGGGCAGGGCAATGAAGGCGGCGTCGAGGGTCCGTGCCCGGAGCCGATCGACGAGGCGGCTGGTGCGGTCTTCGGTGAGGTAGAGCTTGAGGTCCGGGTAGCACCTCGTCAGCACACTGACCGTCTGGGGCAGGACGAAGGGAGCGATGGTCGGGATGGCGCCCAGATGGAAGGGGCCTGAAAACAGCGCTCCGGCTGACGTCACCGACTGGACGAGCGCATGGGCATCGGCCAGCAGCGCTGAGGCGCGGGCCGCGGCGATCTCGCCGGCATGTGTGAGCGTTGCGCCGCGCGATTCCCGCTCGGCCAGAGAGACGCCGAACATATCTTCCAGTTCCTTTATCCCGGCCGACAGAGTTGGCTGCGTGACATGGCAGGCCTCGGCCGCGCGGGAAAAGGAGCTGGTTTCGCCGAGGGCGACCAGGAATTGCAACTGGCGGAGGGTCGGCAGGTTCATAGACTTTATCTATGGTTTCTTATTCAATAATCAATTTTATTTATCGGAAAATCGGGTTTGCGTTGCCCTATCCGCCGGCGTCCGGACCGGTTTTCGGGCAGGATCGTATTGCAAAGTGGTAAGGTTCACGGCGCGTTCTGGTAGAGGCGCGTCGTTGATGCCACACCGATGCCGCGTCGCAACACAACGGCGCAAGCCTCGGAAAAACCAGCGATATTTTTTCTCGTCCCACGCGATCCTAAGATACGGGCTCACCGAGTTCCGCCTTTGAACATTTTTTGTTCCCTTACTGGTCTTATGTGGAAATCCTAATTCGTACTGAGCGCCCATTGAGACCCATTCCAGCCCATGATAGGCCATGTTTACACATGGTTTACCATGTTGGGGTTGAGGCAAATCCATAGAGGACGGGCGGGTGTTTTTTTCCACCTATGAGGGCGCTATTGACGCGAAAGGGCGGGTTTCGATCCCGGCACCCTACCGCGCCGCGCTGGGTGGAAACTCCCGTGTTTTCATCTGGATAGCCCCTGATGGTTCAGGCGCCCTCGAAGGCGGCGGCGAGGCGCTGATGGAACTTTATGCCGAGACGTTGGCCGAGTTGCCGCTGCAATCGCCGGTTCGCGAAGCCTTCGTCACCTCGGTGATCGCCGGTTCGGCTGACCTCAAGATCGATGATACCGGCCGCATCAAGTTGCCGGATGATTTCTGTGCCGCGGCGGGCCTTTCAGGGCGCATCCGGTTCACCGGCGCGATCGAGAGCTTCAAGATCTGGGATCCGGTGCGGTTCGATGCGCACCGGCAGAAACAATCCGGCATCGCGCAGCGTCCGGATACGCTGGATGCCTTCCATGCTGCCTACCGCGAAGTCCGTCAGCGCCGCGCTGCCGGTTCCCGCGCCGGGGAGGCTGGATGATGTCAGCGCGCGCGCCGGTCCGGCCACCCGCTCAGCCGGGTCATTTGCCCGTCATGCTGGCCGAAGTGCTCGAAACACTCGCGCCCGCTGATGGTGATGTGATCGTGGATGGGACGTTCGGCGGCGGCGGTTACGCGCAGGCCATCCTCAAGGCGGCCAAGTGCAAGCTGATCGGGATCGACCGTGACCTGGACGCGGTGATGCGGGCGGAAACGCTGGCAGCGGTTCATCCGGGGCTTGTGCCCCTGCTCGGCCGGTTTGGGGAAATGGACGCGCTTGCCGCTCAGGCGGGGCATCCTGGCGTGGACGGGGTCGTGCTCGATATCGGCGTCTCGAGCTTCCAGATCGACGAGGCCGCCCGGGGCTTTTCCTTCATGAAAGATGGCCCGTTGGATATGCGCATGGGCGCGGTCGGGCCGTCTGCGGCGGACGTCGTCAACCGGATGGCCGAGCGCAACCTCGCCAACGTGATTTTCCGGCTCGGCGAAGAGCGCAATGCGCGCCGCATCGCCCGGTCGATCGCGGAGCGGCGGGCGGCCCAGCCTTTCGAGACGACGGCAGACCTCGCGGCGCTCGTCGAGGTGGCCGTGGGGGGGCGGCGCGGCGCGCGCACACATCCGGCAACCCAGACCTTCCAGGCGATCCGCATGTATGTGAACGACGAACTGGGCGAGCTGGCCCGTGGGCTTCGCGCGGCCGAGCAGATCCTGAAGCCGGGCGGGCGGCTGGTCGTCGTAACGTTCCACTCGCTGGAGGACCGGCTGGTCAAGCAGTGGCTGCGCGAGCGCGCGGGCGCGGTTCCGGCGGGTTCGCGCCATTTGCCGCTGCTGTCGAAACCGGCTCCGCCCAGCTTCGGGCAGATCACGAACAAGGCGCTGCAACCTTCTGAAAAGGAAGTGGAAACCAATCCGCGCGCACGTTCTGCCAGACTGCGGGCTGTGATCCGGACGGATGCAGCGGCCTTTGCGAGTCCGGCGGATGACGGAATGGACCTGCCGCCGATCACCGAGCTGGAGGCCTCAACATGAGCCGGCGTGCATTTTTCTTCGGGTTGCTGGTCGCGGCCCTGCTAGTTTTCAGCCTTTACCGGGCAAAGTACGGCGCCCAGGACACGGCCGCCGAGCTGATGGCTGTAGAGGCCGAGATAGCCGCTGCCGAAAAGGAAAAGGCGATCCTCGAGACCGAGCTGGCGCACATGAGCCGGCGCGACTGGATCGAGGAGTATGCCCGCAAGGAGCTGGGCATGGCGCCGCCGAAGGCAGACCAGATGGCCGACGAGGATGATCTCGACGCCGTCGTCGGCCCGCCAACGGATGGCATTCTCCCGGCCGCTGATCCGCAGGCGGATGACGCCGCAACCGTGCCGGCGGAGGCCGTCCCATGAGCGAGGCCTCACGCGACCGGACGCGGCTCGCAGGGCTCGTGCTCTGCGGTGTCTTCGTCGTCATGGCCGGGCGAGGCGGATATCTTGCGCTGTCGGGCGGGCCGCGCGCCGACGCGGGCGTGCAGGCGGCGGAGAAGGTTCCTGAAATCCCGCGAGCCGGTATCGTGGACCGCAACGGTGAATTGCTCGCGACGTCTGTCGAAACCTATTCCCTCTGGGCCAATCCGAGCCTGATCTGGGAGGCCGAGGAAGTCTCGGTGGGTCTGAAATCGCTGTTTCCGGACCTGAGCCTCGAAGATCTCAAGGCGAGGCTGTCGGACCGCGAAAAGCAGTTTGTCTGGGTCAAGCGCGGCCTGACGCCCCGGCAGCGGGAAGCGGTCATGCAGCTGCCGCTTGAGGGGCTGAGCTTTCGGGAAGAAATGCGGCGGTCTTATCCGCGCGGTGCGTTGGCCGGGCAGGTGCTCGGGCAGGTCGATCTGGACGGGCGTGGCATCGCGGGGATCGAGCGCACGTTCGATAGCCGTCTCAAGGCCGGCGGCGAACCGGCGCGGCTGACGCTCGATATCGAAGCCCAGACCGCGCTCGAGGCCGAACTTGCGGCAGCGGCCGACGACTACGACATGGAAGGCGCGGCGGCGATCCTCATGGAGACGCGGTCCGGTGAAGTCCTCGGGATGGCGAGCTGGCCGGTGTATGATCCCAATCGCCCGGCCGAGTTTGCGCCCGACCATCCGGCGCGCCTCAACCGGGCCATTGGCGCGGTGTACGAACTGGGTTCGGTGTTCAAGCCGCTCACGATTGCCGCAGCCATCGACGCGGGCGCCGTCCGGCCCGGCGATGATTTCAATGTCAGCCAGCCGATTGTGCTCGGCGACTTCGAGATCGGCGACACGCACAGATTTGCGGGGTCGGCCAACATCACCGAAATCATCGTTGAGAGCTCCAATATTGGTACGGTTCATGTGGCCCGCGCGCTTGGCATGCCGCGCCAGCAGGCGTTCCTCACGATGGCGGGCCTGATGGCGCCGGCGAAGATTGAACTGCCGGGCAGCGAGGCGCCGTTGCTGCCAGAGACGTTTGATAGCGTGGCGGCGGCGACCGTCTCTTACGGACATGGCCTGTCTGTTTCCCCGCTTGCCTTTCTGACGGCCTTCGCGGCGCTCGGGAATGGCGGGGAAATGCTGCCGGCGACGCTCGTGATTGAGCCGGACCGCAAGGCAGGCCCGACACGGCTGATGTCGGCCATCACGGCTGAGATCGTGACGCGCATGATGCGCGAGTCGGTCATCCGCGGCACGGCGAAGAGCGCGGACGTGGCGGGCTACCGGGTGGCCGGAAAGACCGGCACGGGCGAGAAAGCCATCAAGGGCGGCTATGCCAAGAACGCCAATATCTCCAGTTTTGCTGCGGTGTTTCCGGAAGACGGCCCGCAATATGCCCTGATCGTGACGCTGGATGATCCCAAGGCGAAAGCGGGCCGCGGCGCCACGGCGGCGGCGAGCGCCGCCCCGGTGGCCGGCCGGATCATCGAGCGCGTCGCCCCGCTACTCGGCGTGACACCGCGCTTCGAGGATGTGCGGCCGGAACAGACTGCAAGGACCCCAGAAAGGAGTGCTCTGTGAAGTTGAAGGACCTCTTCCCGCTCGCCGAGAACGGCGACACCGAGATCCTCGGAATGACGGCCGACAGCCGGAAGGTCGAGCCCGGCTGGTTATTCGCCGCCCTCAAAGGCAGCGTGCAGGATGGCCGCGATTTCGTGCCGATGGCGATCCGCCACGGCGCAGCCGCCATTCTGTCCGATGGCAGCGCCGAGCCGGGCGCAGTGCCGCACGTTGTGGCGGATGAACCGCGCCGCGCGCTGGCGCTGGCCGCGAAACGCTTCTGCGGCGTGCAGCCCAAAACCGTCCTCGCCGTGACTGGCACGAATGGCAAATCCTCAACCGTCGATTTCGCCCGGCAGATCTGGAGCCGTGCGGGTTTCAAGGCGGCCTCGATGGGCACGCTCGGTGCGATCGGCCCGGAGGGTAAGGTCGATATTGGCCACACGACGCCCGACCCCGTGACGATCCACGAGACGCTGAAGGCGCTCGCAGGGCAAGGCGTGACGCATTGCGCGATGGAGGCGTCGAGCCACGGCCTGGAACAGCACCGGCTGGACGGCGTCGATCTCGCCGCCGTCGGGTTCCTGAACTTCACACAGGACCACCTCGATTATCACGGCTCGATGGACGAATACCTCAAGTCGAAGCTGCGCCTGTTCACGTCGCTGGCGCCAAAGGGCGTGCCGGCGATTGTTAACGCCGATAGTCCGCGGAGGGATGATTTCGAAGCGGCCGCGCGCGCCGCCGGTCTCCAGGTCGTCTCGTTCGGCTGGCGGGGCGAGGATCTTTGGATCGACGAGCTGATGCCGAAACAGTCCAGCCAGACGCTTTTCCTCTATTGGCGCGACGTCGAGCAGAAGCCGGTCGAGCTGCCGTTGATCGGCGAGTTCCAGACGCTCAACGCGCTCGCAGCAGCGGCGCTCTGCCTGTCGCTCGGCATGGAGTTTTCCGCGGTTGCGGACGGGCTTGCGAACCTGAAACCGGTCAAGGGCCGGCTCGAGTTTGTCGGCAAGACCGACGCGGGCGCGGCCGTGTTCGTGGATTATGCCCATACACCCGACGGTCTGGACGTGCTTCTCCGCGCGGTTCGCCCGCATACGGCCGGCCGGCTGAAGGTCATCTTCGGCTGCGGCGGCGACCGGGATGCAAAGAAGCGACCGCTCATGGGCGAGATCGCCAGCCGACAGGCGGACGACGTGATTGTGACCGATGACAATCCGCGGTCTGAGAATCCGGCAAAGATCCGCGCTGCGGTTCTGGGCGGGGCCCAGGGCGCGCGCGAGATCGGCGACAGGGGCGAAGCGATCCGGACCGTGATCCGGGAACTCAAAAAGGGTGATACGCTTGTGATTGCAGGCAAGGGGCATGAGACCGGTCAGATCATCGGCAAGGATGTCCTGCCGTTCTCCGATCAGGAGGCGGCCCTGGCCGCCCTGCAGGGAGGCGCCGCATGAGCCGTCTCCTCTGGGCCTCTGAAGATATCGAACTCGCCACCGGTGGGACGGCGACCGCGCCGTTCGTGGTGACGGGCGGCGTGTCGATCGACACCCGCACCCTGCGGCCCGGCGATCTGTTCGTGGCGCTGACCGATCAGCGCGATGGGCATGATTTCGTCGAGGCGGCGTTCAAGGCCGGCGCGGCGGGCGCGCTGGTGTCGAAGCCCGTGACCGGCGGGCCGGTTGTTCAGGTTGACGATGTTCTCGAGGCGCTCACGGCGCTCGGCATTGCGGCCCGTATCCGGTGCGGCGCGGTGCGGACGGCGGTGACGGGTTCGGCGGGCAAGACCTCGGTCAAGGAGATGCTGTCGCAGATTTACGCGTCGTTTGGTCCGTCGCATTCGAATGCAAAGAGCTTCAACAACCATTGGGGCGTGCCGCTGACCCTCGCGCGGATGCCCGAAGATACTCAGCGCGCCATTTTCGAGATCGGCATGAACACGCCGGGCGAGATTGCGCCGCGCAGCCACATGGTCCGTCCGCAGATCGGGATCATTACCTGCATTGCGGCGGCGCACCTCGAAGGGCTCGGGTCCATCGAGGCGATTGCGCTGGAAAAGTCGGATATCTTCGCCGGCCTCGAAGCGGGCGGAACGATCATCCTTCCGGCCGACGATGTGTTCCTCGACTTCTTGGCCGACCGCGCGCGTAAGCTTTGCCCGACCGCAAATGTCGAAACGTTCGGGCGCTCGGCCGACGCGACCGCCCGCATCGTGGACTACCAGACCGACGGGCGGACGAGCCAGATCACGGTGGACGTCGTGGGCCAATCCGCGACGGTGACCATCGAAGCAGTGGGCGAGCATTGGGCGTCCAACGTCGCCGCTGCCCTGCTCGCGGCCAGCCAGACCGGGCGCAGCGTTGCGGAATGTGCCCTTGCACTTTCGGGCTATGTCCCGCCGCCCGGACGCGGAACGGCCGAGACACTGGCCCTGCCATCCGGCGGCGCGTTCACGCTGATCGATGACGCCTATAACGCCAATCCTGCCAGCATGCGCGCTGCGCTCAATTCCCTTGCGCAGCGCACGGGCGGGCGGCGCCTTGCCGCGCTGGGCGACATGCGCGAGATCGGGTCGACATCGCTCGCCGAACACGTAGCCCTGGCGGGTCCGATTGCCCAGGCGGGCGTGGAAGGCATCTTCCTTGCGGGCCCCGAGATGCAACGCCTGGCCGAAGCCCTGCCACCCGGGCTTCCGCAGGCATCTGCTCCGTCAGCGGATCAGTTGTGGAATCAGCTGACAAAAGCCCTGAAGGACGGCGATCTGCTCTTGATCAAAGGGTCGAATGCCTCCGGAATGGGAAGGTTAGCGGACCGCTTGCGCCAATGGAGCGCGGAGGCCGCCCCGGGCAAGATGGATAGCGGTCCAGAAGAGACTGCGAGGGTAAGCTGATGCTGTACGAATGGCTCGCCGCGCCGAGCGGCGCCTTGAATCTACTCAACTACATTACCTTCCGCACCGGTGCGGCGGTGGTCACGGCGTTCCTGATCACGGTGCTGCTGGGCGACTGGATGATCCGCGAGCTGCAAAAGCGCCAGGGCAAGGGACAGCCCATCCGCGACCTCTCGCTCGAAGCGCAGATGTCCAAGAAGGGCACGCCGACGATGGGCGGCCTGCTGATCTGGACGGGCCTCATCGCCGGGGTGGCGATCTGGGGCAACCTGCAGAACCCCTATGTCTGGGTCACGCTGATCGTGACCTTCTCCTATGCGTTTCTGGGCTACCTCGATGACTATGCGAAGGTGACCAAGCAGTCGACCGACGGCGTGTCGGCAGGCGTGCGGCTGCTGGCGGGATTTGCAATCGCCGCAATTGCCTGCGCTGTCATCATGGGATTGCACGGCGCCCACACGCCGGCCGGACATGCCGACTGGGGGCCGCTCAATCCACTGGCAAAGTGGATTGCGACGCTCGCTCCGGTAACGTCCGTGGAGCCGGCTGATCCCGACTTCTCGGGCGGCGTAGCGGTGCCCTTCGTCAACAACTACTTCCTCCCCCTCGGAGGCTTCTTCATCCTATTCGGCATGATCGTGATCGTCGGCAGTGCCAATGCCGTGAATTTCACGGACGGGCTCGACGGCCTCGCGATCGTGCCGATGACCTTTGCGGCGGCGGCCTACGCGATGATCGCCTATCTCAGCGGTAACTTCGTGTTCGCAGACTATCTCGGCATCCAGTTTGCGCCCGGCGCAGGTGAGCTTGCCGTGGTGCTGGGCGCCATGATCGGGGCCGGCATGGGCTTTCTATGGTACAACGCTTATCCCGCACGGGTCTTCATGGGCGACACAGGCTCGCTTGGTCTTGGCGCGATGCTCGGCGTCGTGGCCGTCGCCACCAAGCATGAGTTCGCGCTGGTCGTGATCGGCGGCCTGTTCGTGATCGAGGCGGTGTCCGTGCTGACGCAGATCGGCTGGTTCAAGGTCACCAAGCGCCTGACGGGTGAGGGCAAGCGTATCTTCCTCATGGCCCCGCTTCACCACCACTTCCAGAAGAAGAACTGGCCGGAGACGCGGGTCGTCGTCCGGTTCTGGATCCTCTCGGTGCTGTTCGCCCTCGCGGGCCTTGCCACGCTGAAGCTGAGGTGATGGCCACGCGATGATCCGGATCACCGAATACGCTGGACGAGACGTTGCTGTGTATGGCCTCGGCCGCACAGGTCTCAGCGCAGCGCTGGCCCTCAAGGCTGGCGGCGCGCGCGTCCATGCGTGGGATGATAACTATGAAATCCGCGCCGGGGCCGAAGCCGCAGGTATTGCCCTGTCCGATATCAACAAGCGGGACTGGCAGACCTTCGCCGCGCTCGTCCTGTCACCCGGCATTCCCTACAAGTTCTCCCAGCCGCACCGGATTGTGCGCATGGCCGAGATGACCGGCGTGCCGGTGATCGGTGACATGGAACTCTTTGCCCGCGCCGTGCTCGCCATGCCGGAACGCGGACGGCCGAAAATCATCGGCATCACCGGCACGAATGGCAAATCGACGACAACGATGCTGATCGGGCATCTCCTCAAAGAGGCTGGGCGCGATGTGCGGATCGGCGGCAATATCGGCACCGGTGTGCTGGACCTCGCCGCGCTGCATTCGAATGCGGTCTATGTGCTGGAGCTGTCTTCCTACCAGCTCGACCTCGTGAAGAGCCTGCGTTGCAACGTATCGGTCATGCTGAACCTGTCGCCGGACCATCTGGACCGGCATGGCGGGATGGAAGGCTATCAGGCGGCCAAGATGCGCATCTTCCAGAACCAGACCGAGCAGGATGTGGCCGTGGTCGGGTTTGATGACATCTACACCCAGTCGATGGCCATCGGGCTGTCGGCAAGTGGTCCGCAACAGGTCACGCAGATCTCTTCGACCTATACGCTGGGCAAGGGCGTCAGCGCTGTCGATGGCTGCCTCTATGACAACCTGAACGGCAAGGCGCAGTTCATCGGCAAGCTTGAAGATTGCCCGGCCCTGCAGGGCCGCCATAACTTTCAGAATGCAGCGGCAGCCTATGCGGCCTGCCGCGCGCTGGGGCTCGATCCCAGTGTGATCATGTCGGGCCTCAGGACCTTCCCCGGCCTCGCCCACCGGATGGAAACAGTCGGCGTGCTCGGCGGTGTGCGCTTCGTGAACGACTCCAAGGCGACCAACGCTCAGGCAACCGAACAGGCGCTGCGGTCATTGCGCAACATCTACTGGATCGCCGGCGGGGTTGCCAAAGCGGAAGGGATTGCGCCGCTCGCGCCGTTGTTCCCGCATGTCACGAAGGCTTACCTGATCGGTCAGGCGGAAGAGGCCTTTTCGGCTGCCCTACGGGGCAAGGTGCCTGCGCAGATGTGCGGCACACTCGAGAAGGCGGTGGAGATGGCATTCCGGGACGCCCAGTCGACCGGCGACACGGCGCCGGTGGTGCTCCTGTCACCGGCCTGCGCGAGCTTTGATCAATTTAAGGACTATGAGCATCGCGGCGATGTGTTCCGCAATCTCGTCCGGTCGCTCACGCCCGCACCCATGAAGGCGTCGGCGTGACACACACGGCCTCTGCCTCTCTGCTGCGACGGTCAGATACTTCGTGGTTCACCGAGTGGCGGCGGACGCTCGACTGGGGGCTGGTTGCCGGCATCGCCCTTCTGGCCGCGATCGGCCTTCTGATGTCGCTGGCAGCGGGGCCGTCCGCCGCGGCCACGATCGGCTATGAAAACACCTACCACTTCATCTACCGGCAGGCCGTGCACGCCTCCATTGGCCTCGGCCTGATGCTGGCCGTGAGCACACTGAACCGGAAATGGGCGCGGCGGACCGGTGTACTCCTGTTCCTTGGATCCCTCATTCTTATGGGCCTCATCCTGGCCATCGAGCAGAAGGTGAACGGCGCGCAAAGCTGGTTCCGGTTCAGCGCCTTTTCGGTCCAGCCCAGCGAAGTTGCCAAACCCGGACTGATCGTTCTGTGTGCCTGGCTGCTCGCCCAACGCGAGCGGTATCCTGCCGGGCCTTGGGCCGTGGTGTCCTTCATTTTCTTTGCGGTCACGCTCGGCCTTTTCCTGCTGCAGCCGGATGTCGGGGGCGCCGCGCTCATCTCCGCCGCGTTTGTCGCCACGTTTTATGTCAGCGGTCTGCCGAAGCGCTGGATCATCGGTTTTGCCGCTGGAGGCGCCGCCCTTGCCGCGGTGCTCTATGCGACGGTTCCGAACGTCAAACGGCGTGTGGACATGGTGTTCAATCCGTCGAGCGAGATCGACACGTTCCAGATCGACATGGCGAGGGACGCCATCGGCCGGGGCTGGCTGTTCGGCACCGGGCCCGGGGAAGGGCAGGTAAAGTCGCTGATCCCGGAAGCCCATACCGACTTCATCTTCGCGGTCATTGCCGAGGAGTTCGGCCTTGTCGCCATCGTTGCCGTGATGGCCATCTACGGCCTGATCGCGATTCGCGGTTTCCGCGCCGCCGCCCGAATCGAGGACGGTTTTGCGGGGACCGCGGCGGCGGGGCTCTTCGCGCTGTTCGTGCTTCAGGCCGCGATCAATATCGGCGTCAACCTCGGGATCGTGCCCCCCACAGGCCTCACGCTGCCGTTCATCTCGTATGGCGGCTCGTCGATGGCGGGGATGGGATTGACGCTCGGCCTTGCGCTTGCTCTCGTACGCGGCGAAGGCACTAGGAGCCATGGGCCGTATGGCTAAACCTGCCCCTGAGAAACTGGTTGTGATCGCTGCAGGCGGCACGGGCGGACACATGTTTCCGGCCCGCGCCTTTGCTGATGAAATGCGCGCGCGCGGCTGGAAGATCGCCCTGATCTCGGACTCGCGCGGATTGCGCTATGCCGCCGACTTTCCGGCGGACTGGAAGGAAGAGATCGAAGCGGCCTCGCCCAACTTCCGCAAGCCCTGGAAGCTCCCGGGCGCCGCCCTGAAGATCAATGCCGGAATTGCCAAGGCGTCACGCCTCCTGAAACAGCATCGGCCAGCCATCGTTGCAGGGTTTGGGGGCTATCCCGCTTTTCCGGCGCTCGCGGCGGCTCGGCGGCGGGGCGTTCCGATCATCATTCACGAACAGAACGCCGTCCTCGGACGGGTCAACAGGCAGTTTGCAAAGCATGCCAGGCTGGTCGCCAGCGGGTTTTCACGGCTCGATTTCCTGCCGCCGGGGTCTGCTCATATGGCGATCGGCAATCCGGTACGGGCGCCGATTCTCGCCGCTGCCGCCCGGCCTTTCCCACCGATGGACGCGACGCTGAACATTCTTGTCACGGGCGGCAGCCAGGGTTCGCGCATCATCGGCGAAATGGTGCCCCACGCGATCACCAAGCAAATCCCGCCGCCACTGCTCGCGCGGATCAAGGTGGTCCAGCAAGTGCGGGAAGAGCAAGTGGAAGCGGTACGTGCGCTCTACCGGTTCGCCCAGGTCGAGTGTGAACTGGCGCCCTTTTTCTCTGATATGCCAGACCGGCTTGCTGATGCGCATCTGGTTATCGCGCGTTCGGGCGCAGGCACGGTCAGCGAGTTGGCGGCAGTCGGACGCCCCTCGATCCTTATCCCCCTCGAGATCGCAATGGATGACCATCAGGCCGCCAATGCCGAAGCCCTGACGGAGGTTGGCGCTGCCGACATGCTGCTGGAAGCAAATGTGACACCCGTTCTTCTCGGCGCGTTGATCGCGGCGAGGCTGTCGGATCCCGATGCCCTCAAGGCGCGGGCGGCCGCGGCGAAGTCTGCGGCCAAGCCGGACGCTGCCGCAGACCTTGCAGACCTTGCGGAGAGGATTGCGGAGCTATGATCCGCAATTGCGCGTGGCTGGCTTTGGCATCTGGCCTGTTCCTCGCGATCGCCGAGATCATTCGCAACTGGGGCAACTGGCAGGCGTGGCCGTTCTGGACCGTGGACTTTATCGCGGCCGGCGCCCTGATCTGGGGCGGCGTGCGGACGCTGAGCCAGGGCTCGTCCCGCCTGCTTTCGGCAGCCTGGGGCTTCACGGCGGGTATCTTCTGGATGTCGTTCTTTTCGCATACTCAGGCCGTAAGCGGCGGCGCAGATGAGACTTATGCCAGTGGCACTGTGAACGAGGGCATGCTGACCGTCATCATCGGCGCCATGCTATTGGCTGCCATCGCGGGTCGCATCATGTCGCTGACGCGCCGAACCATCTAGGATCAGGAAAAGACCCATGACGGCACCCACTCCGTTTTCCGTTGGCCCCGCACATATCGTCGGCATCGGCGGCATCGGCATGTCGGGCATTGCCGACGTGATGCTGACGATGGGATATGAGGTGCAGGGATCGGATGTGGCCGACAGTGCCAACGTCGAACGCCTGCGCGCGCGCGGCGTGAAAGTGTTCATCGGTCACAAGCCGGAGAACGTGACAGGGGCGGGCACCGTGATCATTTCGTCGGCAATCCGGCGGGACAATCCGGAAGTGCAGGCGGCGCGCGCGGCGGGTATACCCGTGGTGCGGCGCGCCAACATGCTGGCCGAGATCACGCGGCTTAAATACACGGTCTGCATCGCGGGCACCCACGGGAAGACAACCACGACATCGCTGGTGGCGTGCCTGCTGGACGGCGCCGGTATTGATCCGACGGTCATCAATGGCGGCATCATCCATGCCTATGGTTCGAACTACAAGGCGGGCGAGAGTGACTGGATGGTCGTGGAAAGCGATGAGAGCGACGGCACCTTTGCAAAGCTGCATCCGACCTGCGCGATCGTGACCAATATCGATCCCGAACATATGGACCATTACGGCACCATGGACCGGCTGCGCGAAGCGTTCGACACATTTGTCGAGAACCTGCCTTTCTACGGATTTGCCGTGCTGTGTACGGATCATCCGGAAGTTCAGGCGCTGGCAGCACGCGTCACGGACCGGCGCCGCATCACCTATGGCTTCAACCTTCAAGCCGATGTGCGTGCCGTGAATCTGAGCACGGATCTCAGCGGCGCGCACTTCGATGTCGAGATCAAGCGCCCGGCGGCGGGCGGGGCGCGGATGATCGAGGGGCTAACGCTGCCGATGGCAGGTGAGCACAATGTGCAGAACGCGCTGGCAGCCATTGCGGTCGCGCTGGAACTTGGCGCCAGCGATCACCAGATGAGGGCCGCGCTCGCGAAGTTCGGCGGCGTGAAGCGGCGGTTTTCGGCTGTGGGTGAGTGGACGCCCGAGCCCGGAGCCGCGCCTGTCAAGATCATCGATGATTACGGCCACCATCCGGTCGAGGTCGCTGCCGTGTTGAAGGCGGCGCGGGCCATGCAGGGCAACGAGAGACTTATCGCGGTTTGCCAGCCGCATAGGTATTCGCGCCTGAACGACCTGTTCGAGCAATTCTCGACCTGTTTTGATGCGGCCGACCACGTCCTGGTCGCGCCCGTCTATGAGGCGGGTGAGACGCCAATTCCGGGTGTCACGAGCGAAGCGCTTGTGAACTCCATCCGCCGTCACGGACACAAGAGCGCGGATGTGCTGGGGGGCTTGCCGGGTCTTGCCGACGCGGTCCGTCCTCTCGCCGTACCGGGCGCGATGGTGGTTTGTCTCGGAGCAGGGGACATTACAAAGTATGCGGGCGAACTCGCTGGCAAGCTCTAGTCGGGCGCCGCGTCTGGCAAGTTCAGCGCACGCTCAGTCACCACAACAATATCATTCGCCATGGCGAGCGAGTCCGGATCGTCCGCAAGCAGACGGATCGTGACCGGCTGGGCGATCCGCTTCTGGTTCCAGTAACTCGAGGCCGCCGTTCCCAGACACAGGGTTGCGGTTTCTCCGGCGCGGATGTTGCGCTCGCCGGCGCCCGGCGCGCGAGCGATCCTGCGCCCGTCACTGCTGCTGAGTTCAACGATGTATTCTTGCAGCAAGGGCGTTGTGTTCTCAGCGGTGACGCAGACTTCAAGCTCGCCTCTTGGCGCGTCCATGATTTCCACGCTGGCGATCTCTCCGCCGGCCTTCCCATGATAGGAATAGGCCCCGTAGGCATTGTCGACCATATTGAAGTAGAGCCGCGCCCGCATGCGGCAGAGGGCGGCGCCGGTGGACGTCTCCGAACGGTTGGCGTTGCAGATGTCGCGCATTTCCGTGTGCATGCGGTTATCGCACCAGGCCTGCGTCTGTTCGCGAAGCTCGTAACAGGCATCGTGGCGCGCGCAGACGGGCCGGAACGAGCCGTCCAGTAGCGGGCCCATGAGCGATACGACAGACCTGGGAAGATGATCGGAGATGAATTCCGGTCCACACCGGTCCGACGGTTTGCCCGCGCCCAGCTCGCGCGCGGCATAACCCGCGTCGAGTGGCACGGGACGGTCTGTGCCCGGCACCGATGCGCAGGCCGATGCCAGCCATGCCAGGAGCAACGCGGTTCGGGCCAGGGGCGTCATGCGGCAGTTCCCGTAAGGTCAATGCCCGCTGTGTGCCGGAAAGGCTTCCCCTCGCGTTCTGAATAACGCAGTCTAAACTCATAGGGAAGGCGCGCCAGACGCCTGAGGGACAGGACACGCATGAGTACTCCGATAGTATCAGCCGGCGCCGGCCCGCAAACGGGCGAAACATCTTCTTATGTTGCCGCAGAGGGCGGTCCCTTTGGTATCAAGGGCCTAGCGTGGGCGATCTTCGAGGGTGCGCGCAACCCTTATTACAATCTGATCGTCATCTATATTTTCGCGCCATACTTCGCCTCCGTGCTGGCGGGTGGCGGAGCCGAGGCGCTGAGCCTGTCCGGCCTCACGATCACGATCGCTGGCATCGTGACAGCTTTGACAGCGCCGTTCCTCGGGGTCATCGCTGACAAGGCTGGCCAGAGAAAGCCGCCGCTTGTTTTCTTCATCGGTCTCCTCGCTCTTTGTTCCTTTGCGCTTTGGTGGGCGAGACCCGAAGGCCCGCTGACCATGTGGCCGACGATGGCGGTGCTCGCCATCGCATACTGCTGCTACGGGTACTCGGAAGTGCTGCACAACGCGATGCTGCCGTCGGCCGGACGGCCGGGCGCGTTGCCATTCATTTCCGGTCTTGGACTTGCGACGGGCAACCTGCTCAGCGTTGGAATCCTTTTCTTCTTCCTGTTTGGTTTGTTGCTGCCAGGTTCGGGTTTGCCGTTCGCCGCGGACGACCAACTGATCGCACTCGACCGCGAAACCAACGAGCCGCAGCGTTTTGCGGGGCCGTTCGTTGCAGTCTGGATGATCCTTCTGGTGATCCCGTTCTTCATGTTCATGCCGGATGGCGCGCCGGGTGGCCTCACCTGGAAGCGGGCGGCTTCCGACGTTTTCCTGGGAGAGTCGGTTGAAGGCAATAAGCGCCAGTCGATTTTCCAGAGGGCGGGGGTGTTCTGGGACTACCTGAAGGGGTTGTTCAAGGAACATCCCCAAACAATGCGGTTCCTGATCGCGCGCACCATCTATGCGGATGCAATGTCAGCCCTGCTGACACTTGGCGCCGTCTTTGCGAGCACGTTTCTCGGCTGGTCCGGCGTCGAGATTCTCTTCTTCGGAATCACGGGTGTCCTGTTCGGCGCGATTGGCGGGTTTGTCGGCGGATTCCTTGACCGTCATCTCGGTCCGAAAATGGCGCTCGTCTGGGAGATATCGATCCTTGTAGTGCTCCTGCTCGCACAGTTGTCGATTACACCGGACTCGCTGCTGTTCGGTCTCATCCCGAGCGGCGAGCCGGTCTGGAACAGCCCGTTCTTCGACACCTTGTCCGATATCACCTACTTCCTGTTTGTTATCCCGACCGCCATTGCTGTTGTCGCTTCGATTTCATCGAGCCGGTACATGCTCGTGCATATCGCGCCGCGTGAGCGGATCGGAGAATTCTTCGGGCTCTACGCGATCGCCGGTACCGTCACTGTCTGGATGGGCCCGGGAATCGTCAGCCTGCTGACATGGCTGACAGGAAATCAGCGTATCGGCATGGGCGGGATCGGTTTCATGTTCCTGATCGGGCTGATCGTGCTCTGGAAGGTCCAGGCGCCCAAGCACGCGGACGAGACACGTTAGCCGTCAGGTCGACCGGCAGCTGCGTCAGGGCGTCGGTGCGAACCCGGTGGCAGGATTTGCGTCATTGGTGCGCGCAATGGACGAAACGCGTCGGGGGCGCAGATAAAAGGTGTCCGACACCTCACGCGAGGTATCAAGCACCATCCCGAACGAACTTTCATAGTCGAACTCGACTTCGGCCACGATGACCGAGCCGGGCGAGGGGACGAGGCCGGCGGGAATCGTGATCGCGGTATTGCCGGCATACGGCGTCATGTTGAAGCCATCCGACCAGGCGACGCGGGTCTGGCCATTGCCGTTATCGACGACCGACGTGATCCGCATCCGGGCGCTTCCGGCCGGGTAGGGCTGCATAAGCACCGTTGCGGCGTTGTAGAGATCCTGCATGTCGGCGTCCGAGACCGTGGCGAGACGGGCCGTCAGATCTCCCAGGCTTGACGCGGTCGACGTCACGCGGCGATCAGCGCGCATCAGAAGGCTGACTTCGATACAACCGAAATAGATCATCACCATGACCGGTGCGATCAGGGCAAACTCGACAGCCGAGACACCTTTTTCGTTGTACCAGATGCCTTGAATACCGCGCCAGCGCGTGCGGCGATTCAGCGATGAGAGAAACTTGCGAACGGTCATGGTTCAGTTTCCGAAAGGCTCATTGCGGAACACGGCGCTCGTCTGCAGCAGATGCTTGTTACCGGACATGTTCGCAAGCGGCTGCGAGATGTAGGGTGTGATCAGGTCCCACTCGTAGAAGACGCGAACTGCGACAATCTCATTGGCGGCGCCCGGCTGGAACGTGAACCCGGAATCGTCAAACTCGCCATCTGCGTCCAACGGAACGCCGCCCGGAGTGGCGCCAAAGTTTGCGGCGGTACGAACATCAATGTGGAGTCCGGCGTCGCAGTCGAGCAGCTCGATCAGTTCAGCGCAAATGTCCTCGCGAAATTGAGCCTGTGTTATCCCAGCCCCTTGCGCTTCGCCGGTGCGCAGAGACCGGGACGCTTCGCTAACGGCGTGCTCCATGACGTTGGACATGATGAAGATGAGGCAGATTTCAAGCAGCCCGAAGATGAGAAAGAAGAATGGAGCTGCGATCAGAGCAAACTCAACCGCTGTGGCGCCGCGCCGATCTTCGGCAAAGCTGTCCCAGCGCGCTCTGAGGCAGGCTGTAAGACTGAGGCCGTAAGCGCCGGTCATTGATCCGTTCCCCAATTGATCCAAGGATAATTGGCTTAGCACGTGCCGGTTTGCAGGTGGTTGAACCGATACTTGAAATTTGATCGATCCGGCCTTCTGGCCAGCGCCGGAACGCGTCGTTACTGGCCGTCTGTCAGCGTCTGGGACTGTAGCTGCTGGTCGATCAGGGCGGCGAAATGGTCGGCCTGGTCGCCAATGCTGAGGACAGCGCGGCAGTTCGCTGAGCAGTCATAGGTATAGCTCTGGCCGGACTTGTTGACGGTCACAAGGCTTGAAGAACTGGTGCTCACGACCACGTCGGACGAGAAGATCTGACGGCCTGCCTTGTCGAAAACCAGGAGGTTGGTGGTGCCGTAGCTCTTGCCGGTCACGAACAGGAGTTGATCATTGTGTACGGCAACATCAGCAATGTTTTTGTTACCTATGACGATGCTGGAGGCCGACCCGTTGAGCGGGACAGCAATCGTCTTGCTGGCCTCGACCATCATCTGGTCTGCCGATGCAACCGATGCAACGGACAGAGCAATCGCACCTAGCAAGGCAACTTTGGACGGGATCGTCATTATACGGAAACTCCAGAATGCACGAATGCTTCAATATTCCAGATTTTGGTTTACTGAATGCTAACCGGGAACCTTCGGGCCTCGCTGCACATATGCGGCGCTGCACATATACGGAGTGCGACCAGATCGCTCAGGTACGAAAAAGGACTTGGCGTCTCCGGTCTTCTTGTATAGCCTGGATTGCATAAGGTATCCGTGCTTGCAGCATTCAGTATTGCTTCGGTTGCGGTAAACGAAATCCTGAGATGACTTCATGAGTTTTCGGATTTCTTCAATCGGACCTCAACTCCGGCCGTCTAGACAACTCCCTGTTCCGGAAGAAAAGTTAAAGCCGGGACTTGTCAAAACACATGATGGGAGTCTCCAATGTTTGCACGTTTCCTGAAAGACGAAGCTGGCGCCACCGCAATCGAGTACGGCCTGATCGCCGCCCTCATCGCAGTTGCCATCATCGGCGGCGTGACCGCTCTCGGCACCTCGGCTAACGACACGTTCAACGCTGTTGCTGACGAGATCGCTGTCTAATAAGACACGGTCAGTCTGACTGAATAGGAGCCGCCGGAGTTACCTCCGGCGGCTCTTTTTTTGCCCCCTTGCATCGGCCCATACCGGCGCCGGGAAAGGCTTCGTTCAGCCTTTTGAGGCAGCGTGCCACGGTTAACCGAGCCGGAGCCTGTCCAAATGATTCTCATTCTTCTGTCTGGCCTGTTCCTGGCCCTGTGCATTTTTGCTGCGCTTCATGACGTGAACCGGCTGACGATTCCCAACTGGCTGAATATCACGCTGGCAGCCCTGTTCCTGCCCGCGGCGCTGGCTTCGGGTTTGCCGCTCCAGCTGCTCGGCGGTCATCTGCTCGCCGGCGGTCTCGCATTTGTCGTGGCGTTCGGGCTGTTTGCCTTCCGGATCTTCGGGGGAGGGGACGCGAAGATGATTCCCGCTGTCGTCCTCTGGATGGGGCCGGCTGCGTCCTTGCCCTTCCTTTACTGGATGGCGATTTCGGGCGGTGCCTGCGCGCTGATCCTGTTGATTGGCAAACGGAGCGTTCCGGCCGAGGTCGTGCCCGGCTTTATGCGCGCACCGTTCGAGCCGAAGGCCGGCGTCCCTTATGGTGTTGCAATTGCTGCAGGCGCGATGCTCGCCGGGCAGCATTCTCTGATGCTTTCCCCTCTTTATGAAGCGATCGGCTTTTCCGGTTAACACTACTTTAGGCGGCGCGTGCGAATTTGCGAAACAATTAAGATGGTTTCAGCGTCCTGCGGTTGCCAAAAATGTTCGAGTAAGAGGAGTGGCGCCTGATGTCGCCGATTCGGATCATCATCCTTCTTCTGGCGCTCGCCGCCGCAGTAGGCGCAGCCTTGCTCGTCATGCAGCTGAGCCAGCCGCAAATCCGGACAGAGACGGTTTCCAAAGATAAGCTGGTGATCGAGGAGCTTGAAGTCTCCAAGGTCGAAGTCCTGACCGTGACCCGCGACATCGCGATCGGTGAGACGTTCAAGGCCGGCGACCTTCAATGGTCGCCCTGGCCGGAAGCCAACGTCGTTGAGGGCTATTACCTTCAGACCGCCGCGCCGACGTCCATTGAAACGCTGACCGGAGCTGTCATCAAGTTGGCCCTGTTCAAGGGTGAGCCGGTGCTGCCGCAGAAAATTGCCATCAAGGGTGAGCAAGGCTTGCTGGCCGCGCTCATGGAACCAGGCATGCGCGCCATTTCGGTTGAGATTTCAGCAGAGTCGGCGTCCGGCGGTTTCATTCTTCCGAATGACCGTGTGGACCTGATCCTGACCTATGACCAGCAAGGCGATCCAGAGCGCGGGATTGCCCAGCGTACGGTCGCAACCACCGTCGTTCAGAACGTCCGTGTGCTGGCGATTGACCAGAACTTTTCGACCGAGTCCGAAGGCGAAACGGCCCGGCTCGGCAGCACGGCCACACTCGAAGTATCACCGCGCGAAGCCGAACTCCTGGCGATGTCGCAGAGCCTCGGCGAAGTTTCACTCTCTCTGCGCCCACTCGACAACAAGATCAGCGGCACGGAGCGCGATCCGCGCACCGAACTGCTCGACGAAAATGGCGGCGCAGTCGGCGCAGGAATCACGATCATCCGCAACGGGCAGCCGGCACCGTCGGGCGTGGGGGGCAACTAACCATGCGTACATTAAAAATCCTCGCGGTCTCCGCCGCCCTGACCCTCGGTCCTGCGCTGCCGGTACCTGCGCAAACCGTTCCGAACGGGATGGGAACGGTGATCACCAACGCCGGCAGCAGCAGTGTTTCCCGGAGCGTCACGGTTGGCGTCAACAAGTCCGTCATCATCGAGCTTGAACTTCCGGCCGCTGACGTCGTCATCGCCAATCCCGAAATCGCCGACGCCGTCGTACAGACCGCGCAGCGTATCATCTTTCGGGGTGTGAAGTACGGCCAGACCAGTGCGCTGATCTTCGACCGTCAGGGCCGCACCTTGCTCGACCTCTCCCTGCATGTCGAAACCGACTTGACGGCCCTTGAAGATACGATTGTCCGCCATGTCCCGGACGCCCGGGTTAAGCTTGAGAGCCTGAATGGCAGCATCGTGATGACGGGTGCGGTCGACAGCCTGTCCCAGTCGGATCATGTCCGCAAGCTCGTCGCCGCATACTTTCCGTCCGGTGACACCGCACCGCAGATCGTCAACATGCTGGACGTCAAGGCACCCGATCAGGTGATGCTCGAGGTGCGCATCGTCGAGATGCAGCGCAGCATCATCAAGCAACTCGGTATCAACGTCTCCGGTTCAACCGGGTTCGGTGAGCTCGCCGCCCAGTCGTTACAACAGATCATTTCGGGCGGCCAGCCCTTGTTCTTTGATCAAAATCTCGGGCTCAACACGCTGGACGTCGGCACGGCACAGCAAGCCCTTGGCGAAACTGGCCCCTTCTCGAACACTGCGGGCGCGAGCATTTCGAATGGCTTGAACGTTCAAGGCGTGTCGCTCGGCGGCATCTCCGCGAATACGGGTTATACGAACTATGTCGGCGGCCGCCTGCAGAGTTCGGTGGGTCTGGCTGTGGATGCGCTTGAGCGCATCGGCATCGTGAAGACGCTGGCCGAGCCGAACATCGTGACGATGTCGGGCGAAAGCTCCAAATTCCTCGCCGGCGGTGAGTTCCCGGTGCCCGTCGGCCAGGACGATGACGGTGCAGTGACTATCGAGTTCAAGCCTTACGGCGTCGGACTGAGCTTCACGCCGGTCGTCCTGTCGGAAGACCGTATCTCGTTGAAAGTGTCGACCGAGGTTTCGGAGCTTACTTCCCAGGGCGCCTACCAGGGCGCAGCCCGCACGGTCACGGACTCCAATGGCGAAGTCCTCACCATCCAAGGCGTAACTCTTCCGGCACTGACGGTGCGCCGAGCGGAATCAGTCCTTGAGCTTCCATCGGGCGGTTCCATGATGATGGCCGGTCTCATCTCGGTCAAAGACCGCCAGGTGCTCGACCAGCTGCCTGGCATCAAGAAAGTGCCGATCCTCGGCGCTCTGTTCCAGTCGCGTGACTTCCTGTCCGAAGAAACCGAACTCGTGATCATCGTGACACCTTATCTCGTCAATCCGGCCGCGAAGTCCGAAATGCGGACGCCGGCGGACGGCTATGCCAACGCGTCCGATGCCAAGACGATCTTCTTTGGCAAACTGAATGAAACGTATGGCCGCGACGGCGCGCCGGTGAAGGCAGAAGAATACCGGGCCCCCGTGGGCTTCGTGGAAGAGTAGGGGATACCGATATGACCATCATCTCGAAACAGCCGCTAACACTCCTGGCATTCGGCGCAGGCCTGATGGCCTTGGGCGCATGTGCCAGCTACGCGCCAACAGCGGTGCCTGAATCCGATCTTCAAGGTACGGCACTCAGCCGGAACGAAGTTGGCGTCACCAAGCGCGCCGAATTCCTCGAAATCGCGCTTCCCGCAGAGACCAGCGAACTCTCCGACACCGACCGCAACCGTATCCGCAGCTTCGTGCGCGCCTATACCCTGACTGGCCACGGGTCCCTGGTCCTGTCCTTACCGCAGACGAGCAACAACGCGCAGCTGGCGGTGACCGCCATTGCCGAAGCGCGTGCGATCGCTTGGGAAAGCGGCGTCGAGTATGACGAGATTTCAGGGGAAGTTCACGGCGCCGCAGATAGCGCGCCGCAGCCGATGATCCTTGCGTATCAGGCCTATGATGCGATCGCCCCGGAATGCGCCTCCAAGGCGTCCATAGACTTCAGCGATGCCGCTTCGAACAACACACTGCCGACGCTCGGTTGCTCTGTGCGCACAAATCTCGCTGCCATGATCGCCGATCCGGCGGACCTGCTTGGCAGCCGCGAGATTGGCCCCGCAGACAATGCGCGCCGCGATGTCATTCTCGATAAATTCCGGCTCGGCGAATCCACTGCGTCCGTCCGGTCGGACGACGAATCTGGCGCGGTCTCGCTGGCCGTGGACTAAGCCGGCTCGCCGGTTAACAGGAGTAAGCGGACTATGGGTAACGAAACGGCACTTTTTGAGGACGACTTCGGCACAGAGTTCGAAGACGTGTTCAATGAAGACACGCTCACCGGGGCGAATGATTTTGGTCCGGTGACGGGGGCAGCCTCGAAACCGGTTCAGGCGGTCGCGGACTTCGTTGCCAAGCCGACGACTGCGCCGGTCTCCAACTTTATGCCCCTGGAGCAGGGCGGCGATGCGATGCTGCCCGCGATCTCGATCAAGCTCTTCTACGAGCGCGAAGAAACGCGCGCACTGATGCAGCTGTGCGCCAAGGACCGCCGCATGGGCCGGGCCACTGTGGACTGTATCCCGGGCGGTATCCCGGCTGCCGTCGCAGAACTGAGAAACTCTGCCACGCCCAATCTCCTGATGGTCGAGTCTTCTGCCCAGGCAGTCCGGGTTCTCGCCGAAATTGATACGTTGGCGGAGTTCTGCGACGAACATGTCAAGGTTCTCGTCATAGGCGCAGTCAACGACATTGCGCTCTACCGGCAACTGGTGGCGCGCGGCGTTTCCGAGTACATCGTTCCGCCATTCCAGCCGCTTCAGATCATCCGTTCGATCTCCCGACTGTTTACGGATCCGGAAGCGCCGTTTCTCGGCAAACAGATCTCGGTCGTCGGTGCGAAGGGCGGGGTAGGCGCCTCGACCATCGCGCACAACCTCGCCTGGGCTTTGGCTGAGAATACGCTCGTCAACACCACGCTGGTCGATCTCGATCTGTCGTTCGGCACGACGGCGCTCGACTTCAACCAGGACACCCCGCAAACCATCGCGGACGCACTCCTCGCGCCTGAGCGCGCAGATAACGCGGTGATCGAACGCCTTCTGAGCCGCGCAACCGAGCGCCTCTCTCTGTTCACGGCGCCGGCCAACATCAACCAGATCATCGATATTCCGGACGAATCCTTCGCGATGGTGATCGAAAGTGTTCGCCGCAATGTGCCCTACATGGTTCTCGACATGCCGCACATCTGGAACACGTGGGTGCGCAACACGCTGATCGCCTCGGACGAACTGATCATCGTTTGCCAGCCGGATCTCGCCTCGCTCCGCAATGGCAAGAACATGATCGACCAGCTTAAAGGCCACCGCGTCAACGACCACGCGCCGCGTCTCGTGCTCAATATGTGCGGCGTGCCGAAGCGGCCGGAGATTCCGGTGAAGGATTTCGCAGCCGCCATCGGCGTGGAGCCGGATATCGTGTTGCCGTTCGAGCCGGAAGTCTTCGGCATGGCGGCGAACAACGGCCAGATGATTTCGGAAACGTCTCCGGCGGCCAAATCCTCGATGGCGATTGACCAGTTGGCCGGACTTCTCACGGGCCGGGCGATCCAGATCGAACAGAAATCTTTCCTCAAGAAAATTCTGGGCAAGTAAATCGTCACTGAAGTGAACAGGTAAGCAAATGGCTTTCGGAAAACGATCGGGTTCGCCGGTCACGACGCTTCCAGGATCGGCGCCCGCACCCGCGGCGGCACCGAAACCGGCTACGACAGCCTCCGCGCCCAAACCCGTCGCCCAAGGCGCCTCATCTGCGCCGTCCGTCAAGTTGAAAGTGCCCGAGCCGAAGCCTGAGCCGGTCCGTAAGGTCAATCAGCACTCCGAGCAATACTACACGACGAAGACCACTGTTTTCAACGCCCTCATCGATACGATCGACCTGTCGCAACTTGCGCAGCTCGACACCGAGAGCGCGCGTGAAGAGATTCGCGATATCGTCGTCGAAATCATCAGTATCAAGAACGTCGTTATGTCGATCTCCGAGCAGGAATACCTGCTCGATGATATCTGTAACGACGTGCTCGGATACGGACCGCTAGAGCCGCTTCTGGCGCGCGACGACATCGCCGATATCATGGTCAATGGCGCCGATACGACCTATATCGAGGTCAACGGCAAGATCGAGCGCACCAACATCCGCTTCCGCGACAACGCCCAGCTGATGAACATCTGTCAGCGTATCGTAAGCCAGGTTGGCCGCCGCGTTGATGAAAGCTCGCCGATCTGTGATGCTCGCCTGCTGGACGGCTCTCGTGTGAACGTGATTGCGCCGCCGCTCGCCATCGACGGACCGACACTCACCATTCGTAAGTTCAAGAAAGACAAGCTGAAGCTGCAAGATCTCGTGAAGTTCGGTTCGATCAGCGAAGCGGGCGCCGAAGTGTTGCGCATCATTGGCCATAGCCGCTGCAACGTCTTGATCTCCGGCGGTACCGGTTCCGGTAAAACGACGCTCCTCAACTGTCTCACGGCCTTCATCGAGCCCGGCGAACGCGTGATCACATGCGAAGACTCCGCCGAACTTCAGCTGCAGCAACCGCACGTCGTGCGTCTGGAGACGCGCCCGCCCAACATCGAGGGCTCGGGCGAGATCACGATGCGCGAGCTTGTGAAGAACTGTCTGCGTATGCGTCCTGAGCGGATCATCGTAGGCGAGGTGCGCGGACCTGAAGCGTTTGACCTCCTGCAGGCGATGAACACGGGTCACGACGGCTCGATGGGAACGCTGCACGCAAACTCGCCGCGCGAGGCGTTGAGCCGCGTTGAATCCATGATCACGATGGGCGGGTTCTCGCTGCCCGCCAAGACCATCCGCGAAATGATTGTCGGATCAATCGACATCGTGGTGCAGGCGTCGCGCCTTCGCGATGGTTCTCGCCGCATCATGTGCATCACCGAAGTGCTCGGCCTTGAAGGCGATACGATCGTACTTCAGGACATCCTGAAGTACGAGATCGACGGCGAAGACGATGATGGCCGGATTGTCGGGCGTCACCGCGGCATGGGGATCGGCCGTCCGCGCTTCTGGGAACGCGCCTCTTATTACAACATGGAGCGCGAACTTGCCGACGCGCTCGACTCTCTGAACAGCGCCTGATGAGCAACAACCTTGTAGTCATTCTCGTGGCGCTGCTCGCATTTGCGGCCATCGCCGGTATCGGTTTCGCCTTCACCAGCGGCCAGGACGATGCGGCGCGAAAGCGCACCCGTGCAATAGGCTCGGGGCGGAGTACCGCGGTCTCGAAGGCCGCCGGTAAGGCGATTGACGACACGGCGAAGCGCCGCGCCAAGACCCAGGAAATGTTGGAAAGCCTGCGCAAGCAGGACAAGGAACGCCGGAAGGTTTCGGCGGCGCAGGATATTGCCTCCAAGCTGACACAGGCCGGCCTCCAACTGTCGGTTCCGATGTTCTGGGTCATCTCGGTCATTGCCGGCGCGGTCTGTGCAGGCGTTGTCTGGATGTCAGGGGCCGACGGTTTGGTCATTAGCGGCATCAGCCTGAAAAGCCGTCCGATTCTCTGCGGCGCTGCCTTCTTCGCCGGCACGATCGGACTGCCGCAATTCGTGCTCAACACGATGATCAAAGGCCGCCATAAGAAGATGGTCAACCAGTTTGCCGATGCGCTCGACATTATCGTGCGCGGTGTGAAGACCGGTCTGCCACTCAACGAATGTATACGCATCATCGCCAAGGAAAGCCCTGAGCCGCTGCGCAAGGAATTCCTCACCTTCGCGGACAACCTGTCGATGGGCGCAGGTCTCGACCGGGCCCTCGGCCAACTCTACAAGCGCATGCCGCTTCGGGAAGTGAACTTCTTCTCCATCGTGCTGACGATCCAGTCGAAAGCGGGCGGAAACCTCTCCGAAGCGCTCGGAAACCTGTCGGCGGTGATCCGTTCCCGTAAGATGATGCGCGAGAAGGTAAACGCGCTGTCCTCGGAGGCCAAGGCCTCTTCGTTCATTATTGGCTCGCTGCCTTTCGCTGTGGGCTTCATGGTTTTCCTCACGACGCCCGATTACATCATGGAACTGTTCCTGACCGAAACGGGTCACGTCATTCTCGCTCTGGCCGCTGCCATGATGGGCTTGGGGATCACCGTCATGCGCAACATGATCAACTTCGATATGTAGGGGCAGGCTCAGATGTACGATATCCTGCTCGCCCTCACGAAGCCCGAGACACTGGCGGCCTATCTCGTCGCGGCCGCAGTGTTCGGAACGTTCCTGTCGATTTTCCTGCCCTACCTGCAGGGCAACAAGCTTGAGACCCGGCTCAAGTCGGTCGCCAGCCAGCGCGAGCGACTGCGCAAGCAGAGCCGCGCCGCGCTCGAGAAAAAGGGCCTGCGCCGCAAGGACGACTCATTCTTCGGAAATATCTCGTCGAAACTCAACCTCGCCACCGCCCTTGAGGATCCGAACGTCCTCAAGCTGATGAACCAGGCGGGCATGCGCGGCCCTGGTCCGATCTCGGCCTTCTACTTTGCCCGGATGGCGCTCCCGTTCGCCGGCGCGATCCTGACCTTCCTCTACATCTTCTTCGTCAACGATCACGGCCTCAACACGTTCATGAAGTACGGCTCGCTCGCCTTTGGCGCGGCCGTCGGCTTCTATGCGCCGAATATCTACATCTCGAACCTTGCCCAGACACGCCAGAAGTCCCTGATGCGCGCCTTCCCGGACTCGCTCGACATGCTGCTGATCTGCGTCGAGGCGGGCATGTCGATTGAGATGGGCTTTGCCAAGGTCAGCCAGGAAATCGGCGGCGCCTCGCCGGAACTCGCCGAAGAGTTCGGCATCACTGTGGCGGAGCTGTCCTATCTGCCGGATCGCCGTCAGGCCTACGAAAACCTTGCGCAGCGCACCGGCCATGAAGGTGTGAAAGCCGTCTGTATGGCGCTCGGCCAGGCAGAGCGTTACGGCACGCCGCTCGGCGACTCGCTGCGCATGATGGCAAAGGAAAACCGCGAGATGCGGATGTCGGACGCCGAAAAGAAAGCCGCCGCCCTGCCGGCGAAGCTCACCGTGCCGATGATCCTGTTCTTCCTGCCGGTGCTCTTCCTCGTCGTTCTTGGCCCCGCCTACATCAAGTACCAGAAGATGCAGGGCGAGAACGAAGTTGCGCCGCAGGTCACCGAACTTCAGGTTGATCGCGACTACATCTGAGCCGGCTCGCGGGGCTTTCCCCGCGGCCGCGCCAGGGCTAGAGCGCAGGCATGAGCCTTCTTCCAATTGCGTCTGAGACACTCGCCCGGTTCGGCGTCCATCCGGGCCGCGCGGCAAACGGCCTGCCATGCCGCACACCGATCACCGGCGAAACGCTGGGATATCTCGCTCCCGCCTCGGATAGCACGGTTGAGGCCGCGATCGCGTCAGCGTCCGAAGCGTTCGCGCTCTGGCGCGACGTGCCCGCCCCGCGCCGCGGCGAACTCGTCCGGTTGCTGGGCGAAGCACTGCGCGCGGTGAAGGATGATCTGGCCACGCTGGTCACGTTGGAGGCCGGCAAGATCCCGGCCGAAGCGATGGGCGAAGTCCAGGAGATGATCGACATCTGCGACTTTGCCGCGGGCCTCTCCCGGCAATTGCACGGCCTGACGATTGCCTCCGAACGCCCCGGCCACCGGATGATGGAAACCTGGCATCCGGCCGGCGTCACCGCCGTGATCACAGCCTTCAACTTTCCCGTCGCCGTCTGGGCCTGGAACGCGGCCTTGGCGCTTGTCTGCGGAAACCCGGTGATCTGGAAGCCGTCAGAGAAAACGCCGCTGACCGCGCTCGCCGTTATGCATGTCTTTGCGCGCGCCGTTCAATCGTTTGGCGATGCACCGACCGGCCTGGCGGCATGCCTGATCGGCGGGCCGGAGGCGGGCGCCGCGCTGGCAGCCGATCCGCGCGTGGCCGTGGTGTCGGCGACCGGGTCCACCCGGATGGGCCGCGCCATCGCCCCGGTCGTCGCGGCCCGGTTCGGGAAGACAATTCTGGAACTGGGCGGCAACAATGCTGCCATTGTCTGTCCGTCTGCGGATCTTGATCTTGCCGTTCGCGCAATAGCCTTCTCCGCTTTGGGCACCGCGGGGCAGCGCTGCACCACGATGCGCCGGCTGTTCGTGCACGCATCCATCGCCGATGCGATCATTCCCCGGCTCCGCGCGGCCTGGGCTTCCGTGCACGTGGGCAACCCGCTGACGCCGGGCGTGCTTGTCGGTCCGCTGATCGACCGGCCGGCTGGGGATGGGATGATGTATGCACTGTCCGAAGCGCGCGCCGCCGGCGGCGTCGTTTTCGGCGGCGAGCCTGTCGAAGCTGGCGGCGGCGTCTATTGCCGTCCTGCGCTTGTCGAGATGCCGTCGCACTCCGGCCCCGTTCTGCGGGAGACTTTTGCGCCGATCCTCTATGTGATGCGCTTCACAGACCTGAACGAAGCGATCGCGCTGAACAATGCCGTCTCCGCCGGTCTGTCATCGTCGATCTTCACGACGGACCTGCGCGAAGCCGAACGGTTTCTCGCCGCATCCGGGTCTGACTGCGGTATCGCCAACGTCAATATCGGCACGTCCGGCGCCGAGATCGGCGGCGCGTTTGGCGGCGAGAAGGAAACCGGCGGTGGCCGCGAGTCCGGGTCCGACGCCTGGAAAGGCTATATGCGGCGTGCCACCAACACGATCAATTACTCAAGCGCGCTCCCGCTCGCGCAGGGTATACGCTTCGATACTCCGTAAGCAGATCAGCTGCGCGGACGAAGCGTGCGCTTTGCGCTTTCGGCCTGGGCGGGCGTCTTGACAGCAGGCGCGGCTTTGGCAGGCTCGGCTTCGGATAGCGCGTCCCAGCTACGGGCAGGTTGGATCAGGCTGCGCAGCAGCGCCGCATTCTGGTCAACCACGGCTTCGGGCGCGGCCGCGCCACTGACGGTCTTCATCTCGTCGAAGCGTCCCTGCAGGCCGAGAACAAGCGCGAGGTTCTCTGTCACGCGCGAGGTCGCGTCCGGGTTTGCGGCGGCGAGCCGCAATTTCGCTTCAGCGCCCGCAAGGTCGCCGGACAGCACAAGGGATAGGCCGTAATTGGTGAGCGTCGTGGTGCGCGCCGGCTCAAGCTCGAGGGCTTTGAGGTAGGCGGTCTGGGCGAGGCCGTGATAGCCCTGCCGGTCATAGGTCGTGCCCAGCGCGGCCCAGGTCTCGGCCCGTTCGGGTTCGATCTGCGTGGCCCGGTTGAAGGCGCGGGCGGCGTTTGGCACATCGCCTTTCGCCATCTGGATGCGGCCAAGCAGCATCACGGCGTCCACGCTGTCGGGGTGAACAATCAAGGTGCGCGACATCACGTCAATGGCGCGGTCATGGCTGCCGATCTCGCGCAGGGCGCGGGCAAACTCGAGCGCGGAGGTGATATCTTCCGGATCCTTGTTGTTCTCCTTGGCCCAGAAGTTTGCACGGGTCAGCGCGTCGGCGCGGTTTGCGGCAGCGCGCTCCTCGGCGGAAGCGGGCTTCATGGCCTCGCGCAAGGCAAGGGCCTGTTCGTCCTTCGGCGCCGTGGCGCAGGCGGTCGCCGAGGCGGCGAGCGCAAAGGCAAGCAAGGCCAGAGACGTTTTGGCACTGGACATCATCAGGCTCCGTGTATGTATCGGCAGCAATACGCCGGATATTGAACGCGCGGGGTCAAGGTTCGGTTAACGCCGCCCCGCCGACCCTTAACCAGACCAGCGGCCCGGTGAGCCCTTCAGGAAGAGCCATGCACAAGAGCTTCACGACCCAGCCCGTTACCCCGGCGAAAATCCACCTTTTCACCCCGAAAGCGTTTGCTTCGCTCACCGAAGACCCGTTTGCAGGTGCGCGCGCCATCGCCGCGGCGCAGGGCTTCACGGGCGCCGGCGGCCAGACAGTCCTGGTTCCCGGAGCCGACGGGCGCGTGGCGTATGTCCTGTTCGGGCTAGGCGCGGGCAAGGACGCGCTGGCGGTCGCCGCCTTGTCGGCCCGTCTCCCGGAAGGGGATTACGAGATTGCCGAGGATGGCGGCCAGCCCTTCGCGCGGATCGCGGCCGCCTGGGCCGATGGCGCCTACCGGTTTGACCGCTACAAATCCGAGAAAACCGCCCCGCCCCGCCTCAAGGTGCCGGTCGGCAAGGAAGGAGAAGCGCTTTCACGCGAGGCCGACGCCGCAAGCCACTTGCGCGACATGGTGAACACACCGGCCGCCGACATGACGCCGGCCGGCCTCGAGGCGGAAATGTCTGCCCTGGCCGAACGGTTCGGCGCCGCCTTCAAATCCATCGTCGGCGAAGACCTGCTCACCGAGAACTATCCGATGGTGCACGCGGTCGGCCGCGCCGGAGTGGATGCGCCGCGGTTCCTGGAACTGGAGTGGGGTGTGCCGGGGCGGCCGAGGCTTGCGCTGTGCGGCAAGGGCATCACCTTCGATTCCGGCGGCCTGAACCTCAAGACCGGCGACGGTATGCGCATCATGAAGAAGGATATGGGCGGCGCTGCCCATGCCATAGCGCTCGCCGAGCTGATCATGAGCGCAGGCCTGCCGGTGCATCTGAAGCTGTATGTGTCGGCCGCCGAAAACGCGATTTCCGGCAACGCCTTCCGGCCGGGTGATATTCTGTCCAGCCGCAAGGGGCTGACCGTCGAGATCGACAATACGGACGCCGAAGGCCGCCTCGTCCTCGCCGATGCGCTGACACGGGCCTGTGAGAGCGAGCCGGACCTGCTGCTCGATTTCGCAACGCTCACCGGCGCCGCGCGCGTTGCCCTCGGCGCCGACCTTGCGCCGCTTTACACAGACGACGAGACGCTGGCCGCAGACATTCTCGCGGCGTCCGCACATACTGGCGATCCCGTCTGGCGCATGCCGCTCTGGGATCCCTATCTCGCCGACTTGAAAAGCCCGGTCGCCGATCTCGTCAATTCCAGCGGGAGCTTTGCCGGATCGATCACCGCCGCCGTCTTCCTCAAACAGTTCGTGACCGTCAAAAGCTGGGCGCACTTCGACATCTGGGCCTGGCGCAAGGCCAAGTATGGCCGGCCGGACGGCGGCGCGGCCTGCGGCTTGCGGGCGGTGTGGTCGATGCTGGAGACGCGCTACGGCGCCTGACCGCCGAGGCTATTGCGGTACGCCGTCTGCTTCGGCAATCCGGATCGCCTCGCGAACCCTGCCGCGCACTACGAGGGTGTCGATGTTCGTCGGATCAGCCGCGATGGCTGCGTCCACGTCCTTCAGCGCCAGATCATACTTGTTCTTGCTCAGATAGACCTGCGCGCGCAGCTGATGCGCCTCTGCAAGGCCCGGCGAGTTGGCCAATGCGAGATCAAGGTCAGGCAGCGCCCTGTCCCATTCTTCCAAGAGCAGGTAGGCCCCCGCGCGGTCGAGCAGCAGCTCGGTGGTCCCGGGCGCAAACCTCAGGGCATCCGAGAACGAGACAACCGCAACTTCCGGCGCGCCTGCCATGATCCAGGCCTGGCCGGCCTGAGACAGGTAGATCGCCCGTTGTTCCATCGAGCCGCCATCGCTCGACGAGGCGAGCGATTCCAGGCGGTCAGCGCCGGTTTCATAGTTGCCGAGTGCAATCAGCGCGAGCGCAGCGCACTGACGCGCCCCCGGGCGGTTGCCCTCATAGGTCCAGGCGAGACCGTCTTCGTAGGCGTTCTCGGGATCGGTCTCGATCTTGGCGACGCAGGCGTCGAGCCGTTCAGCTTCCGCCCTGGCAAGGTCTGCGCCGGCGGACTGCATCATCAGGACCGTGCCGAGCGTGAGGGCGATCAAGGACATGGGCAGGGGGCTCCGGACCGGCTATCTACCGCTTTAGGCAACGGCGCTTTGGCATTGGCAAATGACATCCCCGCAATCTCTGCTTTTTGTTTTCGGGCTTGGCTACAGCGCCCTGCAGCTGGCGGCTGAACTTCGCCCGGCGGGCTGGCGCGTGGCCGGAACCGTGCGCACGCCGGGCAAGGCGGCAGAGCTGCAGGCGCAGGGCATCGAGGCTGAGGTCTGGGCCGGGGAGGGCGCAGTCAACGTCCCTGACAACGCCCACTGGCTGATCACCTTGCCGCCTGGCCGCGAGGGGTGTCCGGCCGCATTGGCGGCAAGCGCCAAGGCAGCCTCCGCCCCGTCCATAACCTATCTGTCGACCACGGGTGTTTATGGAGACCAGCGCGGCGGCTGGGCCTTCGAATGGAGCCCGGTCGCACCGGCTTCGCCGCGCGCGGCCGCCCGCGTCCTCGCCGAAAACCAGTGGCTCGGCGCCAGCGATGGCGGCGCCCGCATTGTCCGGCTGCCGGGCATCTATGGACCCGGACGATCCCCTTTTGACCGGATCCGCGACCGCACCGCCCAGCGCATCATCAAGCCGGGGCAGGTCTTCTCCCGCGTCCACGTCCATGACATCGCCAGCGGACTTGCCGCTCTTATGCTGCGGCCCCGCGCAGCAGGCGTGTTCCACCTTTGCGACGATCTTCCCGCCCCGCCTCAGGACGTGACAGCCTATGCGGCGCAGCTACTCGGCCTGCCGCCGCCGCCGGAAGTCCCCTTTGCCGAAGCCGGCCTCAGCGACATGGCGGCCAGCTTCTATGCCGAGTGCAAACGCGTGGGGAACGCACGCGCCAAGTCCGCGCTCGGCTGGCGGCCCCGTTACACCTCCTATCGGGAGGGCCTCGCGGCGGTTTTTGCAGAGGAAAGCACTGGTTCCCTTTGAAAATTCTCTCTTCCGCCGGAATCGCGCCCCTATGGCGCCGCTGCGTTCGTGTGTAAGAATAGGTTAAATACTCGGGAGGAGTTTCATCGATGTCAGCCAAGGTCCAGGGTCGGTGGGGGGGCCTTGGGACGCTCGTGTCAGCGGCAATGCTCGTTCTTGCAGCTTGCGGGGGTTCCCAGACGGCGACAGGGCCCGGCGAAGACAGCGATGGCCAGGTGCTCATCGCGCGCGCTCCGGCCGACATCGAAGCGGCCCGCAAGCGTGAGGAAGCCCGCCAGCGGGCCCGAGAAGCGGCCGATGCCGAGTTCTCCTATTTCCGCTACCGGATCGACACCTCAACGGAATCCCCGCTCGCCTGCTTCGTCTTCTCCGCCGCACTCGATCCGAAAACGGACTATTCGCCTTACGTCGAATTCCGACCCGCCTTCCGCCCCGCCCTGACGGCCCAGGGCCGCGAGCTCTGCGTCGGCGGCCTCTCCTTTGGCACGACGCGCACCGCGACGATCCTCGCAGGCCTCCCGGCTGCCGATGGCCGCACGCTGAAGCGCGCCGAAACCGTGCCTATCGATTTTGCCGACCGTCCGCCGTTCGTGGGCTTCAAGGGAACGGGCGTGATCCTGCCGCGTGAAAATGCCGATGGCTTGCCCATTGAAACTGTCAACGTAGACAAGGTCCGCGTCACAGTCAGCCGCATCAACGACCGCGCACTCGTCTTCAAGAACATCAATTCGGGCACGACGACACGCGAGGGCGAGTGGTCCTGGATGTACGGCGCCGATTCGCCTGAAGATGTCGGCGAGGAATTGTTCACCGGCACGATGGACGTCGCCGGCTCGCCCAACGCCCCGGTCATCACCGTCTTCCCGCTGCAGGATGTCATCGGCCCGATGAAACCCGGCGCCTATTTCGTCAGCGTCACCGACGCCGCCGAACGCGGCGATAATGAAGGCCCGGCCGCATCGTCCGGCCGCTGGATCCTGCTGACCGATCTCGCGCTCACCGCCTATCGCGGCGAAAACGGCCTCGACGTCACCCTTCGCTCCCTGAAGGACGGCAAGATCGTCCGCAATGCCAAGGTGCAATTGCTGGCCGCCAACAACACCGTCCTTGCCGAGACGAAACCCAACGAACAGGGCCGCGTGAATTTCGATGCGCCCCTGATGAACGGGCAGGGCACGATGGCCCCCCGCCTCGTGCTCGCGACAGCAGCGAACGGCGAACTCGCAGCGCTTGATCTCGCCCGCGCGCCGGTTGACCTCTCCGAACAGGAAGTCGGCGGCCGCCGCACGCCGGGCCCTGTGGATGCGTATATCTATACCGACCGCGGCATCTACCGGCCCGGCGAAAGCGTCGAGCTGACGGGTATGCTGCGCGACCGCGCCGGCCGGCAGGTCACCGGCCGAAACGGCCATCTCGTGATCTACCGCCCGAATGGGCTTGTTGCGTCGAAGGTCCGGTTCAAGGACCCGAAACCGGGCGCCGTCCTTTCCCGCTTTGACCTGCCGCGCGGCGCGTCCCGCGGCGAGTGGCGCGCCAGCATCGAAATCGACGGCATTGCCGCCGAGGCCGGCGAAGTTCGCTTCGCGGTCGAGGATTTCGTGCCTCAGCGCATCGCAGTCGACGTGAAGGCGGACGAAAAGACGGCCCTCAAGGCCGGCGGCGTCCGCGATGTCGAAATCGCCTCGCGCTTCCTGTACGGCGCCCCCGGCGCGGGCCTGACGGTGAAAGCCGAAGCCCGGCTGGAGGCCGATCCGTCGCCCTTCAAGGCGTTCGAAGGCTTCCTATATGGCCGCCATGACCAGACCTTCGAGGAGCAGATCCTCGAGTTCGATGATACGACCACGGACGGTGCCGGCAAGGCGGTGGTTCGCCTCGCGCCCGGAACGGCGGGCTCGAATTCCGGCCTGCCGCTGCGCCTCAATACGGTGGTCAGCGTCCTTGAGCCCGGTGGCCGCGCCGTTGCCGAAGGCGTCCGCGTGCCCTACCGGCCCGAAGGCCTCTATGTCGGCGTGAAGCCAGCCTTTGAGTCCAGCGTGGAAGAAGGCGGCGAGGCGAAGTTTGAAGTCGTTGCGGTGAACGCGGATGGCAAGGCAGTTGCCCAGCGCCTCAGCTGGAAAGTGCTCGCCATCGACTATCACTATGACTGGTACCGGGACGGAGAACAGTGGACCTGGCGCCGCTCGCGCACGGTCACGAAAGTCAATGAAGGCGTCCTGACGACCCCCGCCGGCGGTGCCGGCCAGATCAAGGCGCCTGGCCTTGAATGGGGCAGCCATGAACTCGTCATCGAAGGGCAAGGCGCTTATGCCAGCTCCGGCGCCAGCACCAGCTTCTATGTTGGCTGGGGCGGCTGGACGAGTGAAGACGGCACCGAAGCCCCTGACCGGGTGAAGGTCGTTGCCTCCGAGAAATCGCCGAAGGTTGGCCAGAGCGCCGAGCTGACGATCGTGCCGCCCTATGACGGGCAGGCGCAGGTCGTCGTTGCGACCGACCGTGTGCTGAGCGTCCAGAACCTATCGGTCACAGCCAAAGGCACCAAGATCACACTGCCGGTCACGGCCGAGTGGGGCGAAGGCGCCTATGTGATGGTCACGGTCTATTCCGGCCGCGACCCCGTGCTCAATGCGAAACCCCGCCGCGCTGTAGGCGTCGCCCATGTCCCGGTCGACATGGCCTCTCGCACCTTCAAGGTGGCGATCGCCGCGCCGGATGTGGCCCGTCCCCTTACGGAGCAATCGGTCGACGTGACCATCACGGGCGGACCGAAGGAACAGGTCTACCTGACCCTGGCCGCTGTCGATGAGGGCATCCTGCGTCTGACCAAGTTCAAGTCGCCTGACCCTGTCGCGCATTACTTCGGTCGCAAGGCGCTCGGCGTCGAGCTGCACGATGATTATGGCCGCCTGCTCGATCCCAACATGGGTATGCCGGCAGAGGTTCGCGTCGGCGGCGACCAGCTGGGCGGCGAAGGCCTAACGGTCGTTCCCACCAAGTCTGTGGTGATCTTCTCCGGCCTCGTCGAAGTAAAGAATGGCCGCGCCAAGATCCCGCTGGCCTTGCCGGAATTCAACGGCGAGCTGCGCCTGATGGCCGTCGCCTGGTCCAAAACGGGTCTCGGCTCGGCCGAGAAGAAGATGACGTTGCGCGACAAGGCGCCTACCGATCTGGTCATGCCGCGCTTCCTTGCCCCCGGCGATGAAGCGGTGATCACAGCCAGTATCGATAACGTCGAACTCGCGACCGGCGCATTCATCGCCAAGGTCACCGGCGGCGCGCAGGTCAGCGTTCCCGCCGCGCAGCTTTCCCGCACGCTCGCCAAGGGCCAGCGCGCGGACCTGCCGGTGCGTGTTGCCGCCAAAGGCGAAGGCATCTCGCCGCTACGCATCGATGTGACAGGGCCGGATGGATACAAGGTCGCGCGCAGCTATGAAATCCAGACCCGCTCGCCCTACCTGCCGGAATCGCGCGCCATGACGAAGCTCATGAAGCCGGGCGAAGCCTTCAGCATCGGCAAGGACCTGCTGAAAGGCTACGTTCCGGGTTCGGCCGATGTGGCCGTTGGCTTCTCGCCGATCCCGGTCGATGCCGCGACGCTCTATGCTTCGCTCGACCGCTATCCCTATGGCTGTACGGAGCAGATCTCCAGCCGCGCGCTTCCATTGCTCTATTCTGAGCAGCTGGTCGCAATGGGCGCCAGGGGCGCGCGCGACAATGCGCGGGACAAGGTGCAGGTGGCCGTCACCACGATCCTCAACCGTCAGGGTGCGGATGGTGCGTTCGGTCTCTGGCGTGAAGGCGACGGCTACGCGACGCCTTGGCTGGGCGCCTACGCGACCGACTTCATCTTCCGGGCCAAACAGGCGGGCTACTCCGTGCCGGACGAGGCGCTGAAGCGCGCATACGGCGCCCTGCGCACGGTTGCGACGGGCGACGCCTGGCGGGTCTATGGGTATGATACGGTCGTCTATGAGGGCGCGTATTCCACAGACACGCAGCAACAGATGATGTACCGTTCGTCGGCCTTTGCGCTCTATGTTCTGGCAAAAGCCGGACAGGCCGATATCTCGCGCCTGCGTTACCTGCACGACCGCGAGCTTGAAAACATCGCAAGCCCGCTCGCCCGCGCGCATATCGGGGCAGGCCTTGCCTATCTCGGTGACCGCGCGCGCGCAGCCTCGGCGTTCAAGTCCGCCGAGTCCAAACTCGGCTACACGAATGACGGTGACTATTACCAGACACCGCTGCGCGATGTGGCCGGTATCCTCGCGCTCGCCGCCGAAGCCGAACTTCCCGATACGGTCGAACGTCTCGCAACGCGCCTCGGCCGGGATGTGCCGGACGCAGCCGACCTGACGACGCAGGAGAAGTCCTACATGCTGCTGGCGGTCAACGCCCTGACCAAGGGCGATGACACCTTGCAGGTCGCCGTCACGGGCCTCGGCGCAGACAAGGACAACCAGCGCCAGTACATGCTGACCGAAGCGCAGGCCTCCGGCGGCGTGACGTTCAAGCTGAACGCCAAGGCCCCGGTGTTCCGCACCGTACTCGTCACGGGCGCGCCCTCGGCGCCTCCGCCGGCGGTATCGTCGAAACTCACGGCTGCGAAGCAGTTCTACACGCTGGCGGGTAACCCGGTGAAACTCGGCTCGGTGCGCCAGGGCGACAAGTTCGTCGTCGGCCTGACGATCACGACCGAAGAGCGCCGTCTCAATCCGGTGATCATCGCAGACCTCCTGCCCGCCGGTTTCGAAATCGAAACCGTCCTGCGCCCGGCCGATGCCCGCATCGTCGAGTATGACTGGACAACCGGCACCGACCGCGTGCGGGCAGGGGCGTTCGACTTCCTGGGAGAGATCGCGCAGGCGCAAAGCTCGCAGGCGCAAGATGACCGGTATGTTGCCGCCATCAACGTCTATGAGAAGCCGGTCACCCTGGCCTATGTCGTGCGCGCCGTGACGCCGGGATCGTTCGCGATGCCGGGCGTTGTGGCCGAGGACATGTACCGGCCGGAAGTGTTTGGACGCTCTGCACCCGGACGCGTGACCATCCTCGCCGCACAAGGCGCCGCAGGCGGCAAGTAAGGAGACGCGTTTGGACGGGCCCGGTCGTCTGGACGGTTTATGGACGGCCTTCAGGGGCGTGCGATGGCCAAAACGGCTGCTCGCAGGCCTCGCTGGCCTGTTCGCCGCCATGCTGCTGCTCGACCTCGCCTTCCCCCCGCCGCTGACCCGGGCGCATGTGAACTCAGTGCTGGTGACGGACCGGATGGGTAAACCCCTTCGGGCCTTTGCGGCGCCGGACGGCCGCTGGCGGTTCGCGGTCTCGGTCGAGGACCTCGACCCCGCTTTCATCGACGCGCTCGTGCGGGTCGAAGACAAGCGCTTCTGGAACCATCACGGCACCGACTGGTTCGGCATGATCCGCGCTGCTGTCGACAGTGCCGCGGCCGGCCACGTCGTCTCCGGCGGGTCTACGATCACCATGCAGACGGCGCGGATGCTGGAGCCGCGTGCGCGAAATATCGGGTCGAAGTTGATCGAGATCTGGCGCGCCAACCAGCTCGAACGGCGGTTCACGAAGGAGGAGATTCTCGAAATCTACCTCACCCTCACGCCCTATGGCGGCAACCTCGAAGGCGTGCGCGCCGCCAGCTGGAGCTATTTCGGCCATGAGGCGGATCGTCTGTCGTCGGACGAAATCGTGCTGCTGATTGCCCTGCCGCAGTCGCCGGAAGTGCGCCGCCCCGACCGCCGCCCGCAACAGGCCCGCAAGGCCCGCGACTGGGTAGCGAAAAAACTCGCCAGCTACGGCGTGTTTGCGCAAGGGGAGGCCGAAGAAGTCGCGGCGCTTCCCGTTCCGCCCGTCCGGCTCGATTTTCCGGACCGGGCCTGGCATGCTGCCGACGCGGCGCTCTCCAGCGGTCCGCGCGAGGATGTCCGCTCGACCTTCGATGCTGGCCTTCAGGCCGAACTGGAACGGATCGCACTGACACGCGCCGAACGCGAAGGTCAGGATGTGCAGGTCTCCGCCATCGTCGTGCACGTGCCGACCCGCGCCGTGCGTGCGCTCGTGGGCTCGGCCTCGCGCGACCGGGCGGGGGGCTGGATCGATCTTACAAACCGGTCGCGCTCACCGGGCTCAACCCTCAAGCCGTTCATCTACGGGCTGGCCTTCGATGACGGTATCGCTTCGGCGGATACCCGCGTCGAAGACCTGCCGCGCCAGTTCGCGGGGTATCAGCCCGAAAACTTCGACCGGATGTTCCGGGGCGATGTGCGCATTTCCGACGCGCTCCAGCATTCGCTGAACATTCCCGCCGTGCTGATGCTCGACCGGATCGGCGCCGAGCGCTTCTCGGCGCAGCTCGCCATGGCGGGCGCGCGCCCGCGCATCAGTGGCAGCGGAGCGAGCGGGCACGGGGCAGGGCTCGCCCTTGCGCTCGGCGGCGCAGGGCTGACGGCCCGCGAACTTGCCATCCTCTATTCCGCGCTCGGCGATGGCGGCATCGCCAAGCCGCTCGTCTGGCGCGCCGAGGAAGAACGCGCGAGCTATGAGGACGCCGGGCACCGCCTGATGAGCGAAGCCTCCTCGCTCGAAATCCTCCGCATCCTCCAGGGCTCGCCCGCGCCCGAAGGGCGGATGCCGGGCAGCCTGACGCGCGACGCGCCGCAGATCGCCTTCAAGACCGGAACATCCTACGGCTTTCGTGATGCCTGGGCCGCCGCTGTCTCCGGCGACCATGTCGTCGTGGTCTGGATTGGCCGGGCCGATGGCGCGCCCCGCACAGGCGTAACCGGGCGCGACAGTGCCCTGCCGGTACTGTTCGAGATGGCGGACCGCGTCTCGCATCATTTGCGCGATGACGGCGAAGCGCGCGCCCGGCTGACGACAGAACGGCCAAAAAAGGCCCGCGGCGCCCAGCGCAACCTGTCGCAAGACCGTCCGCCCGAAATCCTGTTTCCCCCGGAAGGCGCCGAACTCTGGGCGGGCCCTGTCAACGGCCAGCCGGGCCGTCCGTTCGTGCTCGCAGGACGCGGCGACGGCGCCCTCAGCTGGTTTATCGATGGCGCCCCGACGCCTCTCGATGATGCGGGCTCGCCGATCTGGCAGCCCCGGCAACCCGGCTTCTACCAGGTGACCGCCGTTGATGCCGAGGGCCGCACCAGCCGTGTCCGTGTCCGGGTGCTGACTGAAAATCCGGCCTGACCTGCCCATTACGTGTGCATTAGGTCACATCGGCGTGACAATGACGCAATCTCTGCGTTCCCCGCCTTCTCTTGGTGAACACTCGCAACTAGTTCACGCCTTCGGTGAAGCCGTCCCCGTATCGCGCGTTTGAAAGTTCAGAGTGCCCATGCAGCGTCCCGCCCTTACAATCGCCCTGATCGCTGGCCTTGTTGCCACCGGCCTTGCCTTCTTCTCCAGCGCCGGCGCTGAAGACAGCCGTCTCGAAGACCCTCCCTCCCGGGTTGCCACTGCAGTGTTTGCCGGCGGATGCTTCTGGTGTGTCGAGGCTGATTTCGACAAGGTTGAGGGCGTCGTTGAAACGGTCTCCGGTTACACCGGTGGGACATTGGAGAAGCCGACCTACAAGGAGGTGACCCGCGGCGGCACCGGGCATTACGAGGCCGTGAAGGTGACCTACGATCCGGCAAAAGTCTCCTATGACGAGCTGACTGAATACTTTGTCCGGCACATCGATCCGACAGATGCCAAAGGCCAGTTCTGCGACAAGGGCGAGAGCTATCGCTCCGCCATTTTCGTCTCCGGCACCGGCGAACGTGAAGCCGCAGATGCGACCCTCGCGGCGGCCGAGACAAGCCTGCGGGCCGATGTCGTGACCCAGATCGTTCCTGCCAGCACCTTCTGGCCGGCCGAGGATTACCATCAGGATTACTACCTGAAGAACTCCGTTAAGTACGGCTATTACCGCACGGGTTGCGGCCGTGATGCGCGCATCAAGCAGCTCTGGGGCAAGGTCGCGAAAGCGTCCTGAACCGTCAGCCCCGCGGCGGGCAGGGCGGCTCGGCGAACTCGGTCTCGTCCGCGAACGCGGATTCCCATTCCGGCGTGCGCTCTGCCGGTGCATAACCGGAGGCAATGTAGAGCTGGAAAACGCGCGTGATGGGGCAGCCATTGCCGCGCTCACCGAGCACAATGCGGATCTGGCCCACCGGCTCGAACGAGGCGAAATCGCTGCGCAGCTTCGGCCGCAGGCCAGGGCGCAAGGACGCGACGAGCACCCGCTCTGCCGATTGCCCTTCCAGCGCTTCGCGCTCGGAAAAACTCTTGGGCCCGGCGTACCGGCGCCATGAGTAGAGCGGCAAAGCGCGGTCGCGCGCATAGTAGTCCAGGCCGTGCCAAGCCTCGCGCTCGTCCACCAGGACCGAGGTCGCTCCGAGGCGGCCGGCCTCGGCAAACACCTGTTCGCCGGCCAAGTCCCAACCTCGCGTGCGCTTCAGCGCGTTGTCGAGGCCCACGGCCTTCGTCTGCGACGGCGGCAGCAAGGTCATGCCGAGAAAGAAGACCGCGAGCAGGCCGTTCACCGCAAGGCTCGACCAGATCAGCCTCGGCCGCCCGGCAAACCAGGCGGCAACAAGCAGGCTGGCACCCGGATAAGCGGTGGCTGCCCAGTTCGCATGCGCGCGGCTGAGGATAGCCTGACCGAGAATGAAGACGAGCACCGGCAGCACGAAACAGAGAAGCCAGCGTACGGGCGCCGTATGGCTGCCGGCCTTGACGCCCCAGCCGGCCAGCCCGGCCAACAGGGCGAGAAAGCTGACGGGTCCGAACACGCCGAGCTGATCGGCGGCGAAGGTCAGCGCATGCTCAGGATTGAAAAGTTCGCCGCCGAGGTTGGCATTATCCACTGTATGGCCGACGGTCTGGAAATCATTGGCCGCGTTCCAGGCAAAGTGGGGCGCAATCAGGAGGCCCATTACGATCAGGGCGAGCCCGCCAACCGGCGAGAGCAAGGCCCGCCGCGTGTCCGCATCGATCACGCAGGCGAGTCCCAGTCCGATGAGGAAGTAGAGCATGGCATACTTGGCGAGGATTCCAGCACCGAGCGCGAGCCCCAGCGCGGCCCCGGTTGCCCATCCTCCGCCGCTTCTCAGGCGCCAGGCAAGATACAGTGCCGCGCACCAGAAAGGCATAAGCACGCCGTCCGTCGACAGAACGGCCGAAGACAAGGTTACAGCCGGCATCAGCGCATAAAGAAGTGCGGCATAAGCCCCTGTTATGGAGGAAAAAATTGCGCGCCCGGCGAAGTAGAGCGCACCGGCTGCGGCGGTGTGGAGGAAGGGCGCGGCAAGGCGCACGGCCCATTCTGAATTACCCAGAAGCCCGGTCATCAGGTGGATCAGCCACGCGATCATCGGCGGCTTGGAGTAGTATCCCCAGGCAAGGCCCTGGGCCCACCGCCAGTACTGCGCTTCGTCTGCGTACAGATTAAGTGGCGAGACGAGGACGGCTGCCGCCCTGACGGCCAGGATCAGCGCCAGCGCCGCGAAAACGAGACGCGTCTCCGGACTTTTGGGAAGGCGAATCGCTGAGCGCATGTCCGGTCCGGCTTTGCAGATGTCTCGATGCGACCTGACGTGCACAAATACAGATCAGTTTGCAACGGATCGTGATGCGCAAGGGATCACCTCCGTGTCATTTTTGCATCGCAACGAAAAAACCGGAGCGCGTTTGGCCGGTGCAGCAGAACCTTCAATCGCCTGTCACTTATCTGTCATCTAGCGCGGTTAAGGGGCGAGCATTACCGAAACGCTAATGGGCGGATCGGCCGGGTCGACAACGTCGGGGAAGACACAATGATCAAGAATTTCTTTGCGCGCAGCGCATCCATTGCCGCTATTGCGGCTCTTGCGCCGGTCGCGGCGGTCTATGCTCAGGAAACCGCCTCGGAAGTCCGTGGTACGGTCACCGATCAGAGCGGCGCGGCTATCGCCGGCGCCAAGATCACGGTCGTGCACCAGCCGACAGGCACCTCGGACGTCATCACCACCGGCACCAGCGGCAACTTCTTCCAGAACGGCCTTCGCCCGGGCGGTCCTTACAGCCTGACGATCGAAGCCGCCGGCTTTGAAGGTGGCACGATCGACGGCCTCGCTTTTGCGCCCGGCCCGCAGGCACCGTTCCAGATCGCTCTCTCACCGGTCGCCGTGGCCGACACGGTTGTGGATACCGTCTTCGTCTCCGGCGAAGCTGACGGCTCCCTCGACCTCAACAGCGGCGTTGGCTCGAACTTCAGCGCCAAAGACCTTGCCAACCAGCCGACCCTGAACCGCGAACTCGCGTCGATCCTCGCCCGCGACCCGCTGTCGATCTCGGGCGGCACCAACAACCTCTCGATCGCCGGCGTCAACCCGCGCTACAACACCGTCACCATCGACGGCTCGATCCAGAAAGACAACCTCGGCCTCGGCTCCGGCCTCGCCGCCACGCGCCGCTCGCCGATCGACATCGACATCATCGAGTCGGTCCAGCTGGTTGCCTCTGACTATTCCGTAACTGCAGCCGGCTTCACCGGCGGCGGCGTGAACGTCGTCACCAAGGGCGGCACGAACGAACTCGACGGCGCCGCTTATTACTACTACCGCGACCAGGACTTCGTCGGCGAGTCGACCTTCGGCGGCACCGGCACGTTCAATGCGGGCGTGTTTGAAGAAAAAGAATATGGCGCGACGATCAGCGGCCCGATCATCAAGGACAAAGTCTTCTTCCTTGTGAACTACTCGAAGTTCGAAGACGCCCGCTCGGTCGATTTTGAAGCATCAGATGCCACCAACGGCCTGACGCCGGCCTTCTTCACAGCGCTCAACACGCTCGTTAGAAACACCTACGGCATCGACATGGGCGGCCGCCCGTCTTCGGCTGCGCTTCCGGAAGAATCCGAGCGCCTGTTCGCGCGCCTCGACTGGAACATCAGCGACGACCACCGCCTGCAGATCAACGCCCAGCAAACCGAAGAAGTCGTTGTTGAAGGCGTTAGCGCCACCGCGTTCCAGTCGGCCTGGTACCAGTCGCCGAATGCGCTCAACAGCTACGGCGCCCAGCTCTTCTCTGACTGGACCGACAACCTGTCGACCCGCTTCCGCGTGAACTACACCGAGAACGAGCGTGAGCAGGCCTGTAACGCCGGTACCGGCGTCGGCGCCCTGAACTTCAACGTGACGGCCGCTTCGGCCAACGTTGCCGGCTCGCCGCTCGCCGGCACGGTGACCTCGACCTCGAACCGCCTCATCGTCGGCGGCTGCGACCAGTTCCGCCACACCAACACCTACGCTGACGAGCGCCTGCAGCTTTCCGGCATCGCAGACTACACGGTCGGCGATTACATCTTCACGGTGGGCGGCGAATACGAAACCATCGAAGCGGCGAACGCCTTCTCGCAGTTCTCGCGCGGTCTCTTCACCTTCGGCGCCAACTCGAGCGGCAACACGACGCTCATCCCGAACCTCACCGCCCGCACGGCCAACACCGTGCAGTACCGGAACGTCACGTCGAACAACACCGACGACTACCTGACGCAGTTCGCCTACGAACGCGCTGCGCTCTTCGGCCAGGCCCGCGTCCAGGTGAACCCGGACCTCGAACTCAGCGCCGGCGTCCGCTACGAGCGCCTGACTTCGGACGATGTGCCGCTGAACGACCCGACCTTCCTCTCCTCGGTCGGCATCCCGAATACCACGACGACCGACGGTCTGGACCTGATCCTTCCGCGCTTCGGCTTCCGCTACACGCCGTTCGACCGCACGACCATCACCGGCGGCTTCGGCGTCTTCGCGGGCGGAGATCCGGGCGTCTGGACGCTCAACGCCATCGCGCCGCTGGTTGCAACCTCGCAGCTGACGAACGTCACGCTTGTTGACCCCAGAACTGTCCCGGCCGCCGCGATTGCCGGTGTGGCCGCTGGCACGCCGGTCGCTATCGATGCCATCGCTCCGCAGTTCGAAATCCCGCGCGACCGCAAGGCCTCGCTCCGGATCGACCAGGAGTTCGACCTCGACTTCGGCTTCGTCAATCTCGGCACCGACTACCGCGCCTCGGCCCAGGTCCTCTTCACCCAGGGGCTCGAATCCTTCCTCTGGCAGGAATATGCTCAGACCCAGGCGATCCCGGCCCGCACCCCCGGCATTGCGCCGGACGGCCGTCCGATCTACGCCGACCTTCAGAACGTCACGCCGACCGTCAGCAACCGCACGGTCCTGACCAATGGCTATGGCGGCGACAGCACGGTCTACACCCTGTCGCTCGACAAATCGTTCGACTTCGGCCTCGATGTCTCCGCGTCCTACATGTATCAGGATGTGCAGGCCCTGACCGAAGGTTCGTCCTCGCGCGGCGTCTCTGCCTTCCGCGGCCAGGTCGCCGACGACCGCAACTTCCCGGATGCCCGCACGTCGCTGTACCAGGTTGAAGACGCCTTCAAACTGGGCCTGTCCTACGAGCGCGCCTTCATCGCCGATCTTGCCACCCGGATTGACCTGTTCGGTCAGTTCACCTCGGGCGGTGCCTACACCTACACGTTCGACGTCTCCGACACGAACTCGCTGTTCGGCCGTAACGGTCTCGGCGAAGCACCGTTCGACAACAGCCCGCTCTACGTTCCGAACCTGGCCGGCGACCCGCGCGTCGTTTATGCCGCCGGCTTCAACCAGGCCGCTTTCCGCGCCTTCGTCGAAGGCCGCGGTCTCGAGCAAGGCAAGATCCACGACGTCAACTCCGACAAATCGGCCTGGAACCAGCGCTGGGATCTTCGCTTCCAGCAGGACCTGCCGGGTCTGTTTGGCGCCAAGAACCTCGTCGGCGAGAACAAGCTGAAGCTCGTCCTCGACATCGAGAACGTCGCGAACCTGATCAACGACGAGTGGGGTACTTTCTACACCGCTCCGGGCAACGGGCAGCGTACGCTGGTTACCGCTGACCTGATCCGCGCCACGCTGGCAACCACGCCGGCAAGCATCGCCAGCGCCCCGGCGCTGAACAACGATACGGCCCGGACGACCTGCATCACCGAGGGCTCCTGCGTTTACCGCTACAACACCTTCGTCACCAGCAACGCGACCAGCAACCGCTCGAACGCCCTGTCGGCCTGGCGCGCCCGAGTTGGTATCCGCTACGAGTTCTAAGCGGCGCCGCCGTTCCGAACCAGGCAATCAGAGGGCGGCCTTTCGGGGCCGCCCTTTTCCTTTGACTGAAGCTATGGCAAGGCGCGCAACAACATGACCGGTCCCAAACTCTTCCTTCCGCCCGAATGGGCGCCGCACGCCGCCCTCTGGGCGGGCTGGCCCCGCCTCGCCGAAGAGTGGGGCGGCGATCTTGCGCCCGCACGCGCCGAGATCGCCGCCTTGATCCGCGCTGCGTCCGCGCATGTCCCGGTGAAGGTCGCCGTCGGATCGGACGAGGCGATGGAAACGGCGCAGGCGATGACCGGCGGCGCCGCAGAACTGATCCGGCTGCCCACCGGCGACATCTGGCTGCGCGACACCGGCCCGGTCATCACGGGGCGGGGGCCGACGCGCGAAGCGCAGGTTTTCCGCTTCAACGGCTGGGGCGGCAAGTATCTGATGGACGGCGACACCGCGACCGCCGCGGCGCTCGCCGCACACGAACATCTGCCTGCCCGCAGCCACGACTTTGTGCTCGAAGGCGGCGGCATTGATGTCGATGGTGAAGGCCGCCTTCTGACAACCCGCCAATGCCTGCTTAATCCGAACCGCAATCCGGGTCTGAACATCGACCAGATCGAAGGCCACATGCGCGCCGCGTTCGGTGTCGAGGAGATTCTCTGGCTCGGAGATGGTCTCGCTAATGATCATACAGACGGGCACGTGGACAATATCGCCCGGTTCATCGGCCCGGGTCATGTCCTCTGCCAGCACCCCGCCGGCCCGGATGATCCGAACACGGATGTCCTGTGCGAGATCGAGCGGACGCTCGCTGCCGCCGGCCTGATGGTCTCCACCATCCCGTCGCCCGGCCTGGTCCACTTCGGTGACGGCGTGCCGGTTCCCGCGAGTCACATGAACTTCACGATCACCAATGGCGCCGTCCTCGTTCCCGTCTATGAGGACCATTACAGCGCGGTCGCGCTCGCCGAACTGCGCGCGCTCTTTTCCGGCCGCGCCGTCATCGGCCTGCCGGCCCGCGGCATCCTCGCCGGCGGCGGCAGCTTTCACTGCATGACCCGCGAAATCCCCGCCTGACAGGAGGCATTCCATGGCCCGCACGCTGACCCTTGCCGCGATCCAGTTCACGCCGAGCGACGAGGTTCAGGCGAACCTCACCCGCGTTGCCGGGTTCGTCCGGGAAGCGGCTGCGCGGGGCGCCGATGTCGTCCTGCCGCCGGAGCTTTTCTGCGGCCATTACTTCTGCAAGACGCAGGAAGAAGAGCACTTCGCCCGCGCGGTGGAATGGCCGGACCATCCCGCGGTTCACCAGTTCTCGGAGCTTGCCGGTGAGCTTGGCGTCGTCATCCCCGTATCGATCTACGAGAAAGACGGCCCGCATTACTACAATTCCGTTGTGATGATTGATGCCGACGGCACTCCGATTGGTGTCTATCGCAAGAGCCACATTCCCGATGGCCCGGGTTATCAGGAGAAGTTCTACTTCCGCCCGGGAGATACCGGCTTTCGCACATGGGAGACCATGAAAGGCCGCATCGGCGTCGGTATCTGCTGGGACCAGTGGTTCCCCGAGGCCGCCCGCGCGATGGCGCTGATGGGCGCCGACGCTCTGCTTTACCCCACCGCGATCGGCGCCGAGCCACAGGATGCCGGCCTCGACACCGCCGCCCGCTGGCGCCGCGGCATGCAGGGCCACGCTGTCGCCAACGTCATTCCGGTCGTGGCCGCAAACCGTGTCGGCGATGAGGGCGGCCAGGTTTTCTATGGCACGAGCTTCATCGCCGACGAGACCGGCGAAGTGGTCACCGAATTCGGCCGCACGGAAGAAGGCGTTCTGATCGCACCCTTTGATCTGGACCACATCGACCGCGCCCGCGCTGCGTGGGGTTTCTTCCGTGACCGCAGGACCGACCTCTACGACATCCTCCTTTAGGATCTCCGCAGTCGGAGTTTGAGGCTGGGCGAAGCCGGCGTCAGTTCTCCGGGCGATCGGCGCCCGCGAAGGCCGCCGATCGGGCGATCAGCCGGGCCGCCCGAAGCCGCATGTCCGGCTCACCGGCCTGCAGGTCCCGCAGCGCCGCAATCATCTGGCAGGCCGCGCCTTCGGCTGTCGCGGCGGCCACGTCCGCCAGCTCGTCGCGCGCTTGTTCGCCTTCGCAGATCAGCGCCTGGTCGAGCGCCTCGAGCCGCGCCAGCAGGGCGTCCCGCTTCAGCCACCCGCTGGCGGCCACCGCTTCGGCGGTCCGGCCCAGTTGTTGCCGGCGCGCCTCAAGGCGTTCGATATGTCCATAGATACCCCGGGCGGGGCAGACGGGGTTCAACATGCTCATCCTGGCCTCCTTCGTGGCGGCTCGCAGCGTGGGTGCCGGGAGCTGCTGCTAGCAGCTCCAAGCTGCCACAAGGCTGGTTAATGAACCATTAAAATCCGCCCCGCCGCAGGCTCTCGATCACGTCCCGCTGGCGTTCCTGGGCCAGGGCCAGCTGCTCGTCGTGGAAGGCTTTCGACCAGATCTCGATATCCCCGGCATAAGCCCGCACCAACATCACGATCGTCTCCTCCCGGCCGATCTCGTGCTGGACGCCCAGATGCGGCACCACCGGGTCGCTGAGATCGAGGCGGTCGCGGATGAAACTGCCGCGCGAGTAGATCAGCCGGAGGTCGTCCGCGGTCCGCGCGCTCTCGGCCATCGCCGCCTGCAGCGAGGGCAGGGCGGCCCCGGCTTCGATCACGCGCACGCGGCCCGGGTCCGCGAGCTCAAACAGCACCTCCTGCTTTTCCGAGCCTGTCGCCAGCCAATCGACGGCGCGGCGCACCTCGACCGGCAACGCCAGCCGGTAATCCCTTTTCAGGTAAACGGGCACCGGGCCCGTATCCCCGGGACCCGGTTCAAACAGCGAAGATCGCGACCAATTCGGCATCGCTGGACAGAACGCGAGACTCCAAAATTTGTCAAATATTCACTATTAATTCAATGCATGTTGACACTTAACACCTAAATCAGCTAGAGCATCTTCTAGCTGCTTCAGGAGTCGTTTCATGTCCCGGATGTCCAACAGGGTTGCCCTCACCGTCCGCCTCGATCCCGAAGACAAGGACTTTTTCGCCGAGCACGCTGAGCGTTGCGGCATCGAGCCGAGCGTGGCCGCCCGTCAGATTCTCGAATTGTACGTCCAGCGCCTGCGCGATGGCGGCGACTGGATCGATGCGCTGCATGAGCTGAAATCGGCCTGGAACGTGCCGAAGCGCGCGGCCTGAAGCGGCGTTCCGAAAAGCGAAAAGCGATAACCGGTTTTCGGGAAAACGCTGCGACCAGAAAAACTAGAGTATCTTGCCCGGCGACAGGTGGCTGGCCGCCGACACAATGGCCGCCGCATCGATCTCGAAGTGCCGGTAGAGGTCGCGGACCCGCCCGGTCTGGCCGAAATGCTCAACGCCCAGCGGCGTCACCGCATGCCCCTTCACCCCGCCGATCCAGGCAAGCGTCGCCGGGTGGCCGTCCGTCACAGTGATCAGCTGGCAGTGCCGGGGTACGCCTTCCATCAGCCGCTCGATCTGGCTCCTGGCATCGCCGTGGCCGCGCGCCCGGGCGCGCCGCGCAGCGGTCCAGCCCGAATTCAATCTGTCTGCGGACGTTACCGCCAGCACCCCGATATCGCGCCGGCCTTCGCCGATCCGCGCCGCCGCTCTGATCGCTTCCGGCGCAACCACGCCCTGATAGGCGATCACCACTTCGCAGTTCGGGCCCGGCGCGCGCAGCCAGTAGCCGCCATCGATCACGCCCTGCCGGAAGGCCGCATCGTCGCGCTTCCAGACGCGCACCTGCTCGATCGGCCGTGTCGAGAGGCGCAGGTAAACCGAGCCGCCAGTTTCGTCGCGCAGCCAGGTGCGCTCGTCGGGGTCACTTTCGCCGCCCCGCTGCAGGTAATCGAGGCTCCAGTCCATGATGATCGAGAGTTCGTCGAGGAAAGCGGGCTCGAACGAGACGAGCCCGTCCTGGCTCATGCCGATCAGCTGCGCACCGATCGATTGGTGCGCGCCGCCTTCCGGCGCCAGCGTCACGCCGCTCGGCGTGCCGGCGATGATGAAGCGCGCATCCTGATAGCAGGCATAGTTCAGCGCATCGAGGCCGCGCGCAATGAACGGGTCATACACCGTGCCGATGGGAATCAGCCGCTCGCCGAACAGCGAGTGTGACAGCCCGGCCGCGCCGAGTAACAGGAAGAGGTTCATCTCGGCGATGCCGAGTTCGATATGCTGGCCTTCCGGCGAGAAATTCCATTTCTGCGCCGACGGGATCTTCTCGTCCCGGAACGTATCCGCCAAAGCCTCGCGCGCGAAGAGCCCGCGCCGGTTCACCCAGGGCCCGAGATTGGTCGAGACCGTCACATCCGGGGAGGTCGTCAATATGCGGCGGGAGAGGTCCGTATCGGCCTTGGCATGCGCATCCAGGATCTTACCGAAGCCGGCCTGCGTGGACAGCATCTCATCATTGAGGAAAACCGGGCCGGGGGAGGGAACAGCCGGCGAATGGTAGCGCCGCGGCCCCGCCGCAAAGAACGGTACATCCGCCAGGAACGCTTGGATCGCATGCGGATTTTCAAGGCCCGCGTGCGGTTCCCACTCTTCGCCGGAGGCAATCCCCATCAGCGTCTGGAACTCGGCCATCTGCGCCTTGGTCATCAGGCCGGAATGGTTGTCCTTATGGCCCGCCAGCGGCGTGCCCCAGCCCTTGATCGTATAGGCGAGGAATACGGTTGGTGTCTCGTCGCGGGCCCGGTCGAAGGCTCCGCAGAGCGTCTGAAGACACTGGCCGCCCAGGTTGTTCATCAGTGCGCTGAGCTCAGCGTCGGAGCGCTTCTCGATCAACGCCGTCACATCGCCCTGATCGCCAATGTCATCCAGCAGCCGTTTGCGCCAGGCCGAGCCGCCGAGATAAGTCAGCGCCGAATAGAGCGAGTTGGGGCAGGCTTCGATCCAGTCCTTCAGGCGCGACCCGCCCCGCTCCTCGAAAGCGGTCCGTTGCAACGCCCCGAAGCGCAAAACTTCCACGCGCCATCCGAACGCCTTGAAGATTGCCTCCACCCGCGCCCAAAGGCCTTCATGCACGACGCCGTCAAGGCTCTGGCGGTTATAGTCGATGATCCACCAGGTATTGCGCAGGCCGTGCTTCCAGCCTTCCTGCAGGCATTCGTACACGTTGCCTTCATCCAGCTCGGCGTCGCCGACCAGCGCCACCATCCGACCGGTTTTGCGCGCGCCCGACCCAAGCTGCGTCCACGGACGGGCAATGAGATAGTCCTGGATGATCGAGGCAAACGCCGTCTCTGCCACGCCGAGGCCGACCGAGCCCGTGGAGAAGTCCACGTCGTCGATGTCCTTCGTCCGCGAGGGATAGGATTGCGCGCCGCCATAGCCGCGGAAGTTCTCGAGCTTTTCGCGCGTCTGGTTGCCCATCAGGTAGTGCATCGCGTGGAACAAGGGCGCCGCGTGCGGCTTCACCGCCACCCGGTCTTCCGGCCGCAACCCATGAAAATAGAGCGCCGTGAGGATCGACACCATCGAGGCGCAGGAGGCCTGGTGCCCGCCGACCTTGACGTCGTCGTCTTCCTTTTCCCGAAGGTGGTTGGCGTTATGAACGGTCCAGGCCGCCAGCCAGAGCAGGCGCTGCTCGAGGGCTTTGAGATGATCGAGTTCGGTTGTCATGCCCCAAGGTAAAGCAGGGCCGGCGGCAAGTCTATGGCGCGCGCCTCTACGGCGTGTTCAGTCCCGGCCGCGCTTTGCCTTGTCGAACATGTCGGTCAGCGTCGTGCCTGGCATCCGGTTCATTGTCTGCATCCAGCCCGGCATACCCTTCAGCATGTCGGCGGTGTCTGACCAGCGGCGCACGTTCGCGTCCGCAGCGCGCTGAAACGCCTCGCGCATGTAGTTCTCGTCCTTGGCGTCAAAGCCGTCCGAAAGGGTAATCGAAGACAGGCTCATCATGCTCTTCTGCATGGTCAGAAGCGTGTCGAGCGACGCGGCGGTCACCGCCGTGTACGTCCGCCAGGAATTCAGCCACAGGTCCATCATTTCCCGGTCCCCAATCATTTGACCCCCAACGCTAGTCTGCGATAGTGCAGTGCACAACAAGTTTCGTGCCGCGGCTTGTGCTGAAATCTCCGCCCGGCCCCGCCATGGCCCCGATTGCGCCGCGTCCGAATGTGCTTAGTTTCCTCCGAGATGCCCCAGGCCGTGCCCTACACCTTCGAACCCTCACCCGCGCGGGGCCGGGTGCTCGTCTTCGATTCCGGCATCGGCGGTCTCACGGTTGCTGCTGAAATCCGCGCCCTCGGGCCACGTCTTTCGGTCCACTATGCGGCTGATACCGCCTTTTTCCCATATGGGGACAAGTCGGACGAAGCGCTGCGCGAACGCCTGCCGCGCGTCGCGAAAGCGCTCGTCGATACCGTCCAGCCGGATGTGTTCGTCATCGCCTGTAACACGGCCAGCACGCTCGCCCTCGCCGAAGTGCGCGCCGCGCTCGCAATCCCTGTGGTTGGCACCGTGCCCGCCATCAAGCCGGCCGCAAAGCTCACCGAGACCGGCACAATTGGCCTGCTCGCCACGCCCGGCACGATCCGGCGCGCTTATACGGCCAGGCTCATCGAGGAGTTTGCCGCGGGCAAGCGCGTCATCCTGCATGGTAGTCTCGAACTGGTGAAACTCGCCGAAGCCCATGCGCGCGGCGAAGACGTGCCAACCGAGGCCTATGCCGCCGCGCAGGCCCCGCTCTTTGACGCCGAAGGCGGCGGCGAGATCGACACCATCGTGCTTGCCTGCACGCATTTCCCTCTTGTGCGCGGCCAGCTCATCGCCACCGCGCCGCGCCCGGTTTCCTACATCGATTCAGGCGCCGCAATTGCCCGTCAGACCATCCGTGTGCTGCCGGAAAATACTCATTCCGGCGGTCAGGGAGGAACAGCCTCCCTCACCCGCCCGCCGGACGAGACGGACGGCATTTCGCGCGTCCTCAGACGTTACGGATTTCCGGAACTTCAGTTCGTGGCTTTCGACCCGAACGCAACGACTTCGGCCGATGCCGCGCCGTAGAGGCTCGGCCAAGGCGCATCCTGCACGGCGATCGTGTCTGCTTCACCGAAGCCGTTGAACTTCGTCGCCATCGCGCGGCCATAGGCGCCGATATTGCCGAACTCGATATAGTCGCCTTCCGTCAGGCCGGCCGGCAGCCAGACGGTTTCCGCCAGCTTGTCGGTCGAGTCGCAGGTCGGACCGTACACGGTGTATTCCACCATGCGGCCAAGCTTGCGGCCATCGCCCGAGACGGCGCGGATCGGGAAGTTCCAGCGCTCGTGCACTGCGTCGTAGAGCGAGCCGTACGAGCCGTCGTTGATGTAGAGCGTCTTGCCTTTGGCAAGATCGACCCGCACCAGCAGGCTCTCGGCTTCGGCAACCAGCGCACGGCCGGGCTCGCACCACAGTTCGGCGTTCTCGAGAACGAACATGTTCTCGAACGAGCGCATCACCATCGTGACATAGTCGTCCATGTCCGGCGGGGTCTTGTCGCCATAGATCGCCGGGAAGCCGCCGCCGACATCCACGATGTCCACGGTGACACCGGCATCAATGATGACGCGGCTTGCGTCCGCCATGGCCAGAGCCCAGGCCGACGGCTTCATCGCCTGGCTTCCGACGTGGAATGACACGCCGACTTCGTCCGCATGACGGCGGGCGAGACGCAGGATTTCTGCGGCTTCGTCGGCCTGCGCGCCAAACTTGTTAGACAGCGGCAGGGCCGAACCTTCGCAAGACACGGCAATACGAACGAGGATCGTCAGATCCTTCGCATAGCCGGTGGCTTCGAGGATCTTGTTCAGCTCGGCTAAGGTGTCGGTCACGAAGATGCGCACGCCAAAGCTCTCGTAGGCGCGTTTAATCGCGTGACGCGGTTTCACCGGGTGCAGGAACGCGATTCGCGCGCCGGGGAAACGGCCGTGAATGAGTTCGATCTCTTTCTCGGAAGCCGCATCAAAGCTGCGGATACCGGCGTCCCAGAGGGCGTCGAGCACGTGCGGGGCAGGGTTTGCCTTTACGGCATAAAATGCCTGGGCCGGGAATTTCTCCACGAACCAGCGGGCAGCGGCCGCGACGCGTTGCGGGCGGAAGCAATAGACGGGGAGTTCCGGTTGAACCGAACGCACAATATTATACGGGGTAGCGTAAGTGTGCATGACACCTAACCTCCAAAGGGCTTCAAACCAGCTTTGGGCGTTAGTACAGGGGGCCCCCCTTTTTGTCGGGTTAGCCCAGATGTCCGCCACATCAATTTCGAAAATGCATTTAGAGCGTAAAGCCCGGGCGTGCAAGAAGTTTTTTCGAGTTACATGTCTGTGTCACAAATCTGTCGCCTGATTTGGCAGTCAGTGTCACGCGCGGCACGTATGGCGAAAGGGTAAATCCTGCGATATCCCCGGCCAAACTGAGTGGAGACGATAGAATGATGATGGGCTTCCTGAAAACTGTGATCCCGGCCGCCATGATCCTGGCTGCCGCCGCCTGCGGTCAAAGCGACCTGTCGAAACTTGAAGACGGTTCGGCCGAAGCGCCAGTTGCGGCTGCAGCCCCGTCTGACCAGAAAATCAAGATTGTCGGCTCCTCGACCGTGGCGCCGTTCTCCCGCACGATCGCAGAACGCTTCGGCGCCACGACCAGCTTTGACACGCCGATCGTCGAATCGACCGGCACAGGCGGCGGCTTCAAAGCCTTTTGCGCCGGTGTCGGCCCGGCCCAGCCGTCCATCGCCAACGCCTCTCGCCCGATCAAGGATTCCGAACGCAATCTCTGTATCGCTGCCGGCGTCAACAACATCACCGAAATCCCGCTCGGCTATGACGGCATCGTTATCGCGAATGCCAAGGAAGGCCCGCTGTTCGATCTGACCAAACGCGAGCTCTTCCTCGCCCTCGCCAAGGACATCCCGGACGGACAGGGCGGCTTCAAGCCCAATCCCTACAAGATGTGGAACGAAGTGAACCCGGCTTTGCCCGCCAAGCCCATCCTTGTGCTCGGCCCACCGCCCACATCCGGCACGCGCGACGCCTTCGTAGAACTCGGCATGGAACTCGGCGCGCTGCAAATCCCGGAATTCGCCGCCCTGAAGGAATCCGACGAAGCAGCCTTCAAGGAACGCGCCCATACGGTGCGCACGGACGATTCGTGGGTTGATTTCGGCGAAAACGACTCCGCGATCGTGCAGTCGCTCGTCAAATCGCCCGACGCCATCGGCATCCTTGGCTTCTCCTTCCTTGAACAGAACGGTGACCGCGTGAAAGGCGGCCTCCTCGGCGGCGTCGAGCCGACCTTCGAGAACATCACCAACGGCCAATACGGCCTCGCCCGCGTCATGTATTTCTACGTCAAGGACCAGAACATTCCGCTCGTCCCGGGTCTCGCCGATTTCGTGGTGGAATCGGTCAGTGACGGCGCCGCCGGCATCGATGGCTATATGATCGAAAAGGGCCTCATCCCGCTCCACGAGGTCGAGCTTGGCAAGGCCCAGGAAGTGGCGGCGACGCTGAAAGCCGGCACGGCCGTCTCGCCCTGAACTCAACTCGCGCATGCCTTCTCTCGCAAGCGGGAGAAGGGGCGAGGCCAGCGCCTACTGCCCCGTCGCCTCAACAACGGGCTTGCGTCTCCGGATGCGGATCTTGTGCCAGAAGCGCCGGCGCAGGGGCGGCGGTAAGGGCTGCAGGTTTTCGAGGAAAACTTCCGCGCACGCCCGCCAGCTATAGGTCTCCGCGTGCGCGCGCGCCGTCGCGCGGTTCAGCGTCAGGCAATCCATCGCGCCCTTGGCAAGATCACCGTCCAGCGGCGTGATCGTGCCGGCGCCGGAGCCCGGGATCACATCGCGCGGGCCGGTGGCATCGAACGCCGCAACCGGGGTGCCCGCCGCCATCGCTTCCAGTACGACCAGTCCAAACGTGTCCGTCAGGCTCGGGAACACGAACACATCCGCGCTCGCATAGATCGCCGCAAGTTCCTCGCCGAACCGGGCGCCCGGGAACACCGCGTCCTTGTACTTGCGCTTCAGCTCTTCCAGTTGCGGCCCGTCGCCCACAATCACCTTCGTGCCGGGTAGGTTCAGCTCGGCGAACGCCTCGATATTCTTTTCGACCGCGACACGCCCGACATTCAGGAAGATCGGCCGCGCGAGCCCGGCAAACGGATCATTCGGCGCCCCTTCCGCGATACGCTTGGCCGGATGAAATGCTTCCGTATCGACGCCCCGGCTCCACGCCACGAGGTTCGTGAACCGTTCGGCTTCAAGTTCCCGCATCAGGGACGGCGTCGCCACCATCACCTTGCCGGAATACTTGTGGAACCAGCGCACGAAGGAATAGCCCCAGCTGACCGGCACGGGGAACCGCGCGGACACGTATTCCGGAAAACGCGTGTGATAGGCGGTCGAAAAAGGGTGCTTCTCGGTCAGGCACACGGCCCGCGCTGCCATGCCGAGCGTGCCTTCGGTGGCGATATGTACGGCGTCCGGCTCGAACTCGTGGAAGATATCGCTGATCCGCGGCCGGCCGAACAGGCCCATCTTGATCTCGGGATAGGTCGGCAGCGGCGCGGTCATGAAGCCGGCGCCCGGATGCACGATTTCCCAGACATGCCCCATCGCCTCGGTCTCGGCGATGATACGCTTCATCGTGCGCACGACGCCATTGACCTGGGGGTCCCAGGCGTCGGTGACGAGCATGATGCGCATTGCAGCTCCTGGTGAGCGTTGCTGTCGGGGCCCCCTTTGGGCCGTTCGCGGCGCAATGTGGCGGCGTTGCGCCCGGGCGTAAAGGGGCCGACTGCCGTCAAATTCCGCTCGCAGAGGGCGCCGTCCACAGGTATCTTCATGCTTCACCTGCTTTGGCAGGCGCAAATCCTTGCCTCTTTTCCAGTGAGCCGCCGATTCTCATGCCCGATACCCTCGCCTCGCTCCCGGTCGACTGGGACGCGCTCGACGCCTTGAAATTTGCCGATGAGGAAGCCCTGCTCGAGGGCCTGATCAAGCAGGGCGTGCTGCCGGCGCCCGTGCGCGAGGCTGCCGTGCGCCGGGGCCGCGAGCTTGTCACCATCGCCCGCGCCAAGGGTCGCCGCAAAGGCATGATGGAAAGCTTCCTCGAGGAGTTCGGCCTGACCAATTCAGAAGGCCTCGCGCTGATGTGCCTCGCCGAGGCCCTGCTGCGCGTGCCGGACGCCGCCACGAAGGACGACCTGATCGCCGAGAAGATCCGCTCCGGAAACTGGGGCGCCCATCAGGGCCAATCTGACAGCTGGCTCGTCAACGCGTCCACCTGGGGCCTCATGCTCACGGGGCGCGTCATCGGCGCGCCGGAAACCGCCCGGAAAGGCCCGGCCGCTTTCGTTGGCGGCCTGATCCGACAGAGCGGGGAGCCGGTCATCCGCGCCGCGATGATGCAGGCGATGCGTATCATGGGCGAACAGTTCGTTCTTGGGCGGACGGTCGAGGACGCCCTTAAGCGCGGCCGCCGGATGGTGAAGTCGGGCGAGGCCGCCCACTTCTCGTTTGACATGCTGGGGGAGGGCGCCCGCACCAGCGCCGACGCCGCCCGCTACTTCAAGGCCTATCAAGATGCGATCACCGCCGTCGCCGCGGAAAAGGATCTGAAACTTCCCCCGGAAGCCGCCAATGGCGTCTCCGTGAAACTTTCCGCGCTCCATCCCCGCTACCTCGCCATCAAGGAAGCGCGCGTGATGGCTGAGATGTATCCGAAGGTGCTCACGCTTTGCGAGCAGGCGGCGAAAACGAATATCGGTCTCTGCCTCGATGCCGAAGAAGCCCACCGCCTCGTCATCAGTCTGAAGATCTTCGAACGTCTTGCCCGTGAGCCCTCCCTCGAAGGCTGGACCGGCCTCGGCCTCGCCGTCCAGGCCTACCAGAAGCGCGCGCTCGCCGTCATCGAACGCCTCGGCACGCTCGCCAGCGTCACCGGCCGCCGCTTCATGGTCCGCCTCGTCAAGGGCGCCTATTGGGACAGTGAGATCAAGAACGCGCAGGTCGAAGGCTATCCGAACTTCCCTGTCTTCACCACCAAGCAGGGTACGGACGTTCATTATCTCGCCTGCGCGAAAGCCATGCTCGCCGCTTCTCCGGCGATCTATCCCTGCTTTGCGACTCACAATGCCCACACGCTCGCCGCGGTGGACCTGCTCGCGGGCAATGCGGGTGTGTCGGGCTACGAGTTCCAGCGCCTGCACGGCATGGGTGAGCCGCTGTATGAAGCCGCCGAGGCCGGTGCACGCGTGCGCGTCTATGCCCCGGTTGGCGCCCATGAAGACCTTTTGCCCTATCTCGTCCGCCGCCTGCTCGAGAACGGCGCGAACACCAGCTTCGTCCACTCTTTTCTCGACGAAAACGTCCCGCCCGAGCACGTGGTCACCGATCCCATCGCCAAGGTTGAGGCCGGGCCGCGGCGCCATCCTCGCATCCCGACACCGCCGCGCCTCTATGGCAGTGCACGGAGGAATTCCCTCGGCCACGATCTCAGCCAGCTCGGCGTGCGCGGCGGCTTTGCCGCAGCTTTGAAGCGTCTGGATGACGGTCCTGCCATCGCTGCCGGTCCCATCGTCTCGGGCGCTGCGATCACCGGCGGCGGCGATCTCGTCCGCGCTCCGGCAGATCACTCCCGCGCCCTCGGCGCCGTGCTCGAAGCCGATACCGCCGCCATCAGCCGTGCGCTCGACGCCGCAAAAGCGTTCCAGCCGGGCTGGGACCGTCTCGGCGGCGCCAAACGCGCCGAATTCCTCCACGCCATGGCCGATGCGATGGAGGTCGAAGCGCCCCGCCTCATCGCCCTGATGGCCCGAGAGGCCGGCAAGACGTTGCCCGACGGCATCGCCGAAGTGCGCGAAGCGGTCGATTTCTGCCGCTACTATGCCCACCAGGCCGCCGAAGACTTCGCCGCGCCCCTCCGCCTTCCGGGCCCGACGGGCGAGACCAACCATCTGTCCTTGCACGGAAGAGGCGTCTTCTGCTGCATCTCGCCCTGGAACTTCCCCCTCGCCATCTTCACCGGCCAGCTCGCCGCTGCGCTGGCAGCCGGCAACTCAGTCGTCGCCAAGGCCGCCGAACAGACGCCGCTCATCGCCTTCGAAGCGGTCCGCCTCTTCCACCGGGCAGGCCTTCCGGCGGACGCGCTGCATCTGCTGCCCGGCCGCGGCGAGACCGTCGGCGCCGCGCTCACCGCAGACCTGCGCGTCGCGGGCGTCTGCTTCACCGGAGGCACGTCCACCGCCCGCCTGATCAACCGCACGCTCGCGGGCCGCGACGGCCCGATCATCCCGTTGATCGCCGAGACGGGCGGCCTCAACGGTCTCTTCGTCGATACCACGGCGCTCCGCGAACAGGTGATCGACGACATGATCACCTCGGCGTTCGGCTCGGCGGGCCAGCGCTGCTCCGCGCTCCGTCTCGCCTTCCTCCCGAACGCCACTGCCGACAGCCTGATCGAAGGCCTCATCGGCGCGATGAACGAACTTGAGATAGGCGATCCCGCACTGCCGGCAACCGACACCGGCCCTGTCATCGATGCAGACGCGCGCGGCCTCCTCGAAAAGCACCTGGCCCGGATGAAAGGGGAGGCGAAGCTCCTCCACCAGATCGACCCTGGCGCACTGGCCGAGAAGGGCACTGGCTTCGGACCCGCCCTCGTCGAGCTTTCCTCCCTCGATCAGATCACGGAGGAAACCTTCGGCCCCGTGCTCCATATCCTGCGCTACGACCCGGATAACATTGCCGCCACCGGCGCGGCCCTTCACGCAAAGGGCTACGGCCTCACGCTCGGCATCCATTCCCGCCTCGAAAGCTTTCATGCCGCCGTGAAGGCTGCCATGCCCGCCGGCAATACCTACGTGAACCGGTCTATGATCGGTGCCGTCGTCGGCGTGCAACCCTTTGGGGGCGAAGGCCTCTCCGGCACCGGCCCGAAAGCCGGCGGCCCGCATTACCTGCACCGCTTCGCCACCGAGCGGGTGGTCAGCGTCAACATCACGGCTCAGGGCGGCGACGCCGAGCTTCTCAGCCTCTAGACAGAAAGCCTGACATGATCCGCCTCCTGACGACCATTGCTGCCGCAGCCTTGACCCTCACGGCCTGCACGCCGACCGCCGCAGCGCCCGCAGCCGAAGACGTCGTCGCCGAAACGCCAGCAGCCGTCCCGCCCAGCGCGCCAGACGGCTTTCAGCTGTCCTACAAGCTCGAAAGCGAGAATTACGCGGTCGAATCCGAGATCGATCCGGCGATCCTCGCCTTCGATCCGGCGCTCGCCTGGCGGCTCTGGGAGACGTCCAAGCAACAACTGGACGATCTTGGCGCCTCGGCCGATGAAGGCCGCGCGATGGCCGATGAGGATGCCGCTGCCGCCGGCGAGACGTCCTGGTTCATGAACTACTCGCTCGAAATCCGGCATGATGTCACCGGTACATTCGATGACATCATCTCGGTCCGTGACACTGTCAGCACCTTCACCGGCGGCGCTCACCCCAACTATTTCCTCGCCGGCGGCATCTACCGCAAGAATGAGGCGACGCCGCTGCCACTGACCACGTTCGTCACGGATCAGGCCGCCTTCAGCGATCTCGTGATCAAGGGCCTCGCGGCAGAAAAGATCGCGCGCGGCCTCGCCGAAGCGGGCAGCGCCGCCATCGAAGCGCAACTGCGCGAATTGCTCGTTCCGTCCCCGGAGGACCCGGAGATCTATCGCAGCAATTTTGTCTTTGAAGCTTCAACCGTGCCCGGCAAGATCGGCGGAATCACGGTGATGTTCTCGTCCTATGACGTCGGCTCCTATGCCGAGGGTGCTTACACTGTCACGCTTCCGGCGGCGAGCCTGACGCCCATCCTGACGGAAACCTGGAAAAGCCGCTTTGGCGGCGAACCGCTGGTCGAAGATGATGAGGCGCCGGTGGAGTAATCAGGGCCGAAAGCCTATCAGCACTTCTTGAATTCCCATTTTTGCTCGCGCGCGCCGTTGATCAGCGAGATCGTCGCGGTCATTCGGCCTCCTTTGCGCATGTAGACGATCCGCTGAGGATAATCGAGCGCGGGGTTCGCAAACGTCACCGTGTTCTTGCCCCGGCTTTCCTCGGTAAACTCCGACGGACCGAAACCGTCTGGATAGGCGTTGAACACAGCCGGTGTGCCGGCATCAATGCGCGACTGCTCAAAGAAACTCACCGCGCCGGTCTCGTCATAGTTGAGGGCGTAGCCGAACAGGTAGCCCGAGTCCGGCTTGGTCCAGACTTCCTTGTAGGACTTGTCCGCCGTGCGCCAGCAGCCGGTCATCCATTTCAGGTCTTCATCCGCATTCGCCGCCGGGGCCAGCATTGCAGCCGCGGCGAGCAGCGACAGGGCAACAAGAGAGCGTTTCATTATTCCACCAATGTACAGCCGGTTTCAGGACCGGTTTTCCGGGCTTCAGAGGAGACAACGCCGCCGAGCACGCTGGCGCGAACGGAATCTGCGGTTTCATCAAAGGTAATCTGGCTGATGTCCACCGTGAAGTCGGTCAGGCAGCTTTCCATTGGTCGCTCCGCCACAAAACGGCAGGAGCAGACCATCTTGGCGCCATACGCCGTCGCGATTCGCGCATAGGCAACCTGGTCCTTCAGGAAGAATTGCCAGGCGAACCCTCCGGCGACGCCGAGAACCATGAGCACGACGGCGAAGGCTTTGACGCGTTTCATTTCCCGGTCCACAACAGCTTTGACCAAGCATAACCATAACCGGGGAGGGCGCCAGCATGAAGGCAAAGATTCTTGGAGGGCTCGTCGCCGCAGCCCTTCTGGCGTTCGGCGCAGGCGCGCAATCGCTTACCCCGCTTCCAGTGCAACCCGAAGGCCTCGCGTACCCAACCGGCGGCTGGCAGACCGGCGAGTTGCCGCCGGAATCGAAGGCGCTTGTTGACGCCCTGGTCGCCGAAGCCATGGGCAAGTCAGTCAAAGACGTGATGGGCGAAACGCGCGGGCTCGTGATCATCTGGCGCGGCAAGCTCGTGGCCGAAGCCTACGGCAAGCACTTCACGCCGCAGACCAAGCAGATTTCCTGGAGCATGGCCAAATCCGTCACACAGGCTCTCGTGGGCGCGGCCAAGCAAGCCGGCGCCGACATCGAGCTCGACTCCCCCATGCCCACGCTCTATCCCGCCGAAAGCAAGGCGGCCGTGATCACCTGGCGCCAGTGGCTCAACGCAGTCGACGGCATGGATTACCACGAGCTCGACGGCGATCCTAACCCGGTCAAAAGCGATGTGGTCCAACTGATGTACGGCGGCGGGCGGTTCGATGCGCTCGGCTACGCGATGCGCGCCTTCCCCCTCGTGCATGCTCCGGGGACGTTCTGGACCTATTCCACACCTACCTTTCACATGATCGGACATGCCTTGCAGGTCTCGCTCGGCACCGAGGGGATCGAGGAAGAATCCAAGGCCGCCTTCGACCGGATCCTGTTCGACCGGATCGGCATGGACACGGTGGCCGAGTTCGACCCCAAAGGCACCTATCTTGGCGGCTCGCTCATATGGGCCAGCGCGCGTGATTTTGCGAAGTTCGGCTACCTCTATCTTCGCGGTGGTGTGTGGGACGGCCAGCGGATCCTTTCAGAAGGCTGGGTTGATTTCGCCCGCTCTCCGGGTCCCGCAACCAATACCAACGTATATGGCGCCGGCTGGTGGATCATCCCGGCCAAAGGACCGCTCACACATCGGCAGAACGCCGATTCAGAACCGCGCGACGCGTTCCACGCGGGTGGCCACGAGGGCCAGACGATCTGGGTCGTGCCCAGCCGCGACCTCGTGATCGTCCGTCTTGGCCTGATGCCCAACGAGGGCGAGAACTGGCCCGCCCTTTATGAATGGAACCAGCGCATCGCGCGGGCCTTTCCTGAGCTGCCAGCCTAGTCCGTTGCAACGAGGAAATGCGCCATCAGGGCCGTGACCGGCTCGGCCCGGTTCTCCTGCCAGGCTTCGGCGCGAACGGATGCCATCCGTCGTCCCATCTTCAGCACATAGGCGCGCGCGTAGAGGTCCTTGGCATGCCCCTGTCGCAGGTAATCGATGGTGAGGTTGATCGGCTTCGGCGGGCGCGGCATGTCGGAGACAAGGAACACCTGCAGCATCGCGGTCAGCTCAAGGAAGGACGCAATCGCACCGCCATGCAGCGCCCGGATGGCGACATTCCCGATCAGCTTTTCCTGGAAGGGCAGGATGGCTGTCATCTCGTCGCCGAGCACTTCGCAGCGCATGCCGAGCGTCTGCGCAAAGGGCAGGCGTTTCAGGATTGCGTCGATTTCATCTGCTCTCGGATTGGTCAGTTGTGGGTTCATGTCTGCGGTACCTGCGGCTTCGGCCGGGGGCCACCGAAGCGTGCCTTGTTGATGGCAAACGTGCCCGCCGCTGTTGCGATCAGCTTGTCGCGCGTCTCGTGATAGGCCCAGGCCCGCGTGAAGCAGACCGTGCGTGTCAGGTGATAGCACTCGGCCTCGCCGATGATGTCGCGGCCTTTCTCGGCCGGGCGCATGTAATCGATGCGCAGGTCGATGGTTGCCACGAATCGCATCTCGGTCATCGCTGCGCTGCAGGCCATGCCGCACAGGTTGTCGAGGAAGGTCGTGATCACACCGCCATGGATCACTCCGGTTTCAGGATCTCCGACAAGGTGATCTTCCCAGGGCTGGACGCCGAAGACATGACCTTTCTCCACCTTCGTGACCCGGAACCGGGTCTCGTTCGCCCAGGGCACGACATCCCGCATCACGTTGATGTTCTCGTTCATGATGGCCGCGATGTCATACTGCTTCTTTGGCTTGTCGTTCATGCCGCCGGCTCTCTTTCGGATTTGACGCCCAAGACAAGCCGGATAACATCGCGTACGCCGCATGGAAACGGTTGAGCACAACGCGAGGAATGACGAACATGGCCTATGACGCTGCGTCAAAGCCGAAGACCTGCATCATCGGAGCTGGATGCTCCGGCTTCACGATGGCGAAACGCCTGAAGGATCTCGGTCTGCCTTATGACTGTTTCGAAAAGTCCGACAACGTCGGCGGCAACTGGTATTACAATAACCCTAACGGGGTCTCGTCCTGCTATCAGTCGCTGCACATCGACACCTCGAAATGGCGCCTCGCCTTCGAGGATTTTCCTGTGCCGGCGGACTGGCCGGACTTCCCTCACCATGCCCAGCTCCTGCAATACTTCCAAGACTACGTGGACCATTTCGGCCTGCGCGGGACGATCACCTTCAACACATCCGTCGAGGACGTGGCAGACCTTCCGGGCGGGCGTTACCGCGTCACTCTGTCGACCGGCGAAGTGCGCGAGTATGACGCCGTCTGCGTCGCCAACGGTCACCACTGGGACGCGCGGATGCCTACCTACCCGGGCACGTTTAATGGCTATCAGGTCCACTCGCACCATTACCGCGATCCTTTCACGCCCTATGACTTCCGCGGCAAGCGCGTGATGGTGGTCGGCGCTGGAAACTCGGCGATGGATATCTCGTCCGAAATCTCCCAGCGCCCGCTTGCCGAGAAGCTGTTCATCTCGATGCGCCGCGGTGTCTGGGTGCTGCCGAAATACATGGACGGAAAGCCGGCCGACAAGGCCGTGCTGCCGGCCTGGATGCCGCCGAAGCTCGGCCGCTCCCTTGCGAAATCCAAGATCAAGAAAACCATCGGTAACATGGAAGATTACGGTCTGCCGAAGCCGGACCATGAACCCCTCGACGGGCACCCGTCCGTGTCCGGAGAATTCCTGACACGCGTTGGCTGCGGTGACATCACGCCCAAGCCCGGCATCAAGAGCCTTGATGGAGACTATGTGATCTTCACCGATGGCAGCCGCGAGAAGGTCGATGCGATCATCTGGGCAACCGGCTACAATACCAGCTTCCCCTTCTTCAAGCAGGACGAACTGACGCCAAAGGACAACGTCTTCCCGCTATTCAAGCGGATGGTGCAGCCTGGCCGCGAAATGCTGTTCTTCCTCGGCCTCGCCCAGCCGCTTCCGACGCTCGTGAATTTTGCCGAGCAGCAGTCGAAGCTCGTCGCGGCCGTACTCACCGGTGCCTATGCCTTTCCGCCTGCGGACGAAATGCGCCGGATCACCAAGGCGGATGAGGAGGCCCATCTCGGCCACTTCTATGACAGTCCGCGCCACCGGATGCAGGTCGATTTTTTTGGCTATTGCAAGGACCTCATGAAGGAGATCGAGCGCGGCGCCAAAAGGATAAAGGTCTCAGCGTGAGCCTGCGCGTCTGGGCGTGCCTCGCCATGACGGCGATGCTCGGGGCGTGCGCCACGCAGCGCGCGCCGATCGTCTTTCGGCAGCCGCCGGTGGACTATGGCCCGCCGGGCGACGCGCGCAATCCTGCGTCCGGTCCGTTCCAGCCGAATGCCTTCCTGCGGCTCTGTCCAGGCATGGGCGTATCGAATGCGCCGTCGCACGATACCGACCGTTGGATCATCGACTACAAGCCGGTCATCATGGTCGGGCAAGTCGTGGTGGTAACAGCGCCGGCAGACAATGTGTGCCTTACGTCCGGGTTCGGCCTTCGTAACGGGCGCCCGCACGAGGGGATTGATCTCGTCAACCAGCCGCCAGGGCCCATCTATTCGGCGGCCCCCGGCCGGGTCATCGAAGCGCGCTGGTCGTCGGGCTATGGCAACCAGGTCCTGATCGACCACGGCAACGGCGTCTACACCCGCTATGCGCATCTCGACGCCATCCTGCCGGACGTACAGCCCGGTAGCGAAATCGGCTTCGGCAACCCGCTGGGCCAGATGGGAGCGACCGGAAACACCCAGGGTCCGCACTTGCATTACGAGATCCTCACGGGCGACTACAATAATCCGCAGGCGTCGAAGGGCCTGACGCCGCAAGATCCTTTCACCTTCCCAGCCTATGATTTTGTGGGCTATTGAGGGCGTTGAAAAAAGGGGGAGACCAGGAATGGGTCGCCGCATACTGAACGCCCCGCGCCGCGCCGGATTGGGTCTGATGGCTGCTGTCCTGTTGTCCGGCTGCGCCTGTTTCCCGGGCTTGCGGGGGCCTGCAACGCCGCCGCCGACCGCGCAGCAAGTCGATGCCTTTGGTCCGATGGCAGGCCTCGTCGGCAAGACCTGGCGCAGCGAACCGGTTGGCGGCGGCGAGACGGGCCCGGCCGACATTTCCAAATGGAGCTGGGATCTCGGCGGCCGCGTTATTGTCTCCCGCCACGCCCTCGAAGACGGCTCCTATGGCGGTGTCACCTATATCTACGAGAACAGCCAGACGGGCAGCTTGGACTATGTCTATGTGACCAGCGCCGGTTTCCACACAACCGGAACCTATCAGCTTGCCGGCGATGACAGCTGGACCGCCGAGGAAGCTGTCATCGGCCATGAAACGATCACCCGCGTGCGTTCGACCGGCCGGATCACGCCCGACGGGCGGATGGCGGTGACGTCAGAATACTTCGCCGAGGACGCATGGTCGCCGGGCCGCAATGTAATCTACGTCCCGGTGAAGGCAAAGATTCCGGAGATCACGGGCCAGCTGGCGCAATGACGTCGCGGTTCTTTGACCCGTCGGAACTTGTTCGGGCCTACCGGGATCCGCTGAGCTGGGTCAGCCTTGCGGTGGACCTCGCGCCGGTCTGGGCCGTTTTCGTGTTTGGCTGGACAGCCACCCCGCTCGTCGCGCTCTACTGGCTCGAAAACATCGTCATCGGCGTCTTCACGATCCTGCGCATGATCGGCACGGCGCTCTCCTCGGTCGTGAGCTTGGCAATGGCGCTGTTCATGGTGCCATTCTTCTTCTTTCATTACGGCATTTTCTGCTTCGTGCACGGAATATTCGTGCGCGTATTCGCCGGCGGCGGAGATGGCGGCGAGTTCGAGCCCGTCTCGCTCATCAACTGGGCGATCGGTACGGCGCCGGAAATGGTTGGCTTCGTGGCGGCCATCGCCGGGGTCAGCCTGCTCTATTACGTTTTCGATTTTCTTGGCCGCGGTGAGTACAAGACCAGCAATCCGCAGGTCGAGATGTTCTCCCCGTACGGGCGGATTGTTACGCTGCATGTGGCCATCATCCTGGGCGCGGGCGTTGCCTTCTCGCTCGATGAGCCGCTCGCGGGCGTCCTGCTGCTGATCTTCATCCGCGTTGTATTCGGCATCGTGATGACCGTATTGCGGCAAAGGAAACGCGATGCACGAGTTGGCGCCGCCGAAAGCGTTGCCGATGACGCTGCGTGACCGGATGATGTCTTGAGCCCCATCCTCTATCTCGACTATGCGGGCGTCGCGGTGTTCGCGGCGACCGGCGCGCTGGCGGCTTCGCGCAAGCAACTCGACATCATCGGATTCCTGTTCTTCGCGGGGATGACCGCGGTGGGCGGCGGCACGGTGCGCGACCTGATCCTGGGCGTGCCAGTGTTCTGGGTGGCGGACCCGGCCTACCTTGTGGTGTGCGGGTTGACGGCGGCGCTGGTGTACCTGACCGCGCACCTGTTCGAGTCCCGCTACAAACTGCTGCTCTGGCTCGATGCGATCGGGCTCGCGGCGTACTGCGTGTTCGGCGCGTGGAAGGGGCTCGACGTGACCGGCTCGCCCGTGGTGGCGGTCGTTATGGGGGTCCTGACGGCGACGTTCGGAGGCATTCTGCGCGACCAGCTGGCGGGTGAGCCGTCGGTTCTGCTGCGGCCCGAGATCTACATCACGGCGGCCATGGTGGGGGCAGGGGTCTATACGGGGCTCGACCTTGCGGGCCTGCCGCTCATGCTGGCGGCGCTGCCGGCGGCGGTGGCGGCGTTTGCGATCCGGGGCGGGGCGATGAAGTTCGGCTGGTCGTTTCCGCCCTACAAGGGAAGGCCAGGCCGCAAGCCTGAGGATATTCTGTGACGGAACAAAGTTGACGCCTCGTGACGCCTCGTGCAGGGTGAGCTGCGGACAGATTTCAGGGCATTTTTCATGGCGGATTTCGAGGGCGAAGCGCGCGCGAGCGGCAAGCGGGCGAATACCAAGGTGGCGAACCGGCGGGCGATCCTGGCAGCGGCGCGCCGGGTGTTCGCCATGATCGGCTATGAAGCCACGACCGTGCGGGACATCATCCGGGCAACGGAACTCGCCTCCGGCACCTTCTACAATTATTTCAAATCGAAAGAGGAAGTGTTTCAGGCGATTGCCGAGGATTCGACCTACCGGTTCCGCGCGCACCTGTCGGATGTACGGGCCAGGACGAATTCGCTGGAAGACTATATCGAGCACGCCTTCCGCGCCTATTTCAGCTTCATCGCCGAGGAGAATGAGGAAGCGATCAAGGCCGGGGCGCCGCACATCGCGCTGATGGGCGTTCGGGTGGATACGCCCGAGATGCTCGCGGTGGCGGAGGAAATCCGCGCTGATCTCGAACGATCCCTGTCGGGCGATGCGGCCGTGGGGCTCGACCTTGAATACCTCACCGCAGCCGCAATTGGCATTGCCCGCGAGATGGGCGATTGCATGCTGCAGCGCCGGCCCGTGGACGTGGAAGGCGCGGCGCGCTTTGCCTCCGGCCTCGTGCTCGCCGGCGGACGGGCGATGATGAGCCGCTGACATTTCCCGCGGGTTACGCCATAGCTTCGCCTATTGGCGAGGCCCGCGAACCGTCGCATCACCAAACGCTGAACATCCTGAAGGAGATCGCCGTCATGAGCCTGCAGCGCTTCATTGCGAAAGCCGTTTCCAGCCTGCCCGGCAACCTGATTGTCAAGCTGTCGGGCGGAGAGCCGATGACCGTGGGCGGGCGCACGCTGGAGCCGCAGCTCCAGATGATCGCCTGGAACGGTAGGGCTGCGCCGCCGATGTCGTCCCTGCCGGCAGAAACCGTGCAAGCGGCCGTCAAGACGCAGCTCGCCTTGCTCGAAGACGTGGCGAGCTATGGGGCGGGGGCGGAAGACCTGACGATCCCGGGGCCGGATGGCAATACGATCCCGGCGCGCCTCTACCGGCCCTCGGCGCAGGACCCGCGCCATCCGCTGATCGTCTATTTCCACATGGGCGGCGGCGTGATTGGCGATCTTGAAACCTGCAATGCCTGGTGCGCGGCGCTCGCGCTCGGGACGCAGGCGCCAGTGTTGTCGGTCGATTACCGGCTGGCGCCGCAGCACAAGTTTCCGGCGGGGCTGAATGACTGTATCGCGGCCTATAAATGGGCCCTGGCGAATGCCGAGACGTTCGGCGCGCCTGCCGGCAAGGCGGCTGTGGGCGGCGACAGCATGGGTGGGAATTTCTCGGCGATCATCAGCCAGCAGATGAAACGAGAGGGCGGGCCGGTGCCTGTGCTACAGCTGCTGATCTATCCGGCGATCGACATTTCGAAGGACTATCCCTCCAAGAAGACCTTCGCGAAGACCTTTTCGCTGAGCCAGGACACGATGGACTGGTTCATGAAACAGTACCTGCCGGAAGGCACAAATCTGGCCGATCTTCGTATCTCGCCGGGACATTCGGCTGACCTGTCCGGATTGCCGCCCGCAGTCGTGATAACGGCCGGGCACGATCCGTTATCGGATGAAGGCGATGAATATGCGCAGCGCCTGAAGGCGGCGGGTGTACCGGTGGTGCACAAGCGGTACGACCAGCTGGCGCATGCCTTCACGGCGTTCACCTTCATCTCGCCAGGCTCCAAAGCCGCCTGCCAGGAGATCGCGGGGATGGTGCACGATATCTACGCCAAGGCGGCGAGACAGCTCGCGTGACGGCGTCGATGCGCGCGCTGGTCTGCCGGGAGCTGTTGCCGGATTATGCCGGCGTCGTGCTGGAAGACCGGCCCCTGCCTGAGCCGGGCGCCGGGCAGGTGCGTGTACGGATCAAGGCATCGAGTCTGAACTTCCCCGACCTCCTGATGACCGAGGGCAAGTACCAGCTGAAGCCGGACCTGCCCTTCGTGCTGGGCATGGAGTTTGCGGGTGAGGTGGACGCCTTGGGTGAGGGCGCCAACGGGTTTGCCCCCGGTGATGCGGTGGTGGGCGGCAACCGTATTGGCGCGTTCGCTGAGTATGCAACGGTGCCAGCTGCGGCACTGCGCCGTAAGCCGGAGGCGATCAGCTTTGCGGCAGCGGCGTCGTATGGTGCGGCCTACCTCACAGCCTATGTCGCGCTGGTGCGACGTGGCAACCTGCAACCGGGCGAGACGCTGCTGGTGCATGGTGCGAGCGGCGGGGTGGGCCTCGCGGCAGTGGATGTGGGGCGGTTGCTCGGCGCTACGGTGATCGCGACGTCGGCGTCCGAGGCGAAGCGGCGTGTGCTGACGGAGTATGGCGCCGATCATGTGCTGCCAGATACGGGCTTTCGCGAGCGCGTGAAGGAGTTGACCAGCGGGCGCGGCGCGGATGTGATCTACGATCCGGTCGGCGGCGATGTGTTTGATGAAAGCGTGCGCTGCATCGCGTTTGACGGCCGGCTTCTGGTGATCGGTTTCACGTCGGGGCGTATTCCCTCCGTGAACGTCAACATGCCGCTGATCAAGGGTTTCTCGGTTATCGGTGTGCGGGCTGGTGAGTATGGCCGGCAGTTTCCGGAACGCGGGCGCGAGAATGTCGCTGCGATCTGGGAATGGGCCGAATGGGGCAAGGTGCACCCGCGCGTCCATGCCGAAGTGCCGCTGGCGGACTGGCGCCGGGCGTTCGAGATGATGCGCAGCCGCGAAGTTGTGGGAAAAGTCGCGATCGTGATGTAAAGGGCCCTCTCCCGCCTCGCGGGACAGGGGTTTGGAAATCAGACGGTCCGCTTGGCCTTGTCGGCGGCGTTGGTGGCTTCGATGGCGGAGCGGGCAGCGGCCCATTGTTCATCGCCCCAGCCCGTCAGCATGCTGAAGTTTCCGCCCGACGCGTTGTACATTGCGCCGTCGATGGCGATGGTCTGGCCGTTGATGTATTCCGCGCCGGGGCCCATGAGCAGGACGGCGAGGTTGACAAGTTCATGCATCTCGCCGACGCGGCCCATGGGGTTGGCGACGCCTCGCTCCATGCGCTCGGCCCCGTCAGCGTCCGGCGAGAGTCGTTTCGACATGCCTTCGGTCGGGAAGGGGCCGGGCGCGATGGCATTGAAGCGCAGGCCGTAGCGGCCCCATTCGACGGCGAGCGACTGGGTCATCGTGTTGACGGCGGCTTTGGACATTGCCGAGGGCACGACGAATGGCCCGCCATTCCAGACCCAGGTCGTGAGGATCGAGCAGACGCTGCCGCGTGTCTTGCCTTCGATCCAGCGCTTGCCGATGTCCTGCGTCATGTAGAACGTGCCGCGGAAGACGATATTGGAGATGGCATCGAAGCCGCGGATCGAGAGGTCTTCTGTGCGGGAGATGAAGTTGCCGGCGGCATTGTTGATGAGGCCGGTGAGGGGGCCATGCTTCGCCCAGATCGTGTCGTTCATGTCATGAATGGCTTCGGCGACGCGGATGTCGCAGGCGTGCGGGACGACCTTGCCGCCATGCTTGCCCATAAGCTCTTTTGCAGTCTCTTCGCAGACGCCGCCACGCCGGCCGCAGATGTGGACTTCGGCGCCGAGTTTCAGGAATCCTTCGGCCATTTCCTTGCCAAGTCCGGTGCCGCCGCCCGTGACCAGGATACGCTCGCCCTTCATCAGGCCGTCTTTGAACATGAGTTTCGAGGTATCCATTTGTCTCTCCCAGCGGGTCGGTCTATTTTGAGTGGTTATACTACCACTTTCAGCGGAGACACCCATGAAACGAATGCTTGTTGCGGCTGCCCTTGCGTCACTGTTTGCCGGCTCGGCGGCGGCTGATCCGTTTGATGTGTTCGGCACGTTCAAGCTGCCGGACGGGGGATCGCATGTGCAGATCGCCGACTGCGGAGACGGCTCGCCTTGCGGCAAGATCGTGTGGATCGACGCGAAGGATTTGCCTTCGGGCATGAAGCCAGCGGAGGTAAAGAATCCGAAGGGCGAAAAGATCCTCGGCTACAAGCTGCTGCAGGGCTTTGCCAAGAAGGCGAAGGACTGGCGCGGCGGCAAGATCCACGATCCGATGGAACTGAAAACCTACGACTCGCGGCTGAAGCGGCTGACGGATGGCAACCTCGAAGTCAAAGGCTGCGTCGGTCCGGTCTGCCAGACGCAGATCTGGAAACCGGTGTCCTAGGGACCGGCTTGCCATGCGCCGGGATTGGCGCAAGCTGGAACGATAGAAGGCTGGGAGGAAAACATGCCGGATACCAATCGCCGCTGGCTGCTGGCGTCGCGCCCGCAGGGGATGATCAAGGACAGCGATTTCCGCCTCGATGAAGGCCCCGTGCCGGAGCCGGGCGAGGGCGAGTTCCTCGTCCGGGTGACCTACCTTTCCTTTGACCCGACGCAGCGCGGCTGGCTGGCGGCCGATACCTACCTGCCGGCCGTCAAGATCGGCGCGCCGGTGCGGGCCGGAGCGATCGGGCAGGTCATCCAGTCAAACCATCCGGGCTTCAAGCCGGGGCAGATGGTGCAGGGTACCTTCGGCTGGCAGGAATATGTGGTCTCGAAGGGCATGACCGAAACCGGGCCGGTGGCGCCGGTACGCGCCGGCGTCTCGCCGGAACAGGCGCTGGGTGTGTTCGGCGTGACGGGGCTGACGGCCTGGTTCGGGCTGACGGATGTTGGCCAGCCGAAGGCGGGCGACACGGTGCTCGTTTCCGGCGCGGCGGGCGCGACAGGATCGGTGGTCGTGCAGGTGGCGAAGGCGCTCGGCTGCAAGGTGATCGGCATTGCCGGCGGCAAGGACAAGTGCGCCTGGGTGGTGCAGGTGGCGGGCGCGGATGCGTGCATCGATTACAAGTCGGAGAACGTCGCGGCCGAGATCAAGGCCCATGCGCCGAAGGGCGTGAACGTTGTGTTCGAGAATGTCGGCGGGGAAATCCTCGAGGCGGCGCTGATGAACCTGGCCCTCCGGGCACGGATTGTTCTGTGCGGCGGGATCTCATCTTACAATGCCGAGGATATCTCCAAGATGCATGGCCTGCGCAACTACATGCAGCTGACTGTGATGCGGGCGAGGATGGAGGGCTTCATCATCCTCGACTATGCGCCGCGCTGGGGCGAGGGCGTCGCCGGGCTCGGCAAGCTGATCGCGGAGGGCAAGCTGAAGACGGTCGAGGACGTCCAGCACGGGTTCGAGAATTGCCCGGCAACGCTTCGGCGGCTGTTCGAAGGCAAGAATGTCGGAAAGCAGCTGCTCAAGCTGACCGCCCCGCCGCTACCCGTCGTCTAGAGCGATGCCCGCTCAAGTGGGTACCGGTTGAGCCGAAAACACCGCACCAGGCGCTAAGGCTCTTTCCGGAACGGCATCTGGACCAGTCGCCAGAGCGACCAGAGGGGCAGGACGACCACTGCGCCAGCGAGGGCCGGTTTCCAGAAGCTGTCGAAGGCCCAGCCGATGGCCGTGAAGGCGCGGTTGAAGATGGCCGTCACCGCGCCGCCAAGATCGAACGTGGTGCCGGTTGGCGCAAAGTCGAGGGCGAGAACGAAGAAACCCGTCAGCGTGCTGAGACCGAGCAGGCTGAAGGCTTGCCCGATCGTCAGGCTGAATGTGCGTGCAAGGAAGGATTTCCGCGGTGGCAGCGCCGTTCTGGCGGGCGGCGGGGGAGATGCCGCTTCGGCGGGCGCAGCTGTCTCTGCGGGCGGGCTTGGCGGCGTCGTCATTTGGGGCTGGGGTCTTTCGTCGGCGCGGCGTCCCGGCCGGTCGCATAGTCCACCTGAACCTGGTGCGGATAGGGGATCGAAATGCCTTCACGGTCGAAAGCTAGCTTGACGACACGCAGCAGGTCCGCGCGGATGTCCACGACATCCGATGTGGCGACCCAGGCGCGCAGACGCAGCTTCACGCTCCAGTCCGCCAGTTCGTGCACGCCCGTCCAGGTCGTGTCTTTCTGCAGAACCTGTTCATGCGCGTTGACGGTGTCGCGCAGCACTTTGAGCGCATGGTCGAGGTCATCTTCGTAGGAGACGTCGAAGAACAGGTCGAGGCGGCGCTGTTCCTCGGCCGTGAAGTTGATCAGCGGGTCGCCCCAGACCTTGTCGTTGGTGATCGAGACGATCTTGTTGTCGATCTGGCGCAGCGATGTGGTGAAGGGCGTGATGTTGGTGATGGTGCCGTCGAGGCCCGCAACGCTGACATAATCGCCGATGCGGAATGGGCGGAAGACCGCGAGCATCACGCCGGCGGCAACGGACTTCAGCGTGTCCTGCAGCGCGAGGCCGATGGCGAGACCGGCGGCGCCGAGAACCGCGGCGAGCGAGGCGGCGGGGAAGCCGAGCTGCGACAGCGCGAAGACAATCGCGACAGCGAAGATGATGTATTTGATCAACGAGGCCGAGAAGGCGATCAGCGTATCGTCGGCGCCGGAATGGGCGGAAGCCTTGGCGCCGAACCGGCGGAGCGAGCGGGACAAGGTATTGGCGACGACGAAGGCGGCGACAAGGATGACGCTCGCGGCGAACGCGCCCGGGCCGTGCTTCTCTACGAGGATGTGCCAGTCATAGCCCGCAAGGCCGAGCGGCAGCGGCATCATCAGGATGAAGGCGAAGAAGCGCCCGGTTGAGGCGGCAAGATCCCAGGATGTGCCCTCGAAGGGCTGGTCCTTGGGCGTGAGGCGGCGGCCTGCGAACAGGATCAGGAACTTGATCAGCGAGGCGACGAGCCAGATCAGGCCGACGGAGGCGATCACGAGGCCCCATTTCGCCGCGTCCGGCCAGATTGCGGCGGCCCATACGGGCCAGCCGGATGTGTCTAGGCCAAGCAGGAAATCGGACGGGGTGAGGAGTGTGAGCCGGGTCATGGCGCCGATGTAAAACGTTTCGCGGGCCGCGTCACCCGCAACAGGACGATCGTTGCAGTGCCGATGGCGGCCATGATTGCGATGAGGTGCATTTCCGTACGTAGCCAGTTGTTGAGCACCACGCCGAAGAAGCCCCAGCCGAGCGCGGCGAAGAACCAGAGGCTGCGGCTGATGCGCGTTGAGAAGACGTAAGCGGCAAGGCCTGCCGTCGCGAACGTGGTCCAGAACATCGGCCAGGGAAAATCGGTGGGGGCAAGGCCGGTGAAGGTGCGGATCGTCAGCGGCACCGAGATGGCGGTGGCGACGGAAATCCAGCCGGACAGAAGGCCAGAGGCGGCGCCACCCAGCCAGAAGGTGGCGCCGCGTTCTTGGCCGCGCAGGGTTTGCAGCCGCGCCGCCGCCAACCAGGCTGCGATCAGAATGGGGGCGAGCAGTACGAAGTTCAGCTGCTGGGAGACGATCAGCTGGGCGCTGAGCATCCAGACAATATTGGCGGTTCCGGCGGCGAGCATAGGCCAGCCGATCCTCGGATACCAAGCCGTGGGACGCAGGATACCCGCGAGGCCAAAGCCGGCATAGGCGAGGAAAATGAGGCCCCAGATCGAAAAGAAGGCGGGCAGGGGTTGTTCGGGAGCATCCAAGCTGGCGGTCGCATCGCCAATCGGCGTGCCAATCCCGAAAACGGGTGACAGCGCGCCGGACAGCGGCTGCAATATGCCAAGGCACAGGATCAACCAGGGGAGCGCGCGCTTCATGGCGTTCATTTACAGCGCGCGTGGTGGCTTGCCTATGTGCAGGCGTCTGGCTGCGCTTCACAAAGTGCGATTACGGAGTCCATCCAGCCGGTATAGCCCTGAAGGTTGGTATAGCGGCCGTTATAGTCTCCGGCGCAGAACTGGCCGGTGGCCCGGTTCTGTTCGACGACCGACAGGATGCCGACCACGGACTTGCTGCCGTCGGCTTCGGAGACGTAGAGTGGGCCGCCGGAATCGCCGATGCAGGGACCCGCGCCGCTCTGGCTGGCGACGGTGATGGCGGCCGGTCCAACGGCCGCGATCTTCAGCGAGGTCGTGAGCAGTTCGTTCGACAGCTGGCCGCCGAAATGCGTGAGACCCCAGCCCGCCATTTCGCCGGTCGGGTAGTTGGCTGGAGCGAGCGGCTGGCGGGTCGTTGCGACACGCGCGATGGGGACATTGGTCAGGGACGCGGCCTGCGCGTCGTTGAGGTGGAGGAGGGCGATGTCGTTGGAATAGCCGTTGTCCGTGCCGAGATAACCGCCATGGCAGATGGCAACCTCGGCGGCGGTGATGCGGGCGGCGGGGCTACGCAGGTTGGCGGCGTCGCCGATGAGGCGGATCTCGTCATAGGGCTGGTCCACGCAGTGGGCGGCCGTGACGAACCAGTTGGCACGGATGCGCACGGCGCTGCAATGGCCGCTGGCTATGGCGCCGCTCACTTCGGCGCGGCGCGGCTCGAGTTTCACGATGCCCGGGAAAGAGGACAGCGCCGCGGCAAAGGCGTTGACCGCCTCGGTGCCGATCACGGGTTCTTCCAGCTGCGTCGCCCCGGCGACCGAAGCGACGGTTGGTGTGGCGGCAGCGCCTTCTGGCAGCGCGCAGCGGGACGCGTTGTAGAGCGCGAGCATGGGGCGCGAGGCGGCGGCCAGGGTAGCGGCGCTGGCGGGTGCGGCGGCCAGGGTTTCGGCGCCGGGCGGGGGCGCATCGCGGTCAACCGTTGGGGTTTCGCCCTCGACCGCGGGGACATCCGAAACCAGAAGCTCGTCATCGGCGGCGTCCGTTGCCACCTGCGAAATGGCGGGGTCTTCGTCGCTGCTTTGGGCCTCTCCGGCCGCGGGTTCACCGGCGCCGGGAAGGCGGACCTGGTCGCAGGCGGACAGGGACGCGGCGAGCACAGCCAGCGCCAGCAGTTGAGCGGTTCTCATGGCCGAAGCTTCCCTTCTGAAAGTCAGCGACATTAAGGCGGTCGCAGGCCGCGCGGTCAAGCGCGGGGCGAACTGCCGCGGCAGGGTTGCTCCTTCGGGGCCCGTGTCTATTCTCCGCCAAACTCCGGAGACCTGACACGATGCGCCCAATTCGCGCGGCTGCGGCTGCCCTTCTGTTCGCCATGCCCTGCCTCATCTCCAGCGCCCAGGAAGGCGGGACGAGCGAGGCGATGGAGACGGCGTTCGCAGCAGGCTGGAAGGCGACCTTTGTCTGCTCGGGCGTGTTCGTTGCTGAACAAAGCCTGCCTGAAATCGAGCGCAATGAACTCTCCGGCATCTACCCGGATTATCAGCTCGCCTATGATGCCCTGCCGGCCGCGCAGGTGGACGAGACGCGCAAGCTGGTATCGGTGACCTATTCGCCCTCCATGCCGCCGCGCATGGCCGCTTACCGACCGGGGTATGGCTGCACCCAGCTGCCCGCAGGCGCAGGGGAAGATGCCATCGGATTTCTGCCGAAGTTTACCTCCTGGCCGGCGCCGCCCGCGCAGGACCGGGGCAGCGCCATTGGCTCCAACGTGAAGATCGAGCTGCGGATCGAGGATGCCGAACGGCTCGACCCGCCGGTGTCGGCAGCGTTTGACGAGATCACATATGGCAGTGGCACGCGGACCGCCTCCGTGGTCGTTGTGCGAGACGGGCAGATCGTTGCCGAGCGCTATGACCGTGGCATCGATAACGAGACGCCGGTGCGGACCTGGTCTGTGGCGAAATCCCTGACGGCGACGCTGATGGGCGCCGCGCGCCAGAAGGGCCTGATAGACATCGACTATCCGGCGGTCCTTGCGAGCTGGAACAACGGCGCCGATCCGAGGCGGGCGATCACGATCCGAAACCTGCTCCATATGGCGAGCGGCCTCGATAGCGGCGATAATGGCTCGCGTACGGATCAACTCTATTTTGCCGGCGCACGGGTCGTGGATGCGGCTACGACCCGTACGCTCGAAGCCAAGCCCGGCACACGGTTCAAGTATGCCAACAATGATACGCTGATCGCGATGCGGGCGCTGCGCGAGGCGATGAAGGATGACAACAAGTTTCACCGGTTTCCCTATGAGCGCCTGCTGCACAAGATCGGCGCGTTGCACACGACGCTCGAGATCGACTGGAACGGCGATTTCATTTCCTCCAGCCAGGTCTGGGCGACGGGTCGCGATCTGGCGCGGCTTGGCCAGCTTTACCTTCAGGACGGCATTTGGGCGGGCGAGCGTCTGTTGCCGGAAGGATGGGTGGCCTTTGTCCGCACACCGGCACCAGCCCAACCGGCGACCGGCAAGGGATATGGCGCGCAGTTCTGGCTGATGGATGGTGTGGTCGGCGTGCCTGCGGGCACGTTCTATGCCGCGGGAAACCGGGGACAGTACATCGTGATCATCCCGGCACTGAACGCCGTGATCGTCCGCCAGGCCTTTGACGTGATCGGCGGCGCCCAGTTCGAAATCGAACGGTTTACCGCCGACGTTGTGGCGGCCCTCAACGCGGCCGATGCTGGCCGTGCCGTGGCCCGTGCGAAAGCCGATGCAGGCGCAGACGGCGAGGTTTCACTTCGCGAAGCGCGCGGGCCTGCCGTCGGCAAACCCAACTAAGCCCGCGTCAGGGTGAGCCGTAGCCCGCAGGCGGGGTGTGGGTCATCGATAGGCCGAAGCGCGACACGAGTTCAGCCGGGGCGGGCGCTTGCGCCATGCCCGCAGACGCATCCGCGCCGGTCAGGTCCGCGAGCGTCACAGGGCGCTCGGGCGCAATCTTGATCGAGAAGGTGCCACCCGCAGTGATGAACTGCGACAGGCCGGTCAGCCAGGGCAGGGCGTCGGGTACTTCCTGAGTGACGGCGCCGCTGGCAAACATCAGCATGCCAGACGCAAACATGCGCACCGTGTCGGGCGTGCCCTGCGCGAAGTTTGCGAGCATGGCGTCGTCTTCGCCGCTCATCTTGGCGATCTCTATGGTGAGGGCGGCTACCGCGTTGAGCACGCCCGTGTCCGTGAAACTGTACTCCCCGCCGACGATGGAGAACGTGTCTTGAAACAGCTTTTGCAGCACGGCGTCGTTAGGCGTCTTGCCATCTTTTCCGAAAGCGGGGACCAGATCAGCGTAGCTCGGCAGGGTCATCTCGAAACGCGTGTTATCCGTATAGAGATTGTCCGAGACGCTCTGGTTGGAGAGGCGCGTCGCTCCGGTTTTGCTGTTCCAGGTGAGCGAGAGCTCTCCATCCCCCGACAGCCGTCCGAGACCTGTGCGATCAAGAATGCCGGCAATCTCCTGGATCGACGGCGCGCCCGCTTCTGAGGCACCTTCAGGTTCCAGTTCCGCGGCCCAAGCCATGAGGCTATCGATATCGAACGCGACATCCTGGTGGCGGATACTGATGCGCTCCGGGAGAAACCAGGCGAACTGGTCCGCCGAGATGTTCAGGGCGCCGATCTCGAAGTAGGGGTTTCCATCCAAATCCAATTTCAAGCCTTCAAGCGCGTAGGTGCCAAGGCTGAAGAGGTTGCGCTCTGTGATCGGGGGCATCTCGCCGCGCTCGCCATAGGCGAGCAGCTTGCTCAATCGAATGCCGCTGATGGCCGAATAGGCGCTCGCGCCGCTTATTTCGACTGGTTCGCTGCGCACAGTTGGCGCGGAATCTCCTCGCGCGGGCAAGAGGGGAACGGGCAAAGCGCCTGAGAATGTCGCGCCGGTTTGGATCATCGACGCTACATCGCCCCGGTCATAGCCCTCGATAAGCTGGCGCGCAGAGCCGGATGACAGGCTGCCACTTGCGCTGCCTTCGACAAGGGATTGGTCGAGCCGCACATCGAACGCGGCGCTCTTATCGAGGGAGAAGCTTCGGGCGAGTGCGGATAGCAGCCGGATCGCGGCGAGGCCTTCGTCCTGGCCTTCGGTTTCCTCCAAGGTCCAGGGGTGAAGGGTGAAACCGCTGAAAATCACCCGGCCCACGGTCATCTTGGAGGACGCATAGGTGATGTTGGCGGCGGCGCTGGCTTCCGGCAGCGCTTCGCTCATCGCGTCATTCACGGCATTGGTGTAGCGGGTGAGATCGATGTTCACACCCGAGAGCTCGATCCGGTCGAACAGGCGGAGCGTGTCGCCGAGGCGTTGGCCGTTCATCCGGCTCTTGAGGGCAGCTACGTCGGCATTCCAGACCAGCATTTCCTTTGCGGTGAACAATGTGGACGGTTGTTCGCCGAGGGAGTCGACGCGCAGGTTTGAGAGCTTCGTCGCGCCGGTTTCGGCGTCGCGGCTGGAACTGTCGAAGGAGATGCGGGCGATGCCGGTGAGAGCGGCATTCAGCCCCTCCACATCAAACGCGGCTCCGGTTGCGGCGGGGCGCTTTTCGATCGCGGCAAACTGTGCGTCCACCGACACATTCGCCGGCGCCGGCGCCGGCGCAGAGGGCAAGACGGGGGCGACGGCAAGGAGGGAGGCGAGGGCAAAGGCCCTGACATTGGCAACCCAAGACATGAAACGCATCCTCCTTCTGGCTCGTGCCCGGTCTAGAGCCCCTGCGCCTCAAGGCGCAAGATGTGAATTGAGTTACATGAACCGGGCCTGAGCGGACTGGCTGCCTGGGGCACCGATCACGGCGCACCGGGGCCGCCCGAGGGGAGCGGCTTGCGATTGGTAATCCGGCGGGTTTCCCTCTGCTTGAGGGGCTGCATCATGGCCGACCCGTTGAGGTCAAGTTTCAAAGAGGCGATATGCGTGCGCCTGTCGGGGGCGGCGGCGCAGGCGACCTTCATGCTGAAGGCCTCGATCTTCGCCGCGGCCATGGGCTTGAAAGCTTTTTCCGAGATCATTTCGAACGCGAGGATCGCGCCGGTCGCCTTGTCGATCAGGGCATTGGCGATGAGGTATTTTTAGGCGCTGGCCATCTGGCCTTCTTCCTTGCCCGGCAAAGACGTGAAACGATAGGTTGCGCTGGCCGGTGTTTCTGAGACGCGCTTGGCGCTGGCCGGAATGGTCTCGGCGAAATCGCTGCACCAGATGTCGCCCTGCGTCCGCTCGGCCAGCCTGCCCGGCCTTCTTGCGCGCGTCACCTTTCAGGCCAGTCGCAGCCGGGTTCAGTTTGACGACGCGTTTGCCCCCGGGCTTGCTCTGGTCCACCCAGAGCTGGAAGCGGTTTTCGCCGTCATAGTCGTCCATGTTGAAGGTGTAGCGCGGCCCGTCCTTCGAAACCGACTTGGCCTTTTGCAGCAGCGAATCGGCCGTGGCCGGAAAGGCCAAGGCGAGCAGTATTGGGCTTGCGAGGACGGCGCGGTGCAGGGGAGGCTGCGGGAGTTTGGACGGGCAGGCTTTTAGGGCAGGCGCGCGGCGGCGGGATCGCTTAGACTGGGAACATGGCTGATACGCTTGCGCCGACTTTCGTTTTGCCCCCCGCCTTTGACGCGTGGTTTGCAGAGCGTGGCTGGGCGCCGCGCCCGCACCAGCTGGCGCTGGCCGAGGCATCGCTGCGCGGCGAAAGCGCCCTGTTGATCGCGCCGACAGGCGGGGGAAAGACGCTCGCCGGATTTCTGGGGAGTTTAATTGAACTGTCTGAACGGGGCGCGACCAATTCTGGCATCCCGGCTTTGCATACGCTCTATGTCTCTCCGCTCAAAGCGCTGGCGGCAGACGTACAGCGCAACGTACTCACGCCGGTAACGGACATGGGCCTGCCGATCCGCATCGAGACGCGGACCGGAGATACTGCCACCCATGTGCGCCAGCGACAGCGCAAGACACCTCCGGACATTTTACTGACGACGCCGGAACAGCTGGCCCTGCTGATTGCGTCTGACCATGCGGGGGCGTTCTTTGCGGATCTGCGCTGCGTAATCATCGACGAGATTCACGCGCTCGCGCCGTCGAAGCGGGGTGACCTGCTCTCGCTTGGCCTGGCCGCGCTCGCCGAGTGGGCGCCGGCCTGCCGGTTTCTGGGGCTGTCGGCGACCGTGCGTGAGCCGGAGGAACTGGCGCGCTGGCTGGACGTGCGGGGGCCGGAGCGCCGCGCTCGGATCATTACGGCTGCAGGCGGTATGAAGGCCGATGTCGACATTCTCATTTCGCGGGAGCGCATTCCCTGGTCCGGTCATTCCGGACGGTTTGCGGTCGGCGAGGTCTATGAGGCGATCAAGGCGGCAAAGATGACGCTGGTCTTCGTCAATACGCGCAGTCAGGCGGAGCTGATGTTCCAGGAGCTGTGGAGCGCGAATGAGGACGGCCTGCCGATTGCGCTGCATCACGGCTCGCTGGCGCGCGAGCAGCGCCAGAAGGTCGAGGCGGCGATGGCGGCCGGCCAGCTGAAAGCCGTCGTCTGCACTTCCACGCTCGATCTGGGAATCGATTGGGGCGAGGTGGATCTCGTGATCCAGATGGGCGCGCCGAAAGGTGCGGCCCGCCTGATCCAGCGCATCGGCCGCGCCAATCACCGGATGGACGAAGCCAGCAAAGCCCTCCTTGTGCCGACAAACCGGTTCGAGGTGCTGGAATGCCGGGCGGCCGAAGCGGCGGTGGAGGCAGGCGAGATCGACGGGGAAGGCGTACGCACGGGCGCGCTCGATATCCTCGCGCAACACATCATGGGCCGCGCCTGCGGCGAAGGCTTCCGGCTGGACGCGCTGTTCGAGGAAGTGCGCCGGGCCGCACCCTATGAATGGCTCGATTGGGAGACGTATGAGCGGATCGTCGATTTCGTCGCGACCGGTGGCTACGCTCTGAAGACGTATGACCGGTTTCACCGCATCGTGCGGCAACCGGATGGCCTGTGGGTGGCGCGCACCGCGCGGGACAAGCAGGCGCACCGGATGAATGTGGGCGCGATTGTCGAGGCGCCGATGCTGTCGGTACGGCTGGCTGGATTTGCTGGCCAGGACGCCGCGCCGGGCAGTTCCGAAAAACGCGCGATCCGGCCGGGGCGCAGGCTCGGCGAGATGGAGGAGTATTTCCTCAGCCTGCTGGCGCCGGGCGACACGTTCCTGTTCGGCGGGGAAATCCTGCGCCTGATCGGAATTGACGGGATGGACGCTCTGGTGATGCGCGCGCAGTCAGACTCGCCGGCGATACCGACCTATAATGGCGGCAAGTTCCCTCTGACGACTTTCCTGGCCGACCGTGTACGCAAGATGATCCATGACCCGGCACAATGGACCGGCTTGCCAGATCCGGTGCGAGAGTGGTTTGAGATTCAGGCGCTGCGATCCGCGATCCCGCCCGCAGACCATCTGCTCGTCGAAACCTTTCCTCGGTCGGGCCGGCACTATCTCGTCTCCTATCCCTTCGAGGGACGCCTTGCCCACCAGACACTGGGCATGCTGGTCACGCGGCGGCTCGAGCGGATGGGGGCAAAACCCAGCGGATTCGTCGCGAGCGAGTATGCAATGGCGGTCTGGGGGCTTGAGGATATGCGCGGCCTCGACATGGACGCCGTGTTCCATCCGGACATGCTGGGCGACGACCTTGAGGAATGGCTGGCTGAGAGCGCGCTGATGAAGCGGACCTTTGCACATTGCGCGATCATTTCAGGTCTCATTCACAGAAACCTTCCGGGGTCGGAGAAAAACGTACGGCAGGTGACCTTCTCGACGGATCTGATTTATGACGTACTGCGCGGCCATGAGCCGGACCATATCCTGCTTCAGGCGGCGCGGGCGGATGCGGCGACGGGATTGCTGGACGTGCGGCGCCTGTCTGACATGCTGGCCCGGATTGAAGGCCGGATCGTGCACAAGCGGCTCGAGAAGATCAGCCCGTTTGCCGTGCCGGTCATGCTGGAGGTTGGCCGTGAGCCCGTATTTGGGGCCTCGGCGATGGAAGCGGTTCTGCGCGAAGCGGAAGAAGACCTCGTTCGCGACGCGATGGCCTGAAGCTCAAGCTATCGCGCCTGGTCGAAGAATTGCACCGCCAGTACGTCCGCGGATGGATTAGCAGCGCGGATTTCCGGGCTGTCAGAGCGATAAGTCTTGCCAGGATCGCCGGAAACCGGCGCAGTTACTTCCGATGCTGCGTCCGCAGGCAGACCGAGCGCCATCGCGAACTCGCACATGTCGCCGGGCTTTGCCGCAAAGGCGCCGCCCAGCCAATCCACCACCTCGCCTGAATTGTGATTTTCAAAACCCATCATTTCGAAGGGGCCGCCATTGGCGGCTTCAATGTCGGCGAGGCTTGCGCCGACGAACAGGCCGCCCGCGCCGATCCATTGGCTGCTTTCGCCGCTGACGCGCACATAGACCGGGCCGCCGCTGGTCTTGTCGAGCCAGAACAGTTCGGCGCGGGTGGCCGGTTCGTCCGGATAGAGCACGAGGGCCGTCTCAGTGCTGTCGACCCAGCGTAAGTCCTCTTCGGCGAGATTTTCGGCGCCGAACCGCGCGGCAAGCGATTCCCGCGTATCCTCCGGCTGGACGAAGCCGTTCGGGCCACAGACCATTTGCGGCAGCTTGACGTCGATTTCGCCCGCCGGTTCCTCGACCGCTGCTTGGGTAATTGCGGTCTCAGGCGCAGCAGGCGGCGCGGCGGCCTCCTGGCAGGAGGTCAGCGCGAGCGCGCCAATTGAGGCCAGCAGGGCAGGCGGAAATGCAAGCTTGATCATGGCGTGGTTCCTGAGCGTCTGTCTAAAAGAAGTTAGAGCCGAGCGCCGACGCTCTGTCCACCGCTTGCATATTGGCGCGTTGACCCGGCGCGCGCATCGGGCCAGTCCTGTGCGTGATGACGACCGCCGCCGCCCAACCCTCGCAGACCCTGCTCCATCTTGCCGGGGAATTGCTGACGCCCTTGCCTGAGGGCGGGCTCTTGTGGGCGGCTCGGCGTCTGCTGGTTGTGTCGGACCTGCACCTCGAGAAGGGCTCCAACTTCGCTAGCGCCGGGCAGATGCTGCCGCCGTATGATACCGGCGCGACGCTCGCCCGGGTGGAAGCGCTGTGCACGGCGCTTCGTCCCGAAACGGTGATTTCGCTCGGCGACAGTTTCCACGACCGGCATTCGGAGACCCGGCTGCCAGCGCCATATGCCGAGCGCATCCGGGCGTTGACTGCGGTGCACGATTGGGTCTGGGTCGAGGGCAACCATGATCCCGATCCACCGGCCCATCTGGGCGGACGCGCAGCAAGGGTTCTCCAGCTCGGTCCACTCGTGTTCCGGCATGAGCCGACCGGCGAAGTAGGCGAAGTCGCAGGCCACCTTCATCCGGTCGCGAAGGTTGCCGGACGTGGGCGCACGGTGCGCCGGCGCTGTTTCGCGTCAGACGGCGCGCGGCTGGTGATGCCGGCGATGGGGGCCTATGCGGGCGGGCTGAACGTGCTGGACGCGGCCTTTGGCACGGTGTTTCCGGAAGGCTGTATGGCCTTCGCCATCGGTGAGGCGCGGGTCTATGGTATCGGCGCCGGCAATCTGGTCCCGGATAGCAAGATCGGCGGCATACCCGTCCGGCTGCGGCGCGGGTTGCGATAGGCTTTTTATCCTATTATAGGAATTTTTCCAAAACAGGTCGGGGCCGCGCCGTGCAGCACAAGGATATCTGGCGCGGGCTGGACCAGCTGGCGGCGCGTCACGGATTGTCGGCGTCTGGCCTCGCCAAGCGGGCGGGTCTTGATCCGACCAGTTTCAATCCGTCTAAGCGGGAAGGGCCGGATGGGCGCCCGCGCTGGCCGACGACCGAGAGCCTTGCGCGCGTGCTGGAAGCCGTCGGCGCGGGCTTTGATGATTTTGCGGCTCTGGTGGAAGGCCGCCGGGGCGGTTGTGCGCCGCTGATCGGGTTTGCGCAGGCCGGGCAGGACGGCTTTTTTGACAATGCCGGCTTTCCGGTCGGTGCGGGCTGGGCAGATGTGCGCTTTCCGGGGCTCGGTACCGAGACTGTTTACGCGCTCCAGATCAGCGGGGACTCGATGGAGCCCGCCTACCGCTCCGGAGACCGGATCATCGCGGCGCCCGGCGCGCCGGTTAAAGCCGGCGACCGTGTTGTGGCGAAGACCGCTCAGGGCGAAGTGATGGCCAAGGTGCTGGCCCGCAAGACCGCGCGTCTGATTGAGCTCGCCTCGCTCAATCCGGATTATCCGTCCCGCGAGTTCAAGCCGTCAGAGATTGCCTGGATTGCCCGCATACTTTGGGCAAGCCAGTAAGCCCGCCTGAGGATACGCCGATGACAGACGATCTCCGCAACGGGCTGGACCCGGAAGACTGGAGCGCGTTTCGCGAAACGGCGCATGCGCTGCTCGATGCCGCGTTGGACAAGATGCAGCGCGCGCGAGAGGGGCGGGTCTGGACACCTTTTCCGGCCGAGATGAAGGCGGCGTTTGACCAGCCCCTACCCGAGGCCGGGCTGTCCGGCGCGGACCTCTCGGCGCAGCTGGAGGCGCTCTTGCCGTATGGCGCGGGCAACACGCATCCGCGGTTTTTCGGATGGGTGCATGGTTCGGGCACGCCGCAGAACCTGCTGGCCGAGATCATCGCTTCGGCCATGAACGCCAATGCCGGCGGGCGCGATCATGGCGCCATCTATGTTGAGCGGCAGGTGATCCGTTGGTGCCGTGAACTGTTCGGTTTTCCGGAAGGGGCCAGCGGGCTGATCGTCTCGGGCACATCGCTGGCGACGGTCGTGGCGCTGAAAGTGGCGCGGGATGCGCGGCTTGGATTTTCCATACGGACGGCCGGCCTCAGCGCAGCGCGGCTGGTGGGGTATGCGTCGGCGGAGGCGCATGCGTGCAACGCCAGGGCCTTTGATATTCTGGGCATCGGGGCAGGCGCGCTGCGGCGAATTCCCGTCAATGCCCGGTTCGAGATGGACACGGACGCCCTGCGCGGTGCAATCCGCGCAGATCTCGCCGAAGGGCTGCAGCCGTTCGTGATCATCGGCACGGCCGGCACCGTCAATACAGGCGCAACGGATCCGCTCACGGAGCTTGCTGACATCGCTGCGCAGTCCGGTCTCTGGTTCCACGTTGATGGGGCCTTTGGTGCACTGGCGCGCCTGGTGCCCGGCCTCGAGGCGCGCTTTGAGGCTGTCTCGCGCGCCGATTCACTCGCCTTCGATTTTCACAAATGGCTGCACGTCAACTACGATGCTGGCTGCGTCCTGCTGCGCGACGAAGCCCTGCACCGGCGTGCCTTTTCGGACCGGCCGGATTATCTGAAGGCCGCCGAGCGTGGGCTCGCTGCCGGTAATCCCTGGCCAGTGGAGTATGGTCCGGAATTGTCTCGCGGGTTCCGGGCGCTGAAGGTCTGGTCCCAGATTGCCGGTTTCGGAACGAAGCGTCTGGGTGAAGAGATCGAGAAAAATTGCGCTCAGGCGGCATTTCTCGGCGCGAAAGTGAGCGCCGACGCGCGGTTCGAACTCTCGGCGCCGGTCGCGCTGAACATCTGCTGCTTCCGGTATGTCGGCGCAGGTCTCGAAGGCGCAGCGCTCGATGCGCTCAACGAGGAAATCGTGGTGCGCCTGCAGGAGCTTGGCATCGCGGCGCCGTCGACAACCCGCATCGGGGGACGAGCCGTCATCCGGGTCAATCTGACCAATCACCGGACGCAGTTGCCAGACCTCGAACTGCTGCTGGCAGAGATCGCGTCGCTTGGGGATGCGGCAGCGGGTGAAACGGCCTGAAGACAGTGCAGGCTTCATTGCGACGCTTGCCGCCCGAGTCTGCGCTGTGCCAAGAGCAATCATGGATTGGGGAAAGCTCAGATCATTTCATGCCGCCGCTGAAGCGGGCAGCCTGACCCTCGCCGGAGAGCGGCTGGGCATTTCGCAATCGGCGGTGTCGCGTCAGATCGCGGCGCTTGAGGAGCAGCTCGGCGTCTCCCTGTTCCAGCGCCATGCGCGCGGGCTGGTGCTGACCGATAGCGGCCACACGCTTTACCGCTCCACCTCGGACATGGCGACGGCTGCCCTGTCGGCCAACACAGCCTTGAAAGACCAGCAGGAAACGCCGCAAGGCGAACTGATCGTCTCGGCACCTGTCGCGTTTGGCTCGATCTGGCTGGTGCCCCGCCTCGGCGGCTTCGTCCGGCGCCACCCGGATCTCTACCTCGACCTGCGGCTCGACGATCAGCGGGAGTATGACTTGCTGAAGCTGGAGGCCGAGTGCGCCATCCGCCTCTGGGCGGCCGACAAGGCCGACCTGATCCAGCGCAAGCTGGGAACGGTGGCGACCAACCTTTATGCCGCGCCGGAATACCTGAAGCTTTATGGTGTACCGCGTACCCCCCGGGACCTCGATAATCACCGGATCATTGCTTATGGCGACGAGAACTCGCCGCTGCAGGAGATGAGCTTTGCGCGCCGGGTCGGCCGGGATGACGCGCCGCCGCGTACGGCCATGCTGACGGTGAACAACGTGTTTGCCATGATGCGGGCGGTGGATGCCGGGCTCGGGATTGCCGATGTGCCGGACTATATGGCGAGCACCCTGCCGCGGCTCGTGCGGGTCTTGCCGGAGATCACCGGGCCCTCGTTTGATCTCTATTTCATCTATCCGAGCGACCTGCGCCGGTCCAAGCGGGTAGCGGCGTTCCGTGACTTCCTGACCTCGGAAACGGAGCCCCTGCGCAAGCCGTCTATGCGTTAGTGTCGATGAACAATTTGTAACGCGTGCAAAAATGCATGCGTGACCTGCTGACCCGCATGTTGCAATGCAGCGTAACGCTCCTAAATAGCCCCTATGCCAAGGGTCCTGGGCATAACCCGATCATTCCTCCGATTGGGCGTTTCCTCCCCCTCACAGGACCCCACTTACAGCCCGGCGCGTCGCAAGATGCAGCCGGGCTCTTTTTTTTTAGCGCCGTGTCAGGGACGCAGCCTCCGGATGACCCGCCAGACCGCGTAGCTGAGCAGAATGGCCGTGAACAAGGCCGAAAGATACAAGGTGGCGCCCGCGATAGAAGCTGAAGCGCGGCTCGTCACTGCGGCTGAAGACGCGGAGCGCATCGTCGTTGCCAAGGTCTTCGGTGCGGTCGCGTCGGAGGAGAGCAGGTGCGGTCATCGGCGCCGATCTCGTGCCACGGCCTGCCAAGGTGTCAACCGCGATTGTCGCCAGGGGCGGGCTCGACCCGTTGGCCGGGATCAGCCATGTTCCTGAAAAAACAACGGAGGTTTCTGCCATGTCGTCCCGCCACCTTGTCGATCCGGAACTCGCCGCCTTCCTGGAGGCTTTTCCGACAATGAACATCTCGGCGGAAAACATCGGGCTCATCCGTACCGCGCGGTCCGCGATGCTCGACCAGTTGCCTGCCTTCTCAGACGCGGTGAGCGTCGAGGAACGGCACATCCCGGGGCCGAAGGGCGCGCCGCCCGTGCGCACCAAGATCTATCGGTGCAAGAACGCAGCTGCGCGGCGTCCGGCCATCCTGCACCTGCATGGCGGCGGCTATGTGATGGGCAATCCCGAGTTCATGGGGCCGCAATGCGCATTGTGGGCCGAGGCATTAGGCGCCGTGGTCGTGGCGCCGGCTTATCGTCTCGGGCCGGAAACCTCCTTTCCCGGCAACATCGAGGACGCCTATGCGGCGCTCGCCTGGACGATGGCGGAGGCCGACGCCCTCGGCATCGACACAGACAGGATTGCGGTTGCCGGAGAAAGCGCGGGCGGCGGGCTCGCAGCTGCGCTGGCCCTGCTCGTGCGCGACCGGGGCGAGTACAAGTTCTGCCACCAACAGCTGATCTTTCCGATGATCGACGACCGCACCGCCGTGCGCGCTGATCTGTCGGCGATGTATGGCGAGTTCGTCTGGACCAATGCGTCCAATCATTTCGGCTGGGCGGCGTTGCTCGGCAAGGCGCCCGGCAGTGAAGACGTGTCACCTTATGCGGCGGCGGCGCGGGCCGAAAACCTGGCAAACCTGCCACCGGCGTTCATGGCGACCGGCGCGCTCGACCTGTTTGCGGAAGAAAACCTCGATTACGCCAAACGCCTTATGGCGGCCGGTGTGCCGGTTGAACTGCACGTCTATCCAGGCGCGCCGCATGCCTTCATGCAAGCGATCGATGCCGCCGTAACGAAAACCTACAGCCGCGACGCCATGAAGGCCTTGGCGCGCGGACTGGGTGTTGCGCCGCATTGAGGCGGCTGGGTCGTCCGCCTTGAAATGGCCGTGTACGTGTGGTGTCACTCAACGACGTTTGGGTGTGGGGAGCCGAACATGCGCCTCTGGATTGTCGGAGTGATTCTGTTGGTGCTGGTCGGCGCAGGCGCCGGCACAGCCTTCTTTCTCCTCCAGCCCAAGCCGTCGAAATACCATCCCCAGTTCGGCACGGACTGCACGGCGCTTCTGACCCCGGCGACGGTGAACGCGGTCGACTGCGTGCGCGTCCTGTTCGGCACCAATCGCGAGCTCGCGCTTGACGGCAATGAGCCGGGGCTCAATCAGGAAGCGGACGTCGAGGACGTGGAGTCGCGCAACGCGGGCCGGTTGCACCTCGGCCGCGCGGATGTCTGGCTGCCGAAACTCATTGAGGAGGGGGGCTCGCGCGACCGGGGCGAGACGCCGATCCTCAATGGCCCCCCGCCGGAGCAGCCGGACGAACTCGCCAAGTATGTTTTCCTGACGCGCATCACCAAAGCAGGCACCGACGCCTTCGTGACAGAGCTGGATCAGGCCGTGTCAGGCCGGCGCAGCGCGTCGGTTCTTCTGTTCGTGCACGGATTCAATACGCCGTTCGATGATGCGCTGATCCGGTCGGCGCAGCTGTCGGTTGACCTCTCGCGCCGCGGCGCCTTTGATGCCGGAGCACCGATGCTGTTCAGCTGGCCGTCGGCGGGCAAGGTGTCACTCGACAGTTATCGCGGCGATCAGGCCCGGTCGCTCGAAGCCGCGCCCTACCTCGAAGAATTCCTCGATCTCATCACCGAAAATGGGAAGATCAACCGGATCAACATCGTCGCCCACTCGATGGGTAACCGGATCCTGACCGAGGCGCTTCAGTCCTACGCCAAGGATTATATTGAACGGCACGGCCGGGACGATCTTGAGTTCCGGATCATTCTCGTCGCCGCTGATGTCGACCGTGACATCTTTGAAGCCACAACGGGTGTTCTCGACAACCTGCGCGCCAACGTGACGATCTACACCTCGGATGCCGACCGGGCGCTGCACGTGTCGGAAATCGTGAACAGCAAGCTGCGGCTGGGCGACACGAACGGCGACAAGCCATTCATCCGCGCCGATCCCTATTATGAGACGGTGGACGCCACCGGCATCGCTACGGAACTGTTCGGGCTCGGCCATAACTATTATTCGGACAACCCGTTCATTCTCGGCGACATCCACTGCGCGATGGCCGAGGCGAATCCGGAACTGCGCGCACTTGAGCGCCGCCGCTATGGCAGCATTCCCGATGGGTCTGAGTACTTCCGGCTGAACGCCAAGATCGATCTGGGCGACAAGGAATGTTCCTTGTTCCGGGATGCCTTCCCTCTGACGGACGTCAGCGAGGCCCCAGAGCCGGTCTTTGCACCTGCGGCTGCGCCCGCTCCGCCTGTCAAGCGCAGCGCGCCGCGCAGTCAGGAATTGCCGCAGGTTGGGGCTGAGCCGCCACCGCCCGTGATTGTCGGTTCCAGTCCGCCGCCTGTCGCAGAACCGCCTCTGGCCCCACCTGCCATGGAAGCCAGACCAGAAGTTCCTCAACCGGTCGAGATCGTCCTGCAGGTTCCGGATCGTGAGGCGTTCAATGCCAGCATACTGGCCGAACAGCTCCGTCCGGCGCTGACTGAGGCGAGCCCGGTTTTGATCGAGATCAGGGCGTACACCAACGGCGAGGGAGAACGAGATGACAATCTCGCGCTCAGTCAGCGCTGGGCAAACGCGCTTCGCGACCGTCTCGTAAGTGAGGGGATCGCGGCGGGTATCGTGTCGGCGACCGGCTTTGGCGAAGACATGCCGGCCGCGGACGACCCCGGTGCGATCGAGAATCAGCGGATCGTCGTGTTCATCCGGTATGAGTGAGGCAGACTAGGTCGCTGCGCGCAGCATCCAGGCCGTCTTCTCGGCGATCTGCGCGCGCTGTGTGAACAGGTCGACCGTCACCGGATCATTGTTCTTCTCGGCCACCTTGATGCCGGCCTTTGCGGCCTTGCTTACGGCCTCGTGTCCGGCCGCCAGGTGTTTCACCATGTCGGCAGCTTCCGGCACGCCATTGTCCGGCTTGATCGTGGCATGTTCCAGCATTTCTCCGGAGGAGCCGGGCGCAAAGTGGCCGACGGCGCGAATGCGCTCGGCGATCAGGTCGAGGGCGAGCCACAGCTCGTTGTATTGCGCCATGAACATGGTGTGCAGTTCATTGAAGCGCGGGCCGGTCACATTCCAGTGGTAGCCGTGTGTTTTGGTGTAGAGCGCGTAGGTCTCGCTCAGAAGCACCTTCAGGGCTTGCGCGGAGGATGTACGGGCCGCGTCGGTCAGTCCGATGTCGATAGACATGTCTGGCATCCTTTCAGGGTCGGTTCGCTTTGGCCGGATGCGGGGCGTTGGCCAGCACCGTTCAAATCCGAAACGCGGCTCTGTCCGATTGGTTCCCTCTATGAGAGGCTGGCACAGAAACGCTGGATCCGCACCAGAGCTTCCTTCAAAGCCGCGTCCGAGGTCGCGTAGGAAATGCGGAACGTGCCCGGCAGGCCGAAGGCTTCACCAAACACGATGGCCACTTTCTCGCTGACGAGCAGTTCGCTGGCAAAGGTCTTGTCTGTGTCGATGAGTGTGCCCGAGGGCGCCGTCTTGCCGAGCGTTCCGGCGCAGGACGGATAGACATAGAACGCGCCTTCCGGCTTCGGGCAGTGCAGCCCGGCCGCCTGGTTGAGACCTTTGACCATGAAGTTGCGCCGGGCCTGGTAAGCGGCGCGGAAACCGGGCAGGAAGTCCTGCGTGCCGTTGAGGGCTTCGACGCTGGCCCACTGGCTGATGGAGCAGGGGTTCGAGGTGGACTGGTCCATCACCTTGCGCATTGCACCGATCAGTTTTTCGGGTCCCGCCGCATAGCCGATCCGCCAGCCGGTCATCGCATAGGCCTTGGAGACACCGTTCATCGTCAGTGTACGGTCATACAGGGCCGGCTCGACCTGCGCGATGGTCGAGTATTCGAAGCCGTCATAGACGAGGTGCTCATACATGTCGTCCGTCAGCACCCAGACATGCGGGTGGCGCAGCAATACGTCTGCCAGCGCCTTGAGCTCGGCGCGCGTGTAGGCTGCGCCCGTCGGGTTCGACGGCGAATTGAGGATCAGCCATTTGGTGCGCGCCGTGATCGCGGCCTCGAGCTGTTCAGCCGTGAGCTTGTAGTTGGCGTCCGGGCCGCAGATGACGGTAACGGGCTTGGCGCCCGCAAGCAGAACCATCTCGGGATAGCTTACCCAGAACGGCGCAGGAATGACGACCTCATCGCCCGGGTTCAGGGTCGCCATGAAGGCGTTGAAGAGCACGGCCTTTCCGCCCGGCGAGACGTTCACCTGCGACGGCTTGTAGGTAAGGCCATTCTCGCGCGCGAACTTCCCGCAGATCGCTTCCTTCAATTCCGGAATGCCGTCTGACGGTGTGTACTTCGTCTTGCCTTCGCGGATCGCGCGGATCGCCGCTTCCTTGATGTTCTCCGGCGTATCGAAATCGGGTTCACCCGCGCCGAGGCCGATCACGTCCTCGCCGGCGCGTTTCATCTCGTTCGCCTTGGTGGTCACGGCGATCGTTGCGGAGGGTTTCACGCGGGAGATGGCATCGGAAAGCTGGATGTCGGCGGCCATGGGCGGCGGGTCCTTGTGCACGGGGAATGCGCGGCACGCATAACGGCGCAGGCAGGGCTTCGCAAGCCACTGAAGTAAAGCTTGCCTCGGCGGCGCAAGGTTTCGGGAAGGTTAAAGCCAGGGCGGCAAGTTTCAAGGAAGCTTTCGCGCAAACGTAAATTCTCAGGCGCATTTCATTCATCGGGGCGGGGACTTCGGGCCGTTGGGCGGGCCGGGAGGTCAGAATGATACCTGGGATGTGGAAGGTGCGCCTCGACGCTGCGTTGAGCGCCGCCGCGCGCGACGTGGGCGACATGACGCGCCAGGCGCGGGTGTTCATTGCCAGCCTCGATACGGCCGAACGCCTGGTCCTGATCGGGCTTGCGCTGATCGGTGCGCTTTACCTGTTGCTGGACCAGTTTGACGCGGACAAGGACACAAAGCTGGCGAATGGCCGGTTCGTCGGGATCCTGTTTGCTTTGACTGCCATCGCGACCGGCCTCGGCTGGGCGATCTCGGGCCGGAGTGCCTGACGCCCTTCCAGCACCTGCCCGGGTCGACTATCTCTGGGGCATGAGCGAGAATCAGGCTGGCGCCGCGCCGCTGCGCGGGGTCGACGTCATCAAGGATAACCTGTCACGGCTGCCCTCCAGGCCGGGTGTGTACCGTATGTTCGGCGATGCCGACGAGGTCCTTTACGTGGGCAAGGCCCGCGACCTGAAGGCCCGCGTCTCTAACTATGTGCGTCTTGGTGGGCACACGCAGCGCATTGCGCGAATGATCCTGCAGACGCGGCGGATGGAATTCGTCGTTACCGAGAGCGAGACCGAGGCGCTGCTCCTCGAGGCGAGCCTCGTCAAATCGCTGAAGCCGCGCTTCAACGTGCTGCTGCGCGACGACAAGTCGTTTCCCTATATCCTGATCCGCCGCAATCATGAGGCGCCGCAGATCAAGAAGTATCGTGGCTCCAAGCAGGACGAGGGCGATTATTTCGGCCCCTTCGCCAGCGCGGGAGCCGTGATGCGCACGCTCGACACGCTGCAGAAGGCCTTCCTGCTGCGCACATGCGAGGACAGCGTTTATTCCGCCCGCACGCGCCCCTGCATGCTGCACCAGATCAAGCGCTGCGCTGCGCCCTGCGTCGGGCTGATCTCACACGAGGACTATACCGAACTCGCCAATGAAGCTGCCGACTTTTTGCGTGGCAAGGGCGCAGACCTTCAAAAGCGACTCGCCGCCGAAATGGAAGCCGCCGCCGAAGCGATGGAGTTTGAAAATGCGGCCCGTCTGCGCGACCGCATCCGCGCGCTGGCGCACGTGCGCGCCACGCAGGACGTGAACCCGGATGGCATCGAGGAAGCGGACGTCTTCGCGATCGCAGTCGAAGGCGGCGTCTCCTGCGTGCAGGTCTTTTTCATCCGGGCAGGCCAGAACTGGGGCGCGACCGTTCACTTTCCCCGCCATGAGCGTGATCAGGGGGCGGAGGAAATCCTCGCCGCGTTCCTTGTCCAGTTCTACGACAAACGCCCACCGCCGCGCCTCATCCTCGTCAACGAGCTGCCCGAGCAGGCCGAGCTGATCGCCGAAGCGCTCAGCCTGAAAGCAGCGCGCAAGATCGAACTGCGCAGGCCCGAGCGCGGCGCCAAGCGCGACCTGCTCACGCAGGCGGAGCGGAACGCGGCCGAAGCGCTCACACGCAAGCTGTCAGAAACCGCCAGTCAGGAACGCCTGCTGCTGGAAGTGCAGAAAGTCTTCGAGCTTCCGGAAGTTCCCGAACGCATTGAAGTCTACGACAACTCCCACATCCAGGGCACGAACGCGGTCGGCGGGATGGTCGTGGCGGGCCCTGAAGGTTTCCGCAAGCAGGCCTACCGGAAGTTCAATATCAAGGACATAGAGATCACGCCCGGTGATGATTTCGGCATGATGCGCGAAGTCATGCGCCGCCGTTTCGCCCGCGCGCTCAAGGAACGCGAAGCCGGCCATGACCATGACTGGCCGGACCTCGTGCTGATCGATGGCGGCCTCGGCCAGCTGAACGCCACGATCGAAACCCTCGCCGAACTTGGTCTGACCCCGGATGATGTCACTCTTGTCTCCATCGCCAAGGGCGTAGACCGGAATGCCGGCCGCGAGCAGTTCTTCCGACCCGGCCGCGCGCCCTTTAAGCTGCCGGAAAATGCGCCCGTCCTTTACTACCTCCAGCGCCTGCGCGATGAGGCCCACCGTTGGGCGATCGGCGCCCACCGCCAGAAGCGCGCCGCCGAAGCGGCCCGCTCGCCGCTCGACGAAATCGAGGGCATCGGCCCCACGCGTAAGAAAGCGCTGCTGCACCATTTCGGTTCCGCCCGCGGCGTCTCGCGCGCGAAGGTCGCTGACCTGATGCAGGTCGAAGGCGTGAACGAAGGCCTGGCCGTGCGCATCCACGGACATTTCAACGGCGGCTGACCCGTTAATGCCCCTTAACGTTATTGGGGCTTACGCCGGGGGTCCGGATCACCTATATTCAAAAGGTCTTCGGACTATGGCGATAAATGCGCGTGTAATAAGCGGCTCGGACCCGGGGGCGGTACCCGGCAGCTCCACCAAAAGACGGCTCGTGTAGCCGTTTCCTGATGGGGCTGAAATAGTGTCGACGGACGTGTAAAGACGAGGCTTTCGCTCGCTTGAGCTGCGTTAGAAGCTCAAAAGCAAATAGTTGCAAACGACAACTTTGCTGAGGGCGAACTGCTCGCCGCGTAAGCGGTGACGGTTTTTCCGACCTAAGTCCTCCGGTTTCAGACCCGGAGGCGGGGCCCGGGGGCGCCTGGCAACAGAAGCCCCCACTTTTCCTGTCATTGTCAGCCTAAAGAAGGATCGTGCCCTTGCCGTCCTTCTCCATTGCGCGGATGTAGGACGGATATTCCCGCATCTGTTTCAGGAACCGGTGCGCGTTTGGATACGTGGCGGCGTCCATACCCGCGCGATGCGCGGCGAGTTCCATCGAATAGCCCATTACGATATCGGCCGCTGTCAGCGTGTCGCCAGCGAACCATTTCGACTGGCCGAGCGCCTTTTCGATCTCGCCCATGAGCGCCCTGAGACGTGGCCCGAAGAAGGCGGCATCCAGCGCGCCGACCAGACCCTTCGCCACAGGGCGCACCAGGAAAGGCGAGCGCGTCGTCAGCGCCATCATGACGAACTTGTTGGTCAGGAGCGGTTGAAGACTGCCCTGCGAGGTGTGGAACCAGAAGAGATACGCCGCGCGGTTTGCCGCTCCGGGTTTCGGGCGCAGCGGGCTGTCGGGCTGGCCGTCGAGGATATAGTCGATGATGGCATTGGTTTCGGCGAGCGTCACGGCGCCATCGGTGATCACCGGCGCCGTGCCGAGCGGCGAGACAGCCTTATACGCCGCCGGCGCGAGGCGCGTATTTGGGTCACGGTCATAGAGCTTGATCTCGTAAGGCACGCCGAGTTCTTCGAGCAGCCACAGGACCCGAATCGACTGGGATTTTTCCAGGTGGTGCAGCGTAATCATGGACGTCCCTTCGTGCGGAAGTTGCTGCGCCCTACCTAAGGCAGGGCGCGCAGGTCGGCCAGTGCTTTTGCCGGAGCAGCCGCAGGCTGCACCCTTTCGCCGGTCAATTGGGCGGTTTTGGCCCCAGGATTTCCTGCAGGAAAAGGGTTTCTGCCTCGCGCTGCGCTTCCCGGTTCGATTTCTTGCGGAAGCCGTGACCTTCGTCCAGCGCCATCAGGAAGCCGGTCTTGACCCCGTTCGCCTTGACGGCCGCCAGGATCTGCTCGGCTTCAGTGTAAGGTACGCGCGGATCATTATAGCCCTGGATGATCAGCAGCGGCTTGGTGATCTTCGACGCATTCTTCAGCGGGGAAATCTGGTCGAAGAAGGCCGCGACCACGGGATCGCGTTCATCGCCGTATTCCACACGGCGCAGGTCGACCCGGTAGCCTTCCGTATTTCCCAGGAATGTTTTGAAGTCCGAGATGCCGACGATATCGACGCCGCCGGCCAGCCGGTCGCCATAGTCGATCATCGAAGCGAGCACCATGTAGCCGCCATACGAGCCGCCATGCACGACGACTTTAGACGCTTCGAGCTGCGGCTGGGTGGCAATCCAGTCGAGCAGCGCGCCGATATCCTCGACGGACTTCTTCCGGTTCAGGCCATTGTCGAGTGACACATAGGTTTTTCCGTACCCCGACGAGCCGCGCACATTCGGCACGATGACCGCAATGCCCAGTTCCTTCGCCCAGTATTGATAGGTGGAAGAGAAGCCCGGGCGCGACTGGCTTTCCGGTCCGCCGTGAATGGAGATGATGACGGGGTGCGGGCCGTCGCCTTCCGGCATGTAGGCGAAGGCTGGGATGTCCATGCCCTCTGCGTTCTTGTAGGCGAACACCTCGGGCGAAATGAAGGTCCCGGTATTGAGACCTCCGGTTTCGGCCTCCGTCCAGCGCGTAAGGTTCAGGGTCGCCGCGTCAAACGACCAGGCATCCGCCGGGCTCGTTGCGCCATTGAACGTGAAGCCGATCTGCGAACCGTTCGGCGAGAAGACGAGGCCGCTCGCGATGCCCACTGGCAGGGTCGGGCCGGGACGGACCTGCCCGCTGGCCACATCCAGCAGCCGGATCGTGCCAAGCCCGTTCTCGTTGATCGTGAACGCCACGGTTTTCTCGTCGGGCGACAGGGTCCAGTCGGACACGTCCCAGCCGATCTTGTCGGTGTAGTTCTTGAGTTTGCCATCCTTCGAGATGCGCACGAGGTTCTGGAACTCGCTGTCCTTGTCCGTGGCCGTCAGCACCGATCCATCCGGCAGCAGCGCAGCGCCGGAATAGGCGACGTCGTCGTCGGCGTTGATTTCGGTCAGCGTACCGGTCGCCACGTCGAGGCTGTAGATGTGGCTTTTGGCAATCGATACATAGCGCTGCAGCAGCAGGGTCTTGCCGTCCGCCGACCAGTCCACCGGGCCAATCGCGCCCTCGCCTTCGAGCAACACGCGGGCTGACGCCGGGTCGGCCGGGTTGCCAATCATGATATCATTGTTCGGATCGCCGGCATTCGTGCGCGCCCACGCGACCTGCTTGCCATCGTCAGACCAGAGCGCGCTGCCATTGCGGGTGCCAGGCCCGGAGAATTGGGTGATCTCGCCCGTTTTCGAATCGAACCGGAAGGACTGGAAATACTCGTCCCCGCCGCTGTCCTTGCCGAAAAGGAAGGCGCCCCCTTTGGGGCTCATGTCGGCGCCGCTCACGGCGTCCGTGTAGAACGTCAGCTGCCGGCGCGCGCCGCCGGGGAAGCGCACTTCATGGATCTGGCTGACATCGGCAAACCGCGTTGAGATGAGGATGCCGCCTTCGCCGGTCCAGTCCTGAAACCCGTGGCCGCGGACGTTCTCATAGCGCGCCAGACGCTCCTTCAGTTGTGGCGATGCAGCCGCAATCCCTTCGAAAACAAGGTTGCCGCGCGCCTCGCGGCCGGCTGCGGGCGAAGCAGCCTCAGTCGCGGCGGGCTCAGGCGTTGCTCCTGTTTGCGCACAAGCGACGAATGCCAGGGCGGACAGTCCGATGAGCAGGGGGCGGATCGGCAGCGGGCTCGTCATGGGCATCTCCTTGGAGTTTTTCGTGTTCTCATTTTCTAGAGCGTTTGCGGCGCGCGTCACGCAAATTCGGGTGCGCGCCGTCACAAGTATGTGGCATTCGGGAACTAAGCCCGGCAAAGCCAATACTCGGTTCGCCAGCGGAGCAGACGATGACATACCTTTTCAAGGCCCTCACAGCGGCTGCGTTGCTTCTTGCGGCCGGGTGCCAGCACCGCTCCACCGTCGATCCGGCGCCCGCCAGCGTTGCCGAAGCGCCGCCGCCCCGCGTTCTGCTGATCGGGCTGGACGGCCTTCAAACCGACATGCTGCAGCGCTGGGACGCGCCCCATCTCAAGGCCCTCGCCGCGCGCGGCGTGCGGGCCGAGGCGATGATCCCGGTGATGCCGAGCGTCACGTTCGTCAACTTCTACTCCATCGCGACCGGCCTCTATCCTGAAGGCCACGGCATGGTCGCGAACAATCCGTACGATGCGTCCCTCAAGGCCCAGTTCGAGAACGCGACCGGCCCGCAGGAAGAACGTTGGTGGCAGGGTGAACCGATCTGGGTGACCGCTGAAAAACAGGGCCTGCCGACGGCCATCATGTTCTGGCTGGGCTCGGAAGTCCCGCATCACGGCATTCGCCCCACGCGCTGGTCGCCCTATGAGCATGAAAAGCCTTACCAGGACCGCGTGAATGAAGTGCTCGGCTGGTATGATCTTCCGCAGGCGGAGCGTCCGGGCTTCGCCGCTGTCTACTTCGACCGCGTGGACACCGCAGGCCACTATTTCGGCCCGGACGCACCGGAGACCGAAGCCGCCTTGAAAGAAGTCGATGGCTTTGTCGGTCAACTGGTCGCGGGCCTAGAAGCACGCGGTCTGGTCGCCAGCACGACGATCATCGTTGTCTCCGATCACGGCATGGCAAAGCTTGAGCCCACACAACTCATCGAAGTCGGCGCTCATCTGGACCTCAAAAGCCTCGTCGTCCCGCAGTTCACCGGACCCTATGGCGGCTCAGCGCAGCCATTCCTACAGATCTACGGCGAAGGCCCGGCACTGGAAGCGGCCTTTGAAGGCCTCAAGGACATCGATCCGCACGTGAGCGTCTGGCGCCGGGGCGAGATGCCTGCCCACTATCACTTCGATCATCCGGCCCGCGGCCCAGATCTCTTCGTCCTCGCCGATCCGGGGTGGGCCCTGCAGGCGGCCGATATCGGCGGCTGGCGCGCGCCGATCCCCGGCATGCACGGCTATGACAATCTGGCCCCTGCAATGCAGGCAACCTTCATCGGTGCAGGACCGATTTTCCCGGAAGGGCAGGTGGCGGGACCGTTCGAGAACGTGAACGTGTATTCCATGATCGCCTGCGCGCTCCGGATCGAGCCGGCGAAAACGAATGGTGATCCGGCGGTCGTCGCGGCCGTCACCGGTGGGCGTTGCCCGGCCTCGGCTCCGCCTCAGGAATAACGTGCTTCGACTTTCGGTGCGCTCACGCCGTTACGGACAGCATCAAGACTGGCGGCGAGGTCCGCCAGGTACGCGTCCGCCACCTCCGCATGTTTCGGTGACAGCATCAGGTGCAGGCTCGCCGGCTCCGCCGTGAACGAGGTGAACCAGCCGCGGGCCCGGATGGCGCTGTAGAGCGCCAGCGTCTCAGCCTCCGGATGACGGAACGCGACGAGGCCAAGCTGCGGTTTGCCGAGAATTTCAAACCCGAGCGCGCGCACGCCCGCTTCGATCTTCTCGCGCGTCGCGCAGACGATACCCTGTTTCTCGCGGTAGCCGGAAACGCCGAGCACGTTCATCACCGCCCAGGCCGCCGAGATCGCGCCGCCAGGCCGCGTGCCCGCCAGCGTCGGCGTCTTCATCGGCGCGCCGCTCCAGTCGCGCATCGAAAATGGCATGTGACGGTAGAGCTCCTCCGAACGAAACAGCACCGTCGAGGCGCCCTTCGCGCAATAGCCATACTTGTGCAGGTCCGCGCTCATCGACCGCACGCCCGGCACTTCAAAGTCGAAGGCCGGAACCGGCACGCCGTTCATGCGGGCGAAGGGCGCAAAATATCCGCCGACGCATGCATCGACATGCAACCAGACGTCCTTTGCGTTGGCGATCTCCCCGAGCGCGGCGATGGGGTCGATGATGCCGTGCGGAAAATTCGGCGCGGATCCCACAATCATGATGGTGGAGGCGTCGATCGCCTCCGCCATCGCGGCGGGGTCGGCCTCATAGCTGCCATCGCCTTTCAGCGGCACGCGCCGCACCGAAATGTCCATTAGGTGCGCGGCCTTGTCGAAGGCGAGGTGGGCCGAGCGCGGCAGGACAATGTTGTGATCCGACGGCGGGTTGCCATTGGCGCGGGCGAAGTCGCGCGCGGCCTTCATCGCCATGGTGATCGAGTCCGTGCCGCCCGACGTCATGGCGCCGGCTGCACCCGCCGGCCCGTGCAACAGGTCCAGGGCCATGGAGACCACGTCCTTCTCCATCTGGGCGAGCGATGGGAACGCAAGCGGCCCCAGACCGTTCTCTGACATGAAGAGACCGTAGGCATCCTGCTGGACATGGTGAATGTCCTCGCCCGCGTTAAAGACGTAAACGGCCGTTCGCCCGCTTCGCCAGTCCACGTCGCCGTGTCCGCGCGCGATCATTTCCGCGCGCAGGTCGTCCCAGTTGCGTCCTTCCGGCGGCATCTGCATGCCCGGTCTCCCTTGCATCACTGGCATCAGTCTAGGCTTTGTCCGCTTCGCTGACCAGCATCTCTGCGCGAGAAGAAAATAAATGCTCGCGCGTCGCGCTAAGGGCGTTGCAGGCTCTGGACGCACCGCATAATTTACCGTTTGCTAACCTAGCAGTTTCGAGAGAGAGCGCGCGCAGATGACAGACTACATTGGATATGACGCGCTCACCCAGGCCGCCTCGCGCGGTGTGGTGCGCGAAGCGCTTCGCCGCGCGCGAACAAATGGCGGCATGCCGGGCGACCATCATTTCTATGTGTCCTTTCGTACGCGCGCGCCGGGCGTGAAAATCGCAGATCATCTCGTGCAGCGGTTCCCGGAAGAGATGACTATTGTCATCCAGCACCAATATTGGGACCTTGAGGTTCATGACGGCCACTTCGAGATTGTCCTGAAGTTCGCGGGCGTGCCGCAACAACTGTCGATCCCGTTCGCGGCTATCACGCGCTTCGTCGATCCGTCCGTCAGTTTCGGCCTTACCTTGGAAACGCGCGGCAAGGACGCCAGCGTGCTCGCACCGGCCAAGGACGCGGCGGTAGAGCCGCCCGCAGCGCCGGCCGAAACGGTCGTCAGCCTTGACGCCTACCGGCGCAAGTAAGGCGCCGCGACTTGTCCGAGATCTCGCCGCCCCGCGTCTCGGACGCCGACATGCTGGCGCGTTTCCAGAATTCGAAAAAGCGTCCGCCCTGCTCGGATACGCTCGGCATGCGTCTCGCCGCGCTGAGCCAGGATGAGAAATGGGTGCGGATGGAGTTTGACGTCTCGCCGTCCTTCGCCAATCCGACCGGCGCGGTGCAGGGCGGTTTCATTTCCGCGATGATGGACGAGGCGATGAGCACGGCCGTAATCATCGCGTCGAACGTCACGATGACCGCGCCGACGCTCGAGATGAAGACGAGCTACCTGAAGCGCCTGATGCCCGGCAAGGCGAGCGTCGAGGCCCGCATCCTGAAGCTCGGCAAGTCTGCGGCTTTCATGGAAGCCGACTGTTTCGATGCATCGGGCGATCTGGTGGCGCGCGCGACCGCTACTGCGATCCCGATGCTTTTCAAAAAGTTGTAAGCACCCGTCCTCAAAATCGGCTATGCTCATGCCATAATCAAAAACTCCCCGGGAGGAGATGATCATGGCGGACGATCAGCAGGCGCCGCAGGGCGTTCCACAATCCATCTTTGAACTTTCGGCCTTCAATCCGGTGGCGCGCGACAATCCGCACCCCTTGCTGAAATCGCTTCGTGACGCCTGCCCGGTGATGCGCGACGAGCCGAACAAGACCTGGCTCCTGTCCCGCTACAAAGACGTGCGCGACACCGTGAATGACCGGACCTTCGTGCGGCATCCCTCGAACGCCGAACCCGGCTCGATCACCTCGCGGCTGGTGGACGAGGCGGGTGACAACCGGCGCACGAGCATCCTGTTCCTCGACGATCCCGATCATGCTCGCATCCGCCAGCCTCTCGCCAAGGCCTTCTATGCCCGCATTAACCGAATGCGGCCCGAGATCGAAGCAATGATCGACGAGATCATCGACGCGGCGCCGATGTCCGGTGAGTTCGACCTGATGGCGGAGATCGCCGTTCCGCTGCCGGTACTGGTGATTGCCCGCATCCTCGGCGTGGACGAAGCCCGGCTCGCCGACTTCCGCGAATGGTCGGAAGACGTGATCCTCAGCCTCAATCCTCTGCGCACGCCGGAAGAAAACGAACGCATGATGACCGGCGCGGCAGCGCTCGATGAGTATTTCTCGCAGCTGATGGCTGAGCGGCGGGCGGCGCCCCGGGACGATCTCGTCTCCGACATGGTGCAGCTGCAGGCGCGCGGGGAGGCGAATGTCGAGGATGACGAAGTGCGCCTCAACCTGCAGGCCTTGCTGGTGGGAGGCAACCTTACGACAACCGACCTTATCGGCAACGGCATTTGGCTGCTGCTGATGCATCCGCAGCAGGCCGAGGCGCTGCGCGCGCATCCGGAACTTGCGGCGCAGGCGGTTGAGGAAGTTCTCCGCTTTGAAGCGCCGGTGTCGCTGACCTCCCGGATCCTCGCGGAAGACCGCGCGGTGGCCGGCTGCCCGATGAAGGCCAGCCAGCCGGTCTGGATGTCGCTCGCGGCCGCCAACCGCGACCCCGATGCGTTTGAAGAACCGGAAGCCTTCGACATCACGCGCAAACGCACGGGCCATGTGGCGTTCGGGGGAGGGCCGCACATCTGCATCGGCGCGCCGCTCGCGCGCATCGAGGCGCGCCATGTGTACCTGAAACTGCTGGAGCGTTACCCGAACATGCGCCTGCCGGAACAGACGCTGGAATGGCGCGCCCTGCCGTTCTTCCGGGGGCTCGAACGGCTTGTCGTCGCGGTTTAGCCCAGCGCTTCGGCCAGCAGCCAGATGCCGTCGCGCGTCCCCGCCCGCCGCTCGATCAGCAGGCGCGCGACCTGGCGGTCATCCTCGAAGACATTGCCGGTGAGCGAATCGAGGAGGGCCTTGGCGATATTGTCGAGGTCCATCCAGGGGGCCTCGCCGAGGTGTTCCATCACGATATGGACGCTGTAATCGCCGTATCCAGGGCGCAGGCGGGGGAAATCCTTGCGGAAGAACTCGCGCAGCAGGGTCTTGTAGTATTTGGTCTGGGTGGTGAGGCCGGTACAGGTGACTTCGAGCGCGCCGGTGCCGGTGATGCGCGCGCGCACTTTGCCGGCGCTGATCCATTCCGTTTCGAGCGTTTTCATCGCTGCCCAGACTAGCCGCTTTGGGCCGCAGAACCAGTCCATAAACCGTCCACAAGTTTGGTATGGACGGTGAGAGCATTTTCGCGTCTGGGGCGGTAACCCTTCGGCGGGCTTGAAGGGCGGGGGCGCCCTCGCTAGACCCCCCGGACCACACGACACAAGCCCGATCAGGAGCCCCCCATGGCCGCCAAGACCCCCACCCGCACCGAAACCGACACGTTCGGCCCTATCGAGGTCGAGGCGGACAAGTACTGGGGCGCGCAGGCGCAGCGCTCGCTGGGGAATTTCAAGATCGGCTGGGAGAAGCAGCCCGCGCCGATCGTCCGCGCGCTCGGCATCGTCAAGAAGGCGGCGGCCGAGACCAACATGGCGCTCGGCAAGCTGGATCCGGGGTTGGGGAAGGTGATTATCCAGGCTTCCGATGAAGTGATCGAAGGCAAGCTGAACGCGCATTTCCCGCTGGTCGTCTGGCAGACGGGGTCCGGCACCCAGTCGAACATGAATGCCAACGAGGTGATCTCCAACCGCGCCATCGAGATCCTCGGCGGCGAGATGGGCTCGAAGAAGCCGGTCCACCCGAACGACCATGTCAACATGAGCCAGTCGTCGAACGACACGTTCCCGACCGCCATGCACATCGCCTGCGCCGAGGAAGTCGTGCACAAGCTGCTGCCGGCGCTGCAGGTGCTGCACAATGCGCTGAACGACAAGGCGCAGGCCTGGAAGGCGATCATCAAGATCGGCCGTACCCACACGCAGGATGCGACGCCGGTCACGCTGGGTCAGGAATTTTCAGGATACGCAAAGCAGATCGAGAACGGCATTAAACGGATCGAGATGAGCCTGCCAATGCTGATGGAACTCGCGCAGGGCGGCACGGCCGTCGGCACAGGGCTCGCCTCGCCGGCGGGATTTGCAGAAGGCGTTGCCTCCAAGATCAGCCAGATCACGGGCATGAAGTTCACGTCGGCGCCTAACAAGTTCGAAGCGCTCGCTGCGCATGATGCGATGGTATTCACGCATGGCGCAATCACGACCGCGGCGATGAGCTGCTTCAAGATCGCCAACGATATCCGCTTCCTGGGCTCGGGTCCACGGTCCGGACTTGGCGAGCTGGCGCTGCCGGAAAACGAGCCCGGCTCGTCGATCATGCCGGGCAAGGTGAACCCTACTCAGTGCGAAGCGATGACCCAGGTGTGCGCGCACATCCTCGGCAACAATGCCGCCATCGCATTTGCGGGCTCGCAGGGTCATTTCGAACTGAACGTTTTCAACCCGATGATGGCCTACAACTTCCTGCAATCGGTGCAGCTGCTGGCGGACGCCTCGGTTTCGTTCACCGAGAACTGCGTGGTCGGCATCGAGCCGCGCCTCGACAATATCAAGCGCGGCCTCGAGAATTCGCTGATGCTGGTGACGCCGCTCAAGGAAAAGTATGGCTATGACCTAGCCGCGAAGGTCGCCAAGACCGCGCACAAGAACGGCACGACGCTGAAGGTGGAAGCCCTGAAGCTCGGCATTTCCGAAGCGGACTTTGACGCCATCGTGCGGCCGGAAAACATGATCGGTCCCGATCCTGCCTGATCCTGCCAGATCTGGCCAGATCTGGCCCGATCTGGCCCGATCTGGCCCAATCTGGCCTGACGCCTTCCTGAACAGGCGTTCATTTCGGAAGACGGGGAGTGCGTATTGCGGATCTAACGCCTCGGCCACGAGTTGCCACGGGGAATTGGCGGCCGTGCAGAGGCAGAAGCCAGCGAAGGCGTGCGCAACGTGTCGACGCTGATCGCTGCGTGGGACGCCGGCGAGCAGCGCTTTGACCTCGTTGGCGCTGCATTATTTGCCGCGATGGACGGCGATGTGCTCGCAGCTGTGGGCGGCGTGAAGCGCGAGACCGCGCTGGCAGAGTCCGCACTGCGTATGCACCGGTTCTGCGTCCACCCCATGTATCGACGGCCCGGCATGGGCCGCGATCTCGCGCAAACCGTCATGGATCACGCACTGAGCCATGCATCTGGGCTGACCTGCAACGCGCGCGCCACACCGCTCGCCGCGCCCTTCTGGGAAGCCCTGGGATTTCTGAAAGCCGAGGCGGACGGCTAAATACATATACTCCGTACCAGGATAAAAAACGGCGCATAGCAGCCATGCGGGAATTCCGGCAAGGCCGGAACTCGCCTTTAAAGCGTGCAGAATGACGCCGTGATCGGCTTGGCGCCGCGCTGGAACAAGTCAACTGGCTCATGTTTCATGACGCCTCCCCGCTCATTAAGCCGGTCCATCGCATTGCTGCCATTTTCCTGCGTCAGCTTGCGCAACGCGGTGGATAATTTCAGTCAGTGTAATGATTAAAATCCGAAAACTGCAGAAGAAATCTATTTCCCATAAGATAAGAGGTTGACTTTCATTCAACGATGAAAGAAATTTTTCTCAAGGGGCGATGGTCGCCCTTCGGGAGGAAATGAACATGTCTGGGTCATCTGGCACTCCTAGGGGCTGGGATCCCGGTGGGGCAGGGACCGGGAAGCCGAAGCGCAAAGCCAAGGCCGCTGCAACACACAAGACGGGCGGCAAGCGCCGCAATAAGTTACCGGATACGGATCATCGTCTGCCCAAGGGCGGCGACCGGATCCTGCTCGGCTGGCAGATCGATAGCGACCGTCAACAGGTCGGCTTTCGAGACGGCCCTGTGCCGGAAACCAAAGCCGGCAAGCCGATCTGGCTTGAAGGCGAAGGCCATATGATCACCATTGCGCCAACAGGCGCGGGCAAGGGGCGCGGCGCCCTGATCCCGAACCTGCTGGTCTATCCAGGACCGGTCATCGTGATCGATCCGAAAGGCGAAGCCTGCCACATCACGGCGCAAGCCCGCCGGCAAATGGGCCATAAAGTCCACGTCATTGATCCCTTCGCGATCGTGTCGGCGCAAACGGACAGCCTGAATCCGATGGATGCGTTCGATATCCCGGGTGTGGACGCCTCGGCGCTCGCCATGGATATCGCCAAGCAGCTGTCTGGTGGCGGCAAGATCTCCAAGGATCCCTTCTGGGATATTCGCGGGCATGACCTGTCCGCGGGTGTGATCGCCGCCATCGCGGCCACACGGCCTCCGGAAGAGCGAAACCTGATTCAGGTCCGCCGGCTGCTGAAGCGTGATGACAGCAACTACAACCTTGCTGTGCTTCTCGATACGTGCGGCAAGAACCTGCCCTCCTTCGCGTATGACGAAATTTCAAATTATCTTCAGACGGTGGAGGTTACACGTTCGGGCATTCATGCGACGGCCTGCAGCTACTTCTCGGTGATTGCATCGGAAGCGGCCCAGAGGACGGTAGCGAAGTCCACCATCGACCTTGCGGCGGTCCGGCGGGGGGATCCGGTCACGATCTACCTGGTCGTGCCGCCCACGAAGCTGGCCAGCCATGCGCCGCTCTTCCGTCTCTGGACGGCGGCGCTGATGTCGGCCGTGCTGTCACGGGACGGAAACCTGCCGGAACATCGCACGCTGTTTGCGATCGATGAGTGCGCTCAGCTCGGAGACTTCGGCCTGTTGCCGATGGTCTACACGCTGGCGCGGTCCTACGGGATGCGTGTCTGGGCCTTCTTCCAGGACCTCGCGCAGATCCGGCAGATGCTGCCGGATGCCTGGCAGACCGTGATCAACAACACAGCGGCCATCCAGGCCTTCGGGACGTCAACTTTTTTGTCGGCGACGGATCTGGAGAATGTGCTGGGTGATTTCTCCGCGGACGGGCTGCGGAACATGGATGGGAACCATCTGGCACTCCAGATCGCCCGGCAGCGGGGCATCACCGCACGCCGGCTCGATTATCTCTGCGACCCGGCGTTTGAGGGGCTCTTTGCCCCTCATCCCCTGATGGGGGGCCAGCCGCTCAATCGAGGCGGGCCACCTGTGGCCCTCTGATCGTGTGGCGGCCCGCAGGATGTTGTCTTGCGGGCGGCCATGTTTGCTTGTTCAGATGGCTTGCTGACGCGGCGGGCTTGCCCGGCTAGGATGTTTCGAAAGAATCACCCGTGCCCGGAAAGGCCCTGTCCATGTCACCTGCCCCTGTCGGCTCCAAATCAAACCCCTCGCAGTTCGATGTGCTGACGAAGCTGGCCGATGACGAGCCGTATTTCGTGATCCGCGCGAACGACCCCCTGTCCTCGGCGCTCGTCGAGCTGCATGCCTATATCGGGGCAGGGCAGGCCGGCGCGGCGCATAACAAGCTGGCGGAGATCATGGCGCTGACCTCGCCGCAGCCGCCGCGTCCGGCGTCCAGTCCCAAATACCGGGAAACCTTTGCCATCTCGCTGGCGATGGAGCAGTGGCGCGAAACGCACAAGAAGTAAGGCCCCGCGATGAAGCTTGCGCCGGTCACGCTGGAGAATGAGTTCGTCAGGTTGCGGCCGCTCGATCCGGACGGCGACGCGGCGGCGATGTCCGCGCTGGAAGCCCGGGCGCCGGAGATTTTCCGACTCTGGTCGCACTGGGGGTACGGCGACTGGGTCGGCCGCTGGATCGAGAACATCCGGGAGCGGACGCATAACGGCACGATGATTGCCTTCGCGGTGGTTGATCCTGCGAGCGGGACTTTCCTCGGCACGACCAGCTATCTCGATCCGCATGAAGTGAACCGCGGCGTGGAAGTGGGCATGACCTCTTACGCTCCGGAAGCGCAGGGCACGATGATCAATCCGGCCGCCAAACGCCTGCTGCTGGCGCATGCGTTTGACACGCACGGCGCGTTACGCGTCCAGTTCCAGGTGGATGAGCGCAACACCCGGTCGCAGGCCGCCGTGCTCAAGCTGGGTGCGACGAAGGAAGGCGTGCTGCGCAACCACCGCATCCTGCAGACAGGGTATGTCCGCAACACGGTCTTGTTCTCGATCCTGGATACGGAATGGCCCGCGACGCGGGACCGGCTTGATGCCCGTCTTGAGGCGACGCGGGTGGGGTCATGACCACGCCGATCAACCTCAACAAGGCGCGCAAGGCAAAGGCCAAGACGGAGGCTGAGCAGCGCGCGAAAGAGAACCGCGCGAAGTTCGGGCGGACGAAATCCGACAAAGAACTTGAGGCCGCCAAAGCCGAAAAACTGGCAAAGCTGACCGAGGCTCACAAGCGCGACCGGCCTGAATCAAAAGACGGTTAAAAAAGCGTTGACAATTTGGCCCGTGCTTTGCACTCGTGTCCACTTGTCTAAGTTCAGGAGCGTGCGGCCGTGGCGAAGAACATTCTCTGGAAAACAATGTTCAGCTTTGTCGCCTTCTCCGCTGGCATCGTCTGGGGCATCGCGGCGGAAGCCAGCGCGGCGGGTCTTCCTCTCATCGGCGTCTTCCAGGGCTAAGCCCCCGGCTCAGCTGCCGCTGACGTCAATTGCTTTATCAATCAGCGTGTTCTCACGGCGTCCCCTGTTAACGCGGGCGAGCGCATCGAAGATGACTTTCGCGTCCTTGTCCTTCAGCAGCGGGATCTGCTTGGCGAGTTCTGCGGCGCGGGCGTACTGCGAATGGGCGCCGGCCATGTCGCCCCGCGCCTCGGCGCAGGCGCCCGAATTGTGCAGGATACCGGGTGAGGCCGGGTAGGCGGCGGCGAGCTCCTCCCACTGCGCGCAGGCGCCCAGGAAGTTGCCGCCCTTCGTGGCTTTCACCGCGGCCGCAAACCGGGCATCGCCCTTTTCTTCACCAGACAGCGGGTTGGTCACAATCTCGGCGCGGAAACTCGCCATGTAAGGGGCGATATCGAACCGGAACAGGCGCACGGCTTCCGGTACAGCCTCGGCAATCATGCCATACGGCGCGTCATATGAGCTGTAGATTTCGTGCAACGTCGAGCCGACCGTACCGGTCGGTTGACCCGTGTCCGGATATTCGGCGACATCATAGCAGTCTTCCCGCTCAGACGTGCCGCCCTTTGCGGAGGCGAAGACCAGGCGGCGATTGGCAAGGTCGGTCAGACGGGCGCGCACGTCGACGTCCACGAGATCCTTCACGCACTCCTTTTCGACGATGGCGTGATGCTCGCAATCAAAGGGGCCGTCCCACTCGACGCACTTGCGTTCGTTTTCGCGCCGGATTTCGCCCCGGTAGCTCGTGACCACGACGTCGCCTTCATAGATGCCCTGCGGCTGGTCGGGGTCCAGGACAACGAACCAGGGCTGGCCCTCCAACTCGGCAGAGCGGATCAGCGCCCCGAATTCCTGTTCGGCGACCTCGCCCGCAGGGCCCCCGAACCGGCCGGCCACCACGTCGGTATATTCGAGCGCCTCTGGAAAGTTCGGCGCGGCGCGGCTGACATAATCATAGCCGGGTGTCTGGCAGGCCGCGACGAGGCCAAATGCGCCAAGAGCCAGAATGCGCTTCATCTTGTAACCCCACTCAATCGTCTGATCAGAGGTGCCGCCTCGCCGCCGCTGCGTCAATGGTTGACGCAGGCGCGCTGTCGTCCCACCTCACGCGCAGCTGACCAAAGGATAACCCCATGACGCGAACGCTTTTCACCCCCTTCAAACTCGGCAAACTCGAACTCAGGAACCGCATCGTCATGGCGCCGATGACCCGGTCCAGGTCGCCGGGCGGCGTGCCGGGTGAAGATGTCGCCGATTATTACGCCCGCCGGGCCGCCGCCGATGTCGGCCTGATCGTCACCGAGGGCACGACCGTGCGCCGTGGCGGATCGTCGAATGACCCGAACGTCCCGAACTTCTACAAGGCCGACGCGCTGAAGGGCTGGGGCCGCGTGGTCGAGAAGGTCCACGCCGAGGGCGGCGCCATCGCGCCCCAGATCTGGCACCAGGGCATGGTGCGCAAGCAGGGAACCGGGCCGGAGCCTGAGGCGCCGACCGACAGCCCCTCGGGCATGACCCACACGGGCAAGCAGGTGCTGCCGGAACCGACCACGGCAGACGTGGATGACATGGTGCTGGCCTATGCCGACGCCGCCGCCGATGCGAAACGCCTCGGCTTCGACACCCTCGAAATCCACGGCGCGCATGGCTACCTGATCGACCAGTTTTTCTGGGACGCGATGAACAAGCGGTCTGACCGCTACGGTGGCAGCCTTGTGGACCGCGCCAGCTTCGGCGGCGACATCATCCGCGAGATCCGCAAGAAGGTTGGCCCGGATTTTCCGATCATCCTGCGCTATTCGCAGTGGAAGCAGCAGGATTACACCGCGCGCCTCGCACCGACCCCGCAGGAGCTGGAAGCGTTCCTCAAGGTGTTCGCCGATGCGGGCGTGGACTGCCTGCACGTCTCCCAGCGCCGCTATTGGGAGCCGGAATTCCCGGAGATCGATGGCGCGGGCGGCCTGAACGGCGCGGGCTGGGCTAAGAAGCTCACGGGACTGCCGACGATCACGGTCGGCTCGGTCGGCCTGAACGGCGACTTCGAGAAATCCTTCACCGGGGAAGGCGCCCCGCAGCGCTCACTCGATGATCTGGAAGCTCGCCTCGACAAGGGCGAGTTTGACCTCGTCGGCGTCGGCCGCGCCGTCCTGCAGGACCCCGAATGGGCCAAGAAGGTCAAGGAAGGCCGCTTCGCCGACCTGCGCGACTATGACGGCAAGGCGCTTGCCACGCTCTACTAGACGGCGCCGGGCGAGCCTTTCTTTCATCCGTTCGGGTCCGGCCTGCGTATCATCTACAGCATGATCGCAGATCGGACCCCGACCGCATGAAATTCTCATCCCTGCTTCTCCCCGCGCTCCTCGCTGCAACGGCTGTGACCACGACCAGCTGCGCATCCGGCAGCACGTTGCAACAGTTTGAAACGGCCCCGCGCCAGCTCGTTCTCGAAGATTACTTCAAGGGCGAGACGACCGCTTACGGCGTGTTCGAGGACCGGTTCGGCAAGGTGCGCCGCCAGTTCAAGGTGAACATCACCGGCGAGGTCAAAGGCAACCGCCTGACCCTTACCGAGAAGTTCGAATACGATGACGGCGAGCGCGACACGCGCGTCTGGGAAATCGACATCCTCGGCAATGGCCAGTATCGCGGCACAGCCGGTGATGTACCTGTGCCCGCGGTCGGGCAGGTGAGTGGCAACGCGTTCAACTGGAGATACAAGGTGGACCTGAAGGTCGGCGACTCGGTCTGGAATGTCGGCTTCGACGACTGGATGTTCCTGATGCAGGACGACGTGCTGATCAACCGGGCCTATGTCACCCGCTACGGGATCGAGATCGGCCAGGTGACAATTGCGTTCAACAAGAAGTGAGCGTCAACCCGGAACAGGTGTCACGGTCACTTGTGCCGGCGGAAGTATCGCCTTGTAGCCCCCGCTCTTCCGGCTTTTGAATTCATTCAACAAGACTTGGCTGGTTTCGCGGTCCCGCGGGTCGGTTTTCGTCGCCACTTCGGTTTCAAGAGCGGCGATCCGCCCCTCAAGCCAGGCATCGGCCTTTTTGATCATTTCGTCGTTGGCGGCTTGCTCTTGCGACCCGTCATCGGACCGCCAGGCTTCGATCTTCCGGCCGCGCGCGAAAGTGCACTGGCCAGAGTCGAGCGCGACATGCTCGGTTGCCGGATGTTCGGAGCCGGCATTCGGATTGGCGTAGATGTCGAGATTTACCGGCACAACTTTCGTGGCGTGGTTACAGATCTTGAAGAGCTGCGCGGGCGCTTCTGCTTCGGCCGCGTCGGTGACAAGGCTACGCCTTTCGTTCGGGCCAACTTCAACGGCCACCGTGTTTGGATCGGTGTTTGTGACTGTCGGCGGCAGGGCCAGCGTTCGCTGAAGCGAGTCGCGCGAGCGGAGATCTTGACCCCGTCCCTCGTATTTGGCGAGGTCCGCCCCGCTGGGGCTATCCTTCTTGGCCGGCATGACAAACGAACACGCGGCCAAAAAGGCAAGGGCCGGCAGCGCAATGTAACGGATCATAATCAACTCCCCTTGCAACCCTTGATGTTAGCATGTGCAATTTCCGCAACAAGCAGGGCGGGCACGGATGTTCGAAAGTTCACGCTCCCCCCCTGTTTCCCGGAACCTGCCGATGAAAGCGACGGTATGCCCGGAACATCGAAGCCTGCTATATGTTCCCGATGAGTTCCAATCCGAATCGCTTGCCTATCAGCCAGATGGCTGCCGCGCGTCCGCCCGCCCCCGCGGCGGAGGGGGCGCCATACCTCAATGGCCTAAACCCGGAACAGCGCGAGGCCGTGCTGCACACCGAGGGCCCGCTGCTGGTGCTCGCCGGGGCAGGCACCGGCAAGACGCGGGTGCTGACCGCGCGGCTGGCGCATATCGTGGCGACGCGGCGCGCCTATCCCTCGCAGACGCTGACCGTGACGTTCACGAACAAGGCAGCGCGCGAAATGCGCGAGCGGGCACTGGCGCTGCTTGGCGAGGCCGGGGAGGGGCTGCGCTGGCTCGGCACGTTCCACTCGATCTCGGCGCAGATCCTGCGCAAGCATTGTGAGCTGGTGGGCCTGAAGCCCACCTTCACCATTCTGGACACGGACGATCAGGTGCGGCTGTGCAAGCAGATCGTGCAGGCGGAGAACCTCGATCCCAAACGCTGGGCGCCGCGCTATCTTGCTGGCCTGATTGATGGCTGGAAGAATCGCGCGTTGCTGCCGGACAAGGTGCCGGTGGAAGAGGCGGAACTGTTCGGCAATGGCAAGGGCACCGAATGTTACAGGATTTACCAGGCGCGCCTGAAGGTGCTGAACGCCTGTGATTTCGGTGACCTCTTGATCCACAACATCACGATCTTCCAGGATAACCCAGACATCCTGCAGGACTATCATTCGAAGTTCCGCTACATCCTCGTGGACGAATATCAGGACACGAACGTTGCGCAGTATCTCTGGCTGCGGCTGCTGGCGCAGGGCTCGAAGAATATCTGCTGTGTCGGGGATGACGACCAGTCGATCTATGGCTGGCGCGGCGCGGAAGTCGATAACATCCTGCGTTTCGACAAGGATTTTCCGGGCGCGAAAGTCGTTCGCCTTGAGCGCAATTATCGCTCCACGCAGCATATCCTGGCGGCTGCATCGGCCATCATCGCCAATAACAAGGGCCGGCTCGGCAAGGCGCTGTATGTCGGCGATGACAGCGCGGCGGCGAGCGATCCGGATGCGGCGAAGGTCAAGGTGCGCGGCCTCTGGGACGGAGAGGCGGAAAGCCGTCTGATTGCGGATGATATCGAAAGCTGGGTGCGCAAGGGGGGGCGGCATGATCAGTGCGCGGTGCTTGTGCGCGCCTCCTGGCAGATGCGTGCATTTGAGGAGCGCTTTATCCTGCTGGGCATTCCTTACCGCGTCATTGGTGGGCCGCGCTTTTTCGAGCGCGCCGAGATCCGCGATGCAATGGCTTACCTGCGGCTTGTGCGTTCCCCGGATGACGACCTGGCTTTCGAGCGCGTGGTCAACGAGCCGAAACGCGGCGTCGGGGACTCAAGCCTCGCCAAGCTGCAATCCTATGCGCGGGCGGACGGGCGCAGCCTGTTCACGCTGACGCCGATGGTTCTGCAGACCGACGAGATCAAGGGCGCGGCCAAACGCGGCCTGACCGTTTTCATCGACCAGATCAATATGTGGCGCGACAAGCTTGCGGGCGGTCTGCCGCACACGGAGCTTGCCGAGATGATCCTTGAGGAGTCTGGTTATACGGACATGCTCCAGAAGGATCGCAGCCCACAGGCACAGGGCCGTCTCGACAACCTGAAGGAACTCGTCCGCGCGATGGGTGAGTTCGACACGCTGGCGGGATTTCTGGAGCATGTGGAGCTGGTCATGGATGCTGCCTCCGGCGCGGGCAGCGATGACCAGGTCCAGATACTCACGCTACACGGCGCCAAGGGCCTTGAATGGCCCGTGGTGTTCCTGCCGGGTTGGGAGGAGGAAGTGTTCCCCTCGCGCCGCTCGCTCGACGAGAGCGGCCTGCGCGGCCTCGAAGAGGAGCGCCGTCTCGCCTATGTCGGTATCACGCGGGCGCGGGCGCAGTGTTTTATCTCGTTTGTGGCCAACCGTCAGATCTACGGCCGGTGGCAATCCGTGCTGCCGAGCCGGTTCATCGACGAGCTGCCGCACGAGCATGTCGATGCGGTGTCCGAGACTGGTTATTCCGGCATTCCGGGCGCCGAGAGTGCCTTTGTCGGCTCGGTCGAGGATCTCGGCGAGCGCTCGAATTATGAAAGCCCAGGCTGGAAGCGGCTCAAGGAAAACGCGGCCCGCCCCTCTGGGGCGCCGCCGCGTGAGACGTCCGGCCTGATCGCGACGGCGTCCGGCCCGGACTCCTTCCCGCCCGGCGCCCGCGTGTTTCATGACAAGTTTGGCTATGGCCGGGTCGCCTTCAGCGAAGGCAACAAGCTGACCGTCGACTTCGATAAGACCGGCCGCAAGAAGGTGATCGCGACGTTTGTTACGGCGGCCTGATCCTGTTCAGGTTTGAGATTGCAACGCCGCGAGACGCAGAACCCCGCCCAGGGAGGGAGGGAAATGCAGGTTCTGACGCTTCAGGCTTCGGGAGGAAAGCGCGCTGAGGGCCGTCATCTCCGGCGTTGCGAGCAGATACGCGCAGACCCGATCCCAAGCGGAGCCGAACGATCCGTTCATTTGCGGCTCGTGCGATCCGTAGAGGCCGCCGCTCTACCGCTGGACCGTGACGGCTTGGGCGTCCTGATCGTTAACGGGATGGCCGGCCGCGGTAACGAATGCGGAACGGACAGTTCCGCTGAGGGGATCAACAAGGCCCTATCGCGTTGCCCGACCTCCACAGAATCAAGGTGCTCCTAAACCTCAAACGATGCGTTCCGCTTAGCTGTGGCCAGCGCCTTGCTTTAAAGGGGCGTTAACGGCACATGTTGTATCGGGCTGGGATGTAAGTTGCGCACGTTGCCGAACGGAACGGTTCGGACCGAATAGAAAAGAGCTCGTATTGTCCATGATTGGTAGCCTTCTCGGCCTGTTGTCCACGGACATGGCCATCGACCTCGGAACAGCGAATACGCTTGTTTACGTAAAGGGACAGGGCGTTCAGCTCGATGAGCCCTCGGTCGTTGCTTACATGACGCAAGGCGGACGCAAGATCGTTTACGCGGTCGGCGAGCAGGCCAAGAACATGCTCGGCAAGACGCCGGTCAACATGGAAGCGATTCGCCCCATGCGTGACGGCGTGATTGCCGACTTCGAAGTCGCCGAGGAAATGATCAAGCACTTCATCCGGAAGGTTCATAACCGCCGGGCGTTCATTTCTCCTCTCATTATCATCTGCGTCCCAAGCTCTGCCACCAGCGTCGAGCGCCGCGCCATTCACCAGTCGGCCCTCGCGGCCGGAGCGCGCCATGTCGAACTGATCGAAGAACCGATGGCGGCTGCGATTGGCGCTGGCCTGCCTTACCAGGATCCGGCCGGTTCGATGGTTGTCGATATCGGCGGCGGCACATCGGAAGTCGCGGTCCTGTCGCTCGGCGGGATCGTCTACTCCCGTTCAGTCCGGGTCGGCGGCGACAAGATGGACCAGGCAATCGTCAACTACTTGCGCCGCGAGCAGAAAATTCTGATCGGCGAAATGTCCGCCGAGCGGATCAAGAAAGAGATCGGCACCGCGATGCCGCCCGAGAACGGCACCGGCATGGCGTTGACCGTGCGCGGCCGCGGCACGCTGGACGGCGTGCCTAAGGAAACCGAAATCACCGAGGCCATGATTGCCGAAGCGCTGCGTGAGCCGGTGACGGAAATCATCGATGCCGTGAAGCTGGCCCTGGAAGCCATGCCGCCGGAACTGGCAGCGGATATCGTGGACCGCGGCATTGTGCTCACCGGCGGCGGCGCGCTCTTGCGCAACCTCGACACCGCCATTCGCAACCAGGCGCAACTGCCGGTCATGATTGCCGATGATCCACTGAAGTGCGTGGTCAACGGGTGTGGACATGTTCTGGAGAATTACTCCAAAATGAGAAGTGTCCTCTGCCCCGAAGTTTGATACGCGGGCATTCCAAGTAGGCGAGGGAGCTTGAGGCATGGCCCGTTCCGGCCGCTCCAGTCAGAAATCAGGCGCCCGGCGTGTGACGCTGGGCATCCTCATCTTTGGCGCGCTCGCGCTGATCGTCGCCCAGTCTGCGCCGCAGATCAGCACTTTCTTTCTGCCCGCCCGCACAACGGTCAGCGACCGGATCGGCGCGCCGGCAGATACGAGCCTCTGGGCGAAGCTGACCGGGCAGGCCGACCGCGAGCAGCGCATCCGCGAGCTTGAAAACGAAGTGCGCAATCTGGCGCGCTACAAGGCCGCCGCCATTTCGATGGCCGAGCGGATGGAAGCCTACGAAAACATCCTGAACCTGATGGGTGAGCCGCCGGAGCGCGGCGTGACCGCACGTGTCACGACGGTCGTGGACGGGCCGTTTGCCCAGACTGTGCTCGCCAATGCCGGCAGCTTGCAGGGCGTGGTCCCGGGCGCCGTCGCAGTGAACGAGGGCGGACTGGTCGGCAGGGTCATCCAGCTCGGAGACAGGTCGTCCCGCATCCTGCTGATCAGCAATTACCAGAGCCAGCTGCCGGTGCTTGGCGAAGTGAGCGGCGTGCGCGCCATCCTTCAGGGCAAGGACCGCGACCGGGGCGTCCTGCGTGACCTGCCGGAGGCGGCCGATTTCATCGAGGGCGAACGTATCCTGAGCTCCGGCGAAGGCGGCGCATTTCCGCGTGGCCTGGTGGTTGGCGCCGTGACCAAGCAGGGCGCCGACTGGATCGTGAAGCTGGCCATGCGCGATCATGCGAGCGGTTATGTCCGGATGATCGCGCCGCCGGAAATCGTCGAACCGCTGCCCGAACCCGAGATCACGGAGCCTGTCAAGCCAGCGCCCGCTTCCAGCACCTCCCAAGGCGCGCGATAGCCATGAGCCGCTCGCGCCTTGATCGCAAACGCCGAACACTCTGGAGCCAGTCCGGCCCCAGCCCCCGGCTGATCTTCGGTGCCGCGATCATCGCGATTGTCGGCGTGCTCGGCATGACGCCGAAAGAACTTTTCGGACTTACGCTGGCCTGGCCCTTTGCCGCGCTCTGGGGCGCCATCGGCTGGGGCAGGGCGGGGTTGTCACTGCGCCCGATGATCCTGCTCGTCATCTTCGGGCTGATGCAGGACATCATCTCAAACGCCCCGCTTGGCTGCTTTGCGCTGATCAACTTGCTCGTATACGGACTAAGCGCAGGTATCGCAGACCAGACTGATGGCATGCGGGACGCTCTTGTCGCGGTGGTCGGACCTGCCGTTCTCCTGATCGTCGCGTTTCTTTTGATCTGGGGCTTTGCGAGCATCACGAGTGATCATCTTGTCCGGTCATGGCCGCTGTTCACCAACTTCTTCATGACCGGGCTGATCTACTCCTTCGCCAACCAGATGTTTGATCTCGGCCGCCGCCCCGGCGAATCGCCCGGAGGAAACTGATGGCACGCCGTAACAGTCCCGAAGCAGATTTCGACCGCCGCCTGATTCTTGCGGCAGGCGCTGGCACGGCTGTGTTTGCGACGCTCGTTGGACGGCTTTCGCAGCTGCAGCTCATCGAGTCGGACCGGTATACCAAGCTGGCCGCCGAGAACCACGTCCGGCTGGTGCTCGCCCCGCCCGAACGCGGACAGATCCTCGACCGGTTTGCGCGCCCGCTCGCCTCGCAGCGCCAGGCCGGGCGGGTTTCGGTTATCCCCGAGCGGCTAGAAGACGCCGAGGCAACACTTCGTCAGATTGCGGAGCATATCGACCTGCCCGAAACGCGCGTGAAGCGCGTGCTGGAGGAAATTTCGGCCAGCCGGATTCGCCGTTCGGGCTTCGTTCCGGTCACCGTCGTGCAGGAACTGAGCTACGAAGAATTTGCGCGGCTGCGCGTGCGAGCAGTAGAAATGGAAGGCGTCGATGTCCAGATGGCTTCGACCCGGTCCTATCCGCGCGGGCGCGACTTCGCACACATTCTCGGCTACGTGGCCCGTGCGAGCGCTGACGATCTTACGCGGCTTGCGCAGGGCCGCGCGCCAGAAGATCTCGAGACATTCGAAGAGCTGTTCCGTCACCCGGATATGCGCGTCGGCCGGCAGGGCATGGAGCGCTTCGCCGAAGACTGGCTGCGAGGCCGGCCTGGCCGGCGCAGGGTGGTGACGAACGCCCACGGCCGCCCGATGGAAGAACTCGAGCAGGATCCCACGAACGCAGCGGTACCCGGCAAGGACCTCTACATCACCATCGATTCCGAATTGCAGCGCGTCGCGATCGACCGGTTCGAGGGCGAGAGCGGCGCCGCCGTCGTGCTCGATATTGCGTCGGGTGATGTGCTCGCCATGGTGTCGACACCGGCCTTCGATCCGAATGCATTCGTGAACGGAATATCCGGCAAGGACTATGCCGAGCTACGCGACAATTCGATGTCGCCGCTCTATCCGCGCGCGCATGGCGGCGTTTATCCGCCCGGCTCGACCTTCAAGATGGTGGTCGCCACCGCTGCTCTTGAGGCAGGAGTCATCGACACCAAGACCCGTTTCACGTGCCAGGGCCGGATGTGGTTCGGCGGCCGCAACTGGCACTGCCACAAGAAGGGCGGGCACGGATCGGTTGACCTGCACAATGGCCTCAAGCTGTCTTGTGACGTCTATTTCTACCAGGTCGCGCGGCTCGCAGGCGTGGACAAGATCGCCGAAGTTGCCCGCAAGTTCGGGTTTGGCGAAGACTGGGTGCTGGGCATGACCGGCGCACGCGGCGGGCTGGTGCCCGACCGCGCCTGGAAGCGCAAAGCCCGGAATGAAGAGTGGTTCGAAGGCGAAACGCTGAACTTTGGCATCGGGCAGGGCCAGCTCGGCGTGACGCCCGTGCAGCTCGCCCTGATGACGGCCCGCATTGCGGCCGAAGGCAAGCACTTCAAGCCGCGCCTCATCGGCTTCGGTCCGGACGTGCCGGAAGACGGTGAACTCGACATGCCGCTGGACGGCGAAATCATGAAGCTGATGAAATCCGGCATGTTTGGCGTGACATCAGAACCGGGGGGTACCGCCTATCGCTCGGGTGATCTCGGCCTTGGCGGACCGCGCCTTGCCGGCAAGACCGGGACGGCGCAGGTGCGCAACATTTCCGCGGCGGAGCGGGTGAGCGGCGTGCGCACCGGCGATGCGATTGCGCGCGAGCTGCGCGACCACGCCTTGTTTGTCGCCTACGCGCCAACGGACAACCCGCGCTATGCCATCTCGGTGGTGGTCGAACATGGCGAAGGCGGATCGCGTACAGCGGCGCCGGTTGCCCGTGACATTCTCGCCGCCGCCATCAAGATGGATAGTGGCCGCACGCCCGCCTATTCCAAGCGGGCCGCCACTAAAACTCCGGATATGGACGGAAAGCCGGAAGGAGACCCGGTATGAGCCGCGAGGGATTTACCGGCTTTACGCGCGGCGAAGCGCGGGTCTCTGCTGCGCGCGGCGTTTACTTCGACAGGTTCGGGCCCTTCGGCAAGATTGCGCGCCTTCCCTGGAGCGTCATCCTGCTCATCGTAGGCACCGGCCTTGTCGGCACGGCAATGCTGTTTTCGGTGGGCTGGGATCCTGTATCCGCCGCGCCGTCACCTGATGAGGCGAATCTCTGGAGAGACCACATTACCCGCCTGGGTATAGGCTTTGTGCTGATGATCGGTCTGGCGCTTCTGCCGCTCAGCGTCTGGTCCAGATTTGCGCTCCCGGCCTATGCCACCGTGATCATCCTTCTGGTGCTGGTCGATTTTTTCGGCGTCATGGGCGGCGGCGCCGCCCGCTGGCTGAAACTCGGACCCATTCAGATCCAGCCATCTGAACCCGCAAAGCTCGCGGTCACGATGGCGGTCGCGAGCTTTTACCAGCGCATGATGCCCACCAACGGACAGAGCCCGCCGCTCTACGTGCATGGCGGCGCTCTGCTGATCGTGCTCATACCGGCCGCGCTTGTGTTCAAGCAGCCGAACCTGTCGACTGCGCTGGCGCTGACCGCTTCGGGCGCCATGATCATTTTCTTTGCCGGCATCTCGATGCGCTACGTCCTCGCCGCGATCGCGCTGGGTCTCGCGTCGGTGCCGGCCATCTATACCTTCGTGCTCGAGCCCTACCAACGCGAGCGTGTCGACACACTGATTGCAGGTATAACGGGCGAATCGACGAACGGTCTCGGCGAGAGTTACCAGATCGAGCAGGCCAAGATCGCGATCGGGGCTGGCGGGTTCAGTGGCCGCGGCTACCTGCAGGGCATCCAGTCCCAACAGGAATACGTGCCGGAACAACATACCGACTTCATCCTGACGATCATCGCCGAAGAGTTTGGCTTCATAGGCGCCATCGCGCTGCTGTCGGTGTTCGCCTTCCTGTTTGCCTGGTCATTCATGGTCGCCTCCAAGAACCGAAGTTGGTTCGGCCGGCTTGCGACGGTGGGCGCAACATCGACGATTGCCTTCTTCGCGATCTTCAACAGCGGGATGGTTCTCGGCCTGCTGCCCGTGCTCGGCATGCCGCTGCCGCTGATTTCCTATGGAGGCACCGCGCTGATTACGGTGATGGCCTGTTTCGGGCTGATCCTGTCGGCGCATCTCCACCGGGACGAAAAACTATCCGCGCGGGGATTGTTTTAGTCCGGGCGGCCGAAGTCGCGTTGATTTCTACCCTCGAACGTCTAGGATCGCGGGAAACAATGCCCCGGGGAGTATGATTCATGGCACAAGTTAGCCGCAAGACTGAGGAATGGGGCTCGCGCGTCGGCTTCCTGCTTTCAGCGGTTGGCTCTTCGGTCGGCCTCGGAAACTTCTGGCGGTTTCCCTACCTGACGGGTGAGCATGGCGGCAGCGCGTTCATCCTGATTTATCTGGGCTGCGTGCTGCTGTTCTGCCTGCCGCTGCTGATGGGCGAATATGCGATGGGCCGCAAATCCGGCATGTCGGCGGTCGAGGGCATTCAGTCGCTGGCGCGCGCCGAGGGCAAGTCGAAGTATTGGGGCGTCGTCGGCTGGGTCGGCACGCTGGCAGCCTTCTTCATTCTTACGTTCTATGGCGTCATCTCGGCCTGGGTGCTCAGCTTCATTCCGCAAGCGATGTCCGGCAAGTTTGCCGGGTTCGATGCCGCCGCAGCCGGGGCAAACTTCGAGGCAACTATCCTCGACAAGCCGCTGATCCTGACGCTGCTGGGCCTCTTCATCCTCGCCAACGTGCTGGTGGTTGCCCGGGGCGTGTCGAGCGGCCTTGAGCGCGTGAACAAGATCGTGATGCCACTCTTCTTCATCATGCTGCTCGGGGTCGTAGTCTTCGCCCTTCGGCAGGGCGATTCAGCCGCTGCCATCCGCTTCCTGATGGAGCCGGATTTCAGCCGCGTGACGACCGCCACCTTCCTTGCGGCTCTGGGCCAGGCCTTCTTTTCGGTCGGGGTGGGCCTCGGGATCATGGTGACTTACGGCGCCTATCTTGGTCAGGGTACGGACATTCCCCGCTCATCCTTCATCGTCGCCGGCTCCAACAGCGCGGTTGCGATCCTGTCCTGCCTGGCCGTATTCCCCATCGTGTTCGCCTTCGGCCTCGCACCGGATCAGGGGCCGGGCCTCTTCTTCGTGACCTTGCCGATTGCGTTCGGCCAGATGACCGGCGGCGCCTTATTTGGTTCTGTCTTCCTCACGCTTGCCTTGTTCGCCGCGTTCACCTCATCGATTTCGCTGATGGAAGTCGGTGTTTCCTGGCTTGAGGAGCGCGAAGGGGTGACCCGCCCGGGCGCCGCTCTTGGTACGGGGTTCGCCGTGTTCCTCATCGGGGCAGGCTATGTGTTCTCGTTCGACTATTTCAGGTTCATCGATTTCGTGGCCGGTTCACTGATGCTTCCGCTCGGCGGCTTGCTGGCCGCCGTGTTTGCGGGCTGGGTTCTGTCGCGGGAAATGTTGGTCAGCGAGCTCGGCGATGGCCGGCTGATGAACGCCTGGCGCTTCATGATGCGCTGGATTGTGCCGCCGCTGGTTCTGGCGATCATCGTGCTGGGCTTGTCGGGGGCAGGGCGGGCCTGAACCCGCTGCCTCAAACCTTGGACTTGACCGCCAACTTATCAGCAAAATCATCCGTCGCCTGAACAAGCCGGTCCACGATGCCCGGCTCCATTGACGAGTGTCCGGCATCGGGCACAATGTGCAGCTCGGCTTTCGGCCAGGATTTGGATAATCCCCACGCCGTAGACAGCGGCGTGACCACATCATACCGTCCGTGTACGATCACGCCGGGGGTCGCTTGCAGCTTCAGTTTCGCCTGCTCCAGCAACCAGCCATCCGATTCGAAAAAGCCTTCATTGATGAAATAGTGGCACTCGATCCGCGCGAAGGCGTCCACGAAATCATCCTCGTTGAAGCGCGGCGGCGTCGTGACCGGACCTTTTATGGACAGCGTCTGTCCTTCCCAGCGGGCCCAGGCACGGGCCGCATCAATGCGCGCGACCGGATCGCTTCCGGTGAGGCGCTTGTAGAAGGCCGTCACCAGTTCGCCGCGTTCTGCTTCCGGGATGGGTTCAATGTAGCGGTCGAAGGCATCCGGGAACAGACGGCTTGCGCCTTCCTGATAGAACCACTGGATTTCGGCACGGGTGACCAGAAAGATTCCCCGGAGGACGAGGCCGAGCACCCTGCTTGTGTGGGTTACGGCGTAGGCGAGTGCCAGTGTCGAGCCCCAGGATCCGCCAAACACCAGCCAGTTGGATACGCCGGCATGCTTTCGCAGGGCCTCCATATCGTCCACGAGGTCCCAGGTGGTGTTGCCTTCGAGCTCGGAATGCGGCGTTGACCGGCCACATCCGCGCTGGTCGAACAAGAAGATGCGGTAACGCTCGGGATCAAAGAAGCGCCGCATTTCGGGGCTGGAGCCGCCACCCGGTCCGCCATGCAGCGCCACCACAGGAATGCCCTTCGGATTACCTGATTCTTCCCAATAGATCTCATGCAGCGGCGAGACGCGCAGGCGTCCGGACGCATAGGGTTCGTGCCTGTGATAAAGAGTACGGCGGCTCTGGCGTCTGTTCATGCGCTCTTCACTTATAGTCGGATAGCTGCAGTCCGATCACTGGACTTCCGGTCTTCACACCCATAATATATGGGATGAGTGGGGACCTAGCTGCTGGCGGGTGGCGTATTGATGCGTAGCGTTTTTCTTTGTTTATCCCTAGGCATTCTGGCGGGATGCGCAACCATTTCGGTTGTGCCGGGGGAGGCGTCCTATGAAAGCGCCCTGACCAAGAGCCAATCGCAACTCCGGCTGGCCTCAAATGCTTACTGCGAAGAGATCGTTGCCGAAGGCTGGGTTGAAGAAGCCGATGGTTTCACAACCCTTGCGGACACGCTGATGAACGGCAAAGCCGCCGCACAGGGCGCATCCGGATTCTACGCCACAAAGATTGGCGCCAACTCCAAAGCACCCGCCCTCGTCCTCGGCCTCATCGCGGTTGATAGCCGCGCGGCCCGCAACGGCCTCGCCGGGGTCACCGAGGAAGCCCGCGCTGTGCTCAAGAGCGGCGATATGAACGCCTCCAATCGCGGCGATGTTGTCAGCTTCGAGCGCGCTCTCGTTCGGGCCCAGATGGCTCACCGCGGCTTCCAGGAAGCGCTGGACCTCGTCTCCGTGCGCGCAGACATGGATGTCGCTCCGATTGCGGCAGAGATCGAATCCTTTGCGGGCATGATCGATGATGCGCGTGTGATCGCGGACCGCCTCGCGGATCGCTATGTCGGCGAAGGCGTCGCCGGGTCCTGATCCTTGCGAAAGGCGCTCAGCGCCATCGCCGCCCAACCTGCCAAAAGGCTCAAACCTCCGATCGGCGTTATGGCGCCGAACAAACGCGGTGCGCCGAGCGCCATCGCGTAAAGGCTGCCAGCGAAGATCGCGGCGCCGACAACGATTAACCACCCCCCCAGATTCGCCCGTCGGCTCAGCCCCGCCGCCAGCGCCGCCGCTGCGTGTGGGAGAAGGTATGTGGTTGCTGTCGTCCACCAGCCGCGTGCTTCATCCGTCAGCTGAGCATCCAGGGCATGCGCGCCAAAGGCGCCGAAGGCGACGCCGCTGAAGCCAAGGCCGGCGGCAGCCGCAACAAGCCGGTTCATGTGCCCGCTCCGGCATCGGTTTGCTTGCGCGGCAGCGCATAGGTCACGACTGCATGGCTTGAAGCCTTCTCCGCCCCCTCGATCCGGATATCAACATCGATCACGGCAAGCGCCTGTCCGATCTTCATGATCTTTCCCTCCGCCACCACCGCGGTGCCGATACATGGGCGCAGGAAGTTGATGCTGAGATTGCTGGTCACGGTCATCGGTTCAAGCCCTGTTATCGTCATGATCGCCATATAAGCTACCGAGTCTGCGAGGCTCATCTGGGTGGGCCCCGAAATGTAGCCGCCGGGCCGCAGGTGCGTCTCGTCCGCTTCCAGCCGCAGGATGGCGCGGCCGGGTTCCATAAGGATGACCTGGTTCTGCGCGCCCCGTCCCTTGAAACTGGCCGTAAGGAAGGCGTTGGCCTCATCCACTGTGAACCGTGTCATCGAAGCTTCTCCCGGCGGCACGGCTTGATTGTCCCGTGACCTCGCGCCAACCTAATCTCCAGGGCCGAAACGCCAAGAGGTCACGCAAAGGAAGGACGCTGCCATGCTCACCGCCGGAGACGAGTATCCAATTCATCAGACGCCCGAGCCGATCGCGTTTTCCGGGTCGGACCGCAATTTCTATGACCGCTTCTTCTTCAACGGCTACAGCGCGGATGGCACGACGTTCTTTGCGGCGGCGATGGGGGTCTATCCGCACCTCAACATCATCGATGCATCAGTCTCGATTCTGAAGGGGGGCAAGCAGGCCTCGGTCTTCCTGTCTCGCCCGCTCAACATGGAGCGGATGGATACGTTCGTGGGCCCGCTCTCGGTCAGCGTGGTGGAGCCGCTGAAGAAAGTCCGGCTGCAGATGAAGGAGACCGAAGGCCTCGCGCTCGACGTAGAATTCACCGGCCGCGCATTCCCGATCGAGGAACCCCGCTTCACGCGCCGCATCGGCCCGCGCATGATGATGGACCTGACGCGGATGACGCAGAACGGCCGTTGGTCGGGCTCGCTCAAGATGGACGGCAACGAAGTCAAGATCGATCCGGCGAGCTGGACGGGCACCCGCGATCGCAGCTGGGGTGTGCGGCCCATCGGAGCCCCGGATCCGCAGCCGATGATACCGGCCATGCCGCCGCAATTCTACTGGATCTGGACACCAACCAACTTTCCGAACCTGTCGCTGTTCTTCCATGTCAATGAAGACGGGGAAGGCGAGCCGTGGAACCAGCGCGCCGTTCTGGTTCCGGACGGCACAGCGCAGGGCCAGGGTACTCACCTGCACAATCCCGTCATGGATGTACGCTTTGCGAAAGGCACGCGCCGGATGGCGACGGCTACGCTGTCCGTTACCGATCCATCAGGCCGTCCGCACACGGTGGACTTCACGCCGATGGGCACGTTCCTGATGAAGGGCATCGGCTATGGCCACCCTGTTTGGCGCCACGGCGCCTTCCAAGGCGACCAGCTCAAGATGCAACGCGAAGACTTCGCTCCCGCCACCACGCCCTGGGCTTCGCCGGAAAACCTGCACATTCAGGAGATCGTGAAAGCGGTGCACAAAGGACCTGATGGTTCCGGATCGGAAGGTATCGGCACATTCGAGCAGCTGTTCATCGGTCCGCATGCGCCGTCCGGCTTCAAGAGCGTTCTAGACGGCGCTGCGTGAGCCCGCACGGCTTGCCATGATGAGCCCGGTCTCGCCCATCGCCGCGGGGGAGTGCTGCGCGCAGGCTGTCTCTGGCCGCGCCGGGTGTCATCTCGGTCAGCTTGCGCGCGGCCGTCTTGATATCGAACCGGTAACTGATCAACGGTCCTTCCCGGTGCACAGACAGGCTGCCCAGGCAAGGGAACAGGTGCTGCGCCGTGCGGTTTTCGGCCAGCGTGTCGGCCGCCTGGCGAGCATCTGTAATCACCGCGGGCAGCACCGGCTGCGCGATCCCTTTGCCATGCCAGTCGTCCAGGACCGCCATGGCGAGGTCGGCCTCGTTGCTGTCGCTGCGGCGGATGGCGTGAACGGCCCCGACGGCCGGTTGTCCCGGCGCTTCGATGTCGATAGCGCCCCAGGCAACGTGATCTGATCCATCGCCATCGCAGAGGCGCTCAAGCACGTCGCCGGGCCACGTCGGTGCGCCGGTGAAGAAGCGCAGGTACCGCGAATGATCTGACGGGGCCGCGATTCCGGCGCGTAGCCGGGCATTATCCTCGCGGCGAACCGGCCACAGGCGAACCGTCTCGCCGCTGTCCAGCTGGCCTGTGATGCTTCGATCTTTCATGTCCCGTATTTTGCAATGCAGCATGGCTGCGATGGGGCAAGCGCGCCGCATGGCCGGATTGTAGTTCCGCAGCGCTTTTAGCGTGCCTTTCCGGCGCCGAACGGGTAAGGACGCCGCATGCTCGAAATCCGCAATCTCGACTACCGCGTTGAAGCGCGCCCGCTGTTTGAAACGGCGTCGGCGCGCATTGCCGCTGGCTGGAAGGTCGGCCTGGTGGGCCGCAACGGAACGGGCAAATCCACGCTGTTGCGCCTCATTCGGGAGGAAATCGCCGCTCCCGGCAAGGACAGCCCGATCCGCCTGCAGAACGGCGCCCGGCTCGGCTGGGTGGCGCAGGAGGTTGCGCCTTCGGACCAGACGATACTCGAGGTGGTGCTCGAAGCGGACGCTGAACGCCATGCGCTGATGACTGAGTCTGAAACGGCCACCGACCCGGACCGGATCGGTGAAATTCACGCCCGCCTGCTGGACATCGATGCATGGTCGGCTGAGGCCCGCGCGTCCGAAGTTCTGATGGGCCTCGGCTTCAAGCATGCCGATCTCTCGCGCGCGACACGGGAGTTCTCCGGCGGCTGGCGGATGCGCGCGGCTATCGCGGGCGCGCTGTTCGCCCAGCCGGACCTGCTGCTGCTGGACGAGCCGTCCAACTATCTCGATCTTGAAGGCGCCGCCTGGCTGGAAGGCTACCTGCGCCGCTATCCCAACACCGTGTTGATCGTCAGCCACGACCGCGAATTGCTGAACCGCAGCGTCACGCACACGCTGGCGCTGGAGCACCGCAAGCTGTCGATCACGCCGGGCGGCTATGATGACTGGCTGCGCCTGCGGGCAGCGAAGCTTGCCCAGCTTGAAAGTCAGCGTACGAAGCAAGCGGCGGAGCGCGCGCACCTGCAGGCCTTCGTGGACCGCTTCCGCGCCAAGGCCTCGAAGGCGCGCCAGGCGCAGAGCCGCGTCAAGATGCTCGAGAAGATGCAGGACGTCTCGATCCCGATTGCCGAGCGCACGACGCCGTTCCTTTTCCCGGCGCCGGAGTCCAAACTCTCGCCGCCATTGCTCGAGATCAAGGGTGCAGAGCTTGGATACGGTCCGAACGCGCGCATCCTGAACAACGTGGATATCCGTCTGGACCCGGATGACCGGATCGCCATCGTTGGCACGAACGGGCAGGGCAAGACCACACTGGTGAAGTCAATTGCCGAGCGCCTGCCGCTGATGAGCGGCAAGCGGCTCGCGCCGAAAGCCGTCCGTATCGGCTATTTCTCGCAGGACCAGCTGGATGAGCTGACCGCCGGCGACACATTGCTCGAACACGTCATGCGCGCGCTGCCGCAAGGCACGCCGCCCGCCAAGCAGCGCTCGGTCGCCGCGCAGATGGGCTTCAGCCACGAGAAGGTCGAGACGAAAGTCGAGGCGCTTTCCGGGGGCGAGAAGGTGCGCCTGATCCTCGGCCTGATCGCGCTTGAAAAGCCGCACATTCTCATCCTCGACGAGCCGACCTCGCACCTTGATATCGACAGCCGCGAAGCGCTGATCTACGCGATCAATGATTTTCCCGGCGCCGTACTCCTCATCACCCACGATGTTTATCTTGCCGAGGCGACGGCCGATGCGCTCTGGCTTGTTAAAGATGGCAAGGTCTCAGCCTATGACGGCGACCTCAATGACTATCGCACGCTGGTGCTCAGCACGGACCGCGAAAAAACCTCGCCCGCGAAATCTTCGTCAGTCGATGAAACTGGTGACAAGGCTGAAGCGCGCCGCAAGGCCTCGCAGGCGCGCGAGGCGGCCGCTCCGCTGAAGAAGAAGGCGCAGGAGGCGGAGAAGGCGATTGAGCGTCTCGCCGCCAAGCTCGCCGCGCTGGACGCAGAAATCGCGCGGCCCGATATTCCGCCGCACGAAATGCGCCAACGCCTCAAGGAGCGGGCAAAGTTCGCCGCCGAAAAGGAAGCGGCGGAAGCGGCCTGGCTGGAAGCCAGCGAAGCCTACGACGCGGCGGTGCGTTGATCTGTCGCCGACCGTTCCCGGCGAACGATTTCAGACGTCCACTTCCGCTTCGAGCGCAAATTCCTCGATGAATTCGCGCCGCGGCTCGACCACGTCGCCCATCAGCTTGGTGAACAGCTCGTCGGCCTCGTCGGCATGCTCGACCTTCACCTGCAGCAGCGTGCGCGCGTTCGCGTCGAGCGTGGTCTCCCACAGCTGGTCAGCGTTCATCTCGCCAAGGCCTTTATAGCGCTGAACCTTCATGCCCTTGCGGCCTGCTTCCAGAACAGCGTCCAGCAGGCTCGCCGGCCCGTGTACGGCAATTTCGCCACCCTTTTCCTGCCGCAGGATCGCAGGCTTCTCATAAACGTCGCGCACGCCATTGGCACGTTCCGCCAGGCGGATCGAATCCTGGCTGGCAATGAGCGACGGTGGCAATACAGCCGTCTCGTCCACGCCGCGCACGGTGCGTTGCAGGACGAGGGCGCCTTCCGCGAAACGGCCAACCCACGTGTCTTCGCCTTCTTCGGCGAGGCGGTTCAGGCGCACGGCGGTCGCCTTGGCTTGCGTGTCACCCGCACCGGTCGCGAGCGCGCCGGCCAGCGCCGCATGCTCGATCAGATCGGCGGGCGCGCGCAGTGCCAGACGGCGCAGACTCGCGCGGAAATTCGCGGCCTGGCGCACCCGGTCACGCAGGTCCTCCGCGGCGATCTGCGTGCCATCGGCGAGGATCAGTGTTTCGCCACTGGTGCCCTCCTCGATCAGGTAGGCTTCAAGTTCGGCGTCGTCCTTCACATAGCGCTCGGACCGGCCGCGCGTCACTTTGTAGAGCGGCGGCTGCGCAATGTAGAGGAAGCCGCGCTCGATGATCTCCGGCATCTGGCGATAGAAGAACGTGAGCAGCAGCGTGCGGATGTGCGCGCCATCCACGTCAGCATCGGTCATGATGATGATCTTGTGGTAGCGCAGCTTGTTGATGTCGAACTCGTCGCGCCCGATGCCGGCGCCGAGCGCCATGATCAGAGTACCAACCTGGTCAGAGCCGAGCATCTTGTCGAAGCGTGCGCGTTCCACGTTGAGGATCTTGCCGCGCAGCGGAAGGATCGCCTGGTTGTCGCGGCTGCGGCCCTGCTTGGCTGAGCCGCCGGCCGAGTCACCCTCGACGATGAAGAGTTCCGATTTTGCGGGATCCTTCTCCTGGCAGTCCGCCAGCTTGCCGGGCAGGGAGGTGATGTCGAGCGCCGACTTGCGCCGCGTGAGCTCGCGTGCCTTGCGCGCCGCTTCGCGGGCCGCGGCGGCCTCGACGATCTTCTCCATGATCTGGACGGCTTTTTTCGGATTCTCCTCGAACCACTCGCCGAGCTTCTCGCCGATCAGGCTCTCGACCACAGGGCGAACCTCGGATGAGACCAACTTGTCTTTCGTCTGTGAGCTGAACTTCGGGTCTGGCACCTTTACGGACAGCACGCAGGTGAGGCCTTCGCGCGCATCGTCACCGGAGATTTCCACCTTCGACTTCTTCGCGATGCCCGTCTCGTTGGCATACTTGTTGATGATCCGCGTCAGTGCGCCGCGGAAACCCGCAAGGTGCGTGCCGCCATCGCGCTGCGGGATGTTGTTCGTGAAACAGAGCACAGACTCGTGGTAGCTGTCGGTCCACTCAAGCGCCGCTTCGACCGTGATGCCATCCTTCTCGCCGATCACGTAGATCGGCTCCCCGATCAGGGAGTGTTTCTGGCGGTCGATGTGTTGGACAAAAGCTTTTACGCCGCCTTCGTATTCGAGCGTTATCTCGAATGGCTCGGCGCCGCGCTCATCCCGGAAGACTATCTTCACGCCCGAGTTCAGGAAGGCGAGTTCGCGCAGCCGGTGTTCCAGCGTCTTGCGGTCATAGTCCGTCATCGTGAACGTTGAAGGTGACGCGAAGAAGCGAACGGCCGTCCCTGTGTACGCCTTGCCGTTCTCGCGCTTCGGCGAGGGTCCGCGCCGGACGAGTGGCGCCTCGACGCGCCCGCCATCCACGAAGCGCACAAAGTGCTCATAGCCTTCGCGGTGGATCGTCAGGTCCAGCCAGTCGGATAGCGCGTTCACCACCGAGACGCCCACGCCATGCAGGCCGCCGGAGACCTTGTAGGAATTCTGGTCGAACTTCCCGCCGGCGTGCAGCTGCGTCATGATCACTTCGGCCGCCGAGACGCCTTCGCCTGCGTGCAGGCCGACCGGGATGCCCCGGCCGTTATCCGTCACTTCAGCCGAGCCGTCCGGGTACAGCGTAACCGTCACGCGGTCTGCGTGGCCAGCCAACGCCTCGTCGACCGCGTTGTCGACCACTTCGTAAATCATGTGATGCAGGCCGGAGCCGTCATCGGTATCGCCGATATACATGCCGGGGCGTTTGCGCACCGCATCAAGGCCCTTCAGGACCTTGATGGAATCTGCGCCATACTCGCCTTCGCCGCCCTCTTCGGGCGCCTCCGGAACCGTGTCATCGGCCATGGGGATGGTCTTTCTCGGGTGATTCTCGAAACAGTCTTGAAATATACGGGAAATCTGCCCCCGAGGGAACGTCCCGAGGGTAGTTTTCGCACTGCTGCGGACGCTTTAAAAAGTTTAATATAAACAGTATTTTGCGGCCAAAAACTCAGGCGATTTCCTTGCCGGTCAATCGCGTCCGCCAGATGGCTTTTTCTTCGCCGGTTTCGGTCCTGCTCGGAACCCGGTTTTGGGGCCTTTCGAGGTGCTCGGCTTTCCCTTGAAACTGCCTTTGGAGCGGGCCGCGCCAGCCGCTGGCTTGGGGCGCGGTTTGCCGGATTTCGGGCCTTTTGAACGATCGTCCTGGACATATTCGGCCGGCGCAAACGCGCGCGGCGCAGGCACCTCGTCCCGGCGTGCGGGGCGCTCGTCGCGGCGGGCGCCGGCCTCGGCTGGCCGGTCCTTGCGGTAAGGCGGGCGCGGCTTGTCTGGGCGGCTGTCGCGGCGCGGCTCACTGCGGGCATCGGACGGCGAAAAGGCCTCGGGCTCTGGAATGCCGTCGAGCGGGAAGGCCTGCAGGCTGCCTTCGAGGCGGCCGGATTCGCCCGTCTTCTCGAACAGGCGCATCGCGCCCTGAGGCGTCAGCTCGACATGCGTGTTGCCGGAATTGATTCGGATCTGGCCGATATCATCGCGCTCGAGCCCGCCAGCCTTGCACAGCATCGGCAGCAGCCATTTCGGGTCGGCATTCTTCTTGCGTCCCACGTTGATGGCAATCCAGATGGCGCCCGGCAGGTCAGCGCGTTCCGTGCGCGGACGTTTCTCGCGCGGCGGCCGGTCATCGCGGGCAGGCCGGTCTTCGCGCGGCGTCCACTCTTCACGCGGCGGGCGTTCCCCGCGCTCGGGCCGGATGCGCTCCGGACGGTCACGCAGTGAACGCTCAGGGCGTTCCCAATCGGGCTTGGCGCGCCGGTCGCTGGCGCGGTCATCGACATCGCGCAGTTCTTCCGGCGCCGAGCGGCCCTCACGCTTGGCGCGCACAAAAGCAGCGGCAACCGCTTCGGCGCCATGCTGGGCGAGCAATTGTTCGACGAGTTGTTTCTCATGCGGGTTGGCCGGCGCGCTGATCGCAGCGTCCGAGAGGAGGCGCGCATCGTCCTGGCGGGCGATCTCCTCAGCCGAAGGCGGTTTGCCCCAGGTCGCGGAAATCTTGGCGTCGCCGAGCAGGCGCTCGACACGCCGGCGGGCTTTGGGCGCGACCAGCAGCGCGCTGACGCCCTTGCGTCCTGCGCGTCCTGTGCGGCCCGAGCGGTGGAGCAGGGTGGCGGGATCGCGCGGCAAGTCCGCATGGATCACGAGGCCAAGGTTTTGCAGATCCAGCCCGCGCGCAGCGACGTCCGTTGCGATACATACGCGCGCGCGGCCATCGCGCAGCGCCTGCAGCGCGTTGGAGCGCTCCTTCTGGCTGAGCTCACCAGAAAGCGCGACGACGGGGAACCCGCGATTACCCATCCGGCTCATCAACTTGTTCACGGCGGCGCGCGTCGAACAGAATACGAGCGCGCTCTCGGAATCCGAATGGCGCACGATGTTGACGATGGCGTTCTCTTCATCGCCCGGGGCAACGAGCAGGGCCTTGTATTCGATGTCGACGTGCTGGCTCTTCTCCGCCTCGGTCGTCACGCGCGCCGCGTTCTTCTGATAGCGCGCCGCCAGCGCTGCGATACCTTTGGGAACGGTGGCCGAGAACATGAGGGTACGGCGCTCGTCCGGCGTGCCTTCGAGGATCAGTTCCAGTTCTTCGCGAAAGCCCATGTCGAGCATTTCGTCGGCTTCATCCAGCACAACCACGCGCACGCCGGCAGTCACCAGCGAGCCGCGCTTGATATGGTCCGCCAGGCGGCCCGGCGTGCCGATGACGATATGCGCTCCGCGCTCCAGCGCCCGGCGTTCGTCGCGCATGTCCATGCCGCCCACACAGGTGGCGAGGCGGGCGCCGGCGATGCCATAAAGCCAGCCCAGCTCGCGCGCGACCTGCATCGCCAGTTCCCGCGTCGGTGCGACGATCAGCGCCAGCGGCTCGGAAGCCGGCGACAGCGTGTCTTCGCCTGAGAGTAGAGCCTCTGCCATGGCGAGACCAAACGCGACCGTCTTGCCCGAACCCGTCTGGGCGGAGACGAGCAGGTCCTTGTCGGAGAGGTGGGGTACGAGGACGGCGGACTGGACCTGCGTGAGGTCCGTGTAACCACGGGCAGAGAGCGCGCCGGCGAGCGCGGCGGGGAGGGTGTCAGGCAAGGTCATGGAGAGGCTTTCGGGCGTTAATCCGGCCTCATGGCACGTTTCGCCCCCCCCGGCTACGCCCTGCCTGCGCGGCTTAGGTTAACCCGCGAGAGCATTTGCGTGATGGGCAAGGTGTTCGTCCATGAACGTCGCGATGAAGTAATAGTCGTGCCCGTAGCCTTCATGCAGGCGGTAATCGAGCCGCTGGCCCTCTTTTTCGCAAGCCGAGATGAAGATCTCCGGCCTCAGCTGCGTCTTCAGGAAACTGTCCGCCTTGCCCGTATCGACGCGGATCAGCGCCTTGGACGGGCTCTCTTTCACCAGCTCCGTGGCATCAAATTGCTCCCACGCCACTGATGGCGGGCCGAGATAGGCCGTAAACGCCTTCTCGCCCCATGGCACGCGGGCAGGGGATGTGATCGGCGAGAAGGCGGAGCAGGATTTGTACGTCTCCGGATGTTTGAGGTGCAGTGTGATCGCGCCGTGCCCGCCCATGGAGTGGCCGAAGATGCCCTGCAGGGCCATGTCCGCTGGGAAATTTGCGGCGATCAGTCCGGGCAGTTCGTCGGTGATGTACTGGTCCATCCTGTAGTTCCTGTCCCACGGCGCCTGTGTGGCGGTGAGATAGAACCCCGCGCCTTGCCCGAGGTCATAGGAGTCATCGTTCGGCACATGCTCCCCGCGCGGAGACGTGTCCGGCGCGATGATCATCAGACCGTGGCGCGCGGCGTGTTCCTGCACGCCGGATTTCTCCATCATGTTCGCCCAGGTGCAAGTGAGCCCCGACAGATACCACAGCACCGGCACCGGTCCATACGCAGCCTGCGGCGGTGTATAGACCGCAAACCGCATCGTGCAGCCCAGCAGCGCCGATTCATGATCGTGTACGGACAATGTTCCGCCGAAGGATTTCCAGGCAGAAACAGGTGTGAGGGTCATCGCGAGCCATGCCTTCAGTTTTGTGGGCGGAGCAGGGCTGCCCCGGCCGGGTTCTGGCCTGCAGGAAGTGCGGGTGTCAAGAAACTCTCGTGGCAGGGCTGGGGGCCTTGCGTCCCCGCGAGCCATTGCGCATGAGACAGTACGCAGTTTGGGAAGGCAGGGCCGGTGACAAGCACATACGCGCTCTACGGCGCAGAGGTCAGCTATTACACCGGAAAGGCGCGCGCCTACCTGCGCTGGCGCGGGGTGCCGTTTGTCGAGGAAGGCGCCACCCAGGCGGTCTACCGCGAGATCATCCTGCCCACGGTCGGCTGGCCGGTCATCCCCGTGCTCAAATCCCCGGACGGCTCCATTATCCAGGACACAGCCGACATCATCGACTATGTGGAAGCGCGCGAAAAGCTGCAGCCGCCCGCCGTGCCCGACGGACCGCTCCAGCGGTTCGTTGCACAATTGTTGCACCTCTACGCCGATGAGTGGCTGGTCATCCCCGCGATGCACTATCGCTGGAACTTCAACGAGGATTTTGCCTATGCCGAGTTTGGCGCCCTCTCGGCGCCGCAGCTCAGCCGCACCGAACAATATGAGGTGGGCAAGAAGAACGGCCAGCGGTTCAAGGGTGCGCTGCCCCCGCTTGGCATCACGCCGGACACGGTGCCCGGAATCGAGCGTTCATATGAAGGGTTCCTGGCTGACTTCTCGCGGCATCTCGCAGAGCACCGCTTCCTGCTCGGCGCGCGGCCGTGCCTAGCCGATTTTGCCTTCATCGGCCCGCTCTATGCCCACCTCTTGCGCGACCCGGCCTCCGGCGAATTCATGCGCCGCAATGCGCCGCGTGTGGCCGATTGGGTGGGGCGCACGCATTCCGGCCAGAAGGGATCGGGCGACCTGCTGGCCGATGATGCCATCGCGCCGACCCTTGAGCCGATCCTCGCCCGCCAGATGCAGGAACAGTTCCCGGCGCTCGTCGACACCGTGCAGCTATTGACGGAGTGGGCGGCAACCGCCTCGTCAGGCGCGCATGTGCCGCGCGGCCTTGGCGAAATCTGGATCGATATTGAAGGCGCTCGCGGCCCAGCGCAGGCGCGGACATTCCCGCTCCTGCGCCTGCAGGCCGTCACCGATGCCTATGACGCGATGGACGCAAGCGCCAAAGCCCGGGCTGACGCGCTGCTGGAGCGTGTCTACGGCGAGCCGCTGAAAGCCTTCCGCCTGCCGCGGCGGCTCACGCGAACCAATTACCGGCTCGCGCTCGCCTGACCGTTCCGGCTTATTTGCGGTGCAAGGCGCACAGCTTATTGCCGTCGGGGTCGCGCAGGTAGGCAAGGTAGAGTGCGCTGGGCCCTTCACCGCGCCAGCCCGGCGGGTCTTCAATCGCCTGGCCGCCAGCCGCGACGCCTGCCTTGTGCCAGGCGTCGGCCTGTTCGGTCGAGGCCATCGCGAGGCCGATCGTCATGCCGTTGCCACCGGTCGCAGGCGCGCCATCAATCGGCGGGGTGACGAGGAAGATGCCGCCATTGTGCATATAGACGAGGCGGCCCTTCGGATCGGTGATCCCCGGCTTTCCGCCGACGGACGTAAACAAGGCGTCGTAGAACGCCTTGGACTTCGCGATGTCGTTCGAGCCGACCATCATGTGACTGTACATTTGCATTTCCTCCAGTTGTGGTTGAGTTTCTTAGTAGACGACGACGCTCCGGATGCTCTTGCCCTCGTGCATCAGGTCGAACGCGTCGTTGATCTTGTCGAGCGTCATCAAGTGCGTGATCATCGGGTCGATCTCGATCTTGCCGTTCATATACCAGTCTACGATCTTGGGCACATCCGTGCGCCCCTTGGCGCCGCCGAAGGCCGTACCGCGCCAGTTGCGCCCCGTCACCAGCTGGAATGGCCGGGTCGCAATCTCCTTGCCGGATTCAGCTACGCCAATGATCACGCTCGTGCCCCAGCCGCGATGGCAGCATTCGAGCGCCTGACGCATCACGGTTGTATTGCCGGTGCAGTCGAATGAGTAATCCGCCCCGCCGTCCGTCAGCTCGACGATCTGCGCGACGATGTCCTTCACATCCTTCGGGTTTACAAAGTGCGTCATGCCGAACTTGCGGCCCCATTCTTCCTTGGACGGATTGATGTCCACGCCGACAATCAGGTCTGCCCCCGCCATCCGTGCGCCCTGGATCACGTTGAGCCCGATACCGCCGAGGCCGAACACAACGACATTCTCGCCGACCTGAACCTTTGCCGTATTGACCACGGCGCCGACGCCGGTGGTGACGCCGCAGCCGATATAGCAGGCCTTGTCGAATGGCGCATCGGTGCGGATCTTCGCCACCGCGATCTCCGGCAGAACGGTAAAGTTCGAGAAGGTCGAGCAACCCATATAGTGGTAAACCGTCTGGCCCTTGTAGCTGAACCGGCTCGTGCCATCCGGCATCAGGCCCTTGCCTTGGGTCGCTCGAATAGCCGTACACAGATTGGTCTTGCCCGAGAGGCAGCTTTTGCACTGGCGGCATTCGGGCGTGTAGAGCGGGATGACATGGTCGCCGGGCTTCACAGAGGTCACGCCCGTGCCCACTTCGCGCACGATGCCCGCGCCTTCATGGCCCAGCACGCTCGGGAAGATGCCTTCGGAGTCGAGCCCGTCCAGCGTATAGGCGTCCGTATGGCAGATGCCGGTGGCCATGATTTCCACAAGCACTTCGCCCGCCTTCGGGCCTTCCAGGTCAAGCTCGACGATCTCAAGCGGTTTCCTGGCCTCGAAGGCGACGGCGGCGCGTGTTTTCATCGGGCAAGCTCCTTGTTCCGGCCTCTACCTAGAGCGATGCGCGGCCGGAATCCACCTCCACAGAGGGCCGCGACGTCAGTTTTGATGCGAGCGCCGGCTGCTAAGCCGCGCCCTGCTTAGAAAAGATCTGTCCGCACTTGACGATAGTTCGACGTCAAACTATAAGGTTTGATATCAAACCAAAGGAGACGGTCCATGACATCCCGGCGCGGCGTTCTGAAACTCATCGGGGGAGGGGTTGTCCTCGCCGCCGCCAGCGCAGGCGGTTTCATCGCGCTGAACCAGCCGAGCGTGGCCGCCCGCGAAGCCTGGCGCCTCGCCGGGCAGGAGACCGAATACCGCCGCCGTTTCCTGTCCTACGCCCTGCTCGCGCCCAACCCGCACAACCGCCAGCCCTGGCTGGTCGAGCTGGAAGGCGGCGATGCCCTGACCCTGTACGTCGACCTCGAACGCCGCCTGCCGGCGACCGACCCGTTCGACCGGCAGATCATCATTGGTTGCGGCGCTTTCCTTGAACTGCTCCGTCTCGCTGCAGCTGAAGAGGGGTATGACACCGAAATCTCGTCCTTCCCGGAAGGCGCGCCTGCCTTGGACGGCCGGCTTGACGCCCGGCCCGTGGCGCATGTCCGGTTCATCCCGGACCAGGTGAAGGCCGACCCGCTCTTCGCCTACGTCCTTAACCGGCATACCAATCGCGAAGTCTACGAGCCGCGTGATGTCGAGCCCGAAAAGCTCGCCGCGCTCGTCGCAGCCGGATCAGTATATGGAGTGACCGTCAGAACATGCGGCAATGATCAGACGGCGGAGCGCCTGCGCGATCTCACATGGCGCGGCCATGAACGCGAGTCGACCACGGCCTATACAATGCAGGAAAGCATCGACCTCATGCGGATCGGTCCGGCGGAAACCAACCTGTACCGGGACGGGATATCCCTCGAAAGCCCGTTCCTTGCCCTTGGCAAGCTCGTCGGCGCCGTCTCGAAAGAGGCGCTCGCTGATCCGGCGTCGGCGGCTTTCAAGCAAGGCCTCGATATGTACCGCCCGATGGCGGCCTCTGCGCGGGCATTCGTCTGGATGCTCAACGACGGCGCGTCACGCGAAGGCCAGATCGACGCCGGGCGCGCGTACATGCGCCTCACATTGGAAACTGCTGCGCATGGCCTCGTGGTACATCCCTGGAGCCAGGCGCTGCAGGAGTATCCCGAGATCGCAGACCTTTACCGCGATTTGCATGAGCTTGTTGGCGACGGTCAGCGTCTTCAGATGCTTGTGCGAGTCGGCTATGCCAAGCCGGTTGTCCCTGCGCCCCGGCGCGGGCTTGAAGCCCACATGCTGAGTTGAACCCTGATGCCCGCAAAAGCCGCCAAGGCCGCCGCTCCTACGCCTGCCGAGACGCTCTACTTCCAGCTCTTCAACGAGATCGGCATCATTGCCCAGCTATCCGGTAATCGCTTTCAGAAAGTCCTTCCGCATGAACTGACAGTTGCCCAGTTCAGCCTGCTCAATCACATGGTCCGCCTCGGTGATGGCTGGACGCCGGCCCGCCTCGCCGCCGCCTTCCAGGTCACAAAGGGCACCATGACCAATACGCTGCAGAAGCTGGAATCCAAAGGTTTCATCCGCGTTGATCCGGATGCAGATGATGCGCGTTCGAAACGGGTATTTCTCACGCCGCCCGGCCAGTCTGCACGCGATGCGGCCATGAAGGCCCTTACGCCCGAACTTTCAACGCTTCCCGAGGGTTTCCCCCCTGCGCTCGCTGCCGAGATACTGCCGGCGCTTGAACGCCTGCGCATCTGGCTGGACGCAAACCGCTAACGCGATCAGGCGTCCAGAACGGCGCTTGAGGCCTCGACCCGCACGCGCTGCGCACGCGCGCCGAACGCCTCGAAGAGGTAGGCGTCCGTCCCCGTCAACCAGGCCTGTCCGCGCATCGCCGCCAGCTCGTCATAGAGCGCCCTGCGCCGGTCGGGATCGAGATGCGCTGCCGCTTCATCGAGCAGCAGCAGCGGGGCAGGGCCGTCTCCGTTCACGGACAATGCCTCGGCCGAAGCCAGCACCAACCCGATCAACAAGGCCTTCTGCTGCCCGGTCGAGGCGTCGCCTGCCGGCGCGCCTGAAGGCCTGTGGATCACGCCAAGGTCAGACCGGTGCGGCCCGCTGAGCGTCCGGCTCGCCGCAATGTCGCGTCGCCGCCCGCTGCGATAGGCGTCCACCAGCAAGTCGAACACGTTGCGAAAATCCTCGCCTCGTACGGCTGCCGCTTCGGCCTCGCCTTCCAGCGAAAGATCCGCCTTCGGAAAATGCCCTTCGGGACGTGCGTCGATCGCGGCCTGCAAGTCCGCGAGCACCAGAGCCCGGTTGATCGCGATCTCTGCGCCCGCCTCTGCGAGCCGCGCTTCGATGGCGTCCGCCCAGGCCGGATCGACGTGTCCGCGTTCAAGCAGCGCATTGCGCTCCGCCAGCGCTTTCTCGTAGCGCGAAGACGCGCCGCCATGTGACGGCTGATGCGCCATCACCAGCCGGTCAAAGAAACGCCGCCGCTCCGATGCCCCGCCCCGGAATACGCCGTCCATCGCCGGCGTCAGCCAGATCAGCCGCATGCGCTCCGCCAGGTCGCCCGGGCTCGCCGGCGCGCCGTCAATCCGGACCGCGCGCTTCACAGGTCCCGCGCCCTCGAGGGCAATGCCGATCTTCTGCTCATCATCCAGCGTGCCGGAAATCGTCCAGCCCGCCGACGCGCCATGCCGCGTCATTTCGCTGAGCTGCGCCGCGCGCAGGCCCCGGCCCGGCCCGAACTGACTGACCGCTTCGAGCAGGTTTGTCTTGCCCGCTCCATTGGACCCGTAAAGGCAGACGGGCCGGTTATCGAGCTTCAGCGTGAGGCTCGCATAATTCCGGAAATCCGTGAGGGTGAGGCGGGTCAGTGCGGTCATGGTGGCAGGGCCCGCCAGCCCACCTGTCTAAACGCGAAGCGGCATCAGAACATAGCGCGCCGACTCGTCCGACGGGTCGAGGACCAGGGCCGGGGAGGCGGGGTCGTTGAACATGAACTCGGCTTCGTCCGATTCAATCTGGCCCGCGATGTCGAGCAGGTATTTGGCATTGAACCCGATCTCCATCGCGTCCGATGAATACTCGGCCTCGATTTCCTCATTGCCCGCGCCGGTCTCGGCATGGTTCACCGCCAGCGTCAGGCGCCCATCGCTGAGGCTCATCTTCACTGAGCGCGACCGCTCCGCAGACACCGTCGAGACGCGGTCCACCGCGGCTTCGAAGGCCTTTTTGTTGACGGTCAGCTTCTTGTCATTGCCTTTCGGGATGACGCGCGCATAGTCCGGGAACGAACCATCGATCAGTTTCGAGGTTAGCACCGCGCGCCCTGCGCGCACCACGATCTTTGTGTCAGACACTTCAATCGCCACCTCGTCCTCGCGCCCGTCGATCAGGCGGCGGATTTCATTTACCGTCTTGCGCGGCACGATCACACCGGTCAGTTTTTCGCTGCCCTTCGGTGCCTTCAGTTCCGCAAGCGCCAGGCGGTGCCCGTCGGTTGCCACAGAACGCAGGACAGGCTTGCCCGCATCATTCTTGGCGGCGTGCAGGAACACGCCGTTAAGATAGTACCGCGTCTCCTCGGTCGAGATCGCAAACCGCGTCTTGTCGATGAGGCGGGCAAATTCCTTGGCCGGCAGGCTGAACTGTACGCTGCCTTCATCGGAGGCCATCGTCTGGAAGTCTGCCGCGGGCAGGGTCGGCAGCTCGAACTGCGAGCGCCCGGCCGTCAGGATGATCCGGCCCGTCTCGGCGTTCAGTTCCATCAGCACTTCGGCGCCCGAAGGTAACTTGCGTACCACATCAAACAGCGTCCCTGCCGGCGCCGTGACAGCGCCTTCGCGCGTGACCTTCGCCGCGGCCGAGTCCACCGCCTCGATATCAAGGTCAGTCGCCGTCAGGCGAAGCTCACCCTTCGTGGCCTGCAGCAGGACGTTCGACAGGATCGGGATCGTCGTGCGCCGCTCGACAATATTCTGCACGTGGCTCAGCGCATCCAGCAAGTCACTGCGTTCTATTGTCAGTTTCATCTTCAGGTCCGTCCATATCACGGGAGCTGCGTTGCCGCTCCCCCAATCCTCTGGTGGCTGTTGCCGCGAATATCTGCTCCCGGGCGCGCCGGGAATCACCCCGCTCCGGTCCGGCTACGGGCTGCAGACCCTTAACCAAGTTCGGGAAAAAGCCAAGCCGCCCCCGGGGTCCGCCGGAGCGGAGGCGCGGGGGCCCGGCCGGCTCAGCTCAAGCCGCTGTCGAGCATATCGATCACGACAGCCTCGACACGCGCCAGGTCTTCCGCGACGCGGGGATCTGTAGCCAGTGAGTCCCGGATGCGGCGGAACGCATAGAGAACGGTCGTATGGTCCCTCTTGCCAAAGGCGAGCCCGATCTGCGGGAAGGATTTGCGCGTCAGCGTCCGGCACAGGTACATCGCAATCTGGCGCGGATACACATAAGCCTGCATTTTGCTCGGCCCTTCGAGGTCGGCGCGGGCAATCGGGAACACTTTCAGCGTTGCCTTCTTGATCACGTCCATCGTCGGCTCGCGCGCCTCGCCGGAATGCCGGCGGATCACGCGGTCCAGCATCTCTGCCGTCGGCGTTTCCTGTCCGAAGTTTGCCTCCGTGAAGAGGCTCCACACGGCGCCGTTCAGTTCGCGGCCGGGGCCGCGGATTCCGGAATTGAGTTTCTGGATCATGTCGTCCTCGAGCAGGAATTCCGGATGGCTGGACGTAATGAACGCCGCCAGACGGGTCAGGATTTCACGGCGCATCGCCGCGTCGGGCAGGCCGATTTCGACGGCCGTCGCGCCCTTGATCTCGCTGCGCAGGCGCTGGCCGAAGCCGACTGTCTCGCCCGGCGCGGTATCACCCACCAGAACGACCTGGCCACCATTGCCGGTCACTTCCCGGATGTTCTGGTAAAGCTCGTTCTCGGTGCCCGGCTTGCCGGCGATGCGGTGGAGGTCATCGACGATGAGTATCGCCGCTTCGCGAAGGCGCCGCTTCAGCGGACCCGTGTCGCGCGCCTTCACGCCGTCGAGATAGGCGGACATGAATTCTTCGGCCGTCAGGTACACGACCTTGCGCCTGGCATCGCTGCGCGTAACGGCGGCCTTCAGTGCCATCACGATATGCGTCTTGCCGGTACCCTGCGGGCCGTACATCAGCGTGATCGGCGTACCGGCCGGAAGGCCTGCCGCAATCCGCTTCGCCATTTCGGCAGCGATCTGGTTCGACGGGCCCACAACCAGCGTATCGAAGGTCATCGCCGGTCCGGCAGACGAGGATACGTCGGGCGGCTCTGGCGGATCGCCGTTATCGGACCACGGGTCACCGATGAAGTCGCGGATCTCGTCCGAAACCGTCCGCCAACAGATCAGTTTGATCATGCGGCCAAGCGGGTCCATCGCCGCCCAAAGGCGTTCGATCTCACGCTTGTAACCCGTCTCAGCCCGGTCAAGGGCATAGCGATCTTTCGCGGCGAGCAGCATTTCGCCGTCTACCTCTGCGACGAGGCGCAGCTCCGCAATCCAGCGGTCAAATTCTTCCGGCGCAATCCGGGAAGCGAGGACCAGCTGCACATCATCCCAGACGCGCAGGCCAGTGGCTTCGCCACCCGCTTGATCCTGATTTCCCTTACTGACGCGAGAAACAAACAATCTTTTTCGGTGCATCACCGACCCCGTTTCTAGTTTTGCTCGTTCTGTCCAACCCGCACTCGACGCGCCCCGGCAGGCCCCCGCCTGATACGCAAAAATACTCTTTACCGGGACGATAATCAGCTGGCAGACGCGAAACTATTGCTAACAGAAATCCACTACAAGCCCCTCTTTTTTTTGAACGCCGCAATTAGCATGTTGACATGTCGTCCCTGGCAAAAATGCACAGGAAATTCATGCATTTGCGCGGCGAAAAAAATTGTGAGTGAGCGCGCGTAAACATTTGTTCGCAAAAGTTCTGTCAACAGAAAGGTTCCATTTTCGCTGTGGAAATTGAGATAAATTCTGGTTGCCTCGGCACGTCGCCGGTCAGGCCTTAAAAAGTCTTCGCCGAGCGCTCTCGAAATGGGTAGCGGATACAAAATCCTCTTGTCTGGCCAAGTTTGCTCTGCCGGAAACTGCCCAAAAAAAACCCGTCAGGCGAACCTGACGGGCTGCAATTTCAACCACCGAAAAACGGCGCTTTGATCTCGTTTCAGGCCATGGCCTTGACGCGGGCCGACAGGCGCGAAACCTTGCGCGAGGCCGTGTTCTTGTGAGCCACGCCTTTGGTCACAGCGCGCATGATTTCCGGCTGGGCCGCTTTCAGCGCATCTGCAGCTGCGGATTTGTCACCGGAGGCAATGGCTTCTTCGACCTTGCGGACGAACGTACGCACGCGCGAGCGGCGGGCCTTGTTGACTTCGGTGCGCGCTTCAATCTTGCGCACCATTTTCTTGGCTGATTTGGTATTCGCCATCGTAGACTCCGTTGGCCCCGGGAATTTGCCCCGTCAAGCCGAAGGCGGGGGGATACATAAAGGCCGGGTGTGCGTCAACCGGACTCGGAGGGGAAAAGCAGCGCCGGGACCGGTTTTTTCGGTTGAGGCGCCCATTCCTTGATCATCTGCGCGGCGCGCCGTCACTGTGCAAGGCCGTCAGGTCCTCTATATCCGGGGCATGACCGACACGCCCTCCCGCCCCGCAGATCCCGAACGCAACCGCCTCACCGGCCGCCTTGCGCGCACCGCCAGGGTCGGCGCGAACCTGTCGGGCGCCGGTCTCGCCTTTGCTGCTCAGTCCCTGTTTGGGGGGGATGAAGGCGACCAGCGGACCGCAAAAGCCCTCGCCGCCGCCCTTGGCAAGTCCAAGGGCCCGCTGATGAAGATCGCCCAGCTGGTCTCCACGATCCCGGATTTCCTGCCGCCGGAATATGCGACCGAACTCAGCCAGCTGCAGGCCGAGGCGCCCGCCATGGGCTGGCCCTTCGTCAAGCGCCGCATGCGCGCCGAACTCGGCCCTGGCTGGGAAGCGAAGTTCGCCAGCTTCAGCCACGAGGCTGGCCATGCCGCCTCCCTCGGTCAGGTCCACCGCGCCACCCTCCATGATGGCCGCGAGGTCGCCTGCAAGCTTCAGTATCCGGACATGTCCAGCGCGGTTGAATCCGATGTCGGCCAGCTGCGTACCCTGCTTGGCGTCTTCAAGCGCATGGACGGCTCGATCGACGCCGACGCGATGGTCGAGGAAATCACCGACCGCCTGCGCGAGGAACTCGACTATGCCCGCGAGGCCAAACACATGGCGCTTTATGGCGCGATGCTCGCCGAGAAGTCTTTCGTTACTGTGCCCCAGCTGATCCCCGAACTTTCCGCAGACCGCCTGCTCACCATGACCTGGCTCTCCGGCGAAAAGCTCAGCGCTTTTGAATCCGCGCCGCAGGACGTCCGCAACCACATCGCCGAGATGCTGTTCTGGACCTGGTGGGCGCCGATGAACTCCTACGCCGTCATTCACGGCGATCCGCACCTCGGCAATTATCAGGTCACGGGCGGCGGCACCGGCATCAACCTGCTCGACTTTGGCTGCGTGCGTATCTTCCCGCCGAAATTTGTCGGAGGTGTCGTCGATCTCTACCGCGCGATGCTGCATGATGATTTCGACGCGGCCTATGCCGCCTACGAGACCTGGGGCTTCGAGAACCTAACCCGCGAACTCGTCGAAGTGCTCAATGTCTGGGCCCGCTTCATCTATGGCCCGATCATCGATGACCGCGTCCGCTCCGTCGCCGACGGCGTCAAGCCCGGCGAGTACGGCCGCAAGGAAGCCTTCCGCGTGCGCGCGCTCCTGAAAGAGAAGGGGCCCGTAAAGATCCCCCGCGAGTTTGTCTTCATGGACCGCGCCGCCATCGGCCTCGGCGCCGCCTACCTGCGCCTCGGCGCCGAACTCAACTTCCACAAACTCTTCGAACAAAGCCTTGAAGGCTTCTCCACCGAAACGGTCGGGGCCCGCCAGGCCGCTGCCCTCAACGCTGCCGGGCTGACTTAACCGCTCTCCCGCGCCCGCAGGGCATGGGAGGTGAGGCCACTCACGCCCACGAAAGCCGCAAACGATCTGGCCCGACCAGCCCACGCTGCGTCCGGCCGAACGTGCTGCGCAAAATCCTAAAGCGAGCGGCGCACGCACTTCCCGCTCGCCGTCTCGCAATCCAGCCGGTCCACGTCCAAGAGGTCGCCGAACGGATTGAGCGTCGAAGGATCATCCGCTTTCAGCGTCAGCGCATAGGCCTCGCCAATGTTTGCCGCGCTCCGGAACCAGGAGGCCGACGTGCCGGCGCAGATGGTTTTCGTCTCGCCCGGCTGCAGCGACAGGGACGAGACCCCAGGCGCCGTCGCCACCCAGTCGCCTTTCGCATCATGCAGCGTGAGGAAAAAGCGCAGCTTCCGGTTCGAAGCATTGCGCGCCTCGGCGCAGGCCTCAATATGGCGGGTGCCATTGAGCCCTTCGCTGACGGTTTGGGTCACGCCGCCGAACTGGCCCTCGGTCACGCCGCCCGGATACAGCATCGATCCGAAGCGGGAATTGACCGCCCGGAAATAGGTGTAGGCGGCCAGTTCACAGGCGGCATTCTTGCCGGCGGCGCTGCCTTTCGGCCAGTTCGTATTGCAGGACTGGCGCATGTCGCTCAAGAAGTCTGCATCGCAAACGCCTTGGTCCAGCTGGCCGGAACGGTAGCAGGCATCGTGAAACTTGCAGGCTTCGAGGAACGGCCCGTCCGGCACGGCGGCGTCGAGCAGGTTGCGCCCGCCGCAGGCATCCAGCGGCTCCCGGGCGCTCATCACGGCGGACGAGACCATCGCATTGTCCCGGGCCCGCATGTCGGCCAGCGCGGAAGGAACCAGCAGGCTGGCGGCGAGGGCGGCGGCGGCGAGACAGCGAAGCATCCGCAAATGCTTTGCGATCCCCGATGGCAAATTCAAGGCATCCCTTGCAGTCGCCCTGCTCGCGGGTTTATCCCGCCCGAATGACTGACGATTTCAACCGCTACCAGACCACCGAACTCCCACCCGGCTATGCCCAGCTCGCCTGGCACCGGGGCTTCGGCCGCCAGATCGGACCCCTGTTCGAGAAACGCGAGAACGGCCACCTGACCCGCGCCTTCCGGGTGGAAGAGTATCATACCAACGGCATGCTCAATGCGCATGGCGGTATGTTGATGACCTTTGCCGACATGGCCTGGGGCGGCGCGGTGGAAAAGGACGAGGATACCTGGTGGGTCACCGTCCGTCTGCTGTGCGACTTTCTCGCCGGCGCGCCGCTCGGCAGTTTCGTCGAGGGAGATGGCAAGGTCGTCGGACGTCAGGATGATGTGGTCACGGTCGAGGGCAGGATCTGGACCGGCGACAAGACGATCATGCGCGGCACCGGCATCTTCAAGGTGATCCCGAGACGGGAAGGTGCCCCGATGCGTGAAGCCGCGGCGAACAAGAAGCAGGAAGCCCCCACCTCCCCCAGCGACGCTGCGAAAGGTGGGGGCCGGTCGTTTCAGGCCCCGGCGACCTTCTTTTCCGATCCTGTCCGCCAGAGCGAATAGATGATCGATCCGCCGAGGAAGGTGATCGTCAGGATCAGCGACACCTGCGGCTCAAGATACGGCACGATGTGCAGTTCCTTGTAGAGCAGGAAGTTCCAGATGATCTTGAGGCCGATCAGCACGAGCACAAGCGCCAGGCCATACTTCAGGTACTTGAATCGCTCGATCGCGGCCGCGAGCATGAAGTACATCGAACGCAGGCCGAGGATGGCGAAGATGTTCGACGTGTAAACGATGAACGGATCGCGGGTGACCGCGAAGATCGCCGGCACCGAGTCGACTGCAAACACGATATCGACAAGCTCTACCATGACCAGGGCGAGCAGCAGGGGCGTTGCGAACAACACCATCTTGCCAGTCACCGGATGCGGTTTCCGAACCACGAAATTGTGGTTGGTGATCTCTTCGGTAACGCGGATGCGTTTCTTCAGGAACTTGAGAACAGGGTTCTCGTTGAGATCCATCTCATGGTCACTGCCACCAATGAGCATCTTGACGCCCGTAAACACTAGGAAGGCGGCGAAGATGTAGAGGACCCAGGTGAACTCGTTCACTACCGCCGAGCCGAGCGAGATGAAGATCGCGCGAAACACGATGGCACCGATGATGCCCCAGAACAGCACCCGGTGCTGGTACTTCGGCGGGATGGCAAAGAAGGTGAAGATCATGCCGATGACAAAGATGTTGTCGAAGGCGAGGGCGGTCTCAAGCAAGTATCCCGTGGCGAACTGGATGGTCGCCTCCTGGTTCAGGTTGTCCGGCTCGTTGTAGAATTGCGGGTCCGGCTGGTAGCCGAAATAGACGTAAAAGCCGAAGGCCACCGCGAGCGACGAGAAGGCCGCCCACATCATCGCGCTCTTGGCGGGAGAGACCACTTCATCCTTGTTGTTGAGAAGGCCGAGGTCCACCCAGAGGAGGAAGGCGATGAAGCTGAGGAAAGCGAGCCACAACCAGACAGGTTGGCCCGCATAAGCGAGGGTCATGAATTCAGGCATGTGATTTTGGTCCGGATAGGTGCGCCGCGTCCGCGCGAGTCCGAGGTAGATCCGACATCGTGACAGCCGCCGCAGTCACCAGAGGGGCCCGGTTCCGAATGGTGCGTGGCAGATAGCGACGCTATTGGCTGCGTCAAGCCCCCGGTACGATTGCCAGACGGACTAATCCGGCCAATCCGCAGGCAATCACGACGCCGAAGATGTTTGCCTTGAAGCGGATCAGGGCGATCGCAGCCGCGGCCGCAATGGCCAACGCCAGCGGGTCAAGCGCGCTGAAATCCGGCAAAGCGATGGTTAAGCCTCCGGGCAGGGCCGCGTTGAGGTTCACCCTGAAGAGTACCGCAAATCCGAAGACCAGCGCGATCTTGGCGATGATGCCGAAAACGGCCGCCGTGATCGCTTTGAGGGCGCCGGAGGCAAGCCGGCTGCGGCGCAGCGATTCAGAAAACGGCGCGCCCGCGAAGATCCAGACGAAAGACGGCGCAAAGGTGCACCAGCTGGCCATTGCGGCCGCCAGAGCCGCCAGCATCAGCCCGCCCCCTTCGGCCTGCCAGCCGGCCATGAAGCCGACGAACTGGTTGACCAGGACGAGCGGCCCGGGCGTCGTCTCGGCGAGGCCGAGCCCGTCGATCATTTGCGGCGCCGTCAGCCAGCCTTCGGCCTCGACGGCCTGCTGCTGGAGATAGGCGAGCACGGTATAGGCCCCGCCGAACGTCACGAGCGCGAGTTTCGAGAACAGCACCCCGACACGGGTGAGCACGTGGTCAGGCCCCAGCATGGCAAAAGCTGCGAGGAGCGGCGCCAGCCAGATGGCCGCCCAGCCCGCCGCCGTGACCAAGGCTTTTGATGCGCCGGGACGCGGTGCTTTGGCAGCGGTCGTACGCGGCAGCGGCGAAGTCAGGCTCCGGGCAAGCCCGAAAGCGGCGGCCGCGCCGATCACCAGCGGGAAGGGAAGGGCAAACAGGAACAGGCCGAGGAAGGCGAGGACGGCGATCACCAGGTCGGTTCGCGTTTTCAGGGCTCGCTTGCCGACTTTCCAGAGCGCCTCAAGGATGAAGCCGATAACGGCGGCCTTTATGCCGTAGAACAGCGCGCCGACGATCGGGGTTGTCCCGAGTGTGGCATAAAGCCAAGTCAACCCGAACACGAGCAACGCGCCCGGCAGCACAAAGAGGGCGCCGGCAATAGTCCCCCCCCGGACGCCGTGCAGCTGCCAGCCGGCATAGGTGGCCAGTTGCTGCGCCTCGGGACCCGGCAACAGCGTGCAATAGTTCAGGGCGTGAAGGTATTCGTCTTCGCCGATCCATTTTTTCTCACCGACGAAGATGCGGTGCATCAGCGCGATCTGTCCCGCCGGGCCGCCGAAACCGAGGCAGCCGATGCGGAAACTGGCGACGGTGAGTTCACTCAGGGAAGGTGTCGCGGTCGTCAACTGGAAGTCTCCACACGTCGGCCACGGGCCATCGGGTGGGGCTTGGGCGCGAACGCCTTTTCCGGGCGCCCACTAAGCCCGGTGCCCGCATGACTAGCCGATTTGCGGCGGCCTGCAAGCAAGCTGGCTCTAAAGCCGGTTTAACCCGTGCTGCGGTTGACTTTACCGGGCCGCGTCAGTATCCGGCCCGGCAATGAACACGGCCCCCCAGCACCACCATCATCACGCATGACGCGCCGGCGAGGCGCGAACCGGTCCGGCTGCGTCTCTGATAGTGTTCACCCTCCAGAACCGAACCAGAGACGCAGGCCGAAACCGGGTTCCCGGGCCGGTTCGACGCGCCGCCTTCCCATTCCGGCCCGCGCCGTTTAAGCGGGCCCAGCCTGACACAGGACCCGGAACGACCATGAGCGACAAGGCAAATCCGCCCCCATCTGCCAAGGACCTAGCCCGCAAGCCTCGCGGCTTTCCCGACAAGCGGGAGGCGCTGATCCATGCGCAGGCGCGGCTCGTGGAGACCGTCACCGGCGTTTATCGCCAGTGGGGCTTCGAAGCGTTCGAGTCCGGCGCGTTCGAATATGCCGACGCGCTGGGCAAGTTCCTGCCCGATGATGACCGGCCGAACGCCGGCGTCTTCGCGGTGCAGGATGATGACGAGCAGTGGATGGCGCTGCGCTATGACCTGACGGCGCCGCTCGCGCGTTTCGTGGCGGAGGCGGGGCAGTCGCTCGGCCGGCCCTTCCGGCGCTATGCGGCGGGACCTGTCTGGCGCAACGAAAAGCCCGGGCCCGGACGGTTCCGGGAATTCTGGCAATGCGACGCCGACACAGTCGGCGCGCCCGGCTATCACGCCGATGCCGAGATGATCGCGATGGGCGCTGAAGCGCTGCGCGCGATCGGCATGAAGCCGGGCGAGTTCGTGATCCGCGTCAACACGCGGCGTCTGCTCAACGGCGTGCTGGATTCTGTCGGGGCCGAAAGCGCCGGCACGCGCCTCGCGATCCTGCGCGCGCTGGACAAGCTCGACCGGCTGGGCGCCTCTGGTGTCGCAGACCTCCTGGGTGCGGGCCGCAAGGATGACAGCGGCGACTTTACCAAAGGCGCGGGCCTCGGCGCGGATGAAGTGAAACGCGTGCTGGCCTTCGCCGAAGCGGGCGCTGAAACGCGCGCGGTGACGCTGGCAAACCTCGCCAGGGCGGCGGGCTTTACCGAGGAAGGCAAGGCGGGTCTTGCAGAACTCGAAGCCATTGCGCTGGCGCTTGAAGCGCTCGGCGCGCCGGAGGACGATGTGAAGATCGATCCCTCCGTAGTCAGAGGACTCGAATACTATACCGGCCCCGTGTTCGAGGCAGAATTGTTGCGCGAAGTGACCGGCGAAGACGGCAAGACTTACCGCATCGGCTCCATCGGCGGCGGCGGGCGGTATGACGATCTCGTGGCCCGCTTTACCGGCGAGACGGTGCCCGCGACGGGCTTCTCCATCGGCATCTCGCGGCTGGCGGCGGCGCTCGCCATCATGGGCGAAGGCGCAAAGCTGGATGGCCCTGTGGTCGTACTTAATCTGGATAAGGACAATCCGGGCCTCGCTCTGGGGATTGCGGCTGAGCTGCGACGGTCAGGCATCCGCGCCGAGGCCTACATGGGCGCCTCCGGCATGCGGCCACAGATGAAGTATGCCGACCGGCGGGCTTCGCCTGCGGTGGTGATCGTGGGCGGCGATGAGATTTCCAAGGGCACGGTGACGATCAAGGATCTCGAGATGGGCGCGCTGAAGGCGCAGGCCATCTCGTCTAACGAGGAATACCGCGAGGCCCGGCCGGGGCAGATCGAAGTGCCACGCGCGCAGATGGTCGAAGCGGTGCGCGCGATCGTCGAGGCGCAGCGATGAACCATGACGCCCTGGTGGCGGTTGCCCGCGCGGTGTTCGAAGCAGCGGGCGGCTCACCGATTGATCCAGATTATGTTCTGCCAGCGGACATTCCGCTGGAGCTGTCGGGCGAAGCGGTCCGGGCGCGGCTTTGCGTGTTCACGGACAATCGCGGCGCCGAGATGGCGATGCGGCCTGATCTGACCTTGCCGGTGGCGCAGCGCGAGGCGGCGCGGCTGGAGGGCGGCGCGTTGCCGAAGACTTATACCTACGCCGCGAGGGCGTTCCGGCTGCCGGCAGCGGCGGATGATCCGTTCGAATTCACGCAAGTCGGCCTTGAGCGCTTTGGCTATGGCGCCGACCCGGGCGCCGACGCAGAGCTTTTCGCGCTGGTCCACCGCGCAGTGGAGGCCTGCGGCGTGCAGCCGAAAGCCATCGTGACCGGCGATCTCGCGATCTTTCCAGCCTTCATCGATGCGCTCTGCCTGCCTGTGGTGACGACGGACTTGCTCAAGCGCGCGTTCCGGCAGGAAGGCGGCGTGCGGGCGGTTTTGGACGAGGCGGCGCGTCCACTGGATGCGGATGTTCTGAAGGCTCTGGACGCGGCCGAACCGGAAGCGGCGCTGGGCGATATTCTGGCGGCGCGCGATATGCCGCTGGTGGGCGCGCGCAGCCTCGCGGAAATCGTTGAGGGCCTGCGGGCGCGGCGCGCGGCAATTGAAGCGGGCGGCCTGCCGGACGGTGCACGCGCGGCCTTACTTGCGCTGCGCGATGTGGATTGTCCGCTCACGCAGGCACCGGAGACGCTGAACGCTCTCGCGAAGGCGCGCGGGTTGACCGGTGCGGACGCGGCGCTTGATGCCTTTGCGGCGCGCGTTGGGAAGATCATGGCGCTCGTGCCAGGCGCGCGGCGGACGGCGGAGTTCCGAGCCGGGTTCGGTCGGCGGTTCACCTATTATGATGGCTTCGTCTTCGAGGTGCTGGCAGAGGGGCTCTCGCCTTCGCAGCCGGTGGCGGCGGGCGGGCGGTATGACGGATTGATCTCCGGTCTCTCCTCGGGACGGGTTGCGGCGACGGGTATCGGCGGCGTGGTGCGGCCTGACCGGATGATCCGGGTGCGGAGGGCGGGGGCATGAGCCGGCTGACGATTGCGATCCCCTCCAAGGGGCGCCTCAAGGAGCAGACTGAGGACTGGCTTGTGAGCCTTGGCCACCCGCTGCGCCAGATCGGCGGGGAGCGAGGCTATACGGCCGAGATCGAAGGGCTCGACGCGGAAGTGCGCCTGCTGTCCGCGCGCGAGATTGCGCAGGGCCTGATCGAGGGCAGCCTGCATTTCGGCGTGACGGGGGAGGACCTGCTGAATGACCTCGCCCCGGACGGCGCGGACGATTTCCGCGTCGTGAAACGGCTCGGCTTTGGCGGGGCGGACGTGGTCGTGGCTGTGCCGCAGGCCTGGTTTGACGTTGATTCGATGGCAGACCTTGAAGCGGCCGGCGCCGCTTTTCGCAAAGCGCACGGCCGGAGGCTCCGGGTGGCCACAAAATACTTGCGCCTGACACGCCGGTTCTTTGCCCAGAAGTCGGTCGGTGAGTACCGGCTGGTTGAAAGTGCGGGCGCGACCGAGGCGGCCCCCTCTACCGGGACTGCGGATGTGATCGTGGATATCACGACGACCGGCGCCACGCTGAAGGCAAACGGGCTGAAGGTTTTACGCGACGGGGTGATCCTCGAGAGCGAGGCGGCTTTCACACAATCTGCGCGCGCAGAGTTCGGCCCCGTGGCCAAGGCGGCCGCAGATGCTCTGGTTGGCGCATTTGCGCGATCAGATCACAATTTCTGAAAAAAAATTTCGACACATTCTTGACACAAGTTGGAATCCGTTGCGGTATGAATAAGCAAGTTTCTGGGAGGAAACGCTGCAAACGGTGGAGGGGCGCAGCTTGCCGGTGACGGCGCTGCGCCCCTTTTTCATTCCGGCCACCGGCCAGTGGCCACCGTTGACCGTGAGGTGTGTACCGGCGGCGGCTCCGTCAAGGGAAAGCCGGGTCCCGAGGCGTCAAGATTTCAGGGGGAGTCAAGGGGGCGTTGGAGGATCTCGTCGTCCAGAACCCGGCTTCACGATTAACAATAAGCCTATATCGAATACCGTCAATAAGTTTTATTGTTTTTCGATCATCCAATCGATTAATTCGGCGTAATCCGGGCCGCTGAGTTGACTTGGGGTCCGCCCGCCTCCAAGCGTGGCGACTATCCGCTTTCCCGCACGATTTCCGGAGCCGCCGCGATGCCAGAGGACAGTTTTCAGGCCGACCCCCGCCAGCACATCCTGCCGGTGTACCGTCCGCCGGAGGAAGTGTTCGTCGAGGGCCAGGGCGCCTATCTCTTTACCGAGGATGGCCGGCGCTATCTCGATTTCATCGCCGGCATCGCTGTGACGGCTCTTGGCCATGCGCACCCCGCGCTGGTGGACGCACTGCGCGATCAGGCCGGAAAGCTCTGGCACACCTCCAACATGTTCCGCGTGAAGGGACAGGAAGAGCTCGCCGACAAGATCTGCCGGGACACGTTTGCCGAGCGGGTGTTCTTCACGAACTCCGGCACTGAGGCTGTCGAGTGCGCGATCAAGACGGCGCGCAAGTATCACTGGTCGAAGGGCCATCCCGAGCGGATCGACATCATCACGTTCACCGGCGCCTTCCATGGCCGCTCGATGGCGGCGATCAATGCGGGCGGCAATCCGAAATACCTGGAAGGCTTCGGGCCGAACCTGCCGGGCTTCGTGCACCTCGAATGGGGTGACCACGAGGCGCTGAAAAAGGCGGCGGCAGAGCCGACGGCGGCGGCGATCTTCGTTGAGGTCGTGCAGGGCGAAGGCGGCGTGCGCGCCATGCCGGAGGCCTGCATCAAGGGCCTGCGCGAAATGTGCGACGCGCACGGCATCCTCCTGATCTTCGACGAAGTGCAGTGCGGCATGGGCCGGACCGGCAAGCTCTGGGGCTACCAGTGGGCGGACGGTGTGGAGCCGGACATCCTGTGCGCGGCCAAGGGGATTGGCGGGGGCTTTCCGTTCGGCGCCTGCCTGATGACCGAGGCCTGCGGCGAGCCCATGCAACCCGGCAGCCATGGCTCGACCTATGGCGGCAACCCGCTGGCGATGGCAGTGGGCAATGTGGTCTGGGACATCATCTCGGATGAGGTGTTCCTGACAAATGTGCGCCGGGTGTCCGGCGTTTTGCAGCAGGGCTTGAAGAGCCTTGCCGATACGCATCCGGACAAGGTTGAGGCCGTGACCGGCAAGGGCCTGCTGACCGGCATCAAGCTGAAGGCGGACCCGAAAGCGGTGCAGGGGCTTTGCCGGGACAATAACCTTCTGGTCGGCGTGGCGGGCAATAACGTGCTGCGCCTTGCGCCGCCGCTGGTGATCGAGGAAGCCCATGTGCGCGAGGCGGTCGGCGTGATGGATGCGGCGCTGTCGGCTTGGAAGGTTTCCTGACGCGCGTCCCGGAATACGAGGGCGCCTGCCATTGCGGCTCGGTGCAGTTCCGCATCGCGGCGGATATCACCGACATCTACCGCTGCGACTGCTCGCTCTGCCGGATGAAGGGCGCGCTGATGACCAGCGTGCACGAGGATGCCTTTATGCTTGTCACAGGCGCGGACAGGCTGCGCGAGTATAACTGGAACACGGGCGCCGCGCGGCACTTCTTTTGCGCCGTCTGCGGAATATACCCCTTCCACAAGAAGCGGGCGACGCCGGACCATTACGGCGTGAACGTCAACTGCCTCACGGATCTTGATCCGTCCGGGCTGGTGGTTCGCCAGGCGGAAGGCGAGGGCATGACGGTTGCGCCGGAGGGCGCGCGGGATGCCTGGCCGGGACCGCGCACGGCATGAGCATATTCAAGGCCGCCTGTGTCCAGATGCGCTCCGGCACTGAGCCGGCGGCCAACATCGCGGCGGCCTCGGAGTTGATCCGCGCGGCAGCGGGGCAGGGCGCGGAATTCATCGCGACTCCCGAGATGACCAACCTGCTCGACATCCGGCCCGGCATGGCGCGGGCCAAAGTGCGCCGCGAGGCGGAGGATGAGAGCCTGCCGAAACTGCGCGCGCTGGCGGCCGAGCTTGGCGTGACGCTGCTCATCGGCTCGCTGGCGATTGCGCTGGAAGAAGATGAGCGGTTTACCAACCGCTCCTTCCTGATAGGCCCGGACGGCGCCCTCCTCGCGCGCTATGACAAGATCCACATGTTCGATGTCGAAGTCGGCGATGGGCAGACCTACCGCGAGTCGCGCGCCTACCGCCCGGGCGAAGCGGCAGTGCTGGCTCAGACGCCCTTCGCACGGCTGGGGCTGACCATCTGCTACGATGTGCGCTTTGCGCACCTCTATCGCCGGCTCGCGCAGGCCGGCGCGGAGGTGCTGACCATCCCGGCGGCCTTCACGCGCGTGACCGGCGCGGCGCACTGGCATGTTCTGGTGCGCGCCCGCGCCATCGAGACAGGCAGCTTCGTGATCGCGCCCGCGCAAGGCGGCAAGCATGAGGACGGGCGCGAGACGTTCGGACATTCGCTGATCGTCTCGCCCTGGGGCGAGGTGCTCGCGGAAGCAGGCGGGGCCGAGCCGGGGATCATCCTTGCGGATATTGACATGGGCGACGTGGCCAAGGCGCGGGCGCGGATTCCGTCGCTCGGGAATGAGCGGGACTTTCCGTTGACGGAATACTAGCGCCCCAGCCGCCGCCGGAATTCATTGTAGCCGAAGTCCGAGATCATCTCGACGCGGCCATCTTCCCAACGTATGGCGAGGTTTGCCAGCGGCGTGCCATTGAACGTGTTCGTCTTCACGAAGGCGTAGTGCATCTGGTCGGTGAAGATGATTTCGTCGCCGGGGGCGAGGGGCTTTTCGAACGAGTAGTCGCCGATGATGTCACCGGTCATGCAGGTCTTGCCGCCGAAACGGTAGATATGCGGATGTTCGCCGGGTTGGCCCGCGCCGATCACGTCGGGGCGGTAAGGCACCTCGAGGACGTCCGGCATATGGGTCGAGGCAGAGGCATCGAGGATCGCAAGGTCCATCGCGTTCCAGTGGAGGGCGAGGACGGTGGCGTGCAGCTCGCCCGTATTGACCACGAGGCCTGCGCCCGGCTCGAGGATCACCTCGACGCCGAAGCGCGCCTTGAATGCCTTGATCGCCGCGATCAGCTTGTCGACATTGTAGCCGGGCTTGTTGAGGAAGTGGCCGCCGCCGAAGTTTACGGCTTTGACCTGGCCGATATAGGCGGCGAAGTGTTCGGAGACGTATTCAATCAGGCCGACCGAGCCTTCATGCAGGCTCTCACAGAGCGCGTGGACGTGGAAGATGTCGACGCCGGACCAGTCGACCTGCGCGAGCTTTTCCGGCACTTCGCCGAAGCGGCTGGTGGGGGCGGTGGGGTTGTAGAGATCGCCGCCGAGGGTGGCGTTGGAATAGCCGGGATTCACGCGCAGGCCGACATGGCAGCCGGCATTGCGGGCAATGTCGCCGAAGCGGGCGAGCTGTTCGGCGGAGTTGAAATAGATGTGCTGGGCGACTTTCGTCAGCCTGCGGACTTCGTCTTCGGTATAGGCGGGCGAATAGACGTGGACTTCCTTGCCGAACTCCTCGTGGCCCATGATGGCCTCATGCTCGCCGGAGGCGGTCGTACCATCGAGATAGTCGCGCATCAGCGGGAAGGCCGCCGGCATCGCGAAAGCTTTGGTCGCGAGCAGGATTTTGCAGCCGGCCTCCTCCCGCACGCGCTTCGCCGTCTCCAGGTTTTTCCGGAGGCGGGCGGTGTCGAGGACGAAGCAGGGGGTGTTGATCTTGGTCATCTTTGAAATCCGATCACCCCCGAGAATGCGGGGATCTGGTGAAGCTCTTACCCTCCCGCGATCCCCGCTTTTGCGGGGATGAGCGGCATTAGGAGGCTCAGGTCACGACTTCGAAAAGCTCGTCCTGGTCGCCCGGGCCGATGTCGATGATTGTGGTGGGCAGGCCGCGTTCCGCTACGTCGTCGAGGAAGGGCTTGGACGGGAATTGTTCGACGTTGAACACGCCCGGGCCTTTCCAGATGCCGCGGAAGAACATGGCGGCGCCGGAGACCGGCGGGACGCCGGTCGTGTAGCTGACGGCCTGCGCGCCGACCTCCTTGTTCGTCTCGGCATGGTCGCAGACGTTGTAGAGCATCTTGGCAATTTCCTTGCCGCCCTTCCGGCCACGGACGATGACGCCGATCGAGGTCTTGCCGGTATAGCCTTCGGCGAGGGACGAGGGCGGGGGCAGGAGGTCGCGCAGGAATTCCATCGGCACGATGTCCATGCCCTTATGCTTGATCGGCTCGAGGCTGATCAGGCCGATGGATTTGAACACTTCGAGGTGCTTGATGTAGGCATCGCCAAAGGTCATCCAGAAGCGGATCTGCTTCAGCCCGCGGATGTTCTTCACGAGGCTCTCCTCTTCCTCATGGTAGATGAGGTAGGATTTGCGGGGGCCAACTTCCGGATAGTCCACCATTGTCTTGATGGAGAGGGCGGGGATCTCGATCCACTCGCCGTCTTTCCAGTATTTGCCGTCCTGGGTCACTTCCCGCAGGTTGATCTCCGGGTTGAAGTTCGTGGCGAAGGTCTTGCCATGGTCGCCGGCATTGCAGTCCACGATGTCGATGAAGTCGATCTCGTCAAACAGATATTCCTGCGCATAGGCGCACCAGACGTTGGAGACCCCGGGGTCAAAGCCGCAGCCGAGGATGGCGGTCAGGCCCGCGGCCTTGAAGCGCTCCTGATAGGCCCACTGCCAGGAATATTCGAACTTCGCGACTTCGCGCGGCTCGTAGTTGGCGGTATCGAGATAGTTCACGCCCGCCTCGAGGCAGGCGTCCATGATCGGCAAGTCCTGGTAAGGCAGGGCCATGTTGATCACGAGGTCCGGTTTGACCTTCTTGATAAGGGCGACCGTGGCGGCGACGTCGTCGGCATCGACCTGGGCGATTTCGATGGGCGTGACGCAGTCCTTTGCGACTTTTTCACAGCTCGAAATCCTGCGGGAGGCCAGCGTGATGTCCTTGAAGGTCTTGCGGTCCATCGCGCATTTCTTGGCGACGACCGAGCCGGCGGCGCCGGCGCCGATGATGAGAACATTGTCCATGAAGCGGGAGACCCTTCGGGAATGGAAGTGGGGCGGGAATGGAAGTGGGGCGGGAATGGGAGGGGAGCGGGAATCGGATTGAGGCTGCAACTGGAACGCGCCATTTAGGGCATTCGATGCCGCTTCGCTAGGGCGCGGCGTGCGGGTGGACGCGGGCGTTCTGCATGCTAGGAGTAGGGAGCAGGATACGCGAAGCCATGGGGTGAAAATGAGCCGCTGGATGTTTTGGGCGCTGATCGGGGCACTTGTCCTCGGTATTGCCGTGGGAGCCGGCGTCTATACTGCCGCAACGCCCGAACAGGCGACCGCCTTCGCCGACGGCGTGAAGATCCTGTCTGACATCTTCCTGCGCCTGATCAAGATGATCGTTGCGCCGTTGATCCTGACGACGCTTTCGGTCGGGATCGCGCATATCGGCGGCGGCGGCGCGCTTGGCCGGATCGGATTTCGCACGATGGCCTGGTTCATCACGGCGTCCTTTGTGTCGCTAGGCATTGGCCTGGTGATGGCGAATGTCCTGCATCCCGGCATCGGTTTCGACACCACGGGTCTCGGCGCCGCGAAGCCTGAACTCGCCACCGGCAGCCTCACCTTCAAGGAATTCATAACCCACGTTGTGCCGACTTCGATCATTGACGCGATGGCGCGCAACGAGGTCCTGCAGATTGTCGTGTTCTCGATTTTCCTCGGCGCGGCCCTGCAAGCGCTCGGTCCGCAGGCGCAGAAGGTAACGGATCTGCTCGAGCAGGGCGCCTTCGTCATGCTGAAGATCACCGGCTATGTCATGGTGCTCGCGCCGGTGGCCGTCTTCGCGGCGATCGCGAATGTCGTAGCGCTCAAGGGGCTGGGCGTCCTCACAGATTATGCCCGCCTTGTCGGCAGCTTCTATCTCGGCGTCGGCGTGCTCTGGATCGTGCTCATCGCTGCCGGTTTCGTGGTCCTTCGGGGACGGGTATTTCCGCTTATTGCCGCGGTGCGCGAACCCTTGCTGATCGCGTTTTCGACAGCGAGCTCGGAGGCTGCGCTGCCGAAGCTGCTCGAGCGACTTGAGCGTTTCGGGGTGGCGAACCGGGTGGCGAGCTTTGTCGTGCCGCTCGGCTATTCGTTCAACCTTGATGGCTCGATGATGTACTGCACCTTCGCGGTGCTGTTCATCGCCCAGGCGCTCGGTGTGGAGATGACGGCGGCGCAGCAGATCATCCTGTTGCTGATGCTGATGGTGACATCCAAAGGCATCGCGGGGGTGCCGCGCGCTTCGCTGGTGGTAATTGCGGCGACGCTGCCGACGTTCAACATGCCGGCGGAAGCGATCGGGCTTGTGCTGGCCGTCGATGCCTTCATGGACATGGGCCGCACGGCGACCAACGTGATCGGCAATTCCATCGCGAGCGCCGTGGTCGCGAAATGGGAAGGCGTCCTCTATGATCCCAAAACCGATCAAATCCCTGTGGCCGAGACGCTGGACAATGCCCGAAGTTAAAACCTCCACACGGTAGGCCCGTCTCGCATGATCGCGAAGACACCGCCTGCGCCCTACTGGGCCGTGATCTTCACCGCCGTGTTCAGCGGTGAGGACGGCGCCAGTTACGAGACGGTGGGCGGGCGGATGGTGGAGCTGGCGCATCAACAACCGGGCTTCCTTGGCTATGAGACCGCGCAGGCCGACGGCAATGCCGAGATCACCATTTGCTATTGGGACACCGAGGCGAACCTGCGTGCATGGAAGCAGAACGCCGAACACCTTGAAGCCCAGAGGATGGGCCGGGACGTCTGGTATTCCGGCTATTCGATCCGCATCGTGAAGGTCGAACGCGCCTACGGATTCTGACGCGCTAGGCGCCGGTCTCCTGGCGCAATCGCTGAATGAGGTCTTGGATGCGCCGGGCATTGGTGCCGAGGTCAGACAGTCCGATCCGCGAGCGCGAGTAAACCGCCATCCGCGTCGTCTGTCCGTCAACGGAGTGCAGCAGCACGTCGACATCATCGCGGAACCGAAGCGCCGGGGTCACAGCGACCCACCGGATATGGATATCACCGTTCGCCTCGACCCGCTGCTCGGCCGACGGTTCCTGTTTCAGGATTGCGCTGGAGAGGGTCTCAGCGCTGGCGGAAAACTCCGGCGCGGCCGAATAGCTGGACGCCCCTGGACAGATGTCGGGCGCGCAGCTCAACGCGCGGTTCGTGCCGAGCCCAGGCCCGAGTGCGGTAAAATCGATCCATCCGGCTTTCGGAGCCGGTGCGGATGCGCAGGCGGTCAGCATCAAGAGCGAGAAGGCGGCGATAAGTGGAATGCGCGGCATGACGTGATCCCTTTGCAATGTGCCACCTTACGCCCACCGGCACCTGACCGATAGCCGGCAAGAGCCCGGCCTGCCTCTGAAGCCGGCTATGGCTCAATCACCAGCCGGCTCCATCCTTACCTTCCCCGACCGGGGTGGCCGGAGCGGGGCCTTCGCAACGAAGGATGACACCTGCCCAATTACAGGCTATCTGGCGCGCTTATTTTTGCGGGGGCCGCAAACGATGACAATCCGCCACTTCCTGGATATCTGGCCGCTGGAGCAGGCGGACCTGCGCGAGATCCTGGATGAGGCGCACCGCATAAAGCGCGCGCGGACCGGCTGGCCAAAGGGGCGGATTGATGCCGGCGCGCCACTCGAGGGCCATACGCTGGCGATGATCTTCCAGAAGGCCTCGACGCGCACCCGGTTTTCCTTTGACATGGCGATGCGCCAGCTCGGCGGCTCGTCCATCACCACATCGGCCGGCGACATGCAGCTCGGCCGCGGCGAATCGATCGAGGACACGGCGCGGGTTCTGTCGCGTTACATCGATGCGGTGATGATCCGGGCGAACGATCATACCGATATTGAAACCTTCGCCGAGGCCGCCAGCGTGCCGGTCATCAATGGCCTCTCGGATCGCTCGCATCCCTGCCAGATCATGGCCGACCTGATGACGCTTGAAGAACACGGGCTGACACTGAAGGGCGCGCGGATCGCATGGGTGGGCGATGGTAACAATGTCTGCGCCAGTTTCATTCATGCGGCGCCGAAATTCGGTTTCTCCCTCGCGATCGGCACGCCCGGCCGGTATGCTCCGGATGAGGACGATCTGGAGATTGCAACGGAATTACAGGGGCATATCGAGCTGTTCGAGACGGCAGAAGAGGCGGTTGCCGGCGCGGACGTCGTGATTGCCGACACGTTCGTGTCTATGGGCGACCTCGACGCAGAACGCCGGCTGGAAATCCTCGAGCCCTATGCAGTGACGGAGGATTTGATGGAACTTGCCAATGGCGGCGCGAAGTTCCTGCACTGCCTGCCCGCGCACCGGGGCGAGGAGGTGGACGCGGAAGTTATTGACGGGCCGCAGAGCCTCGTCTGGGATGAAGCGGAAAACCGTCTTCATGCGCAAAAGGCGATTCTGCGCTGGTGCCTCGGCAAGTAGGCCGGTCAGGCTCCTGCGCGCACCCTTGGCGCAGGCCGGACACCCATTTACGATTAACCCATGGCAGATCCACTGATGCCGAACGCGAAATTCAACGACCCCGACATCACCGCCAGGGGGGAGACCCGCGCCAGCGTGGCCTGGGCCGGGCTGAAGACGCTTTGGTTCAATACCGGCACGCTTTGCAACATCACCTGCGCCAATTGCTATATCGAGAGCAGCCCGTCGAATGACAGGCTTGTCTATCTGACGCGCGCCGACGTGGAACCCCATATCGATGCGCTGGCGGGGTCTGCCGAGATCGGCATCACGGGCGGCGAGCCCTTCATGGCACCGGAGATCATCGCGATCCTTGAGGCCGCGCTTGTTCGTGGTCATACACTCCTTGTGCTGACGAATGCGATGCGCCCGATGATGCGCCCCCGGGTGCAGGCGGGTCTGGTCGATCTCGCCGCGCGCTTTGCGGGCAAGATGACGCTTCGCGTCTCGCTCGACTCGCATGACGCGGCGACCCATGACGCCGAGCGTGGGCAGGGCGCCTTTGCCGAGGCGTGTGAGGGCCTGAGATGGCTCGCCGCCAAGGCGGTTCCGTTAGCGCTCGCGGGCCGAAAGGCGCTGCACGAGGATGAGCCTGCCGCGCGCGAGGGCTACCGGGCGCTGATCGCATCGCTGGGGCTTGCGCTCGATGCGGATGACCCGAAGCAGCTTGTCCTCTTTCCAGAGATGATCGCGCGTGCGGATCCGCCCGAGATCACCACGGCCTGCTGGGGCATACTGAACAAGGTGCCCGAAAGCATCATGTGCGCCAGCCAGCGCATGATCGTGCGCCGCAAGGGGGCTGCGGCCACCCGCGTACTCGCCTGCACCTTGCTGGTCGATGACCCGGCGTTCGATCTCGGTGACACGCTGGCCGAAGCGACCGCCGCGCCGGTGAAGCTCAACCATCCCTGGTGCGCGAGTTTCTGCGTGCTTGGCGGCGCGAGTTGTTCGGCCTGAAGCCTGCCTCTTGCCGATTGGCGCCCTCGCTGCCACATGGGGCGGCTTGAATGCCCCCCGCAAGGCTGTTTCCGATGACCGAGACCCCGCACGAAACCGGCGATTTCGCCGCCACCTTCCAGATCGAAGGCCGCCCCATCCGGGGCCGCGCCGTGCGCATGGGCGCCGGCAGCATTTCGCCCATCCTCGACCGGCATGACTATCCGCCCCACCTTGCCCAGATCCTGGGTGAGGCGGTGACGCTTGCGGCGCTGGTGGGCGCTTCACTGAAGTTCGAGGGCAAGATCCTTGTGCAGGCGGAAGGCGACGGCCCCGTGACGCTGCTCGTCGGCGAGTACAACACGAATGGCAATGTGCGAGGTTATGCACGTTACAACCCGGAAGGTTGGGCGAACCTCGAGCGCGTCAACAAGGGCGGCGAGCCGCATATGCCGCAGCTGTTCGGGCGATCGGGCCGGCTGGGCCTGATCCTCGTTCACGACAGTCCGGACATCCAGCCCTACCAGGGCATTGTGCCGCTCAATAAGGCGACGCTCGCTCAGTGTGCGGAAGAATATTTCGATATGTCGGAGCAGGTGCCGTCCAGCATCCGGATCGCCGTCGACCGCTCCGCTTCCGGCGCATGGACGGCCGGCGGCATGCTGGTGCAACGCATTGCAGCGGACGACGCACGCGGCGAGACGGATGAAGGCTGGCGCGAGGCGGAAATGCTGTTTGCGACGCTGACCCCCGCCGAGCTGATCGACCCGGCGTTGCCGATGCCAGAGCTGCTTTACCGCCTGTTTCACGAGCAGGGCGTGACGCTTGAAAGCGGGATGAAGGTGCTCGACCAGTGCACGTGCAGCGAGGAACGCCTCGTCAATACGCTGAGCCAGATGCCGGACGAGTCGCTGCGCGAACTCGTGGAGGAAGACGGCAACCTGTCCATCGACTGCCAGTTCTGCGCGCGCCACTACAATGTGGACATTGCGCGCGTCACCGGGCCGGTGAACTAGGCTCTATTCCGGCGCGTCCATCGCGAGGATCACCTGCGCATAGCCGCGGGCGAGGCGTCCCATGTTCTCAACGCTGGTGCGCTCGTTCGTGCCGTGGAAGCCGGTGAGTTCGTCCGGCGTAAGCACGAACGGCGCGAAGCGGTAGACGTTGCCGGTGATCGCTTCTGCGTAGCGTGCGTCGGTTGCGCCGAGCACGAGGCCGGGGGCGACCGGCGCGCCGGGGAAAGTGGCTTCGGCGACACTGGCGAGCACGGCATAGGCCCGGTTGTCGGTGGGCGAGACATTCGAGGCGCCGGTGCCGGCAATGCCTTCCTTGTCCGTCACGATCTCGATGCCTTCGATGTCCTCCGTCACGTCCTTCACATGCTCGACCACGCTGTCGACTGTATCATTGGGGTGAATGCGAAAGTTCACCGTTGCGGTGGCGCGCTGGGCGAGGACGTTCTGCTTTGCAGATCCCTCAAGCATCGTCGGCGCGGTCGTGGTGCGGATCATCGCGTTGCCCGCCGGGATTTCGGCGAGCTGGCTGTCGATCATGCCCTTGAACAGCCAGAGATTGGCAAACGCCATGCGTTGCAGGAAGGGCATGTCCTCGCCGGCAGCCTTGAACATGTCGGATGCGGGTGGCTTCGAGAGATCAGACGGCATCTGGTTTTCGTCGAGCGCGATGACCGCGCGCGACAGGCTGACCGTCGCGGAATTGCGGGGCGGCGTGGAGGAATGCCCACCGGCCGCGTTGGCGACGATGTCGAGCGTCACATAGCCTTTCTCCGCAATGCCGATGAAGCCGGTCGGCTTGCCGGTGAGCGGGGATGGGTTCAGCACCATGAAGCCTTCATCGAGCGCCATCTCGGGCTCTATGCCGCGTGACTTGAGCAGCGCGACGCCGGCCTCGGCGCCCGAGCCAGAGACTTCCTCGTCATGGCCGAACATGAAAAGCACCGTGCGCTGAGGTTTGAAGCCGGCCACGGCCAGCGCTTCGGCTGCTTCCATCAGGCCGATGAGAGATCCTTTGTCGTCGATCGCGCCGCGTCCATAAATGTAGCCATCGATGATCTCACCGGCAAAGGGTTCGCCGTCCCAGTCGCCTTCGGTGCCGATATTGACGGGCACCACGTCCTGGTGAGCCATCAGCAGCAGAGGTTTCAGCGACGGGTCGGAGCCCTGCCAGGTGTAGAGCAGCGTCAGCGTGCCGGGCACAACTTCCCTGGTCATTGCCGCATGCGCGGCAGGATAAGCTTCCTGAAGCCAGGCATGCATGGCCAGCCATTCGCCGTCCTGTCCGGGGCGCGGGTCGCCGTTCGCCAGCGTGACGGTTCTGAACTGGATAGCGCGGGCGAGGTTCTTGGCTCCGCGCTCGGCCGAGATGGCGGGGGGGGCGGGGAGCGTAACGCGTCCGCCCACGGGCTCCGCGCCATAGTTCACGGTGTTGTAGATCAGCACGCCGGCCAATGCTGCAACTGCGAGCAAAAGCCCGATCGATAGGTTCCGGATCATGTGCGGCAGGCTCCCCGTTGTTCTTTGACGGATCGTGGAGGAGCGGCGCATTCCACGTCAAGCGAAGGGTCATCAAAAAATGAGTTGGCCGCCACTCTTTCGCGCGGCAGGGTAGCCGCCATGGTTGAAGTTTCTCCGAAGCGGCTCAGCACGCCGCGTGTTCTTGCCTTGTCCACGCTGGCATTTCCGCTTGCGGGAATTGGATTGCCTCTTGGGGTGTATCTTTCGCCGTTCTATGCCGACGAGCTGGGGCTCGGCCTGGCGCTGACCGGCACGCTGTTCATGCTGTTACGTCTGCTCGACACGGTGCTCGATCCGACAATCGGACATTTCGTGGACCGCTTTACCTCGAAGTGGGGCCGGGCGCGTCCGTGGATCGTTGCCAGCGTGCCGATGCTTATGCTCTCGGCATTCTTTGTGTATCTGCCGCCGCGCGAAGGCGTGAACGCGGTGTACTTCGTGCTCTGGATGGTGGTCCTCTATCTCGGATCCACCATTATGATCATCGCGCGCAACGCCTGGGTCGCGGACATTGCCGCCGATTACGATGATCGCTCACGCCACTTCGTGGTGATCGAGATGGCGAGCGTGCTCAGCATGCTCTTCCTGCTGATCATCCCGGTGATCATCGCCAGCAATGGCGGGGACCGGTTTGAACAGATCGGCGCAATGGGGTGGTGCCTGATCATTTCCCTGCCGGTTACAGCGCTGATTGCGTGTGCCTTTGTGCCCGACCTCCCCCGCGCGAAGGACCCTGCGGCGAAGGGCTTCGATTTTGCCGAAATGCGCATCGCCGTGGGCAACCGCCATCTGAGGACGGTCCTGCTGCTTGAGATCTTGGTTGGCATGGGCATCACCGTCACGGCGTCTCTCTACCTGTTCGTGGCCGAGTCCGTTTTTGGCCTCACAGACGTGCAGGCCAGCCTGTTACTGGTCGTGTTTTTTCTCTCGTCCGTGATTGGCCTGCCGCTCTGGATGCGCCTCGCGGCCAGGACCGAAAAACATAAGGCTGTGTGTATCGCGGTGCTGATGTCGGCGGGCAGCTATGCACTTTACTTCCTGGTCGCCCAGTTCGGAGGTTTCTGGCCGTTTGCTGTGGCGGCCGTTATCAACGGGTTCGCCTTCACGGCGCCGCTCGTCATCGGCCGGTCGATGACGGCGGACGTGGTTGAGTGGGAATTGGCGCGGTCCGGCGTCAACCGGGCCGGGTTGTACTTTGGGCTGAATGCCGGCGCCTACAAAATCGGCGCAAGCGCGGCGACGGGTCTCGCCTATCTGCTCGTCGGATTGGCGGCGGGCTATGAGGCCGGCGCCGACAATTCTCCGGAAGCCGTGCAGGGCTTGCTGATCATCTTCTGCGTGCTGCCCGCCCTGCTTTACTTCGCCACCTATTTCGCGGTGCGCAACTATGCGCTGACGCGCGCGGTGCAATTGCAAACAGCCGAACAGCTCAGCGCCGGCACATTGACCGAAGCTTAAAACCCGCCGCCTTCGGCAAGCCATTCAAGCTCGTCCGGCGTGCTCTCGCGGCCGAGGATGGCGTTACGGTGCGGGAAGCGGCCGAACTGGCGGATCGCGTCGCGGTGTTCGCGTGCATAGTCGAGGAATGATTTCGTGAATGTCTCGAAGCCGGGGCGGGCTTCGGTATGCAGTTTGGTGAGCATTTCCACGCAACAGTCCTGATCGGTGATGTCTTCGGAGTGCTCAAGCGGCAGGTAAAGGAAAATGCGCTCGGCTTCCAGGAGACCAGTGTCCTCCCCTCGCGCAAGGCCGTCCTTGCACAGACTGAGCGCCAGTGCGTCCTGCGCGAAGGCGCGCGGCGTTTTGCGGAAGATGTTGCGGCTGAACTGGTCGAGCACGATGATCGCCGCCAGACGGCCCCGTTTGCCTGTCGCAATCCAGCCGCTGGCGGCAGGGCCAGTGGAGAGCTGCTCCAGCAAGGGCAAGAAGAGGCTGCGCAGTTCTGCGTCGAGGGCCGGTCCCCCGTTGAACCATTTTTTATGCTGCGCCTTGAACCTTTCCGGCGACTGGCAGGCCTCTCCGATCCAGAATGCGAGGACGTCCTGCGGCGATGTCATGCACCCGGCCGCCGGGCCACGATCATGTAGTTCACGGACGCATCGCCGGTGAGCTTCCATTGGCCGGACAGGGGATAGAAGCTGACCCCGATTGGCGTCTCGGGTTTCATGCCCGCCCCGCTGAGCGCGGTTTCGACTTCTTCAGGTGTCACGAACTTCGACCAGTCATGAGTGCCGCGCGGCAGCCAGCGCAGGACATATTCTGCGCCGATGACGGCTGTAGCGAGCGCCTTGGCCGTGCGGTTGAGCGTGGCGACGACCATCAGCCCGCCGGGGCGCACGAGACGCGCGGTGTCGGCGAGGAATTGCGCGGGGTCGGCCACGTGCTCGACGACTTCGAGGTTGAGCACGATGTCGAAAGCCTGTTCGCCGCTCGCGAGCAGCCCTTCCGCCGTGCCGGCGCGGTAATCGATCTTGAGGCCCTGCTCATAAGCGTGGGTGAGGGCAGTCTTGATGTTGGCTTCGGAGGCGTCCACCCCGGTGACTGACGCGCCGAGGCGCGCCATCGGCTCGCACACGAGGCCGCCGCCGCAGCCGATGTCCAGCAGGCGTAGGCCGTCCAGCGGTTTCAGGGCGCCGGCCTTGAGGCCAAGGTGGCGCTCTGCCGTCTCCCGGATGAATTTGAGACGTACCGGGTTGAACCGGTGCAGCGGCTTGAACTTGCCGTTCGGGTTCCACCAGTCGGCCGCCATCGCCGAGAATTTGGCGACTTCTGCGGGGTCGATGCTCGGCGTGACCGGGGTGGCCTCAGAGGCTTCGATCGTTTTAGCCATTGTTTAGCAATCCTGTTTGATCCGGGCCGAACTTTCCCCTAGAGGGGCCGATATAGGACGCCCATTGCAGGGCAGATAGCCGGTTGGGGCGAAATGGCGCGCACAGTACTGAAATTCGGGGGCACTTCGGTTGGCGATCTGGACCGTATTGCCAACGTCGCCGAGATCGTGGCTGCGCGCGCTGCCAAGGGCGAGCAAATGGCCGTGATCGTGTCGGCGATGTCCGGGGAGACCAACAAGCTGGTCGCCCTTGCGGATGGCGCGGCCGGCAAGGACCTCGCCCGCCACCTTTACGACGACGAGTACGATGTGGTTGTCGCCTCGGGAGAGCAGGTGACGGCCGGGCTGCTCGCGCTGGCGCTGCGCCGCAAAGGCCTCAAGGCGCGCTCCTGGCTCGGCTGGCAGCTGCGCCTCAAGACCGATAACAGCCACGGGCGCGCGCGCATCCTCGGCTTTGACGACTCCTCCTTGCCGGACTCGATCGATCGCGGCGAGATTGCCGTGGTCGCGGGTTTCCAGGGCGTAACGGATGACTTCCGGGTGACCACGCTCGGCCGGGGCGGTTCGGACACCAGCGCCGTGGCTGTCGCTGCTGCCCTCGGTGCAAAGGTGTGCGATATCTACACCGACGTCGACGGCGTCTACACGACCGATCCGAGGATGGTGCCGAAGGCGCGCCGGATCGACAAGATTTCTTATGAAGAGATGCTCGAAATGGCCTCGCTCGGCGCCAAGGTGCTGCAGACGCGCTCGGTCGAGCTGGCGATGAACCACAATGTTCCCGTGCGGGTCCTGTCGAGCTTTGTGAAGCCCGGCGAGGAATCCCCCGGGACGCTTGTCTGTGCAGAGGAAGAGATCGTGGAAAAGCAGGTTGTCAGCGGCGTGGCCTATTCACGCGACGAGGCCAAGGTGACGCTGTACGGCGTGCCGGACCGTCCGGGCTCCTCGGCCAAGATTTTCTCCGCGCTCGCCCGCGCCGGGGTCAACGTGGACATGATCGTCCAGGCGAGCTCGCGCGAAGCGTCCAAGGCGAACCTCGTGTTCACCTGCACCGACCGCGACAGCCCGTTCGCGCGCGAGACGTTGGAGAACATCAAGGGCGATATCGGTTTCGAGCGGCTGGAAGTGGCCCGCGACGTTTCGAAGATCTCGATCATCGGTGTCGGCATGAAGAGCCATACCGGCGTCGCCGAGAAGATGTTCACCGCCCTCTCCGAGAAGGGCATCAACATCGATGTGATCTCCACGTCGGAGATCAAGATTTCCGTTTTGATTGCGGCGCCCTATACAGAGCTGGCGGTGCGCGCCCTTCACACAGCCTTTGGTCTGGACGCTGACTGACCCGCTTTTCCGAACGGGCCCAAACAGGAGTGCATGCCCTATAACATGACGGCCACCCGTGTGCTCATGAACAACCTTCGCCAGGTGATGGCGGAGGACGGAGATACACGCTCCCGGCTCGACCATGTTGTCCGCCTGATCGCGGGCGCGATGGTGGCGGATGTCTGTTCGGTTTACTTGCGCGAGGCCGATGGCGCGCACCTGCTGATCGCAACCGAAGGCCTTAAGCCGGAAGCCGTCAACAAGACGCGCATGTCGCCCGGCGAAGGCCTTGTCGGCTATGTGGCCCGCACCGCCGAACCCATCGCGATCGAGGACGCGCCGCGCCACCCAGCCTTCTCGTACCGGCCAGAGACGGGGGAGGACCCCTTCCACGCTTTCCTCGGCGTGCCTATCCTTCGCACGGGCGGTGTCACCGGCGTACTCGTTGTGCAGAACCGGACAGAGCGCAGCTACCGGGAAGAAGAGATCGATACGCTGCAGACTATCGCGATGGTGCTGGCGGAGATCGTGCATACGCTGGTGCTTGCGCCCGCGCCGCAGCCGGGCAACGAACGGCGGTCCCGGCCCGGCAACGCCGCCGGAAACCTGAAGGGCCGGGTATTCTGCGAAGGGCTCGGCTACGGCCTCGCCGTTCTCCACGATCCGGTGGTGCCGCCCGCCAAGTTCTTTGCGACTGACCAGGCGGCCGAAGTGTTGCGCCTGTCCGAAGGTCTGATTGGCCTGCGGGAGTCCATCGACCGGATGATGCTGATCGACGGCGCCGCCCTCGGCGGCGACCCGCGGGACGTGATGGAAGCTTATCGCCTGCTCGCGGAAGATCCGTCCTGGGCCGAGAAGCTGCTCGAGGGCATCCGGTCGGGCCTGTCGGCCGAAGCCTCGGTGGACCGCGCGCGGCGGGAACACCGGGCAAAGCTGCAGATTGCGCGCGATCCTTACCTGCGCGAACGGCTCCACGATCTCGAAGATCTCGACAACCGGCTGCTCCGCGTTTTGGGCGGCGAAGAGGGCAAGCCGAAGATTACCGGCGATCAGGCGATCCTGATTGCGCGCCGCCTCGGTCCGGCAGAGCTGCTGGAATATGCGCATGCAGGTCTCAAGGGCATCCTGATGGAGGAGGCGGCGGCCTCGTCACACGCCGCCATCGTGGCGCGCGCGCTCGGCATTCCGGCCATCGGCGGAATTGACGGCCTGACGACCCGGATCGAGCAGGGAGACTACATCATCGTCGATGCCGAGGACGGCAGCGTCCATATCCGGCCCGATGACGTGGTGTACGATGCGTACATGGCCCGGGTCGGGCTGCGTTCCGAGCGGCAGGCACGGTATGCGGCACTCAAAGGGCTGCCCGCTCAAACACTCGACGGCACGCATGTGTCGCTGATGCTGAACGCCGGTCTCGACCTTGATCTCGACATGCTCGATCAGGCGGGCGCGGATGGGGTCGGCCTGTTCCGCACCGAATTCCAGTTCCTTGTGTCAGAATCCCTGCCGCCGCTGGAGGACCAGATAGCGCTCTACAAGCGGGTTCTGGACCGCGCGGCCGGACGGCCGGTCATCTTCCGGACACTGGACCTTGGCGGCGACAAGGTGCTGCCGGCGCTCAGCCAGCTGCGGGAGGAGAACCCGGCGCTCGGCTGGCGGTCGATCCGCTTCGCGCTCGATCACAAGGGCCTTTTCCGGCGCCAGTTGCGCGCGCTTGTCCGGGCGGCCGCCGAGGGCCCACTCACCGTCATGTTCCCGATGGTGACAGTGCCGCAGGAATACAGGGCCGCCAAAGCGCTGCTGCTGGAAGAGATAGAGTGGACGCTCAAACAGACCGGTAAACAACCTTCCAGACTGGAAGTCGGCGTGATGCTGGAGACGCCGGCGCTGGGCTTCTCGATGCAGGATCTCGCTGGCGAAGTTGACTTCCTGTCGGTCGGTACCAACGACCTGCTGCAGTTCTTCTTTGCGGCCGACCGGATGACCCCGTCGGTCAGCGAGCGCTATGACCTCGTGGACCCCGCCTCGCTGCGCTACCTGAAAATGGTGGCCGATATCTGCAAGGCCGGGAACATCCGCTTGTCTGTTTGCGGTGAAGCTACGGCATCGCCGCCGGTTGCCCTGTGCTTTGCAGCGCTCGGGTTCACCAGCCTGTCGATGGCCGGCTCTGCCATCGGTCCCGTCAAGCAAGCTCTCAGGGGCGTCGACCTCGGCGCCTTCCGGGCCGGGCTTTTCGAGCGGATGGATAAGCCAAACGGTTCGTTCCGTAACCAAGTTTTAGCACTCGCCGCCGAACATGGAATTGACACAGCCGACAGTTGAAGCGTGTTGCGGCGGGGCATACACGGTCTTAATGAGTGTGGACCGGATCTTGCCTCGTTTTCACTAGGTGTCAGCATTCGTCAGTGAGACTGGTAAAAAATGGTACAGATTGTATCGCCTCAACCGGCAAACGAGCAAACCGGGGATATCCACCGGGTGGAAGATAACGCGACGCCCCGTTCGAATGTGACGCCCATCTCTTCGGAAGCGGCCCGGCATCTGGACGCGCATGGCCGGCGTGAACGCGCCGATGAAATTTTCCGCACCGGCGAATATGACGGCGAAACGCTTCGCATGGGACAGGTTCTGCGCCGCGTACGCGAAGCCTTGTTGCTCGATCTGGGCGAAATCGCCAGGGCCTCGCTCATTCGTGAAAACTTCCTCATGGCGATCGAGCGGATGGAATTGCAGACCATCGCGAAGGGCTATCTGGTGCCCTACCTGATCGCCTATTCGAAATATCTCGGCCTGCCAGAGCAGGATGTGGTGCAGCGCTACACCCGCGAATGCGGTGCGGTGGCGGAAGTCAAAACCCTCGCCCCGGTGCCGAAGATCGGCCAGCTGAACCGGACCAAGGACAAATTGCCGCTTGTCCTCGCCGCGGCCGGCCTTCTGGTCCTGCTGATCGGCGGCGGCGTGACCGCGGCCATTGTGATGAACAGTGGGCCGGGCGAAGTCACTTCACCCACGGTTGTGGCTGTCAGCGGCGCGCGGGAAAGCCTGTTCGCCGATACCGCCGCGCCTCAGACTGTGGCGGGCGACCCGCCGATCGAAATCGTGGCGGTCCGTCAGGGCTGGCTCGAAGTGCGGGCCGCCGATGGAACCATCTTCCTCAGCCGCACGATGGCTGCCGGCGAGAACTACTTCCCGCGCTTGAAAGCCGGTTGGACGGTTTCGGCGCGCAATGGCGGCGTCTTTGAATGGCGCGCCGGCGACATGGTCATCGGACCGCTGGGCCCGGAAGGCGCACAGGTCTTTTCGATCAGTGTGGATGACCAGCTCGTCAAGGCCGCTGAGTTGGCTGCCGCGGCCGTTGCAACGGCCGAAGCGGCTGAAGCCGCTGCCGCACCGCCCAAAGCCACGCCCTGAGGGCTTTACGTCGGCGCCGCTCGGCGCCACATGTGAGGCAGACAGATAGCCCGAAAGGCGCTGACCCCTCTGATGAGCCATAATCCCATCCGTCCCTGGCGCAATATCGAGCGCCGCAAGTCCCGGCAGATCCGCGTCGGAAACGTCCTGATTGGCGGCGATGCGCCGATTGCCGTTCAGACGATGACCAACACGCCGACCGAGGATGCGGCGGCCACGATTGACCAGATCATCCGGTGCGCCGATGCAGGCGCCGACATTGTGCGGGTGTCATGCCCGACAGAAGACGCGACGCGGGCGATGCGGGAGATCGTAAAGGCAAGCCCGGTGCCGCTCGTGGCGGATATCCATTTTCACTACAAGCGCGGGGTCGAGGCCGCCGATGCGGGCGCAGCCTGCCTGCGCATCAATCCCGGCAATATTGGCTCGCAGGCCCGCGTAAAGGAGGTTGTCGCGGCGGCCCGCGCCAATGGTTGCTCCATCCGGATCGGCGTGAACGGCGGCAGTCTCGAGAAACACCTGCTCGACAAGTATGGCGAGCCTTGCCCGGACGCGATGGTGGAAAGCGCGCTCGATCACGCGCGCATCCTCGATGACCTCGGATTTCACGAGTACAAGATCTCGGTCAAGGCCTCAGACATGTTTCTGACCGTTGCGGCCTACCAGCTGCTGTCGGAGGCGACCGACGCACCCCTGCATCTCGGCATCACCGAAGCGGGCGGGCTGCGGACCGGGACGGTGAAATCATCCATCGGCATGGGCGCGCTGCTCTGGGCCGGGATCGGCGACACGATCCGCGTTTCGCTGTCGGCGGCGCCGGAAGAAGAAGTCAAAGTCGGCTTCGAGATGCTGAAATCGCTCGGCCTGCGTACGCGCGGCGTCAACATCATCGCCTGCCCAAGTTGCGCGCGGCAGGGCTTTGACGTGATTTCGACCGTAGAGATTCTGGAGCAACGCCTCGCGCATGTGACGGAGCCTATTTCCCTGTCGATCATCGGCTGCGTAGTGAACGGGCCGGGGGAGGCCGCGATGACGGATCTCGGTTTCACCGGCGGCGGCAAGGACAGTGGCAAGATGTTCATTGCCGGACGCGCCGATCACAACGTCTCCAACGCCGACATGGTGGAGCACATCGTCAAGCTCGTCGAGGAACGCGCCGCGAAGCTCAAGGCCCAGCGCGAGGGCGAGCAGGTTCCGGCGGAGTAAGGTTTATACTGGCCCGCAGGTGCTGACGGGCACCAGGGCGGCCGCTGCATCATAGAGCCCTTGCGACGGTGCAAGCCGGCGGATGAGGGCCAGCGCCTCGGGCTTTTTCACGGTCACGACGTCCACGCCTTCTTCGGCTTCAACCGCCTGACCCGCAAGCGCGACGATGATCCGGCGTGTGCCCGGGGCGTCCGGCAGCCGGGCATCAAGCGAGCCTGCATAGACATTGTCCGTATACGCATCAAATATCGACAGCGACCCGTATTCCGGCCAGGTCGGCACAACGAGTTCGACCGGGCCCGCCGATACATCAATCAGGCAGAGGGAATAGGCTAGGTCCGGCGACGGACGCACGATGGTCTGGGTCTGCGGTGTCACGCGCGGGCTCATGTTCCAGGTGTGCGTTTCGATGCCGCCCGCTGCCAGACGGTCTCGCGCGGTTGACATGATATAGCCGGGCAGGGCGTTGAGAGCGATGAAATGGACGGCGGCAAAGCCGATCACAAAGGTAGTGAGACCAACCATGGGCAAGCGCATCAGGGTGCCTCCCCGCAGCCGAGCTTTTCGATAGAGGGTGTCTGGAGCGTGCGCTCTGGGTCGGCGATCAGGTCCGCTTTGGGCTTGTAGAGGCGCAGTGTCAGGTCAAAGTCGCCGGCGCCCCGGCTGGAGACCCAGCCGTTTCCGGACGCGGACGAGACCGGCGAGATATCAAAAAACCAGTTGGAAGGATCGCTCCCCGTCGCCGCATCCGTAAGGTCATAAGACAAGGCGTTGTCCGTATTGTCCGGCAGGTAACTCTCGGAATTGTAGAGCGTGACAGACCACCATTGCGCAGGCATGGCGCCGCCGCGGACGCGGTAGTCGCAGCCCTCGGAAAGACGGTCGCCCGCATCGTCGGTGTTGCGGGCGAAGTAGACCGCTTCTTCCTTCGTAAGGGCGAGCAGCCCGTGGCGCGCGACGCGGGCCCGGGTCCAGGGATTGGCGGCCTCGGAGCCGATCGTCCAGTCGCTCGTCCAGCCATTCACATCAATTGCGCTGCCGAGCCTTGCGCCGCTGCCCACCATGCCTGCGGCAGCAGCGGCGGCGCCGAGGCCGAGCGCCGCGCCGAGGAGGAGGCCAACAAGTCCGCTGACGAGTTTCATGAAAATACGGTAACGTAACTGAAAAGGGACGCAAGCGGCCCGTGACAAGACTGTTGCTGAGCGTGCCTAGACGCTACCACCTAACGTGTGACGCTTGGCAGCAAGGGGGCAAGAGGCCGGCCATGTTTTTCCGAATCTTGCGCTGGACCGGCCTGACCCTGCTTGCAGGCGTGACACTTCTCGTAGCGTCAAGCTGCACGATGCTTGGCCTCAACTATGCGAGCCTTGATACGGCTAACAAGTCCGCCCCGGTGCCGGCGCTCGATCTAGACCGTCTCATCACCCCGGACGGGCGAGCCGAAGCCATGAAGATGCTGGAAGACACCCTGTACGGTCCCTGGCCGAAGGACTTGCCGGTATCCATGAGCGACTGGCGTATCATCAACGCGGCCTATCTTGAAGGGCGAGGGACGCTTGAAGAGCGCGATATCACCATCGGTCTTGGCCCGGGTGCGCAGACGTTCCAGTTGGTCGCGGCCTTTCCAAAAGGCGCGTTTGCCAATCCGCTCGTGCTCAGCCAGACGTTCAGCGGGAACTGCGATGTGTTTCCGGGCGAAGCAGTGACGAGCGCGGCAGGTGATCCGTGTTCGGCGCAAGACACCAATTCGACGGCGAATTTCATCGTCAATAACCTGTTCGGCGAGTTCATCGCCGAGGCGCCGATCGGGAAGTATTTCGACGCCGGGTTGGTCTATTCGAGTTTCCATGCGGGCGATTTCGTTCCTGACAGCACGCAGCTCGCCCCTCAGACAATGGCGGCACTCGGAGGCGAGGTTAATCCCACCAGTACGCTCATGGCCTGGGCCTATGCCATCTCTGCTGCGCTGGATGCGCTCGAGAAGGATCCGCGAATCGATCCCGGTCATCTGTCGGTGATGGGCCATTCCCGTCATGGCAAGGCCGCTCTGCTGGCAACGATCTGGGATCCCCGCATTGAAGCGGTCGTCGCGCACCAGTCCGGTTTCGCCGGAGCGTCCCTGTCGCGGTCGGCCACCGGCGAACGCCTGGAACGGATGGCCGAGACCTATCCGCACTGGCTGGCGCCCGGCGCGCTGAAGTATGCCGCCAATCCGAGCCTGTTGCCGTTCGACCAGCATCTTGTGCTGGCGCTGATTGCACCGCGCCGGGTGTTTCTCGGCAATGGCCGGCGGGACGTCTGGTCTGACCCCAATTCGAGTTTTCGCGCGGCCCAGGCCGCCAGCGAGGCCTGGGCCGCATACGGCGTGCGGGGTTTGTCAGAAGGCAGTATGCGGACGTTTGATCCAGGCGCCGGGATCGTCTGGTGGCTGCGCCTCGGCGGGCACAGCATCGTGGAAGAAGACATCGATGCGTTCATCGGCTTCCTGAAAGCTGGCATTGCGCCGTCCGCTGTGTCTCCGCCTGCCGAGTTGCCAAGCCCTCCGGCGCCTGGATAGGATAGGCCAATAAAGCTGGGCTGGGAGGCTGACCTTGGACAATCTCGAATTTCTGAAGCCGGTGCTCGCACTGGTACTGTGGACCTGCGTGATGTGGTTCTGGATGTACGCCACCCGGATTCCGGCCATGCAGAAAGCCAGGATCGACATGAGCGGGTCGCACCCCGATCTGGACCTGACGGTGCTGCCGGGGCCAGTGCGCGCGGCGGCGGATAACTACAATCACCTGCACGAGCAGCCGGTGATCTTCTATGCCCTGATGTTCTTCATCGCGCTGACGGGCGGGTCGGACCCCGTCTCGGCCGCCGTGGCCTGGGCCTATGCCGGGCTGCGCGTCGTGCACTCCTTTGTTCAGGTCGGGCTCGGGATCATTCCGCTTCGGTTCCTGACATTCCTTCTGGGCTCGTTCTGCTTGTTCTTCCTGGCCGGGAAGGAAGCTTTGCGGGTGTTCGCTGGCTGACCGGTGCGCCGAGGCTTCCAAGCGGCGTGAAACCGGATTAAAGGCGGCGGATGTCCTCCCTTTCCCTGACACGCCTCCAGCAGGTGATCGACCGGTTCGAGGAGGTCGAGGCCCGGATGGGCGCGACCTCTGATTCCAAAGAGATCATCACCCTGTCGAAGGAGCATTCCGAGCTTCGTCCGGTTGTGGAGAAGGCACGCGAGCTGCTGGCCGCGCGCCGGGGCCTCGCCGATGCTGAAGCGCTGGCCGGATCGGGCGACCCCGAGATGGCGGACCTTGCGCGTATGGAAATCGGAGACCTGAAGGACCAGCTGCCCGCGCTCGAACAGGCGATGCAGATCCTGCTGTTGCCGAAAGATGTCGATGACAAGGCCAACGTCGTGCTCGAGGTGCGCGCCGGTACTGGCGGCGACGAAGCCGCGCTGTTCGCAGGAGACCTCTGGCGCATGTACATGCGCTACGCGCAGCTGCAGGGCTGGAAGGTCGAGATTGTCGATGCCTCTGAAGGTGAGGCCGGCGGTTACAAGGAAATTATCGCCAACGTCTCGGGCGACGGCGTGTTCGGCCGCATGAAGTGGGAGAGCGGTGTGCACCGCGTGCAGCGGGTTCCTGCGACCGAAACGCAGGGCCGCATCCACACGTCGGCTGCAACGGTGGCGATCCTTCCTGCCCCAGAGAATATCGAGATCGATATCCGCGTCGAAGACATCCGTATCGACACGATGCGCGCTTCCGGCGCCGGCGGTCAGCACGTCAACAAGACGGACTCGGCCGTGCGCATCACGCACTTTCCGAGCGGTATCGTCGTGACGAGTTCGGAGAAGTCGCAGCACGTCAACCGCGAGAAGGCGATGGATCAGCTGAAGATCCGCCTTTACGAAAAACTTCGGCATGAGCGCGATTCGGCGCGCGCCGAGGCCCGCGCCAACATGGTCGGCTCGGGCGACCGCAGCGCCAAGGTGCGCACGTACAACTATCCCGAAAACCGGGTGACGGACCACCGCATCGGGCTCACGCTCTATGCGCTTGACCGGATCGTGGCCGGCGACAAGCTCAACGATGTCGTTGAAGCTCTGATCACGGAGGATCAGGCCCGCAAACTGGCCGCGATGGAGGCGGGCAGCTGACCGCGCCAACGTATGACGCCTTGATTCGCCGGGCAACGGAACGCTTCCGGGCGGCAGGCATCGCCGACGCCCGCCAGAACGCCGCTATGCTTATGCTGCACGCTTTCGGCGACACGCGCGCTGCGCTTCTGGCTGCGGGCGCCTCGCCGGTGCCGGAGACCACCCAAGAGGTGTTTCACGCGGCGGTCGAGCGTCGGCTGCTGCGAGAACCGCTGCAGCACATTCTGGGTACGACGCATTTCTATGGGCTTGAGTTTCGCAGCGATCCGCGCGCGCTGATCCCGCGCATGGACAGCGAGGTGGTTGTCGAAACCGCGCTGTGCCTGATCCCGAAGGATCACAGGGTTGTGGTGGCCGATCTCGGCACCGGCACGGGTTGCCTGCTCGGCGCCATCCTCTGGAACCGGCCGCTGGCGGTGGGCACCGGCGTGGAAGCCGATCCGGGCGCCGCCGCGCTCGCGCGCGAGAATTTCGATATCCTGGGATTGTCCGGCCGCGCGAACCTTTTCGGCGGACCGTGGGACCGGTGGACGGGCTGGGAGGCGGCCGGCGTCATCGTCTCGAACCCGCCCTACATCGCTACGGCCGAAATCGAATCGCTGGCGCCGGAAGTGCGTGATCATGATCCGAGGCTTGCGCTGGATGGAGGCTCTGACGGCCTCGCCGCCTATCAGGACCTGATTTCGACAGGGGCTGCCCGGATGCCGATGGGTGCGGCGCTGGTGCTCGAAATCGGCCATGACCAGCGCGCCGCCGTGCTGGACCTGTTGGCCCAGGCGGGCTTTACCGGATTGGGACACCGCCTTGATCTTGGAGGAAATGATCGGTGCGTCTGGGGCTTTGCGCCCGGGCCTTCCCGCTGATTTTCCGCTTGGCGCTGCGCCCGATCCGCAGTAGAGCAATACGGCGAGGGGCAGTCTGCCGTAGAGGCAGTTAATGAACGCTGCCTTCGTTCGGGACCGGTGGAAACGGCAGCGTCCAATCCCCCATCCCGCCTGCAAGCAAGATAGTATCAGGTATCTCAGCCCTGTCTTGGCTCGCCGGTGACCCCAGGTGCACGAACACAGGACAGAGATTTATGAAACGCTCACGCGGGCGCAACAGACGCCCAGGCGGCAATCCGCAAAGTGCCTTCAACAACCCGAACCGTCACTTTGAGAGCGTCGGACCGGATGTGAAGATCCGTGGATCGGCCCAGCAGGTGCTCGAGAAGTACCTGCAATACGGCCGCGACGCCCAGACCAGCGGCGACCGGGTCCTGTCCGAAGCCTATTTCCAGTATGCGGAACACTACCAGCGCATCGTCTCCAAACAGACGGAGGCGCGCGTGCATCAGCAAGGCAGTCAGAACCCGAACAATCCGAACCAGAACGGCCAGAACCGGAATGGGAATGGCAACGGGAACAGCCAGCGCGATGACCGCGACCCGCGCAGCGGTCAGGACCGCGATCCACGCGGCGGCGGCCATGACGAGCCGATGCAGATGGATGACGATTCGGGCGAAGCCGACGTGGTGCCGGCTATGAGCGCGCGCCGGGACGAGGATGACAGTTCCGATTCGCTGCGCGTGATCGATACCGATGACGAGGGCGATGCGCCGGAAGCTGGCGATTCGGCGCCGGTTGAAAACCGCGGTGACCGGGCAGGCGGGGACAGGAACCGCCGGCCCCGCAAGCCTTACCGTCCGCGCGAAGAAGGCGCAGCCCGGGAGGAACGCGCACCGCGCGAGCCACGTCTGCCGCGCGAGGCGGTCGAGATTGTGTCAGAGACCGATGGTATCATGAAGACCCTCGCCCGCGGCCGCCGCAAACCGGCGCCGGAAGAGGGCGCCCCGACCGAGACATCGGACTAAGGGATTCTACTGCGACGCCATGACAGCGCCCCGCCCTCACCGGCGGGGCGTTTCATTTGCGGCTCCCCGCTTGCGCGCAGCGCGCCGCCTTCCCAAATCAACCGTAACACTCCGGTTGCCGCTGAGCGGGGCCGGAACTGACGAACTCATTCTGCCTGTGAAAAGGGGAACACATGAATATCGAACAGTATACAGAGCGTGCCCGCAACCTGATCCAGAGCGCGCAGACGCAGGCCCTCGCGAGCGGCCACCAGGTGCTGACACCGGCTCACATCCTAAAATCCCTCTTTGATGACCGCGACCAGCTCGCGGCAAACCTCATCCGCGCAAGCGGCGGGCGGCCAGAGCTTGCGGTACAAGGCGTGGACACGGCGCTTGCAAAGCAGCCGAAAGTCTCCGGCGCAGGGGCAGGTGGATTGCGGCTCGAACAGGCCGGCGCGAAACTCTTCCAGGACGCCGAGGCGGGTGCGAAAAAGGCCGGTGATGCATTCGTCACCGTCGAGCGTCTTTTGCTGGCGCTGGCCGGTCTCGTTGGTGATCCGGCAGCCGAGGCCCTTAAAGCCGCAGGCGTGACGCCGAAGGCGCTAGAAGCCGCCACTGCGCAGCTTCGCCAGGGCCGCACGGCCGATAGCCAGACGGCCGAGGAAGGTTATGAGGCGCTCAAGAAGTATGCGCGCGACCTCACCAAGGATGCGCGTGAAGGCAAGCTTGATCCGGTGATCGGCCGCGATGAAGAAATCCGCCGCGCGATCCAGGTTCTCTCGCGCCGCTCAAAGAACAACCCTGTGCTGATCGGTGAGCCTGGCGTTGGCAAAACGGCAATTGCTGAGGGGCTCGCGCTGCGCATCGTCGATGGCGACGTGCCGGAAAGCCTGAAGGGCAAGCGCCTGCTCGCCCTCGACATGGGCGCGCTGATTGCCGGCGCGAAGTTCCGCGGAGAGTTCGAAGAGCGATTGAAAGCGGTACTCACGGAAGTTACAAAAGCCGAAGGTGGTGTGATCCTGTTCATCGACGAGATGCACACGCTCGTCGGCGCCGGCAAATCCGAAGGCGCCATGGATGCCTCGAACCTTCTCAAGCCAGCTCTGGCGCGCGGTGAGCTGCACTGTATCGGCGCCACGACGCTGGACGAGTACCGCAAGCACGTCGAGGGCGATCCTGCGCTCGCACGCCGCTTCATGGCGGTCTATGTCGATGAGCCGACCGTCGAGGATACGATCTCGATCCTCCGTGGTCTGAAGGGCCGTTACGAGGCGCACCACGGTGTGCGCATCTCAGATGCAGCGATCGTGTCGGCTGCCACACTGTCGAACCGGTACATCACCGATCGCTTCCTGCCGGACAAGGCAATCGACCTGATGGACGAAGCCGCCGCGCGCCTGCGAATGCAGGTGGATTCGAAACCTGAGGAACTCGACGAGATCGACCGGCGCCTCATGCAGCTGCGCATTGAGGCCGAGGCGCTCAAGAAAGAAAAGGATACTGCCTCCAAAGACCGGCTGAAAACGATTGAGACCGAAATTTCAGGGCTCGATACCCGCTCGCGCGAACTCGCAACCGCCTGGGGCGCCGAGAAGGACAAGCTCAAAGGCGCAGCGTCTGCCAAGGAAAAGCTCGACCGCGCCTACTCCGACATGGCCGAAGCCCAGCGCCAGGGCGACCTCGCCAAAGCGTCCGAGCTTAAATTCTCGACGATCCCGGCGTTCGAAAAGCTGATCGCCGAAGTCGAAGCCAAGGGTGACGCCGATGGCGGCCTCGTATCGGAGGTTGTGCGTCCCGAGCATATCGCCGGCGTGGTGTCGAAGTGGACCGGCATCCCCGTGGACAAGATGCTGGAAGGCGAACGCGAGAAGCTGCTGCGCATGGAAGATGCGTTGCGCGGGCGCGTGGTCGGACAGGAAGATGCGCTGCTGGCCGTCTCGAACGCGGTACGCCGCGCGCGGGCAGGCCTGCAGGATCCGAACCGTCCGATCGGCTCGTTCCTGTTCGTTGGTCCGACCGGCGTTGGCAAGACCGAACTGACGAAGGCGCTCGCCGGCTTCATGTTCGATGATGAAACGGCGGTGCTGCGGCTCGACATGTCCGAGTTCCAGGAGAAGCATTCTGTGGCCCGCCTGATTGGCGCGCCTCCCGGCTATGTCGGCTATGATGAAGGCGGTGTCCTGACGGAATCGATCCGCCGGCGCCCTTATCAGGTCATCCTGTTTGACGAAGTGGAGAAGGCCCATCCGGACCTTTTCAATACGCTGCTTCAGGTGCTCGATGACGGACGTCTCACCGACGGTCAGGGTCGAACTGTCGACTTCAAGAACTCGATCATCATCATGACGTCAAACCTTGGCGCCGATGCATTGGCGAGCGGGGAGGAAGGCGAAGTCTCTGAACAGGCACGCGAGCACGTGATGGCGGCGATCCGGCGTCACTTCCGCCCGGAATTCATCAACCGAATTGACGAGATCGTCTTCTTCAAACGGCTGGGCCGCGGTGAGATCGACCATATCGTAGATATCCAGATGGGCCGTCTTGAAGGATTGCTGCGTGAGCGGAAGATGAAGCTGGACCTCAGCCTCGCCGCCCGCAACTGGCTGGCCGCGCGCGGCTATGATCCGGTCTACGGTGCGCGTCCGCTAAAACGCGTGATCCAGAAGGAGTTGCAGGACCCGCTTGCTCGCCTCCTTCTGGAGGGCCGCATTCTCGACGGCGAGACGATCCATGTCGGCGTTGAAGGCGATGCTTTGTCGATCAACGGCGTGCCGAACAACTTCGCCAAGGGTCGGGCGGCGCTCAACTGAGGCCTCCCGCCTTTTGCGTTCAGGGTGACTGAAGCGGCGCGGCTTCGGCCTGGCTGGGCGAGGGCGACTGGGTTTGCGCCGTGCTGAGCGAAGCGGTCGCCACAGGCTCGCCCCGCGCCATGCGCAAGGCGTCTACGGTCGCCTTGTGCGCCTTGAACTCGGAGAGCATTGCTGGGTGATCCTCAAGCTTGCGGCCATTCGGAAGGTTGAGCGACATGACGTTGACTGGTTTGTTGTCCACGTAGACTTCGTAGTGAAGGTGTGGGCCGGTCGAGGCGCCGGTTGATCCGACATAACCGATCACGTCGCCCTGTATCACTTTCTTTCCCGGTTTGATGCCCTTGGCGTAGCGGGAGAGGTGGGCATAGGCAGTCTCGTAGCCGCGCGTATGCTGGATGCGGACATAATTGCCATAGCCGCCGTTCCGGCTCGCCCGCTCGACCGTTCCGTTGCCTGCAGCATAGACCGGAGTACCGGTCGGCGCGGCGAAGTCTGTGCCCTTGTGCAGGCGGGTATAGCCGGAGATCGGATGCTTGCGCTTGCCGAAGCTGGAGGAAATTCGCGCGCCGTTGATCGGCGTCTTCATCAGGAACTTCGTGGCGCTTTCGCCATTCTCGTCGAAGTAATCAGCCACCGTGTCGTCCGACGGGGTGAACCGGTAGAAGCCGCGCTTCAGCGCTTTGCCGTTCAGCGCGGCGTAGAGAACTTCGCCATTACGTACGCGGTTGCCGCGTTCGTCATAGGCGGTCTCGAACAGGATCTCGAACCGGTCGCCTGGATAGATCTCGCGCTGGAAGTCGATGTCATAGGCGAACGCATTCGCGAAATCGGCGACCTGTTGGTCTTCGGCGCCGAGTTCAAGCGCGGCGGCGTAGATGGATGTCTCGATCTCGGCTTCAACGCGGTGATAGCCGGGTGTCAGCTTCGCGTAGAGCGGCGCTGCGGACCAGTTGTCGTCTGGCGTGCGCGTGATCAGCAGGCTGAGATCTGCCGCTGCGCGCACGGAGACGGCTGTCAGCTGGCCGTTTTCGAACCAGGCCTCGGCCATCGTCTTGCCAGGCAGCAGCCGGCGGCTGTCGAGCAGGTCGGTGCCCGCCAGTGTATGGAGCGCCGCGCCGGCATCACCCTGGGCCGCACCGAGGCGCACGAGCAGACCGGTGAGTGTCTCGTTACGCTCCAGCTTGCCCTCGATCCGTTGCACGGGAGGCGCATCGACCGCGTCCCAGGCCGTCACTAACCGCGCGGCCAGCGGCGCTTGCACGGTGGCTTCGGCGGTCTCCGTAAAAGGCGTAGCGCTGCGGCCGGACATCAAGATGCCCGCGAGCGCGGATGCGCTGCCGAGGATGCCAAGCACGATCAGGCTCTTGAGGCCCTGCGATAGCCCGGATTTCAGGGGCACGGGGACATCAACAGGGTCGGTGGACTCGTATGGGCTCAAGGATCGGTTTCCTGTCATTCGAAGCCCCCACGGCCCTGAGGCTGGCATATGAGCTGCACGCTGCAGATTGTCCTGTGTGCCACTTAAAGATTCGAGAATTCAGAGCGCAAGCTTTAGGTGCCAAATTAGCACTTTATGTCGTAGGAAAAGCAAGAAGCAAGCCGGTCCCACCAGTGACGCCAGATGATGCCACCGTTCGGGTTTCGCCTGCCGAGCCTGCGCCGACGCGCCGGGCGGGACGCCTTGGGTATGTCCTGGCAGGATTTACCTTTGTTTTTCTGGGCGGTTCGGTGGTTTTATGGCTGCTGCGCAAACCCGTTGCAGAACAGGCCCTTTCGGCCTGGTGCGGCGCCCGGGACCTTCAATGTGACGGTAAATTCACCGAGCTGGACGCCTCCGGCATCACCGTTTCGGCCGTCAAGGTCTCCTCAGGCGCTGCAACACCCGCCGAGGCGGCTGAAATCCGCGCCAATCTCCGCTGGACGGGCCTCTTCACCCCGCAAGTGACCGGCGTCACGGTTAACGGGCTTTCGCTTCAGGGCACATTAGGCCCGCAAGGTCTTCGGTTCGGGGGGCTCGAACGCCTCGTTCAGACGGGCGGCGGAGGCGGGCCGGCACCGTCCGTCGAGATCCGCGATGCGCATATTCTGATCGCGACGCCGGCCGGTCAGGCAAACCTCAGGCTCAGCGTGACCGGCGCGCTGGCGACCAGCGGTACTCTGACGCTGCGGCTTGAGCCGGCGGAACTGGCGGTGGGAAAGGCCCGGGCCGATTTCCGGGAAGGTCGGCTCAATGTGCGTGCGGTGGAAGGGCAGGTCGAGGCCGAACTGGGCCTTCGGCTCAACAATGCCGCTTATAGCGATTATGGCCTCGACGCCTTTGACCTCCTTGCCCGGGCGGACTTTCAGGCGGATGCTGGCGCCCCGGCCTCGATCGAATGGTCGATGCGGGCGGACCGTATCGCCTCGCCCGGCCTGCGCGCGACCGACATTCGCACATCCGGCAGCGCCGAGTTTGCCGCGCGGCCAGCCATTTCGGTAGCAGGCTTGCTCGGCGAGCTGTCAGGGGCTGTGTTCGAAGGCGAAGCCGATACCCTGACGGCGGCGGGCTACACGTTCGATGCCGCGCGCTTCGAAGGCGAGCTTGCAGGCCGTGCAGGAAACGTATCCGGGCCGCTGATCGCTTCTGCAGGCATCGGCACCGGACCATCCAGTTCGGTGCAGGCGATCTCGCTGGCGGGTGAGGTCAACCGGCGCAAGACAGGCGCAGCCGCCTTCGAAGGAAAAATCTCCGTGAGCGGAGCAGCGCTCGACAGCGAACTGCGACGCCGAACTGGCGCCGCCTTCAGTTTGCCCGGTGTTCTCTCAGGCCATGCGGATGCCTTGCGTAATGCGTTCAGCCGGGCGCTGTCGGACTTTGGCGGCGAAGCCGGTCTTGCCCTGACGTATGACGGCAAAGCCGCGTCGGCTTCGGGAATCGGAGCCGCCACGCTGCAAGCTGCGTCTGGGCTGAATCTGGACGTGACGCCGGCCGAAGGCGCGCCCTGGGTAAATGTCACGACAGATGGCGTCTCGGCGCAGGGCATGGTTTCACTGTCCGGAGGCGGCGCCCCCTCGGCCAGGGTCGATGTGGATGCCTTCCGGCTCGTAAAGGACGCGGTCACATTACAGGCCGCAGCGTTCGACCTCGCCAACTGGTCCGTGGGCGGACGCAGCCTCAGCGCCAGCCTGCAAAACCTTAAACTCGACAGCAAGGCAGGTAGTCTCGCGCTGGCGGGTAGCGGCGTGCTCTCATTTTCCGGTGAAGTCGCCAGCGTACGTCTTGCCAGCACAAAGATTACCGGTGGGCTCGAAGCGGGCAAGAACGAAACCGGCTGGCGGGTGCAGTCTATTGGCGCACCTTGTCTTGGCGTAGACACTGCAGGCTTGAGCCTTGGCGCGATCCGGATGGCGCCCGCGAAGCTGAATGTTTGCCCGGTCAACGGTCGCTTCATGAAGCAGGGACCGGTACCGAGCGGGTCCGCCAATCTGGGCGACGTGAGATTGCCCTTCACGATGGAGTCCGGTTCCGGCGTGCTCTCACTGGAAAAGGCCGCGATTGACTGGACCGCCGCGAAGACCTTTGCCTTGTCCGTCAAGGCCTCAGACCTCGAACTGCCAATGACCATCGCAAACCGTACACTGACGATGGCCGGCGAAACGCCCCGCATCGATGTGCAAACCGGAAAAGGCCCTGCCCGCATCGCCGCGCGCCTTGGCAAGACCCGGTTTGGCGGCACGCTGATCCCGGCCAATGTGTCATCCAGTGCCTTCACCTTCGATGGTGTGAGCGCGGCGTCCGGGATTTCGGGCGATGTGGCGGGTACGGGTGTTTTGATCACGGACATCAACACCGATCCGCTTTATCTACCTGTCACGGCCGGGTTTGTGGGCACCGTCGGCGACAATAAGCTCCATCTTGCCGGCCCGCTGGAACTTAAAGGCAAAGGCGTCGCACTCGCCGACGCTGTCCTCGATCTCGATCTCCTGAAGCTTGACGGCACCGCCAGCGTGGTGACGCGGCCCCTGAACTTCGCAGATGGCGGGCTGCAACCCGACATGATCTCGGGCCGTTTCACCGGCCTTTTCACTGAAGCCTCGGGCAGTGTTTCCGCCGATGCCCGCTTCGCAATCGAAGGCGGCGATATTGCGGGAACGGCCGAGGTGAATGTCCGCAATTTCGGTTTCCAGACGGTGCGTCTCGGCCGCGTTGACGGGATCAACGGGACGATCATGTTTGCGGACCTGATGAAAATCCGGACTGCGCCGGCGCAGGTGTTTACGGTCGCCCGCGTCAATCCAGGTATTCCGCTCACGGATGGACGTATCGTCTTCGACCTGCGCGAGGACGCCATCCTGCATCTTGATACCGTGACTTTCCCCTTTGGCGGCGGCACGCTGGCCCTCGCGCCGTTCGACTGGGCTCTGGAAGGCGGTCTGAAGGAACAGTCGGTTGCGGTCACCGCGGACGCCATCGGCCTCGCCGAGATGGTCGAGATCCTGAAACTGCCGGACACGGTGGCCACCGGCACGGTTAGCGGGAAATTCCCGATCGCGTTCAGCGGCAACAGCGTGCTCATCAGGGATGCCCGCCTTAAGGCGGACGATCCAGGCGGGCGCCTCTCCTATACCGGCGGCGCAGTGGACGCGGCGGCGGGGCAGGATGCCAACGCGAGCCTCGCCTTCGATGCGCTTCGCGATCTCAAGTTCGACGTGCTCGAAATCGGCGTCAATGGCGACCTCTCCGGCGACATGCGCGCCGACATCCTGCTCGCGGGCGAAAACATCCAGCCGCTGCCTATCAACAAAAATGTCGTGCTTCCCGCCGGGCAGGCCTTCGAGTTTGCCATCGGTTTCGATCTGCCGATCGGCAAGATGATCGAAAGCAATCTCGGACTCCTCAGTCAGCAGGACGTGATCGACGCTGCGCTGGAACTTCTGGATGTCGAAAGGGCAGAACCCGTCGAACCACAACCGGTAGCTCTGTCATCTGAATGATGGGCAACACGCCATTCGATTGACGTTAAGGCCCGCCGTGTCATTGTCCGGCGTCCTATCAGGAGACCGCCGTCATGGCCTACCAGAGAATCCTGCTCGCCGCGGCCAGCGCGGCCGCCCTCGCGGCCTGCACGCCGACCTTGCGAATCGAGCCGTCCGACAAACCCATCAAGATCGATCTCAACGTCAAGATTGATCAGACTGTGCGCATCCAGCTCGACCGGGAAGTCGAAGACCTGATCGCCAGCAACCCCGACCTGTTCTGACCCGCGAAGCTGAGGAGACATTCAATGACTGCCCTTCGTACTATCCTGATAAGTCTCAGCCTCACCCTGGCCGCTTTCGCCTTTGCGCCGTCCGCTTCAGCAGGGGATCCGGTGATCGACACCGCCATTGCCGCCGGCGAAGTCGGTGAGCGCATCGACGGCTATCTTGGCGTTGTCGGCACCGGCGATGCCACGATCGTCCGCAAGGTGCAGGACATCAACAACCGCCGCCGCAGCGTGTACGAGCAAACCGCCCGCGACAACACAACCACGATCCAGATCGTCGCCCAACTCGCCGGTGAAAAGCAGATCGCCAAGCTTGAGGCCGGTGAGTTCTACATGGACGATTCCGGCGCCTGGCAGCGTAAATAGGCTTGTATGGCGTCCGCCGGGCGATAGCGTGGCGGACGCATGACCCGCACATACATTTTCTGGACTCTCGCGGCCTTTCTGGCCCTCGGCGCGCTGCTTCTGGGCGCAACGCAGTTCTGGCAGGGCCTCGGCAGTGGCATAAGCGGTCACGGTTGGTTTGCCTACATCCTCGGCGGCGTCCTCACGCTTGGCTTGTCGATGGGCCTTTTCGCGCTCAGCTTCTACAGCGCCCGGCACGGACATGATGATATCGATCCACCTCCGGGCGCCTGACAACGCCTCTGCCTTAAACTTGTTACGGTCCTGTCACTCAGGTTTGATTGACAGGCTGGGCGGCGCACCCGATTCTAGGCTATGGCTGGATCACAAGACGGGCTGAAACTGATGAAACTGGACCCTGCACGCTTCGCGGCGTTGATCGCTGCGCGCCTTTGTCACGATATTGTCTCGCCTGCGGCGACGATGTCCCTATCGCTGGAAATGCTGGACAGCCCGGGCAGCCCGGAAGAAAAAGCGCACAGCGAGCGCACCCTCCGCGAAGGCGCCCAGAGCATTGCCGCCACGCTGCAATTCCTGCGCTACGCGTTCGGATCAATGGGCCTGCAGCCGGGGACAGCGGACGCCCATCAGTTCCGCAAGCTCACCGATGAATACATCCGTTTCCACAAGCCCAGCGTCGAATGGGATCTCGGCACCGCCGAGCTCGGCTTCGGGCACGCCCGGATGGTCATGAACCTCGTCCTGCTGGGCCTCACGGCTACCGTTCGCGGCGGGGTGATCCATATCCGGGTCCGGGAAGAGGGCGGCGTCAAGAACATCGTGGTCACGTGCAAGGGCGACCGGGCGCTGCTGAAAGACGATGTCGCCAGGGCGGTCGCCGGTGATGAACCCGAAAATGGCTGGCGGCCGGAAAACATCCAGCCCCTGTTTGCCAAGATGACATGCGACGGGCTGGGCGGCACGCTGCTCGCCAAAACGACGCCTGACGGCATCGTGTTCATGGCGACCGGATTGCGCCTGCAATCGGCTTAGAGCGCTAAACGTAAACGCCTGGTCAGGGTTTGTTAACGACTCTGGGGCACCCCTGAGGCGTTCCCATCGTCAATTCAGCGGACCTTCGCCTCATGAAGACGTGCCTCATCGTGGACGATTCCCGGGTTGTCCGCAAAGTTGCCTCGCGCATCGTCCGCGATCTCGGTTTCGCGGTCACCGAGGCGGCCGAGGGGGCTGAGGCGCTGCTGATGTGCCGCGAATCCATGCCGGACGCCGTGATCCTCGACTGGAACATGCCGGTGATGAACGGCCTCGATTTCGTGAAGGCGCTGCGCCGTGAAGAGGGCGGCAAAACCCCTCGTGTGGTGTTCTGCACCATCGAAACGGGCGCCGAGCACATCCAGGAGGCGCTGCGGTCCGGCGCCGACGAGTTCATCATGAAGCCGTTTGATGCCGAAATTCTCGAGAGCAAATTCGCCGAAGCCGGGCTGATCTGAAAGCTTTGTTAAGATTGGGCGGTCAATTGGTAACGATTGAGGCGGCCTAGCCTCTCGCCGGAGCTGTCCATGCAGGAAAATGTGTTCAATGCGCTCGCCGATCTCGCGCTGAATGCGTCCGGCCAGTCGATTTCCATGTCGAAGGCCTACCTGATCGAAGCGCGCCTGGCCGCGATCGCCCGCCGGGAAGGTTTCGGCAGCCTCGATGACCTCGTCCACACCCTCGAGGCCCGGCAAAATCCCGTGTTCCGCGCCGAAGTCGCCGCCGCCCTGCTGCCACGCGACACCTGGTTTTTCCGTGAGCGCGGCTCGCTCGAAGCCCTCGTTCAGAACCGCCTGCCGGAGCGGCTCGCCGCCTCGCCATCGGGCCGCATTCGCATCTGGTGCGCCGGCGGCAGCACGGGGCAGGAGGCTTACTCCCTGTCGATGCTGCTCGAGGATGACACGAGGGCGGACCTCACCGGCGCCAAGGTTGAAATCCTGTCCACGGACCTCTGCAAACATGCCAGCGAAAAGGCCCGCACCGGCATCTTCGGCCATTACGAAGTCCAGCGGGGCCTCTCGATCCACCGCCTGCTGAAACACTTCACGCGCCTCGACTCCGGCGACTGGCAGGCCTCCGAAGCCTTGCGCGCCCGCATCAGCTTGCGCCCGCATAACCTGCTGGAGCCAGCCGGCGGGCTCGGCAAGTTCGAGATCATCCTTTGCCGCAACGTGCTGTCCGGCATGGCCCGTTCCGGCAAGTCCCGCCTTGCCGACAGCCTCGCCAACCAGCTCGCCCCGGGCGGCCTGATCATTCTGGCCGAGGGCGAAACCCTCTACGGCCTGACCGACCGCCTTGAGCCCTCCAGCGACCTGCGCACCGCCTGGGTCGCCTCCGGCACCGCCAACGCCAAGGCCAGCGCGGCCTGAAGCCTCTCGCCTTCGCCCCAGACATCTCTTATATCCCCCGCTCCAACAGCTGCTCCGGGCCTTGACCCCGGTGGGAGTGAGAGATGACGACGCCTGATACGACGTGGCCGGATGGCCGCCTGAACTCGCTTGGCTTTGCCAAGCCTCCGCATGCCACTCGGGTGGTCGCGGCCATGTCTGGCGGCGTGGATTCGTCGGTGGTCGCCGCGATGCTGAAAGCCGAAGGTTATGATGTCATCGGCATCACGCTGCAGCTTTATGATCACGGCGCCGCCATCGAGAAGAAAGGCGCCTGCTGCGCCGGGCAGGACATTCACGACGCGCGCAATGTGGCCGACCGGATCGGCATCCCGCATTACGTGCTCGATTACGAAAGCCGTTTCCGTGAGCAGGTGATGGAGGATTTTGCCGACACCTACCTTGCAGGGTCGACGCCGATCCCTTGCATCCGCTGCAACCAGACCGTCAAGTTCTCGGACCTCCTGCGCACCGCGAAGGAGCTTGGCGCTGATTGCCTCGCCACCGGCCACTATATCCGCCGCGCCGACGGTCCGCACGGGCCCGAGCTTCACCGCGCCCGCGATGCGAGCCGCGACCAGTCATATTTCCTGTTCGCCACCACGCGCGCGCAGCTCGATTACCTGCGCTTCCCGCTGGGCGATCTTCCGAAGACGGAGGTTCGCGAACTTGCGGAGAAATTCGATCTCCCTGTCGCCGCAAAGCCGGACAGCCAGGATATCTGCTTCGTGCCGGAAGGCTCCTACGCCAAGGTGGTCGAGAAACTGCGCCCTGGCTCCGGCCGCGCAGGCGAGGTCGTGCACCTCGATGGCCGTGTGCTCGGCGAGCATGAGGGCGTGATCAACTACACCATCGGTCAGCGCCGCGGCCTTGGTGTCGCCACCGGCGAACCCCTGTTCGTGGTCAAGATCGACGCGCCCAAACGCCGTGTCCTCGTCGGCCCGCGCGAGGCGCTCATGACACGCGGCCTGCTGCTGGAAGAACTGAACTGGCTCGGGCAGGGCAGCCTCGAAGAGGCCGCGCGCAGCGAGGCCCGTGTGCTGATCCGTGTGCGGTCCACGCGTCCGCCCGTGCCGGGGCGTCTTGGGTATGAAGACGGCGTTCCGTCTGTCTTCTTCGATGCACCCGAAGAAGGCGTCGCGCGCGGACAGGCTGCCGTGTTGTATGATCCGGAAGGCTCAACGCGGATTCTGGGCGGCGGATTCATCGCGAAACCGCTGCCCGCCGACGCGCGCGTGGCGCAGGCCTAGCTCAGCCAGTCCGGCGCCGCCACGCCGCTCTTGAAGGCCGGCGCCGGACGGCGCTCCAGCAGCTTGGCCACGATCAGGTCCGCCACGCGGTCGGCTTCCCGCAGCGGTTCATATGTCCACTGATCGAGCGTGCCGGTGAAGCGCCTCGCGGCGCCGCGGGCGATGAGGCTCTCGTGCAGCTTGTCGAATTTCGCGGCCCGGCCTTCCAGCGGCGCAATGTGCACCGGCAGGCCGTGCCAGGCGGCATCCGACAACATGTTCGCGCTGTCTTCGGTGACGATGGCCGCCTTAGAAAACATCAGCCAGGCGAGGTAGGGATTTGCGCCGTCCTGCGCGCCCGCCCAGAAATTGCCGCCGGTCATGTCCGCGAGCCGGCGGAACCGGGTGACAATCCCGATCGGTGTGCGACGCGACGCCGTGATGCGCAGTCGCCATCCCTGAGCGGCGAGGGCGCGCAGCTGCGCCTCGAGTTTTGCGGCCGCCGCCTGCGTGAAGGTGTGAACCTTAGAATTGCCGCCGAGGATAACAGCCACCGTACGGTTCGTATCGTCCGCCAGCGGCGCAAAATTCAGGCCTGCTTCTTCCAGCGTGTCTGGCGCCACATAGACTGGCGAGCCAACCGTGGAGACGACATTTGGTCCGCTCAGTCCGTCATGCTCCGGCACCACCAGCAGGTCGAAGTTCGACGCCGCGATGTACGGATCGAGAATCTGGATCGTGAAGGTCTTCCCGCCTGACCGTTCACGGACGAATTTCGTGAACGCCGCCGAACGCCGCCCCGCGGCGATCCAGATATCCGGCCAGGGCGGGGCGAGTAGCGGGCGCTGCGCTTCCGGCAGCGATTGCAGCACGGCAGGCCAGCGGCCGGCCGAAAACCATGTCCAAGGTGCGCGCGGTATCAGAACCAGCGGCTCGGTGCGGTGCGCCTCGCCTTGAATGTGCGCGAGGCTCATCCACCGGCCCCGCTCACCCAAGGCCTGCGCGAGCGCACGCACCTGCGAGACATTCCCGGCGCGCCCATCTGAGACAGCCCAGATGGATGGCCCAAGCGACGGCACGGGCGAACCCATCGGCGCGTTCCTTACTTATAAACGACTTTGCTGATCTCGTAGGCGCGCGCGCCCGAGGGTGCGGCAACTTCAGCTTCTTCGCCAGCTTCCTTGCCGATCAGCGCACGCGCCAGCGGCGAGGTCACGGAAATCTTGCCGCCCTTCACGTTGGCCTCGTCTTCGCCGACGATCTTGTAGGTGAACTTTTCCTCGGTATCGACGTCGATGATCGTCACGGTCGCGCCGAAGCGGACCTTCTTGCCGCCCAGCTTGCTGATATCGATCACGTCGGCGCGCGCGAGCTTGTCATCGAGCTCGCTGATGCGGCCTTCGATGAAGCTCTGCTTCTCTTTCGCCGCATGATATTCTGCGTTTTCTGACAGGTCGCCGTGCGAGCGGGCCTCGGAAATAGCCGCAATGATGCTCGGCCGCTCAACGGACTTCAAAACCTTGAGTTCAGCCTGCAGGGCAGCGTGGCCTTCGGCAGTCATCGGTATGCGTTCCATCGTGAGTTTTCCTCATCTTGCGCGGCTGAAAATCGTGGTTTCAAAAACCAATCGCGTCAAGTGGGGCCAGCTCATGGGCTTTGCAAGGCGCGCACGGAGATTTCCTGTGTTTTCAAGCTCTCAATGGCCTGAACAGCGGCAATCGAGGCCGCAAGGGTTGTGAAATACGGAATCTTCCGGGCCACGGCCGTGCGCCGGATGGAGGCGGAGTCGGCCAGCGAGGCGGCGCCTTCGGTCGTGTTGAACATCAGCTGCACGTCGCCATTGATCATCGCGTCCACGATATGCGGCTGGCCTTCCAGCACCTTGTTGACCCGGCGAATTGGCACGCCGCTCGCTTCCAGATGGTTCGCCGTGCCGCTCGTGGCGATGATGGTGAATCCCATTCGCACGAGATTGCGCGCCGCTTCCACCGCGCCCGGCTTGTCGCTGTCGCGCACGGAAATGAATACAGCGCCTTCTTCCGGCAAGCGGATGCCGCCGCCGAGCTGGCTTTTGAGGAAGGCCATGCCGAAATCATCGTCCCAGCCCATGACTTCGCCGGTCGAGCGCATTTCCGGGCCGAGCTGCGGATCGACGCCCGGGAAGCGCGCAAACGGGAATACGGCTTCCTTGATGGCGATCCGGCGCGGGTTGGCGTGACGCAGGTCAAAGTCCGCCAGCGGACGTCCGGCCATCACCTTCGCGGCAATCGCAGCAATCGGCGCGCCGACCGCCTTGGCCACGAATGGCACCGTGCGGCTCGCGCGGGGGTTGGCTTCGAGTACGTAGATATCCTCGCCCTTCACGGCGAACTGGATGTTGATCAGACCCCGGACGTTCAGGCGGCGGGCAAGGGCGATCGTCTGCTCCGCAATCCGGCCCTGCAGGCTTGGCGACAAGGTGAAGGGCGGCAAGGCGCAGGCGGAGTCGCCGGAATGCACGCCGGCTTCTTCGATGTGTTCCATAATGCCGGCGACATGCACGTCGCGTCCGTCGCAGATAGCGTCCACGTCCACCTCGATTGCATCCGAGAGATAACGGTCGATAAACAGCGACGCATCGCCCGAGACGGCGAGCGCTTCGGCGGCAAAGGTCCGCAGGTCCTCATCTGAGCGGGCAATCTCCATCGCCCGGCCGCCGAGCACGAAGGAGGGGCGCAACATGACCGGGTAGCCGATCTCGTTGGCCTTCACTTCTGCTTCCTCGACGCTACGCGCCGTGCGCGAGGGTGCCTGACAGATACCGAGATCGTCGAGCACACGCGCGAACTGTTCGCGGTCTTCGGCAAGCTCTATCGACTCCGGCGTCGTGCCCAGGATCGGCACCTTTTCCTTGTGCAGCGGACCGGCGAGCTTCAGCGGCGTCTGACCGCCGAACTGGACGATCAGGCCCAGGAGATCGCCGCTCGACTGCTCCTTGTGCACGATCTCCATCACATGCTCGATCGTCAGCGGTTCGAAGTAGAGCCGGTCCGAGGTATCATAGTCCGTGGACACCGTTTCCGGGTTGCAGTTGACCATGATCGACTCGATGCCGAGATCCTTCATCGCGAAGGCGGCGTGGCAGCAGCAATAATCGAACTCGATGCCCTGGCCGATCCGGTTCGGCCCACCGCCGAGGATCATCGCTTTCTTGCGGGTCGAGGGCAGGGCCTCGCAATCCGGCGCGGCCTGGCCGAAGGTGGCATGTTCGTAGGTCGAATAGAGATAGGGCGTCTTGGCCGAAAATTCTGCCGCACACGTATCAATGCGCTTGTACACCGGCCGCACGTTCAGCGAATGGCGCAGGCCCTGAACCCAGCCTTCGGCCTGGCCCACGAGTTCGCCGAGCCGCTTGTCCGAGAAGCCCTTGGACTTCAGTTCGATCAGCTCATGCGTGGTTCTCGGAAGGCCGTTCGCCTTGATGCCGGCTTCCGTTTTTACGATGTCTTCGATCTGGCGAAGGAACCAAGGATCGTATGACGTGACGGTGTTCACGTCCTCGACGCTGAGGCCCATGCGGAAGGCCTGCGCTGTGAGCCGCAGACGGTCCGGGGACTGGATGGCGAGGGCCTGGCGCAGCGCGTCCTCGCTTTCGAACTCCATTTCATTGAGGCCGGAGAGGCCCGTCTCCAGCGAGCAGAGCGCCTTCTGCAGGCTCTCCTGGAAGCTGCGCCCGATGGCCATCGCTTCGCCGACCGATTTCATCGCGGTCGTCAGGACCGGCTCTGCACCCTTGTACTTCTCGAAGGCGAAGCGCGGGATCTTGGTCACGACATAGTCGATCGTCGGCTCGAACGAGGCGGGCGTCACGCCAGTGATGTCATTGTCCAGTTCATCGAGCGTATAGCCGACCGCGAGCTTCGCTGCGACCTTAGCGATCGGAAAGCCGGTGGCCTTTGAGGCGAGCGCAGAGGAGCGTGAGACGCGCGGGTTCATCTCGATGACGACGAGCCGGCCATCCTTCGGGTTCACCGCGAACTGCACGTTCGAGCCGCCCGTCTCCACGCCGATCTCGCGCAGCACCGCGATCGAGGCGTTGCGCATTACCTGATACTCTTTGTCCGTCAGTGTCAGCGCCGGCGCCACGGTGATCGAGTCGCCGGTGTGCACGCCCATCGGATCGATGTTCTCGATCGAGCAGATGATGATGCAATTGTCCGCCGTATCGCGGACGACTTCCATCTCGAACTCTTTCCAGCCAAGCAGGCTTTCATCGACGAGGATCTGGGCATTGGGAGACGCAGCGAGGCCGGTGCGGCAGATCTCTTCATATTCCTGGATGTTGTAGGCGATGCCGCCGCCGGTGCCGCCCAGCGTGAAGGCGGGGCGGATGATTGCCGGCAGACCGACAATGTCGATGGCGTCCATCGCGGCCTTCAGGCCGGTGATCCGGTCATAGCCCTTGATCTTTCCGTCCGTTCCACGAATTTCCGGCGCGGCGATGATGGCAGCGCGCGGGTTCTCTAGACCGATACGGTCCATCGCCTCGCGGAACAGCTTGCGGTCCTCGGCCATTTCGATCGATTCGGCTTTGGCACCGATCAGCTCGACACCGTATTTTTCGAGGATACCCGCATGGTGCAGGTCGAGCGCGCAGTTGAGCGCCGTCTGGCCGCCCATCGTCGGCAGCAGTGCGTCCGGCTTTTCAATGGCGATAATCTTCTCGACGATCTCCGGCAGGATCGGCTCGATATAGGTTGCGTCCGCCAGGTCCGGATCGGTCATAATCGTGGCCGGGTTCGAGTTGACCAGGATCACCCGGTAGCCCTCGGCTTTCAGCGCCTTTACGGCCTGCACGCCGGAATAGTCGAACTCGCAGGCCTGCCCGATGATGATGGGCCCGGCGCCAATAATCAGGATCGAGGAGATGTCGGTGCGCTTCGGCATGGGGGTCTCTCCTCGGTGGGCGGGCAAACGGCTGCCCTATAGCGGGGAGTCGGGCTGGGGGGCAAGGACTACAATGTTTGTGAAGAGATGGACCGCGCCCCCGAACGCTGTTGCGAGTGCCGATCATCGAAACCGCGCCCGAGCCGGTCTGACGCCTTGGGCGAGGCCGTATTGATGAACGCGGTTGCACCCGGCAAGGCCGGTTCATCTGCCCTAATCTGCAGGTTCGAGGCGGCCCGGCTATCGAGACCCGGCGCGATGGCTGCGCGCACGAGAGAGATGATGGCCATCAGTGCGGTCACGAACTTCGCCATCACCGATCCGCGTTCATCTTCGGTCCAGTCGGCCCGGGTCAGGCGGCGCCTGAAGCATGTCAGACGGTGTCAGGCATACCCGAACCCATCTGATTGTCCGTTAATCCGGAGATTCAAAGTTCAACACAGACGGGCGTAAAACCCTTCAGAAGCTAAGCATTCCGGCCTGTTTCTGCGGCAAACAGGTCAGGTCCAGCGCTTCGACAGGCGCTGTCCGATGATGTCGACTTCACCCTTTTCCGCGCCCGCATATCCCGTCACGGCGTCGGCCACGAAGGGGTTGTCGAGGCGTTCCTGGCCAAATGTGCTCATTGGTCCGTGCCCGGGCACGAAGCGCATCCCGTCTCCCAGCGGCCAGAGCTTGCCGGTGATGGAATCGATCAACTGCTGGTGGTTTCCTCGGGGGAAATCCGTGCGCCCGACCGAGCCGCGAAACAGCACATCGCCGACAAAAGCCAGCGCGCCTTCCTGGCTGTAGATCACCACATGGCCCGGCGTATGACCGGGGCAGTGGGCGACGCCAAACTTGTTGCCGGCGAGTTCCAGCACGTCCCCATCATCGAGGTAGCGGTCCGGAGTGACGTTCTTGCCGTCCGTGATCCCGTACCGGGCGCCTTGCGCTTCGATCTCGTCGAGCAGCCACTGGTCATCCTTGTGCGGCCCGATGACCGGGCAGCCCGTCCGCTCGGCGACCGCCGCAGCGGCGCCGGCATGGTCGAGATGGCCATGCGTCAGCCAGACGGCAACGATCTTCACACCGAAATGCTGCGCCGCGCCCATCAGTCGGTCCACTTCGCCGCCGGGATCGACGAACACGCCTTCCATCGTCTCGGTCGACCAGATCATCGACGTGTTCTGTTGCAGGGGCGTCACCGGAACGATCCGGATCTCGAGTTTGGGGGCGCTGGACGGTGTGCTCATGGGTGCTAACATAAGGGCCTGCGCGCCGAACGGCAAATCCGTTCAAGCTGCTTTCCCTCCCCGAAGGGCTCGGTTAACAAGGGGCAGACGGAAACTTGCGCCGAAGGAATTCTGCCGATGAAGCGGGAAGAACGCCCCATCCGCGCCAATGGTCTTGGCGACATCTTACAGGGCCGTTTCGCCATCATCGTCGTCGCGCTGGTCGGCCTGTTCATCTACTGGCAGGCAAACCAGAAGGAAGTCCCGTTCGCGCCTGGCAAGAAGCAGCTGAACACGATGTCGGTGGAGCAGGAAGTGAAGCTCGGCGAGCAATCCTACCTGCAGATCCTGCAGGGCGAGCAGCAACAGGGTAACACCGTGCTTTGCGCCGACGAAGCCAGCTGTACGGGCGGTGCAAGAGAGTTGACCGAGACGGTCCGCACCATCGGCGCGCGGCTCGAGAAAGCGGCGCTCGAACTTGAAAACGAATACCGTGAGAAGGGCTACGACATGCCCGGCGTCGTCGAGACGTTCAACTGGACCTATTACGTCGTCGATTCCGCCACGCCCAACGCCTTCTGCCTGCCCGGCGGCTATGTGGCGGTCTATACCGGCATCCTCGACATCACCGGGAACTATGATGGCCGGGTGTCGCTCGACGATATCAGCGACGAGGACAAACTGGCCGTTGTCATGGGCCACGAAATCGGTCACGCCCTTGCCCATCACGGCGCCGCGCGGATGAGCACGCAGCAGGTACTGCAGATCGGCCAGATGGCGGTGGCGGTGGGGCTCGGTGACATGAGCGCGGGTCAGCAGCAGATGGTGATGCAGGCATTTGGTGTCGCCGCGCAGGGCGGTTTCCTCGCCTTCTCTCGCGACCACGAAACCCAGGCGGACAAGATCGGTCTCGATCTGCTCGTGCGCGCCTGTTACGACCCGCGTGAAGCGCCGGAGCTGTGGGAGCGGATGGGTGAAATCGGCAAGGGTGAGCGTCCGCCGGAATGGATGAGCACCCACCCCGCTTCCGAAACCCGCGCGGAGAATTTCCGCCAGTGGATGCCGGATGCGATCGCCGAATACGAGGCTCGCTGCGGCCCGCTCCGCTGACGCCCAGGTGCCCACTCGCCCAACAGAACTTTTCGCATTGTACTCGGCGAAGCGAAGTCGGGTTTGACGTATGCTTTCAGGGCCGAGAAGGCGTAGGCGTCCGTAACAGGCGCGCTGGGCGCCAGCGGGCTGTTCATTGCGTTTCAGGTCCGTGCGCAGGAACAGGCGGACTTCTTGGCGGGGAGCCTGCCGGAGGCTGCAGAAGCCGTGATGGCCCGTCAGGAAACCGATGCCGGGGCCGCGCTGGTCTCCGCCGACGAGGTCTTTGACCCGTTCATCCAGTTCGTCCTCCAGACCTGCGAAACCGAGAATCGGCTCCCGTCGCAGGCCCGCAAGGTCAGCGCCCCGCCGATCCATTCATCGTTGTTGCGCATTTCCCGCCAGTGGCTGAGCGCGGGCTTCGCGCAAGCCTTGGAGCGCCCACCTCTTTTGCGGCGCAGGCGCCCCCAACCCTTCGGGCGTGCACCTGGTTTTGAACCTGAACAGATTGCAACAAACACCGGCGGATGGCTGTAACTGTCGCGTGAGCGGTCTGGACGCTGCGGGGGGCAAGCCGTAGCGTCGAAGGCCGAGGTCAGGGCGGAACAAGAATGCAATCTCTCTACTGGGTGCTCACGTGGGCCTGCCACCGCAAATGCGCACACTGCTATGACGACCGTTTCCGCCCTTACGTGCGCGGCGCCCTTACCGATGTCGTGGCTGAAGGCCAAAGCGCTTACGACCGCGTGCTGGCAAACCTGCCGGATGACATGAGCTGGACCGACGCGGCTGGCAAACGCCAGCCCACACTGATCGTGCTGGCGGGCGGCGAGCTGCTTATCGACGGCGTGCGCGAGGCGCTGTTTTATCCCGTGCTCGAAGCCATCCGGCGCCGCTGGCCAGACGCCCCGCCGCGCCTTTCGGTCCAGACCACCGGCGATATCCTAGAGCCGGACCACATCGACGCCATGCTGTCGCGCGGCGTGACCACCATCGCGATTGCCTCGATCGACGACTATCACGTGGGCATGAAGGGTGAGCGCAAGTTCCGCTTCATGGACAAGGTCCGCGCCATGATGGCGGAGAAGGGCGTGCGCGAAGTCTCGCTCGGCGGCGGCAAGAGTGAAAAGCTCAAGTCTCCCGATCCGGCGGCCCGGCCGCTGAACGGCGAGCCGACTTTCCTGTTCTTCGGCGCGCAGCCGGACCTCTGGATCGGGGAACTCTGGCCGCGCGGCCGCGCCTGGGCAAACGGGCTTTCCAATGCGGGCTACGAAACCAATTTCTGCGCGCGCTGGTCGGGCGGGAAGAACTTCCTCAAGCTGCACCAGGCGGGCAGCGAGATCGCCATCGAGCCGGATGGGTCTATCTATCCTTGCTGCCTTAAGACCAGGGCGCCGCTCGGATCCCTCGCCGAGGAGCGGCTGGAGGACATCCTTGAGAGTGTTGCGACCCTGCCGGCCATTCAGGCGCTGAACGCCGGTGACCCGGAGGGCATGGGTCTGGCGCAGGGCTGGAGCCGCGAGATGTTCCGCGACAAGTCCGTCGCCCTTGATGGCAAGGGACGCAAGGTCGCCAATGCCTGCCTCGGCTGTGATCGATATTTCGAAGCACATCTGGGCGCTGAGCTGAAAGCGCTTCGCGAGCAGCGGCTCACCAAAAAAAAGCCGCGCAGGCGCCATTTTAAAAGCGGCCTGCGCGGCTCGTGGTCAGCAGTCCGGTCCGGCGAACGGGTTCCACCCAGCCTGCAAACGTCGAGTTAATGAAGTGGAACGTTTTCCCACTAGAGAGCAGTCGTGATTTTTTGATACTACTGGTATGTTTAGACCGCAAGGTACGAAAAGCATGGTGAAACGCACAGTCGCGCAGGCTGCCGAGACTCGGGAGAGTATCCTTCGCGTGGCGGGGGATCTGTTTGCGCGCAAAGGCTACCGCGACTCGACCGTCACGGAGATTGCAGAGGCGGCCGGCGCCACCAAGGGGGCGCTGTTTCATCACTTTACCTCGAAAGAGGAACTCTTCACCGAAATCTGGCGCCAGCTGCAGCTGGACATGGACGTTGAGGCGCGCGCCGCCGCGTTGGCCGCCATCGATCGCAAAGACGCTTTCGCTGCCTTTCTGGCGGGTAGCCGGGTCTATCTCGAATGGGCCTCGCGGCCCGACTACCAGCGCATCGTCCTTATCGATGGGCCATCCGTGCTGGGCCCAGCCCGCTGGCATGAACTGGAATTCGACCTTGGGCGCGCAAGCCTTGTCGCGGGCACGACCTTTATCGCCTCCAAGGGGCATTTCCCGATGGCGCTGGCTGAGCCCGCTGCCCTGATGCTGCAGGCATCGCTGAATGCAGCGGCGTACGCCCTGTCGCTCGACAAACTCGGCATCACCCGTGAGCAATATCTGGACACCTTTGAACGCCTGCTGCGCGGCCTTCGCTAAACTGCCGGCGATCAGCGCTTGCGCAGGATGAACTCGCGGTCGGTTACGCCGCCCACCACGAAGCCATATTCGCCGGCCTTCTCGAAACCATTTGCGCGGTAGAGCGCCTGCGCCTTGATGTTTTCGCTCCACACGCCGATCCATTGCGGCGCATCGCCGTAGCGTTCCGACAGGTAGCCGAGGCCGAGCGCGAGCAGCTGTTTGCCGATACCCCGGCCATGATGCGAGGTGTCGACATAGAGGCGTTTCAGCTCACCTTCGCGGGCCGGATCGGCATCAGGATGCGGCAGACCGACCGGGCAGGCCTGCAGGTAGGCCGCCGCCTCGTCGCCGAGCCAGGCCATGCGCCAGAACTGATCGGGCCCGGCCACCTCGGCCGCCAGCACATCGTGCGCATAACTCGCGCGAAGGAAAGTCTGGAGATCGCCCGGCGGATAAAGGTGCCCGAACGTGTCCGTGAACGTCTTGGCGGCCAATGCGGACAGGGCAGGGATATGGCGGGGCTCAACCGGCAGGATTTTCATGGCGCCCACCTAGTCCGTGCCGGCGCGTGCCGCAATGCCCGGGCCAAGGCGAACTAAACCTCTTCCAGAAGTTCCGCATAATTGTTGCGCACATTGCCTACTGCGGCCCCGATCGGCCAGGCCATCATGTCCTCGTTGGGGAAGGGCTCGAACAGAGGCGCCGGATCGCCTTTCGCGGGATCCAGCCACCAACCATAGTTTTCGGGCGACAGGATCACCGGCATCCGGTCATGGATACCAGCGGTGAAATCGTTCGGCTTGGTGGTCAGGATCGTGAAAGTCTGGAGTTCCGAGCCGTCGATCAAGGCCGCGTCCCAAAGGCCCGCCACGCAGAACCAGCGCCGGTTCCTGAGCTTGAAGGCAAACGGTATCTTCGATTTTCCGCTCACGGACCATTCGTAATAGCCCGAGATCGGCACCAGGCAGCGCTTGTGCCGGAAGGCGCCCCGGAACACGGGTTTCTCGTGCGCGGTTTCGGATTGCGCATTGATCGTCGTGAACTTCTTTTCCGAGAGTGGCTTCGTCCACCAGGACGGCACCAAACCCCATTGCACCGGCACCATCTCGCGCGTTCGGGTCACTTCGTTCAGGCGCACCACGGGATGGATCTGCGTCGGCGCGGCATTGTAGGTCGCGGGCGGCGGCTCCACGCCTTCCGGAGGCTCGCCATAGATACTGAGCGCAGCATAATACTCGGCCCACGTGACACCCTCACGGAAGAAACGGCCACACATGAATGGGTGTCTCCGTGTGCGGATCTACTTCCCGCGATGATCCCGCATCAAACCTGCAAAGCGTTCGAACAGATAGAAACTGTCCTGCGGGCCGGGCGAGGCTTCGGGGTGGTGCTGCACCGAGATGATCGGCTTGCCGGCGACCGCGAGGCCGGAGTTCGTGCCATCGAACAGCGAGCGGTGGCTCTCGGCGACGCCTGCCGGCAGGGTGGCGACATCCACGGTAAAGCCATGGTTCATCGAGACGATCTCGACCTTGCCGGTCGCAAGGTCCTTTACCGGATGGTTTGCGCCGTGATGGCCCTGCGCCATCTTCACCGTCCTGGCGCCGAGCGCCAGCGCCAGCATCTGGTGGCCAAGGCAGATGCCGAGGATCGGGACGCCCGAGGCGATCAGCTCGCGGATCATCGCGCCGGATCGGACATACGTCGCCGCCGGATCGCCGGGGCCGTTCGAGAGCACCACGCCGTCCGGCTTGAGGGCGAGCACATCCGCCGCGGACGCGTCCCCATTCAGCACCGTCGAGCGCGCGCCCACATTGGCAAGATTGCGCAGGATATTCTTCTTCACGCCGAAATCGAGCACGACCGTATGGAATTCGGCATTGCCCATCGGCACATGACCGAGGCCCGGTTTCCAGAGCCCTTCGGTATGTTCGTAAGGGGCTGCTTGCACGACGTCGGCCGCAAGGTCCGCATGGTCGAGGCCCGGCCAGGCCTTGGCAGCGGCGATGAGCGCCGTGAAGTCGATATTGCCGCCTGGCTGGTGGCAGATCGCCGCCTTCGGCATGCCAAGCTCGCGGATACGGCGCGTCAGGGCGCGGGTGTCCACGCCCGACAGGCCGATGATGCCCTTGCGGGCGAGCCAGGCGCCGAAATCTTCGGCGGCGCGCCAGTTGGACGGCGCCGTGATCGGCTCGCGGAAGATCGCGCCGCGCGCGGCGTGCGAGGCTTGCGGCGTCGACTCCTCGTGATCTTCCGGATTGGCGCCGACATTGCCGATATGGGGAAAGGTGAACAGCACGAGTTGCTGCGCATAGGAGGGGTCTGTCAGGATTTCCTGATACCCCGTCATCGCGGTGTTGAAGCAGAGTTCCCCGGTTTGCGTCCCGGCCGCGCCCGCGCCGTAGCCCGCAAACACGGCGCCGTCATGGAGGGCAAGGGCGCCGGTTGCGGTGCTGAGATCCTGCTTGCTGCTCAAAGACGGGCTCCCTCGCTGCGCCGGGCCAAACGCTGCGCTTATTGAGGCTGAGTCCCCAAGGCGTCAAGCAAACGTCATCCACCCAAGGGCTCAAAAACGCAGCTTCCTCGGGAACCCAACCCGCTCAGGCCCGTTCATAGCGTTCCTGACTCCTGAAAGGAGACGTCTATGAAAACCCTCTATGCGACTGTTGGGGCATTCGCGCTCCTGTTCACTGCGGCCTGTGACCAGGGTGAAACCGTCTTGTCCGAAACCTCCACCACCCCGGCGACGGAAACGGCCGATACGTCGGTACCCGCCGCTGCGACCCGAAGGATGTATGTCCTTGCATCCGGTGAGGTGGAGGCGTCCGATCTCCTCGGCGCGTCTGTCCACGACATGGCGGACGCCGAAATCTCCGTTGTGGAGGACATCTGGCTGTCCGGGGACAACGCGGATGCAATGCTGATATTGCGCGACGGCGGCGTGGCCGGCGTGGGCGGCGATCTGCGCCTTGCGGCGTTCGATGCAGCCACAATCGTGCCCGATGCCAACAAGGCGGGCGACGAGCCGAACGTGATTGTCCGGTTGACCAAGGACTCAATGGGAACCCTGCCGGAATTCAAGCAGGCCACCGCCGATGATTTCCGCCTCGCCTCCGAGCTGATCGGCAAGACGGTGACGATCAATCCGGGTGGCGATTCGGTCCGCATCCAGGATCTTATCCTCGCTGCCGACGGCAAGACGAACTTCGCCGTGATCTCGCCTGACCTCATCAGCATGGAGCAGATCGTCGTGGACGGTGATGCCATCGTTTTGGCGCAGGGCGATGCGGACGGTGAAGTCGTCCTCGACCTGACGGCCGCAGCCCTGGCCGAGGCGCCGGGTTACAAACGAGAGTAAAGCCCGCCCGCGCGCAAACGACGGGGGCCCGGCCGCGAGACCGGGCCTTCGGCTTTTTGTGGGATGGTGAAATGCTTCGTTCCCCCGGCGGTCTGAAAGCGTTACTCTACCCTCATGTCCCAGCCCGTCCGTATCCCTGACGGCTTCGTCGAGGAGCTCAAAGCCCGTATCCGTCCCTCGGACGTGATCGGGCGCAAGGTCAAGCTGACCAAGAAGGGCAAGGAATGGGTGGGCCTCTCGCCGTTCACGAACGAGAAAACGCCCAGCTTCTATGTCAATGATCAGAAGCGCATCTTCAAATGCTTCTCCTCGGGCACTGGCGGCGACGTCATCAATTTCATCATGGAAACCGAGCGCCTTTCCTTCATTGAGGCGGTCGAGAAGCTGGCTGAAGAAGCCGGGATGCAGCTGCCCAAGGCGAGCCCCGAAGCCGCCGAGGCCTACGATCATCGCAAGCGCCTGGTGGCTGCGTGTGAGGCCGCCGCCAACTGGTTCGAGGACCGGTTGCGGTCCGGCGAAGGCGCCGCGGCGCGGACCTATCTCGATGGCCGGGGCCTGTCTGGGGACGCCTGGAAGCGCCACCGGCTTGGCTATGCGCCCGATGACTGGCGCCGCACGCGGGCGCACCTTCTGGCCGAAGGCTTCACCGACGCTGAGCTGATCGCCGCCGGCCTGATTAAGGAGAGCGACAAGGGCGGCGAGCCGTTCGACTTTTTCCGCGGCCGCCTGATGTTCCCGATCACCGATGTGCGCGGCGCCGTCATCGCCTTCGGGGGCAGGGGCCTCACGCCGGATGCGAAGCCGAAATACCTGAACTCCGGCGATACCGAACTCTTCCACAAGTCCGCCGTGCTCTACCGCTACAAGGCGGCCCGCGAGGCGCTGGGGGCGGGCGAAGGCGGCGGGCTGATCGTCTGCGAAGGCTATATGGACGCGATCGCGCTCGCCGAAGCCGGCTTCGGACAGGCGGTGGCCCCGCTCGGCACAGCGCTGACCGAAGACCAGCTGCAGCTGATCTGGAAAGCGGGGCCTGAGCCCGTGATGTGCTTTGACGGCGACCGGGCCGGTCTTGGCGCCGCTTACCGCGCGCTCGACCGGGCGCTGCCCTTCGTCGAGCCCGGCCGATCGGTCTTCTTCGTCCTGCTGCCGGACGCCATGGACCCGGACGACCTGATTCGCGCCCGCGGGGCCGGCGCCATGGGCGAAGAACTGGACCGCCGCCTCCCGCTGTCGGAGCTGCTCTGGCGGCGGGAGCGGGACGCCGAACCGCTGGACACGCCGGAGCGTCAGGCGGGTCTCGAGGCGCGCCTGATGGCCGCCTGCGGCCAGATCCGGCATGGCGGCGTGAAGGCAGCCTATGAACGCGATCTGAAGTCCCGCCTACGCGACCATATGTGGGCATTGCGGGACGCCAAGCGTAGCAACAGCTACAGGAAGGGCCGCCCCGCTTCGGGACAAAATCCCGCAGAGGGCGAAGACGCCCAGGCCGCCCTGAAACAGCGCCAGTTCGAGAAGATCGGCGGCCTGCGCTCGGTGATCCTTGCCATCGACAATCCGGCCCTTCTGGCGGCAGGCGCCGAACTGCTCGCCCAGTGGGCACCGCCGGATGAGGATGTCGCACGCCTGCGCGATGCAGTTCTTGACCTTGCCAAAGACGGAATCCCCATTGACCGGACGGCTGTGGCCGCCCATTTAAGCAATTCTGGGCACATACGTGCCGCTAGCCTGCTCAAGAAATATCGCGGAATACCTCAGAAAGTGGCCGATGCGCCCGAGGTCCGCGAATGGCTCATCGCTCTGGAGCAGGATGTGGCGAAACGGCGTACCGGCGAACTGGAGACGGGCTCTGGCATGGATAGTGCGGGCGCGGATCCGACGTTGTCACCGCAAGATTGGCGGCGGCAGCATCAAATGGTCGCGGAACGCCGGGCTCTGAGAGCCCGTGTGAGTGAGGCATCGAGCAAACGCAGCGACAGCTGACCGGCAGGGCGATTGGCAACAGGCATTGGGCGGCACAGGCAGCCACCTTCGCCAGGGAGAAACTTGAATATGGCGACAGCCACCAAGAAAAAGAAAAACACCGCGGGCGACGGTGAGGGCGAAGACGAGAAGGAAACTGAGGGCGGTCTTGTCGATTTCAACGCGACTGACGTCAAAAAGGTCCTGAAGCGCGCCCAGAAGCGCGGCTTCATTACCCACGACGAGATCAACCAGTTGCTGCCCGATTCGGACATGAGCTCGGATCAGATCGAGGACGTGATGTCCCAGATCTCCGAAATGGGCATTGCCGTCGTCGAGAGCGAAGAAGAAGCCGAAGAGCAGGGCAAGGCCCTGACCAAGCTTGAGGACAAGAAAGTCCTCGCCAAGAAGGGCAACGCGCGCGGCTCTGACCGCACCGACGACCCCGTGCGGATGTACCTGCGCGAGATGGGCGCCGTGGAGCTTCTCTCCCGCGAAGGCGAAATCGCAATCGCCAAGCGCATCGAGGCCGGCCGCGACGCGATGATCCGGGGCCTGTGCGAAAGCCCGCTGACGTTCGAGGCCATGATGGTCTGGCGCGACGAGCTGATCAATGAACGCATCCTGCTGCGTGACCTGATCGACCTGGAGGCCACCTATGGCGCGGAAAATCCGCCGCCGGAACCGAAAGTGATCGAGGAGAAGGCGCCCGAGCCGGTCGTCCCGGTCAAGGGCAAGAAACGTCCAAGCCAGGAAGAGATCGACGAGGTCGAAGCCGAACGCCTGCGCCAGCAGCAGCAGGAAGAGGAAGAGGAAGACGACGCCGCCGCCATGTCGATGTCGGCGATGGAAGGCGAACTGCGCGAAGGCGTGCTCGCCAAGCTCGACGAGATCGCCGAATCGTTCGGCCGCTTCCGCAAGCTGCAGGACCGTCTCGTTGGCCGCCGCCTCGAAGGCAAGGACCTGACGCCGAAAGCGCAGACCGAGTATGACGAGCTGTCGCTGCTGATCGTCGAGAACCTCAAGACGATCCACATCAACAGCGCCCGTATCGAGGCGCTGGTCGAGCAGCTTTACGCAATCAACAAGAAGCTGATGGGCCTTGAAGGCAAGCTGATGCGTCTTGCGGACGCGCACGGCGTGCCGCGCAGGGAATTCCTCGAGAACTATATCGGCTGCGAGCTTGAACCCAATTGGTCCGAGCGCGTGCGCGCGATTTCGGCCAAGTGGAAACGCCTGATCGATGGCAAGGGCGGAGAGATCGAAATCGTCCGTGCCGAGATCACCGAGATCGCCACCGAGATCGGTATCCCGATCGACGACTTCCGCCGGATCGTGCAGACTGTACAGAAGGGCGAGCGCGAAGCGCGCATCGCGAAGAAGGAGATGGTGGAAGCCAACCTCCGCCTCGTGATCTCGATTGCCAAGAAATACACCAACCGAGGCCTGCAATTCCTGGATCTCATCCAGGAGGGTAATATAGGCCTCATGAAAGCCGTGGACAAATTCGAATACCGCCGCGGCTACAAGTTCTCGACCTATGCCACCTGGTGGATCCGTCAGGCCATTACGCGTTCCATCGCTGACCAGGCCCGCACGATCCGTATCCCGGTGCACATGATCGAGACGATCAACAAGATCATCCGTACACAGCGCCAGATGCTGCACGAGATCGGCCGTGAGCCGACCCCGGAAGAGCTGGCCGAAAAGCTCGGCCTGCCGCTCGAGAAGATCCGCAAGGTTCTCAAGATCGCGAAAGAGCCGATCTCGCTGGAAACCCCGATTGGCGACGACGAGGATTCAAACCTCGGCGACTTCATCGAGGACAAGATGGCGCTGCTTCCGGTGGACGCGGCCATCCAGTCGAACCTGCGCGAGACGACCACCCGCGTGCTCGCTTCGCTCACCCCGCGTGAGGAACGTGTGCTGCGCATGCGCTTCGGCATCGGCATGAACACCGACCACACGCTCGAAGAAGTCGGCCAGCAATTCTCGGTCACTCGCGAACGCATCCGCCAGATCGAAGCTAAGGCACTGCGCAAGCTGAAGCATCCGAGCCGGTCAAGGAAACTGCGAAGCTTCCTGGATACCTGACTTGGTAAGTGGACCCGCACCGGTCGAAAGATCGGTGCGGTTGGCTGCCGCAATATCTTCCCGGTCGCTGATGGCTGGCATATTTCCTCCTCATGACTATGTTGCCGGCGTGTGTTTATGATCGCGGATACGCGCTCTGTTCACGCGCCGTGCGCTACGTACTGAAGCATGATCGTTCAGATCCCCTGATCCGGTTTGTTGCGATCAAGTCAGCGCAGCGGCGGCGGACCGCTCTCGCAAATGGGGTCGATCAGGACAATCCGCACACGTTTATCTTTGTCGAGGACGGCAAGTCAGACCTCCTCACTGACGCCGTTTTCGCCATGTCGCAAAGGGTAGGCGGGCCGGGGCGGTTGATCCGCGTTTTTTTGCTTCGTGCCGCGTCCCATCCGGAACTGGTTCTAAGCATGCCTGGCGAACAACCGGTACAAACTCTTCGGGAAACTTGATCGTTGCTATCTCCCATCCCCGGAAACGCGCCGAAGATTTGTGTTGGAAACGGACCTGCAGGAATAGGCGCGGCCGACAATATTGACAAACTTTGCCATAAGCGCAATTCTCTGTCCAAAGGAGCCCCGCCATGGCCACGATGAACATCTCCCTGCCGGACCAGATGAAAGCCTGGGTCGAGGCGCAATCCGCGGATGGCAGGTATGCCAACTCTTCTGATCTGATCCGCGACCTGATCCGCCGCGAGCAGATCAAGCAGGAGAAGATCGCGGCGATGCAGGTCAAGATCGACGAGGCCTATGCCAGCGGGTTTACAGAGATGACCATCGAAGAAATCTTTGACGGGGTCCGGAAACGGGCGGGTCTGTGAAGATCGAGATTTCGGCGCAGGCCAACACCGATCTGGACCGGATGGTTCAGGAAGGGCTCAGACAGTTTGGGCGAAAGCAAACCGAGGGCTATCTGGCAAGCGTTTATGCCGCGTTTCGGACGATCGCGGATTTTCCCTACGCCAACCGGGAATCCGCTGAGTTCAAACCGCCCGTGAGGGTGTACCCTCACAGGTCGCACCTGATCCTTTATCGGGTCGAAGACGAACGGCTGACCATTGTCCGCGTACGGCACGGGCGGGAAGACTGGAACCCCAACAGCTGAGGCTGCGCTGCCCCGCAGAAATTCAGGGTTTGTTTTTGCGCGTCCGGTAACTATCGGGCGCGCCGGGCATCCTTGTGCAGCATATCCCGCCTACAGATCGACCCAACCCGAAAATCAGGACTGTTCCCATGCGCGTGAAGATCGACGCTTCACTCTCCTACCACTTTGCCCAGCCTGCTGATGTTGTGCTGGCGCTGGAGGCGATCCGGGCGCAGGATCAGGTCATCGTTTCCGATCAGCTGACACGCTCGCCGACGGGTCCGCTGGCGCTCGCGGATGGCCCGGAGCTGATGGGCCGGCGGCAGTGGACGACGGCAGTCGGCGATGTGAACATCCGATACCAGGCGCTGGTCGATGTCACGCGCGGGCATGTCAACATTGCCGGCCTATATGTGCCGCTGCGGCGCGACCTGCCGCACGATGTGATCACCTACCTGATGCCGAGCCGTTATTGCGAATCAGACCGTCTCGCCCCGTTTGCCGAGAGCCAGTTCTCCTCCGGCGCGCAGGGCGGCAACCAGGTTCTGGAGATGGCGGACTGGATCTATCACAACTTCGAATACGCCCCCGGCGTCAGCGATGCGATGACGACTGCGACCGACAGTTTCCTGATGCGCCGCGGCGTCTGCCGCGATTTTGCGCACACGCTGATCAGCTTTTGCCGCGCTGTCGGCATTCCGGCGCGGATGGTTTCGGCCTATGCGCCGGCGATCACGCCGCCGGATTTCCATGCGGTGGTCGAAGTCTGGCTCGGCAATGCCTGGCACCTGATCGACCCGACGCGCCTCGCTGCCGAGGACAGCCTCGTGCGCATCGCCGTCGGCCGCGACGCAGCCGATATCAGCTTCATGACGATCTTCGGCGCGGCCACCCTGGTCGGCCAGAGTGTCGCCGTGTCGGTTGTGGCGCCCGCTTGAGGCCAGCGATTGCCAGCGAGCGTGACAACGGCTTACAATTGGGTTCGACCAACCGGGACAAGACCCGATCCGGAGACAGCCGATGCGCCTCAACCAGGTTACCCTTCCTTGTACGGATTATGCTGCTAGCGTGGCCTGGTGGCAGCGGTTCGGCCTGAAGCTGATCGTCGACTCGCCGCCGAAATACGCGCGGTTTGAATGTCCGGCGGAGGAAGGGGAAGAGCCGGCTACGCTATCAATCCATCGGGTGGAAGCGCCGCTGGTAGTTGATTGGCCCGCTGTCTATTTCGAAGTGAAAGACGTGTTCATCGAAGTTGGTGGGCGCTGCATGAATGGAATCCATCCGCTGGGCGAGCCGGAGCGTCAGGAATGGCGCTGGACCGAGGCCTGGTTCCGCGATCCTGCCGGAAACCGCGTCTGCCTTTACACCGCCGGCAAGAACCGCCGGTTCCCGCCCTGGCGCGTCGGCGAGGCCGCGGGCGGATCCGGCGGCGGCTGACCGGTCCCTTGCTGGCGGCCAAAGCGATCCCAAGTCTAGTCCTGCAGCCGTTGCAGGAGTGTGTCCCTTGTCCTTTGACATTGTGCCTTTTGAAGAGACCCGCCGGGAGGAGGTCATCCGCCTCGTCGACCGGGTGTTTCCATCGCAAGGATTGGTCGAGCGCCTTAGCATGCGCGTGTTTCAGACCCGCTGGGACTGGCTGCTCAAGCTCGGTGGGATTCGCGATGGCCGCTTCTGGCTGGCGACAAAGGACGACGCGGTCATCGGCACCGTCGGGCTCTATTCGACGCCGAAGGACGCAGCCTCGGCGCTCTGGCTTGGCTGGTTTTGCGTCTCTCCCGAAGCGCGGGGGCAAAAGGTCGGGCAGGCCCTGATTGATTTTGCGGTTGGCAAGGCATCAGCCGAAAAACGACAGTTCCTCAGGCTCTACACATCGACAGATCCGAATGAAGCGGCCGCGCAGTCCATGTACGCGCGGAATGGGTTCGGGCTTGTCGGTGAAAGCCGGCCCTTGCTCTGGAGATTTGCCGGAAGTCCGGTGAAGCTCCTTTTCCGGGAACGCCGGTTGTCTGCCCCGGCTTAGGAGCCAATGACCGCACGCCTGCAATCAGGATAACCGCTGCGCCAGTCGCTTGGCTTGCAAGGTAGCGCGCAGGCGCTCAGCGTTCCTTCGGGTCGAGCGCGTCGCGCAGGCCGTCGCCGATGAAGTTCAGGCAGAGAAGGGTGACCGACATGGTGACCGCCGGGGCGATCAGCATCCAGGGTTTGTCTTCCATCATGTCGGCGCCGTCGGCGATCAGCACGCCGAGCGAGGTCAGCGGCTCGTTCACGCCGAGGCCAAGGAAGGAGAGGAAGCTTTCGGCGAGGATGACGACCGGGATGGTCAGCGTGACGTAGACGGCCACCGGTCCGATCACGTTCGGCAGTATGTGGCGCGTGATGATCCCGTACTGCGAGACACCGGCCGCGCGGGCCGCCTCGATGAACTCCTTGTTCTTGATCGACAGGGTCTGTCCCCGGACGATCCGGCTCATGGTCAGCCATTCGATCGCGCCGATGGCGGCAAAGATCAGCACGATGTTGCGCTCGAATACCGTCAGCAGAAGGATGACGAAGAAGATGAAGGGAAGGGCGTAGAGCACGTCCACGATCCGCATCATGAAGTTGTCGATCCGCCCGCCAAGATAACCCGCGACTGCGCCCCAGGTGACGCCGATCACGAGGCTCACGACGGTGGCAACAACGCCGACCATCAGCGAGATTCTCAGCCCGATGAGCAACCGCGCGAACAGGTCGCGCCCTTGGAGGTCCGTGCCCAGAATGTGCCAGTTCTCGAAGGTGGGCGGGACCGTGCGCAGGTCCGAGATCGTCTCATGATTGTGCACCCAGACCATCGGACCGATAACGGCGACCAGCACGATGATCGCGAACAGGACCATCGACACCACAGCGGCCGTGTTGCGCATCAGGCGGGCGCGCGCATCGTCCCAGAGCGAGCGGCCGCCCTGGATGGCCTGGGTAACCGCTTCGGCGCGGCCTGTCGGATCGAGAATCGGCGCGGCGCTGGCCATCAGTCGTATTTCACTTTGGGGTCAAGCATGGCGTAGAGGATGTCCGCCACGAGGTTGAGAAGGATGATGAGGCCCGCATAGACAATGATCGCGCCCATCACGAGCGTGTAGTCCCGGTTGAGCGCGCCATCGACGAAATAGCTGCCTAGGCCGGGCAGTCCGAAAATCTTCTCGATCACCACGGAGCCTGTCATAACGCGCGCCATCGCCGGGCCGGCATAGGAGACGAGCGGCAGCAGCGCCGAGGGCAGGGCGTGGCGGGTGATCACGTCCCATTCGGACAGCCCCTTGGCGCGGGCAGTGCGGATGTGGTTGGCCCGCATTGTCTCGATGATCGAGGCGCGCATCAGGCGCGAGATGATCGCGATCTGGGCCAGTGACAGTGTCAGCACCGGCAACGTCATGTTGTGCCAGCTCATGCCGATGTTCGGATAGGAGCCGAGCCCGCCCACCGCGAACAGTCCCGCGCCGAGGGCAAAAAGGAGAATCAGGATGGGCCCGATCACGAAACTCGGCACCGATATGCCGACCATCGCGATTCCCATTACTCCGTAATCTGCCGCCGAGTTCTGCCTCAGCCCTGCAAAAACGCCGAGGGCGGTGCCGAGAATGAGCGATAGGAGCATCGTCAGCGCGCCGATCGTCAGCGAGACGGGCAGGCCTTCGGCAATCAGGTCGTTCACGCTCTTGCCCAGCGTCTTGTAGGAAGGGCCGAAATCGCCCTGCAGGACGCCGCCGACATAGTCGAGGTATTGTGCGTGCAGCGGTTTATCGAGGCCGAATTTCTCGGCGATTGCGCGCTCTGTGGCGGCCGGAAGCTTGCGTTCGCCGTCGAACGGGCCGCCCGGCGCGGCGCGCATCATGAGGAAGGCGACCGTGATGATGGCCAGCATCGTGGGGACCGCGATCAGCAGGCGGCGCAGGGTGTAGCCCCACGGAATTCTGCGGAAGGCGCGTTGCAGCATCGTCACGGGGGGTGAAAAGCCTCTGGTCACAACAGGTTGAAGGGCCGGCATGGCCACGCCCGCTTGGCAGGGGCCTTTACATTCCTTAGCTTGTAAGGCGTAGCGATCAAGCGATGTGCTGCACTCAAGGAGAGCCTTCAGATGGCCGATATCCGTCAGGTTACGCCCGATTTCGCGGTGGCCCCGCAGCTTACAGAGGCCGATCTCGAGGCTGTCGCCAAGGCCGGCTTCAAGACCTTGATTGCCAATCGCCCGGATGGGGAAGGCGGCGTTGACCAGCCGCGCATGGGCGCCATCCGCGCGAAAGCCGAAGCGCTCGGCCTGACCTTCGCGGCCCTTCCATTCTCCGGGGCGCCGACACCCGAGATCGTCGAACGCATGGGTCATATTCTCAATGAGGCGCCCCAACCCGTGCTGGCTTATTGCCGCACCGGCACAAGGTCGATCACAGCCTGGGCGCTTGTTCACGCTGGACAAGGCGCGGGCGATGACATTATCGACGCGGCGGCAGGCGCTGGGTATGACCTTTCAAGCCTGCGCGAACTGTTGTGAGGCGCCGCATCTGACACAGTCGTGCCATAAATCAGGTATTGAACCCCGCCGAGGTGCCTGCGATGCACCCGTGCATGAAGCCGGTGCAGTCACCGAACAGGAAACCAGCAACGCTGGCGCGGACAAGAAACAAGGAACTGCATCCATGTCAGGCCGCATGTGGACCGACGATTTCGAGCTCGAAGAGGGCGTCATCCTCGTTAAGAAGACCGGCGCGCGAATCGTGCCCGACATCTCACTGCTGCACAGCGTGTTCACCTGGTTCTGTTTCTATTTCTTCGTCCAGACCTGGCGCACCTGGCGGCGCCTGACCGGGCATAAGCGTCCGACGATGGCCTTCTATCCGGACAAGCCGCGCCCCTGGTATTTCATCTGGTCTGTCATGCACGTCTCCGGCGCCAAGCTCGTTGAAGATGCCGCCGATGCCGACATCGTGATGCAGTTTGATGATTCGACCGAAACCGTGAACGGCGTGCCCAGCGTGAAGCCCGGCGCCCGCCTGCTGAATTTCGAATGCAATGATATTTCAAAGTCGCGCGTCGCCGAGGCCTTCGAGGCAGCCAGCGGTTATGCGCTGAAAGTCGATCCGCTGACCTGCAGGGGCCGGATGGTCGAGAAGTCCGAAGCCAACGCCGCCCATGACGGGCGGGTGATCGAAGGCCCAATGGACGCCGCGGTGCCCGGCAAGACCTACCAGCGCCTGATCGACAATGAAATTCCGGGCGGGCTGGTTGAGGATCTGCGCTGCTGCCTCGTGGGCGGATCGCCGATCGTCGTGTTTCGCAAGCGCCGTCCGCTGGAGCGGCGTTTTATGAATGAGAATGTCCAGGTTTTGCTCGACGAGCCCCGTAACTGCTACTCCGCTGATGAAATTCGCGTGATTGAGCGCTTTGCCGCAGAGATCGGGCTCGACTGGGGCGGGGTCGATGTCCTACGCGACCGGGCGACGGGACGCATCTTCATCGTCGATGCGAACAAGACGGACATGGGGCCGCCGGTGGCGCTGAAGCTGGGCGGGAAGCTGCGGGCAACGCGGCGCATGGCCCGGGCTTTCGCAGAAACCTTCGCGCCGAAGAAGCGTTGAAGGCCGGATCCGTCCGCAAGCTGAAGGTTCCCGATTGAATGGCCATTCCTTACGTCCGCGGCATAGATTTCGAGTACGGCCGGGTTGACCGGGTCTCGCCGCTGGTCCGCCGAGTGATCGCCAACAATCCCGGTCCGTTCACCTATATCGGCACCGGCGTTTACATCGTTGGTGAAGGCGAAGTCGCGGTGATCGATCCCGGCCCGATGTTGCCGGACCATTTCGAAGCTCTGAAGACAGCGCTCGCCGGAGAGCGCATCACGCACGTGCTCGTCACCCACGGCCATTCCGACCACTCGCCGCTCGCTGCCCCCCTGGCCGAGTGGGCAGGTTGCAAGACGTATTCGAAACACGGCGGCATCCATACCGCCAAGGACGAGCTCGGCAGCGAGGACGATCTGAAATTCAAACCGGATGTCGAAGTCTGTGACGGCTCAGTGTTTTCGGGGCCGGGCTGGACGATCGATGTGATCGAGACGCCGGGCCACACCACCAACCACTTGTGTTTCGGCCTTCGTGAAGAGAATGCCTGCTTCTCCGGCGATCACGTCATGGGTTGGTCCACAACCGTGGTCGCCCCGCCCGATGGCAATATGGGCGACTATATGCGCAGCCTCGAAAAGATCCGCCGCGCCGGTTTCGATACGCTCTGGCCGACGCATGGCGATGCGATCCGCGGCAAAGACTTTGTCGAGACCTTCATCACCGAATACGCCAATCACCGCAAATCCCGCGAAGCCTCGATCCTCGCAGAGCTTCGCGGCGGCGAGACGTCCATCCCGGCGATGGTCGCCCGGATGTACAAGGACGTTGACCTGCGCCTCCACCCGGCGGCCGCGATGAGCGTGCTCGGGCATATGCTGGACCTGATCGAACGCGGCATGGTGGTCACGCCCGACAAGGCGCCGACCGTTCGCTCGAAGTTCGAGTTCGTGACCCAGCGCGCCTGACGCGCGCTCATCCTGCATTCACCGCAGCGCCTTAAGGCTTTGCAACCCGGCCCGTCTCTGGCAGCAAGAGGCATGCCTTAAGCTGAATCCAGGTGGCATCGGCGCCTTCGTGCACCGTGCCGCCGTATCGTAATCACGGAGATCTTGACCGATGACCACGCGCCGCTCCTTGCTCACCACATCGATCCTTGCCCTCGCAGTCCTTGGTCTTGCGGCGTGCGGCGGGGGAGGGGCGAGGGAGAAGCCGGGGGATGTGCCGACCTTGCGGCGGGGCATTTCGGCCAAGGTCGATACGCTCGATCCGCACAAGTCCTCGGCGCAATGGGAAAACATCGTCATCGGCGACATGCTGATCGGCCTGACGACCGATGACGCGGCCGGCAAGCCGGTGCCGGGCATGGCGGCCAGCTGGGAGATCGACCCCACGGGTACGGTCTGGACCTTCAAGCTCGGCGATTATGTCTGGTCCGACGGCGTACCGGTCACGGCGAATGACTTCGTATTCGCGCTGCGCCGCATCCAGGACCCGGCGGTCGCCTCGCAATACGCCTCGATGCTGTGGCTGATCAAGAATGCCGAGGAAGTGAACGCCGGCGCTCTGAAACCGGAAGAGCTCGGCGTGCGCGCCATTGATGACAAGACGCTCGAGCTGACCCTCGAATATCCGGCGCCTTACCTGCCGGGCCTTCTCAGCCACTACACCACCTTCCCGGTGCCGCAGCATGTCGTCGAGCAATTCGGCGATGCCTGGATCCAGCCCGATAACATCGTCGTCAACGGTCCCTACAAGCTGGTTTACTGGCGCACCGGCGACCAGCTCGTGGCCGAAAAGAACCCGACCGGGTTCGGCGCCGCCGAGGCCTGCTTCGACCGGGTCGCGTATTTCGAGATCGAGAACGAAGCAGCCTACGAGAACAAGATCGCGGCCGGCGAACTCGACATCAACAATGTCTTTTCCGGTCCGCGCAAAGCGGAGCTGGACGCCAAGTTCCCTGGCTGGGTGCGCACCTATCCGGGGCTGCTGACCACTTACTGGTCTTTCAACCAGACGAAAGCGCCGTTCAACGACGTGCGCGTGCGCAAGGCGCTCGCCCTGTCGCTCGACCGCGAGTTCATGGTTCGCAACGTGCTGACGCCCGGCTTCCAGCCGGCCTATGCTTTCGTGCCGCCGGGCATCTCTAATTATGATGTGACGCGTCCGCAGATCAGCTGGAAGGACATGCCGCGGCCCGAGCGGCTCGCCGAGGCAAAGCGCCTGCTCGAGGAAGCGGGATATGGTCCTGACAAGCCGCTGAAGTTCGAGTTCATCCACCGCTCCACCGGCGACAATCCGAAAGTTGCGCCTGTGGCGCAGCAGAACTGGTCCGAAATCGCGCCCTGGGTCCAGCCTGTGATCGTCAAGCAGGACACCAAGGTGCTGTATGGCCGCCTGCGCCAGACGGACTTCGAGATCTCTGACGGCGCCTGGCTCGCGGATTTCGATGATCCGATCAACTACCTCTACCTTCTGCAATCGACGACCGGCCAGCAGAACTACGGCAAGTATTCCAATCCCGGGTATGATGCGCTGCTGACGCGCTCGAATCAGGAACTCGATCTTGCCAAGCGCGCTGAGATCTTCGCCGAGGCCGAGGCACTGATGCTGGAAGAGTATCCGATCACGCCGATGTGGGTTCAGGTAACGCAGGCGCTGGTCGATCCGACGCTGACGGGCTGGGTCGATAACGCCAAGGACAACCACCGCTCGCGCTTTCTCTGCCGCGACGGGCTCAAGACACCCTGACCAGAAGATCAGGCCCGCCTCGAGAGGCGGGCCTGCTTGAATTGTGAGCAGATCGAGGCAAATGTTGGGTGAGCCGGGTTCAGTCCAGCTCCGGAAGTGTGTAGGTTTGGGATTAGTTGACGCGGCGGACGCGGATCGCGGTGCCGCCATCAAGGTTCATCAGGAAGCTGCCCATCGCGGCCTTGCGAATGGTCGCGACCTTGGCCTTTCGAACTTTCGAGCGGGAGACGACTTCAGAATCGACCTGTTCCCAGACCTGGCCGTTCTCCAGCCGGATCAGCGCCTTGCCCGTGACCTTGTTGACGCTGATGCTGGCGATGGCGAGCTCCACTTCCGCGACAGGCGCGGCCATCGCCTCTTTGCCCGATTCTTCGCGCCGGAAGATTTCCGTGAGCGACGGGAGTGAGAAGCCGAAGGAGTCACGCTCGATTTTCTCGATGGCAGCCACGTCAACGGTCTTCACCGCGCCGGTTGTTTCTGCTGTCTTGAAGGCGGCGACGGCGGCGTCGAAACAGGCGAGGCGGTCGGCGTCAGCCGTCTTGTCGGCGCAGGCGTAGATCGCGTCTGTCGGGCGCGCCGGCGCTGGCGGTGTCTGCGCAGTCGCGGCCGAAAGCCCGAAAATCGTTGTAGAAATGCCTAAAAAAATGGCGGCGCGTTGCAGGGTCATCTTGGTCTCCATGTCCCGTCCGGAAAAAATTTATGCCGTTAGTTAGATAGCGCGGGAGGCACAGCGATGCACGAACCCGCTGCATCACGAAATTATAACTGATGCCTTTGTGTCACACTTGCACCAATTCGCCACATTTCGCCGACTCCCGGCATTGACGATGCCATGATGGGTATCGTTACTAATTTGCAAGGTCTGGCTCGTGGGAGCCGGATTGCCCGCGAGGGGCGGGTTCTCTTTATTTCACATTTGGAGGTTTCAGGTGAGCGAGAAGAATTGGAAGACACGTCTTCTTACGTCTTCGGTGTTCGCAGGTGCGATGTTCGCAACTGTGGGCGTACCGGCAATTGCACAGACGGAAGATGAACCGGTCGCAACGACCGCACCGGCAGAAGAAGCCGAAGTCAAAGCCGAGAAAGTGACCGTCACCGGTTCGCGTCTCGCGCTGCAGGACTTCCAGGCGATCAGCCCAATCACCTCGGTGACGTCTGAGGCGATCGAACTCAACGCAACGCTCACCATCGAGACGCTGCTGAACGAGCTGCCGCAGGTTATCCCGGGCAACACGGTCACGTCGAACAACGCGGGCGGCGAAGACTTCGCCACTATCGACCTTCGCGGCCTCGGCCCGTCACGTACCCTCGTCATCGTCGACGGCGAGCGCGTTCCGGGCTCCTCGACCACCGGCGTGGTTGACCTTAACTCCATCCCGGCCGGCCTGATCGACCGGATCGAAGTTGTGACCGGCGGCGCCTCGGCCGTTTACGGTTCGGACGCCATCGCAGGCGTCGTCAACTTCATCCTGAAGGACGACTTTGAAGGCGCACAAGTCACCGTTGGTGGCGGCGGCGGCTTCGACGGCAACGCCCAGTACGAAACCGCTGACTTCCTGCTCGGCGGCAATTTCGACAACGGCCGCGGTAACATCGTGACCTATGCGTCCTACTTCAACCGAGACGGCGTGAAGCAGAGCCAGTACGACTACTCCCGCGTTTCTGCAGGCGTCGTTTATGGCTATGACTCGTCCAACAGCAGCTACACCGGCGCCTACGTTGTCGACACGCTCGACGACTACCTGAACGCTCGCGCGGCTCTCGCTGCCGACTTCCCAGGCACCTCGCGCTTCTTCTTCCCGGGTGGTTCGGGCACGCCGCCCTGGGGTTCGATCTCCTCGAGCGCTGCCAACCCGTTCCAGAACCTCTCGACCAACCCGCTTACGGCTGGTCAGTTCGCATCGGCCAACACCGACTGTAACCCGGCCACTCCGGGCGTTGCTGTCAACGGCGGCGGTCTGTCGTTCAACGACCAGGGTCAGCTGACCCCGTTCTTCGGCTCCAGCTCGGCAACTGGTACCTGCGGTATCCCGATCCGCGCCAACGGTTCGTCGCGTTACAGCTTCGCGCCGGACAACTTCATCTACCTCCCCGCAGATCGCGTGGGCATCCAGACCTTCGGTAACTACGACGTCACCGACAATATCCGGATGAAAACCTTCCTGTCGTATGTTCGCAGCAACGCGCAGGTCCAGCTCGCCGCAACGCCGATCACGGGTCTCTCGATCCCGACGTCGTCGCCGGCCATCGCAGGCGCTGACGGCATCGTCGGCACTGCGGACGATCCGCACCGCGACCTCTCGGCAGCCCTGCTGTCGCGTCCGACCCCCGGTGCGAACTTCACCTACGCCTGGCGCTCGAACGCTCTCGGCCCACGCGCTGGTGAGTTCACCAACTCGCAGATCCTCGGCCGCGTCTCCTTTACGGGCGACATTGCTGAAGACTGGGAATGGAACCTGTCCGCAGGTTGGGGCCAGGGCAAATTCGGCCAGATCCTCAGAAACAACATCAACTCGGTTGCGCTTCTCCAGGGCGTCCAGGGCTGTGCCAACATCCCGGTCGCTGCACGTCTGAAGGACTGCACGAACGTTGACATCTTTGGACCGAACGTTCTGACGCCGGGCGCTGCAAACTTCATCCGCACAAACGTTGCGGCCAACCAGACGATCGAACAGACGTTGGTCTCGGGCTATGTCCGCGGCGACCTGATCGATCTCCCGGCCGGTCCGATCTCAACGGTTGTCGGTTTCGAATACCGTGACGACGACGTGACGCTTCTGGTTGATGACGCTCAGCGCCGCGGCGAGATCGCCGGCTTTAACGCCGTCCAGGACATCTTCGGTTCACTGGACGTTTACGAAGCCTACACCGAGGTCTCGGTGCCTATCCTTTCGGATCTGCCCTTCGCTGAAGAGCTTTCGATCGAAGGCGGCTACCGTGTCTCCGACTACTCCACCGTCGGCAGCGTGGAATCCTACAAGTACGGCGCTCGCTACGCCCCGGTTGACTGGCTCCGCTTCCGCGCAGTCTACAACAAGGCCGTGCGCGCACCGTCCGCTCTGGAAAGCTTCCAGAACGGCGACCAGGGCTTCCCGGGTTACGCCGACCCCTGCCGTGCAACTGTCACGAACCCTGCTTCAGCTTCGGCTCTCCGGGCGTTCTGCACCACCAACGGCAACATTGGCGCCGGCTTCGTGCCGACCGCTCTGCAGCCGACCTTTGCGGCAACCAACTCGCAGGTTCAGGCCTTCGCGTTCGGTAACCCGAACCTGTCCTCTGAAGAAGGCGAAACGTTCACGGCAGGCGCCGTGTTCGAGCCGGACTTCCTGCCGGTTGGCGAATTCCGGATGACGGCGGACTACTTCACGATCGAACTCAACAATGCGATCGTGTCACGTGGTGCCCAGACCATCCTGAACTCTTGCTACAACAATCTTGGCGCGACGCCTCAGTCGTCCTTCGACTGTCGGCAGATCGTACGCGATGCGGCCACCGGCCAGGTCACGTCGGTCAACACCACGCTGACGAACTCGATCGCGGTCACGGAAATCAAGGGCTGGGATATCCAGGCTGATTACGAGTTCGATCTCGACGAAGTGTTTGCTGGGGCACCAGGTTCAATCGGCACGAACGTCCTGCTCACGCTGACGGATACGTGGAACACCGGCGGCGCCGACATCGTCGGCACGACGGGTGCAGGTATCGGCGGCGCAACGCCGGACTTCAAAACCGTCACCACCGCTGACTACCGTCTCGATGACTGGCTGTTCCAGATCCGTCACAACTACGTGCCGCCACTGGAGCAGAACACCTTCACGCGTGAAGATGCTCCGGAACTGTCGAACTTCGACGTGTCGGTTGCGTGGGATGTCACGGACAAGTTCCGTGTTGTTGGCGGTGTCAACAACGTCACGGACGAGTTCCCGCCGCAGACTGCCACCGGTACATTTGACCAGGGCAACACCGACGCCGCGCTTTATGCGCCGTGGGTGATCGGCCGGAACTTCTCGGTCCAGGCTCGCCTGAAGTTCTAAGCTTCGGACGATCTCAAACGACAGAGGGCGGCAGGGAAACCTGCCGCCCTTTTTCTTTTTCGGCGAATTGGGCCGGGTGCCTTCAGCATCATCCGTGTCAGGCGGCGCTCAAGAATCATGTCTTCCCGGCTTTCGCCGGGACGACACATTCCAAGTTCGTGAAGTCATCTACCGTGCGCGGATCCATCGGGGCACACCGCCGCAATGCCGCTCGCCGCTACCAGACCGGATCGCCGCTCGCGTCCACGAAACCGCCGGCTTCCAGCATGCGCCGCAAGGGTTCGAACCCTTCGGCGTACCTGCGCCAGGCGCCGACGCCCTGGCTGTTGATCGGCTGGCGGACCTGAGTGCTCGACGCCGTCGAGACGCCGCCTTTCGCCTCGTGCGGACTGAGGCAGGCTTCATGGAAGGCCAGTCCTGTGCGATCCAGAAGTTGGCGTATCTGCGTTTCCGGATCTGCGATCAGATTTTCCAGTGTCAGATCGACGAAACTCTCGCCCAGTTCGACCCGCCAATGATCGGTGATCCGGCGGTAGAGGCCGTAAGCCGCTGCAAGATCCTCGAACCGGTAGGACCAGACATACGATCCCTCGCCGAACAGGATCTTGTAGGCCCCGAACAGGGAATCCATCGGCGCGCGGCGCAGGTGTACGAACCGCGCTTGCGGGAAGGCGAGGCGCATCGGTCCGGCGAGATGGTAATTGTGCGGCAGCTTCTCGGTGAAGAAGCGTGTCCCGGGCTTGCGGTAATCGAGGCTGCGCAGGTAGCGCTGGCCGACATCTGCCCAGTCCACGCCGCCCATCCTCTGCAGCGATTCGAAGTCGATTTCACCAAAGCGCTGCAACCCCGCCGCGTCGCGCAGGGCCAGCGAAAAGCCGTGTGTTTCGCCCATGTCGGTTACGTCCGGATGTGCGGAAAAAATCCGCTCAACCAAGGTGGTGCCGGACCGTGGCAGGCCGATGATGAAGATGGGTATCGGTTCCGGGCCATCAGCGGGCGGAGCTTTGAGGCCGCCTCGGAAAGTCTTGATGAGACCTTCGGTGAAGGCCGTCCGTTCTGCAGTATTGTAGGGCGCGCGCGCGTTGGCAATTCGGGCGCCTTCCGCCAGGGAGCGCCAGGCTAGGTCGTTCTGACCCGCGCTGTGGGCTTCCTTGAACAGCGCATAGTTCAGACGCGCGCCATCCTCAGCCGTAAGGCCCGGTCCGGCCAGAACGGCCTCGATCGCGGAAATGTGATTGCGTTCGGGGGTCCAGCGCTGACAGTCGGCGAGGCTGAACCAGGCGAGTGAATGCGCGGGATTTCGCGCAACAATCTCCTCGAAGGCAACGGTCGCTTCGTCGATCCGGCCCAGATGGCGAAGGGCCAGCGCATGATTGTAAGCCGCAGACGGGTCATCCGCGAGAAAGGCGGTCGCCTGCTCTGCGAGGCGCAGTCCGTCTTCGAACAGGCCCGCCGTGGTGTACGCGCTGGACAGGATATCGTTCTGGCGCGGCGTGAGCTTGATGTGCGCTTCCAGCATCCGGGCGAGCTCCACCGCTTCGCCGTATCGGCCGCGTTTGGCGAGCACGCGGCAGCGCTCTGCGGCCAGCATCGTATGGGCGGGATTTGTTACCGGCACGGCGGCGAGAGCGTCAGCCAGCGCGCGGTCGTCATCGGCGCTACCCATCCGGATCAGGGCGGAGCAGAGCAGGACCCAGGCATCGGCCGAGCGCGGATCGGCGCGCAACATGACCTGCGCAAGGTCAGCGGCCTCGGCGAAATCGCCCCTTTTCATGCGCGACTGGCCTTCCTGCAGCAGGCGGGCGGCGCTGACGGGGATGGGCGCATTGGCGGCGCCGGGACCGGGGGGCAAACTCATGGCGCCCGTGTTACCGCCTCGCCCTGCCGGGGTCACTACCAAAACTCCTTGACGTGACGGATACGTGACCGATTATCTGGCCCATCAAGGCGTTGAAATCATCTATATCGACCGGGAGCTATTCACCATGCGTGTACCACGTCTAGGCGCAGCTTTGGCTGCGCTGGCCGTCGCCAGTTTTGGCGGCACATTTACAGCGGCTTCGGCGCAGGGCGCAGCAGCGCGCGCCGATACGTCAGCCTTTGTCGGCTATGAGACGTTCCGCAGCGCCACGCTGTCGCCGGACGGCAAGTTCATTGCCGGTATCCTGCGCGACAAGGACGGCGATCTGCTGATCATCCATGACCGCACCACGCGGGTGACCAAACCGATCCAGCGGGCCCGCAAGGACCAGAACCTCGAGCTCACCTTCGTTCAGTTCAAGGGCGCCGACCGGTTGATCTTCGGCCTGCAGCAGAAGTTCGAGATCGTCGAAGGCAAGGCCTCCCGGACACGGGATTCAGCCGAGGCCACGGATCTCGGGTTTTCCTATACGAGCCGGGTGCTGACGAGCAACCTGGACGGCAGCGACCTCAAATCCCTTTATGACCCGGCCGGCGACCAGGGCTTCCCCGCCTATGTGTCGGCTGCGATCGAAGAACTGCTGCCGGAAGATCCGGAACATATCCTGCTGCTGACCCCGTCGACGGGCGGCAACCAGCTGCGCAAGGTGAATGTGCGCACCGGCAAGTCCTCGATCCTTGAAACCGGAAATGCCGACACGATCGGCTTCGTGCTCGACAGCGAGCTGGAACCCGCGCTGCGCGAAGATTCCGTGGCCGGCGGCAAGGGCACGGCCTGGCTGCGCCAGGACGCAAAGGGCAAGTGGATCGAGATCGTGCGCTTCCGCGGCGAGGAACGCGCCAACGGCGCACCGGACTTCCAGGGACTTGGCCGCGGTCCGCGTCCTGGTACTGCGATCGTCAGTGGACGGCCGAATGGCCGCGATACCAACGGCCTCTATGTCTATGATGTGCAGTCTGGATCCTATGCCGAGCCGATCTATGAGGATGCGCAGTTTGATGTGTTCAGCGTGATGCGCGACCCTGCGACCGGTAAGGTCGCCGGCGCCTGCTTCGAAGCCTACCAGTGGGAATGCGTGCCGTCTGATCCGACGGTCAAAACCGACTGGCTCGCCATCGAGGATGCGATCGGCAAGGAAGCGAACGTCAGCCTTGCCAGCGGCGGCAGCCTCAAGGGTTCGATCCTGCTGATGGTCGATGGCCCGAAAGAGCCGGGCGCCTACTACATCTTCGATACGAAGGCGCGCGCCCTGGAGCGCTTCCAGTCCACGCGCACCGACATCAATCCGGACCTGCTGCCCTCGAAGATGATCTTCGAATATGCCGCCGCCGATGGCACGGACATGTGGGGCTATCTCTGGCTCCCGCCGGGCGCGACCGCCGAGACACGCAACCTGCCGACGGTCGTGCTGCCGCATGGCGGCCCTGAGGCCCGCGACGGCTGGGGCGGTGATCCGATGGCCGGTTACTGGTCGGCGCAAGGTTACGCCGTGTTCCAGCCGCACTTCCGCGGCGGGTCGGGCACGGGCCGCAAATGGGTCGAAGCCGGCCACGGCCAGTGGGGCGGGCTGATCCAGGAAGACATCAATGACGGCACCCGCGCCCTGATCAAGGCGGGCTATGCGGCGGCCGACAAGGTGTGCGTCGCCGGCTGGTCGCATGGGGGCTATGTCGCGTTCACCGCGAGCTTCCGGGATACCGAACTCTACAAGTGCTCGCTCGCGGGCGCGGGCGTGTCGGACTTGCGCGAGATGCTGCAATGGGTGCGGCGCGAGCAGGGCGGCACGCAGAGCGTGTCTTACAAGTACTGGAACGGCGCGATCGGCGAATATGGCGGAGACGCGGCCAAGCTGGACCGCTACTCGGCCAACCAGAATGCCGACAAGGTCGGCATGCCGCTTCTGATCGTGCACGGCGAACTCGACGTGACCGTGCCGGTCGAGCAGTCCGAAATGATGGTGGCCTCGCTGAAGAAAGCGGGCAAGCCGGTTGAGTTCATCGAACTCAAAGGCATGGACCACTACCTGCGCCGCGATCAGGGCGACGACTGGACCGTCGTGCTGACCAAAGGCAAGGAGTTCTTCGAGCGCAATATCGGACCGGGCTGGACGCCCTGACCTTCAGACGGCGCCGGACGCCCGTTTCAAGCCCGCCCTCCGTTCACGGATGGGCGGGCTTTTCTATTCGGGGACGAGGTCGAAGGCGACGCTGATGCGCTCAGCTTCGTCCGGGAACGCATTGACGCCGTGCCACATGTAGGACGGAAACAGGACGAGGCGGCCGGGTTTCGGACAGACGGAGCGTTCCGGGCCGAGCCCTTCGACCGGAAAGTAAGGCGCGCCGAAGGTGATCCAGCCGCCTTGCGAATTGCTCTCGGGACGCACCGAAGGGGGCACGACGAGGTAGAAAGCGCTGGAAATCCAGCCTTCCGGATGGATGTGGTTGACGTGGCTGCCGCCCTTGACCAGCCGCACGGACCAGCAACCCTGCATGCGCCAGCGGCCGGTGTTGAGGGAGGTGAAGGGGTGGCCAGTGTCCTGGCCCAGACCCGCGAGATAGGCGTTGATGGGCGCCTTCAGCGCCGCAAACAGCGTTTCGACCATAGGGTCCTGGGGGACATCCGGGTTGAGCTGGAGCTGCGAGCCGCCGCGCAGGGACTGGTCAAGCGGATGGCTGGAAAAGCTGTGCAGCTCGCGCAGGCGCGTCGCGAGTGCCGCGATGAAGTCTTCCGTGGTCTGATAACCGGGAGGCGCCTCGAGATCGAAGGCCTGCACGAAGCGGTCATAGTCGTAGGTCGCGCGGTAAGCGGCGTCGCCTGCCGCGCGGCGCGCGACGGCGTCAATGGCGATCCATTCCTGATCGAGCGGGTCGAGACCGAGACCCCAGGCGCAATGAGTGAGAGCCTCTTCGGCCGCGCCCGCGGAAAGCAGCACGCAAGCCGCGTTACGGCGCACCCAATCGGTGCGCGGCATCTGGGCGGCCGAGCTGCGGGCGCGGGCGGCGGCGGCCTCATGCTGCCCCAACGCAGAGAGTATCAGCGCCGCCGCGCTGTCGATGGCCGGTGAGGGCTGGCGCTGGCGCAATTGATCGAGCCGGGCGAGCGCCTCCTCCAGGCGGCCGGCGCGCCTGAGGAGGTCGGCGGCTGCAAAGCCGAGGGTGAGGTCGCCAGGCTGTGCATCGGCGGCCGCGATCAGAGGATCGGCAAAGGTCAATGTCTCGCCGGCCATCCAGGCGATCATTGCGAGAGCGCGGTGGAGCCCGGCATGGCCGGGAAATTGTCCGAGCGCTGAGGATAGCAACGCCCGGGCCTCATCGGTCCGGCCCGAGCCGACGAGCGCGCCGGCTTTCATTTCGGTGGCGGCTGGGAGGTCCGCAAAGCGCGCGAAGATCGGATCGGCCTCCGCCCAGGCTCCGGCATGTCCAAGGCCGGCAGCGCGGATCAGGGCCATGTTGCGGCTGGTCGGATTGGCTTTCAGCGCGGTTGCGGCCGCGCTCGCGGCTTCGCTCCACCGGCCGGACTGGCGCAGGGCGTCGGCCTTCAGGGACCAGAAGTCAAAGCCCTCGCGGGCCGAAGCGGGCAGGGCCGACAGAACGCTGAGCGCAGGTGCAGGTTTCCCGGCCTGGATCAGCGCGCGTGCGCTCCGGAGGGCGAGGCGCGGCGCCTTCGCGCTGCCAGCCTCTTCGAACGCGCGGGCGGCTTCCAGTGCGTAGCCCTGCCCAAGGCGTGCCTCGCCGATCGCTTCCCAGATGCGAGCTTTGCCGAAAGCGCTCGCGCCTGCGAGCGCGCTCACGAGGTCTGCCTCGGCGCCCGCCGCGTTGCCGGCCTTGAGCCGGGCAAGGCCTGCGCGTTCCAGCGGGCCGGGCGCGGGCGGCGTCATGCGCCGGTCAGCCCGCGCGCCAGCGCGCATAAAGCGCAGTGGGCAGCAGGCGGCCTGACCCCGCCTGCGCCAGCGCCATCTCGCCCTGTTCAATCACGCCGCCATAAGGCGACATCCGGTCGGCGAGTGTCTGGGCGAGGGCGAGATAGGAGAGGCGCACGGCATAGGCGGTCGCGATCACGAAGAGCGGGCTCTCGGTGAGAAGGTCTCGCACGCCGTCCAGGAGCGCCGGCAGGTCTTCTTCAAAGCGCCAGGTCTCATTGTTCGTGCCGCGCCCGAACTTGGGCGGGTCGAGCACGACGGCGTCATACTTGCTGGCGCGCCGCTGCTCGCGCGCGACAAACTTCATGGCGTCGTCCGCAATCCAGCGGATCGTCTGGTCGCCCAGGCCAGACAGCGCCTGGTTGTCCTTCCCATAGCCATTGGACTTGGGGCTGGCATCGAGGTGGACAACCTCGGCGCCCGCAGCGGCGCAGGCGAGTGACATCATCCCGGTATAGCCGAACAGGTTCAGCACCTTCACAGGGCGGCCGGCGGCGCGGATCTGGTCCTGTGCAAACCGCCAGTGTACGGAATGCTCCTGGAACACGCCCATGTGCCTGAATGCAGTGCGGCGCGCGGTGAAGGTGAGGCCGTTCCAGCGCATCGGCCAGGTGTCGGCGGCGCGCGGCGAGATCAGCTCCCATTGGCCGGCGCCGTCTTCATCCGGTCCTTTCGCTGCAAACCGGGCGTCGGCTTTCCAGCTCTGCACCGGACGGGCCGGTTCCCAGAAGGCCTGCGGGTCGGGGCGGATGACGGTCTGGCTGCCAAAGCGTTCGAGCTTTTGCAGGTGGCCGGAATCGAGGAGGGCGTAGTCCTCCCAGTCATCGGCGATCAGAAGGCGGGTTTCGGTTTTCATCAGGCATAACCCCGCTGGCGCCAGGCTTCGTAGATCATGATGCCGGTCGCCTGCGCGAGGTTGAGGCTGTCGGCTCCGCCGCGCATCGGGATGAGGGCGAGGTGGTCACACGCCGCTTCGGCTTCGGCGGGCAGGCCCGCCTGCTCGTTGCCCATCAGGATCACCGAAGGCCTCGCGAAAGGCGCCGCGTCATGGCGCAGGGCGGCGTTGACGCTGGCCGCCGTCAGTGTGAGGCCTTTGGCCTGCCGCCATGTGTTGAAAGCCGCGAAGCTGGCCGAGGCGACCGGCATGTCGAACAGTGAACCCATCGAGGCGCGCACGGCTTCGAAACTGTAGGGATCGCAGCATGTGCCAACGAGGATCACGCCGCTTGCCCCGGCGCAGTCTGCCGTCCGCAGGATCGTGCCAAGGTTGCCGGGGTCGCGCACTTCATAGAGCGCAACGTAAAGCGGGACGGTCTTGCCGGCCGGGGGCAGGTCGGCGAGTGCCAGGTGACGCTGGCGGAAGGCGGCGACGACGCTCTGGGCATTGTCCTTCTGGGTGATCTTGGTCATCAGCCGCTCGGGCGCGAGCACGACCCGGGCGCCGGCTTTCTCGGCGGCCCACGCGAGGGCGGCGATCTGGGGCCGTTCTGAAACATCGGCGGCTATAACAACGGTTTCCGGTGTCCAGCCACAGGCAAGGCCCTGGCCGACGATGCGGGCCCCTTCGGCGAGGAACAGGCCGGTTTCTGTCCGCTCCTTCTTTCTCTCGAGGCTTTTCAAGGACTTGATCAGCGGGTTCGAGGGGCTGGTGAGCAATTCGGGGGGGCGGTTCATGGGGCAGGGAGCCTGTGGCGTCAGTCTTGCAGTTTGTTAACGAATAGGGCATCCCTCGCTGAAGGGATAATGTTTACAGGAGGTCAGCGACGTCGTGCGCCTGCTTGACTACCTGACAGGATTAATCTCGCTTGTAGCCCTGCCGTTTATCGCGTGGTGGGGGATCAACCAATCCCCTCAAAGCGCCGCTATGCTCGAAGCCCGGCTGGAAGCCAAGGCGCTTCACTCATTGCGGCTGGCCGGGATTGACTGGGCGAATGTCGAAATGGATGGCCAGACCGCTATCCTGACGGGCGCGGCGCCGTCCGAAGACGCGGTTCCAGAAGCGGCCTCCATCGTTCTGCGAAGCAGCGGCGGCGGGGGACTGCTGTTTGGCGGTGTGTCGCAGATCATGGCCCGGGTCGAGGCCGCGGCGCCCGTCTGGCCCTATGTCTGGCAAGCCGAGAAAACAGCGGAGGGCAGGTTTGTCCTCTCTGGCCACGTTCCATCCAGAGCGGTCCAGACGATCCTGATGGAGGAAGCGGCGGCTGTATCCCTGGGCCCTGTCATCAACGACATGAAGCTGGCGGCCGGCGCGCCCGAGGGTAACTGGCAAGGCATCGCGCGCCTGGCAATCGGGCAACTTGCGCAGCTCAAATCTGGAAAGGCAGAGCTCGCTGGCTACGCACTTTCACTGCGCGGAAGCGCGCCGGATGACGCCGCGCGGGCCGCCGTTCCGGCGACGATCCATGGGGTGGCGGCGCCATTTCGGGGCGCCGCTGTACTCGAGGGTGTTCCGTGTTGGTCGGCCGCAATCTCTGCTGGCGCCATGGTGCTGTCAGGTCTGGCGCCGACCGAGACCACGCGCCGCGCGCTGCTTGCCGCAGCAAAGCGGGGTTTTGAAGGTGAGATCCGGGACGAAATGGTCGTCGCCGACACGCAGGTCACAGACTGGGTGGACACTGCCGTGTCGGGTCTCGCGCGGTTTACAGACTTCGAGGCAGGGCGGCTCGCCTTCGATCCGGTCGCGGGCGGCTTCGTCGTCGAAGGGGCTGCCACGCCCGGGACCATACAGCTTCTGCGGCAGGACATGACCGCAAGCGCCGGCAATTGGCGGGTCGTCATCATGGCCGAGGCAGTCGCTCCGGCTGAAGCCGCGGCGCTGAGGGTGGCTGCGGACCCCGCGCCTCTGAGGTGCGAGGCCGGGTTGAACGAATTGCTGGCCGGCAGCGAGGTCAGCTTCGAGCCCGGTGAGGCGAGGTTCCGCCGTGAAAGTGCGGGTGGGCTCGATCAGTTTGCCGCCCTCGCGCAGGGTTGCGCAACGATGGAGCTTTTGGTTGACGAAGACACCTTGAACCAGGCGCGTGCATCCGCGATCGCGGACTATCTGGAAGGCGCCGGCGTGCGCCGGCCGAGGCTTGCTGCTATCGGCTCTGGCACCGCTGAGGGCGCTCAGGTTATGGACTTCGTTGAGCCGCAAACAACATCGCGGCCGCTCGAATTCACGGGACGGGAGCGAAGCGGAAAATGACCTGGCTGTTGGCGCATATGTGGATCGTGGTGGCGGCGACCACGCTGGTTGCCGGGCTGCTCGGCTGGTCGATCCGCGGAATGATGCTGCACGGCAAGATGCGCCAGGCTGTGGTCGAGCGGGACATGGTGCGGGTCGAACTCGGCAACTCGCGGGAAGAAGTCGAGAAGCTGTTTGCGCAGATCAAGAAACTGTCAAATGGAGCAGCGCCTGCACAAGCTGCGCCCGATCCGATCCTCGCCCGCAAGGTCGACTCCCTGACGGCGGAACTGGCCCGCAAGTCAGCCGAAATTGAAGCCTTGAAATCGGCGGCTCCGGGCGCTGCTGCGCGCTCCGCGCACGCCCCCGCGCCCCCCGAAGAATCTCTGGCCTGGCGCAATCGGCATCTCGAAAGCCGGGTCGTGCATCTTGAGGCTGAACTGGCAAAAGCAGCCGCGCACCCGGCGCCAGCCGCCGCACCCGTCGCCGCCGCCGAACCGGACGCCGGGAACGCTAAGCTCGACTGGGAAGTGAAATACCTTCGGACACGCGTGGAAGCGCTCCAGGCCGAGTTGGCCGCCGTGCCGGTCATCGCCGACATGCTTCCGGCGGCCGCGCCGGTTGCCGCGGCTGCAGAAGAGGTTGCTCTGGTTGAAGAAGAGATTTCGCGCCTGCGCTGGCGCGTGCGTTTCCTGGAAGGTCGCCTCGCTTACTTCGAGGGTGACGCCCAATCGGCCGAGGCCGCTGATGAGGTCTCCGTAGAATCCGAGGCGCCCAAGGCAAAGCCTGCCTCCGAAGCCATTCTGGGTCAGCTGGAAGCCGCCGATGAACGCGCCGAAGCGCAAGAGGCGCAGCTCGTGGCGCGCGCGCGCCCGGCCGAGCTTGAAAAGCCCGATGGCGGCAAGGCCGACGATCTGACGCTCATCGGCGGCATCGGTCCGAAGATACAGGACGTGCTGAATTCACTGGGCATTTTCCACTTCCGCCAGATTGCGGGGTGGACCCCGGAGAACACCGCCTGGGTGGACGAATATCTGAGTTTCTCCGGGCGGATCACGCGCGAAGGCTGGATCGAACAGGCCGCTGTTCTCGTCAACGAGTCGGCCGAAGCCTGACCTAACTTTAACATTCACCGCATGTTCAGCGGCCCGGGTTCAAGGTCCCGGCCGATGGTTCGCCTGTTTGCATTTTGATGCGCGGGCGGTAGGTTAACGCACCATCCGTTCAAAGGAGCCCCCCATGACCCGCCAGATCGAGTTCGGAGAGAAGTTCGACAGCGAGTTGCTCGCCCATGCCCCGCGCGTCCGCCTGTCGCGGCGCGGCATCATCATGGGCCTGGCCGCGGGCAGCGTGTTTCCGTTTGTCTCCGGCTGCGCCACGAACGCGGCGACCGGTGACAGCCAGCTGCTCTTGTTCGGGGATGACGAGATCGCCAACATGGCGGCCACAGCCTGGAGCGACATGAAAGCTCAGACGCCGCAAACTTCCAACACGAAACTCAAGGGCCGCGTGCTCAACATCTGGGACCGCACGATCCAGGGCGCCGTGAAAGAAGGCCACATCAGTCCCAACGAACAATGGGATGTCGCTGTGTTCGACACCGATGATGTCAACGCCTTCGTCATGCCGGGCAACCGGGTCGGCGTTTACCGGGGCATCACCGAGCTGACCGAGAATGACGATCAGATCTCGTCCGTGCTCGGCCATGAAACCGGCCACGTTGTCGGCAAGCATGCCGCCGAACGCATGTCGGTCTCCACGGCGGCGCAGGTCGGCCTGATGGCGGGCCAGATCGCGGTCGCTTCGTCGGAAGAGCTTTCGAAGTATGGCTCCACCATTGGCGCCCTCGGCGGCGCGGCGGTACAGTTCGGCATCATCCTGCCTTACAGCCGCAAGCATGAGCTGCAGGCCGACAAGCTCGGCGTCGATTACATGCACCAGGCCGGTTATGACGTGAAACAGTCGGTCCGGCTCTGGGAACTGATGGCCGCGCAGTCTGAAGGCGCCCGCCCGCCGGAATTCATGTCCACGCACCCCGATCCCCTCCGCCGCGCGCAGGAGCTGCGCACTTATATCAATGCGCGCGGCTACGCCCTTATCTGAGCGCGCAGGCGTGTGAGGAAATCGAGCCCGGATAGCCCCGCTGTCCGGGCTTTTTCTTTGGGCGTGCTTGACCGGGCAGGGGCTTTGCGTCATACGCCGCCCCTTGCGCGGAAGGCTGCCAGCCGTACCGCGCAACCTCGATATCAACCGGGCGGATCGAAAGACCACCGCCCCACCGCCAACGTTGTGAGGACAAAATGGCTAAGAAACTGCTGGGGCAGATCAAGCTCCAGATTCCGGCCGGCAAGGCCAACCCGTCGCCGCCCGTGGGACCCGCCCTGGGCCAGCGCGGCATCAACATCATGGAATTCTGCAAGGCTTTCAACGCCCGTACCCAAGGTATGGAAGAAGGCATCCCGACCCCGGTCGTGATCCAGTATTACCAGGACAAGTCGTTCACGTTCGTCACCAAGACGCCGCCGGCGACCGTTCTGCTGAAGAAGGCCGCTGGCCTGAAGCTCGGCAAGAAACCGGCCTCGGGCGCGAAAAAGCCTGGCTACGACACCGTGGGCAAGGTCACGATGGCGCAGGTCCGCGAGATCGCGCAAGTCAAGATGAACGACCTCAACGCCAACGATATTGAAGCTGCCACCAAGATCATCGCCGGCTCTGCCCGCGCGATGGGTCTGCGGGTTGAGGAGTAAGCATCATGGCCAAAGGAAAACGCACCCGCGCCATCGAGCAGACGATCGATCCGCTGAAAACGCATTCGATCTCTGACGCCGTGAAGCTCGTGAAATCGAACGCCAAGGCGAAATTCGACGAAACCATCGAGATCGCCATCAATCTCGGCGTTGACCCGAAATATGCCGACCAGCAGGTCCGCAGCGTGGTCAACCTTCCAGCCGGTACCGGCAAGACCATCCGCGTTGCCGTGTTCGCCAAGGATAAGAAGGCCGAAGAAGCCAAGGCCGCAGGCGCCGACATCGTGGGCGCCGAGGACCTTTTCGAGAAGGTCAATGGCGGCTTCATGGACTTCGACCGCGTCATCGCGACCCCAGACATGATGGGTCTCGTCGGCCGTCTCGGTAAGATCCTCGGCCCGCGCGGCCTGATGCCGAACCCGAAAGTGGGCACCGTCACGCCGAACATCGCCCAGGCCGTCAAGGACGCCAAAGGCGGCGCCGTCGAGTTCAAGGTCGAAAAGGCCGGGATCGTCCATGCCGGCGTCGGCAAGGCGAGCTTCTCCGATGCCGACATCGAAAAGAACGTTCAGGCGTTCATTTCGGCTGTGGTCAAAGCGCGTCCGTCGGGCGCCAAAGGCACGTTCGTGCGCAAGGTGACGCTGTCGTCCACGATGGGCGGCGGCGTGGTGATCGACCTCGCCGAAGCCAAAGGCTGAGACAGCCCGGGCCAGCCCGCCCCGTGAAACAGAACCCGGCGTCTGGCAGGTCAGGCGCCGGGTTTTTCATGTCTGCACAAAAAACTACGCCGGGGGTTGCGGACCCGTGGAAAAAGCGTTAATGCCCGCCGCTTGACGGGAGTTCACCGATGTGTATTCGGGGGACTCCCGTTTCCTGTCCGAGACCATAGGCCATTCCTTTACGGGAGCGCCAAGGGCCGCAAGGCCACCTATGCAGACGGGGTGAGGCGAAGATACGGTTCGGAGTTTCCGGAATTTTTCCGGGAAGGCTGGCCGGACAGGCCAATCCCTGGGCAGGCGCTGCAGGCCGTAAGGCTGAAGGCGAACACCAGGGCGGCCGGATGGTCCGGACGCCTCAATGGAGACCCGCAATGGATAAAGCTGGAAAGAGCGCGGCGCTCGAGACCCTGAAAGGGGTCTTCGAACAGTCGGGCGTGGTCATCGTGACCCACTATACCGGTCTCACCGTAGCGGAAATGACGAAGTTGCGCGGTATGCTCCGTAAGGACGGCGCGCACTTCAAAGTGGTCAAGAACCGCCTGGCGAAAATCGCCCTCGGCGGAACGGGCGGCGACAAGGCTGCAGGGCTCTTCCAGGGACCTGTCGCCATCGCTTACTCACCCGACCCGGTATCGGCTGCGAAAGCAGCGGACGAGTTCTCGAAGGAAAATTCGAAACTCGTGATCATCGGCGCGGTGATGGGCGAGCAGGTACTCGATGCCAAAGGCGTCGAAATGCTCGCAAAGCTGCCCTCTCTGGATCAACTGCGTGGCAAGATTATCGGCCTCGTCCAGGCACCGGCGACCAAAATCGCTGGGATCCTGCAGGCGCCGGCATCGCAGCTTGCCCGCGTGGTGTCCGCTTACGCGTCGAAAGACGCGGCTTAAGACACCCGTTTTCGCTAACCATCGACCTCATCAACCGAACCAAACAACAGGAAACTGACACATGGCAAATCTGGACAAGATTGTCGAAGACCTCTCGGCTCTGACCGTTCTCGAAGCGGCTGAGCTTGCGAAACTCCTCGAAGAAAAATGGGGCGTCTCCGCCGCTGCACCGGTCGCGGTCGCGGCTGCCGGCGGCGCAGCTCCGGCCGCCGCGGCCGAAGTGCAAACCGAGTTCGACGTTGTTCTCACCGATGCCGGTGCGAAGAAAATCGAAGTCATCAAGCTGGTGCGCGAAGTCGTTCCGTCGCTCGGCCTGAAAGAAGCCAAGGACCTCGTCGAAGGCGCGCCGAAAACCGTGAAGGAAGCTGTCTCGAAAGCGGACGGCGAAGCCCTCAAGGCCAAGTTCGAAGCTGCAGGCGCAAAAGTCGAACTGAAGTAAGCGCCGCATGGCGTGTATCCGGACGGTGTTCGCGCGAGGCGCCGTCCTGTCGTGGATTAGCGCGGCGGTCTGATCTTCAGGCCGCCGCGTGCTCGCGTTTCAAACTCCGGCCTGCCGCCTCTCCTGGCGGCGCCGACAAAATGGGAACTTGGGATGGCACTCTCCTTCACGGAAAAGAAACGTATCCGCAAAAACTTCGGCCGCATTCCCGAAGCCATCGAAATGCCAAACCTGATCGAGGTTCAGCGCGAGTCCTACGAAGCCTTCCTCCAGATGAACACGCCGCGCGACAAGCGCACGGATGATGGTCTCGGCGGCGTCTTCAAGTCAGTCTTCCCGATCACCGATTTCTCCGAGCGCGCGACGCTCGAGTATGTTTCCTATGAGTTCGAACAGCCGAAGTTCGACGTTGAAGAGTGCATGCAGCGCGACCTGACCTACCAGGCGCCGCTCAAGGTCCGCCTCCAGCTCGTTGTGTTCGACCTGGACGAGGAAACCGGCGCACGCTCCGTCAAGGAAGTGAAAGAGCAGGAATGCTATCTCGGCGACATCCCGCTGATGACCGAGAAGGGCACGTTCGTCGTCAACGGCACTGAGCGCGTGATCGTCTCGCAGATGCACCGTTCGCCGGGCGTCTTCTTCGACCATGACAAGGGCAAGACGCACGCTTCCGGCAAGCTGCTGTTCGCGGCCCGCATCATTCCGTATCGCGGCTCGTGGCTCGATTTCGAGTTCGACGCAAAGGACATTCTGAACATCCGGATCGACCGCAAGCGCAAGCTGCCGGCGACGACGATCCTTTATGCGCTCGGCTTCACCACCGAGCAGATCCTCGACAATTTCTACTCTCGCTCGATCTTCCGCCTCGACAAGAAAGGCTGGGTCGCAAGCTTCCGCCCGGACGCCTGGCGCGGCGTGAAGCCGGAATACGATCTCGTCGACGCGAAGACCAAGAAGGTCGTCGCCGAGGCCGGCAAGAAGATCACCGCCCTGAAAGCCAAGCGTATCGCTGAAGGCGGCACGGACGAGATCCTCGTTCCGTCCGACGCCCTGATCGGCAAGTTCCTGGCCCGCGATGTCGTGAACATGGAAACCGGCGAAATCTTCGGCGAAGCGGGCGACACGCTTGAAGCCGAATCGATCGCCGAAATGCGCGATTACGGCCTGAAGATGATCGAAGTGCTCGACATCGACGCCGGTGGCCGCGGCCCCTGGCTGCGTAACACGCTGAAGGCTGACAAGAACGAGACGCGCTTTGAGGCGCTCTCCGACATCTACCGCGTGATGCGTCCTGGCGAGCCCCCGACGCAGGAAGCGGCAGACGCATTGTTCGGCCAGCTGTTCTTCGATGCCGAGCGCTATGACCTCTCGGCCGTGGGCCGCGTGAAGATGAATATGCGCCTCTCCGTTGCAGTGCGCGAATATCAGTCTGCGGAAGATGCGATGCGCGTCCTGCGCCATGAGGACATCATCGGCGTCATGAAGGTCATCCTCGACCTGAAGGATGGCAAGGGCGAAGTCGACGACATCGACAACCTCGGCAACCGCCGCGTCCGCTCGGTTGGCGAGCTGATGGAAAACAACTACCGCATCGGTCTCGTGCGCATGGAGCGCGCGATCAAGGAACGCATGGGCGCGGTCGATATCGACACGGTCATGCCGCATGACCTGATCAACGCGAAACCGGTCGTTGCGGCTGTGCGTGAATTCTTCGGCTCCTCGCAGCTGTCGCAGTTCATGGACCAGACGAACCCGCTCTCCGAGATCACCCACAAGCGCCGCCTCTCGGCGCTCGGCCCGGGCGGTCTCACCCGCGAGCGTGCCGGCTTCGAAGTGCGCGACGTGCACCCGACCCACTACGGCCGCATCTGCCCGATCGAGACGCCGGAAGGCCCGAACATCGGTCTGATCAACAGCCTCGCGACGCACGCCCGCGTCAACAAGTATGGCTTCATCGAAAGCCCGTACCGCAAGGTCGTAAAAGCCAAGCTGACCACGGAAGTCGTCTATCTCTCGGCGATGGAAGAATCGATCTACAAGATCGCTCAGGCCAACGCCGCGGTGAACGCCAAGGGCGAACTGGTGAACGAGTTCGTCAACGCCCGCGTAGCCGGTGAAGCGACGATGGTGTCGAAGGACGAGATCCAGTTCATGGACGTCTCTCCGAAACAGGTCGTCTCGGTCGCCGCCTCGCTCATCCCTTTCCTCGAGAACGATGACGCCAACCGCGCGCTCATGGGCTCGAACATGCAGCGTCAGGCCGTGCCGCTTGTCCAGTCGGAAGCGCCGTTCGTCGGCACCGGCATGGAAGCGGTCGTTGCCCGCGACAGCCGCGCCGCGATCGTTGCCCGCCGGGCAGGGGTGGTGGAGCAGGTCGATGCGCTGCGTATCGTGGTTCGCGCCACAGAGGAAATCGACGGCGCGAAATCCGGCGTGGACATCTACCGCCTCGCCAAGTTCCGCCGCTCGAACCAGAACTCGTGCATCAACCAGCGCCCGATCGTGAAGGTCGGCGACATTGTGTCCAAGAACGATATCATCGCTGATGGTCCGTCTACGGATCTTGGTGAGCTGGCGCTCGGCCGCAACGTGCTCGTCGCGTTCATGCCCTGGAACGGTTACAACTTCGAAGACTCGATCCTGATCTCCGAGCGTATCGTGAAGGACGATGTCTTCACCTCGATCCACATCGAGGAATTCGAGGTCGCTGCCCGTGACACGAAACTCGGTCCGGAAGAAATCACGCGCGACATTCCGAATGTCGGCGAGGAAGCCCTGCGCAACCTCGACGAAGCCGGCATCGTGGCCGTGGGCGCCGAAGTGAAGGCTGGCGACATTCTCGTCGGCAAGGTCACCCCGAAGGGCGAAAGCCCGATGACGCCGGAGGAGAAACTCCTGCGCGCCATCTTCGGCGAGAAAGCATCCGATGTTCGCGACACCTCGCTGCGCGTGCCGCCGGGCGATTCCGGTACGGTGGTGGATGTGCGCATCTTCAACCGTCACGGCATCGACAAGGACCAGCGCGCCCTGCAGATCGAGAAAGAACAGATCGAGCAGCTGCAGGAAGACAAGCAGGACGAACAGTCGATCCTCGAGCGCAACACCTATGCTCGCCTGCATGAACTGCTGGCCGGCAAGGATGCCGCTGCTGGCCCGAAAGGCTTCAAGCCGGGCCGCGTCACGGCGGCTGCCCTGGAGGAGCTGACCGAGCGCCAGCTCTGGGACATCGAGTTGAAATCGGAGAAGGCACAGGCCGAACTGAAAGCCCTGCGCGAGCAGTTCGACGCCTCGATCCGCGAGCTTGACGCGCGCTTCAACGACAAGGTCGAGAAGGTCCAGCGCGGCGACGATCTGCCTCCGGGCGTGATGAAAGTCGTCAAGGTCTTCCTGGCCGTGAAGCGCAAGCTTCAGCCGGGCGACAAGATGGCCGGCCGTCACGGCAACAAGGGTGTGATCTCGAAGATCAACCCGAGCGAAGACATGCCGTTCCTCGAGGACGGCACCCCGGTCGATATCGTGCTCAACCCGCTCGGCGTGCCGTCGCGGATGAACGTCGGTCAGATCCTCGAGACGCACACTGGCTGGGCCTGCCGAGGTCTCGGCCGGATCATCGACAAGGCGCTCGACGAGTACCACCAGAAGCAGGATATGAAGGGCCTCAAGAAGGCGCTGGTCACAGCTTATGGCAAGGACCAGGAAATGCCGGAGACGGACGAAGAGATCGTCGAGCTCGCCGGCAACCTGCGCAACGGCGTGCCAATGGCAACGCCGGTGTTCGACGGCGCCCGCGAGGACGACATCAACGACATGCTGACCCGCGCGGGTCTCGACACGTCGGGCCAGGTGAAACTGTATGACGGCCGCACGGGCGTGGCGTTCACGCGCCAGGTCACCGTGGGCTACAAATACCTCCTCAAGCTCCACCACCTGGTGGACGAGAAGATCCACGCCCGCTCGACCGGTCCGTACTCGCTCGTCACGCAGCAACCGCTGGGCGGCAAGGCCCAGTTCGGCGGCCAGCGCTTCGGCGAGATGGAAGTCTGGGCGCTCGAAGCTTACGGCGCCGCCTACACCCTGCAGGAAATGCTGACGGTGAAGTCGGACGACACGGCCGGACGCGCCAAGGTGTACGAGTCGATCGTGCGCGGCGACGATACGTTCGAGGCTGGCATTCCCGAGAGCTTCAACGTGCTCGTCAAGGAAATGCGCTCGCTCGGCCTCAACGTTGAGCTGATCGAGGAAGGAAGCGGTGCCGGTGACCCGGCGCCCGTGCCCGCCGAGTAAACGCGTCAGAATAGAGTAAAGGCCCCGCCGGCAGTCCGGATCTGCCAGTGGGGCCAAGCCTGATACCGGAATTTCAAGGGCAGGGGGCAGCAAGCCCCCAAACGCCCACCCGAAGGAGCAGACCCCGATGCGCCAGGACGTCGCCAACATGTTCAACCAGAATACGCCCGCCCCGACTTTCGAGGCGATCCGTATTTCCATCGCGAGCCCGGAGAAGATCCGCTCGTGGTCGTCTGGTGAGATCAAGAAGCCTGAAACGATCAACTACCGCACGTTCAAGCCCGAGCGTGACGGCCTGTTCTGTGCACGTATCTTCGGACCGACGAAGGACTATGAGTGCCTTTGCGGCAAGTACAAGCGCATCAAGTATCGCGGCATCGTCTGCGAGAAGTGCGGCGTTGAAGTCACGCTCGCCCGCGTGCGCCGCGAGCGGATGGGCCATATCGACCTCGCTGCGCCGGTCGCCCACATCTGGTTCCTGAAATCGCTTCCCTCCCGCATTGCGACGCTGGTCGACATGCCGCTGAAAGACGTGGAGCGCGTGCTCTACTTCGAAAGCTATGTCGTCATCGAGCCCGGCCTCACCGAGCTTGAGCCGAAACAGCTGCTCACCGAAGAAGAGTACATGGATGCTCAGGACCGTCTCGGCGAAGACGCGTTCACCGCGCTCATCGGCGCCGAAGCAATCCGTGAGATCCTCAAGTCTCTCGACTTGCCGACGCTGGCTGAACAGCTGCGCGATGACCTAAAGGAATCGACGTCTGAGCTGCGCACCAAGAAAGCCTCCAAGCGCCTCAAGGTAGTCGAGTCGTTCCTGCAATCGAACGCGAAGCCGGAATGGATGATCCTCACGGTCGTGCCAGTTATCCCGCCTGACCTGCGCCCGCTCGTGCCCCTGGACGGCGGACGGTTCGCAACCTCCGACCTTAACGACCTCTATCGCCGTGTGATCAACCGGAACAACCGCCTGAAGCGCCTGATGGAACTTCGCGCGCCGGACATCATCATACGCAACGAAAAACGGATGCTGCAGGAGTCTGTGGACGCCCTGTTCGACAACGGCCGCCGCGGCCGCACGATCACGGGCACCAACAAGCGCCCGCTGAAGTCGATCTCCGACATGCTGAAAGGCAAACAGGGCCGCTTCCGCCAGAACCTTCTCGGCAAGCGCGTCGACTATTCCGGCCGTTCGGTCATCGTGGTTGGCCCGAACCTCAAGCTGCACGAGTGCGGCCTTCCGAAGAAAATGGCCCTCGAGCTGTTCAAGCCGTTCATCTATGCGCGCCTCGACGCGAAGGGCCTCGCTGGCACCGTCAAGGCGGCCAAGAAGCTTGTCGAGAAAGAGAAGCCGGAAGTCTGGGACATCCTGGATGAGGTCATCCGCGAACACCCCGTGCTGCTCAACCGCGCGCCGACGCTGCACCGTCTCGGCATCCAGGCGTTCGAACCGAAACTGATCGAAGGCAAGGCCATCCAGCTTCACCCGCTCGTCTGCGCCGCATTCAACGCGGACTTCGACGGCGACCAGATGGCCGTCCACGTCCCGCTGAGCCTCGAGGCCCAGCTGGAGTGCCGTGTGCTGATGATGTCGACCAACAACATCCTCTCGCCCGCCAACGGCAAGCCGATCATCGTTCCGTCGCAGGACATTATCCTCGGCCTCTACTACCTCTCGATCGACCGTACGGGCGAGCCGGGTGAGGGCATGAAGTTCGCCGATCTCGCGGAGATGGAGCACGCTCTCGATGCAGGCCTGATCTCGCTGCACACCAAGATCAAGGCGATGTATGACGGCATCGACGAAGCTGGCAAACCGAAGCGCTACATCATCGACACGACGCCTGGCCGCTTCATGGTGGCCAACCTCCTGCCGCGCGCCCAGGGCATCGGTCCGGATCTCGTCAACATCGTCCTCACCAAGAAGGCGATCGGCAAGATCATCGACGAGGTCTACCGCCTGTGCGGCCAGAAGGCGACCGTCATCTTCTGCGACAAGATCATGGAACTCGGCTTCCGGGAGGCATGCAAGGCCGGCATCTCGTTCGGCAAGGATGACATGGTCATTCCGGAGTCGAAGAAGAAACTGGTCGATGCAACCCGCGATCAGGTCGCCGAATTCGAGCGTCAGTATGCGGACGGTCTGATCACGCGCGGTGAGAAGTACAACAAGGTCGTTGATGCCTGGTCCACGTGTACGGACCGGGTGGCTGACGCCATGATGGACTCGGCCGCCAAGGCGCAGGTCGCCAAGGGCGACCGCAAGGCGCAGGTCAACTCGATCTTCATGATGGCCGACTCGGGCGCGCGCGGTTCGAAGAACCAGATGAAACAGCTCGCCGGCATGCGCGGCCTGATGGCCAAGCCGTCGGGCGAAATCATCGAGACGCCGATCATCTCGAACTTCAAGGAAGGCCTCACCGTTCTCGAGTACTTCAACTCGACGCACGGCGCCCGCAAGGGTCTGGCCGATACCGCGCTCAAGACTGCCAACTCGGGCTATCTCACGCGCCGTCTCGTCGACGTCGCGCAGGACTGCATCATCAACGAAGATGATTGCGGCACCGAGAAGGGCATCGAGATCTCGGCCGTTATGGAAGGCGCCGATGTTGTCGTCTCGCTCAACGAGCGTATCCTCGGCCGGTTCACGGCTGAGGACATCAAGGGCGCCGATGGCAAGCTGATCCTCCCGGCCAATACCTATATCGACGAAGACGTGGCCTCGGCCATCGACGCGGCGGGTGTTGACCGCGTGAAGGCCCGCTCGGCCCTTACCTGCGAAGCCAAGAACGGCATCTGCGTGGCCTGCTATGGCCGCGACCTTGCCCGCGGGACGCAGGTCAACCGCGGTGAAGCGGTCGGCGTCATCGCCGCCCAGTCGATCGGCGAGCCGGGCACCCAGTTGACGATGCGCACTTTCCACATCGGCGGCGCGGCTCAGGTGGCCGACCAGTCCTCGCTGGACGCGAGCTTCGACGGCACCGCACGGTTCGTGGACGGCGAATACGTCACCCGCAAGGACAAGACGATCATCGTCGTCGGGCGCCGCATGCAGGTCGAGATCGTGGACGGGGAAGGGCGCACGCGCCAGTCGTTCCGCCCGGCCTACGGCACCCGCCTTATGATCAAGGACGGCGCCAAGGTTACGGCCGGCACGCTGCTGGCCGATTGGGATCCGTTCGCCCAGCCGATCGTCTCGGAGGTCGCCGGGGAGGCGCGCTTCCTCGACCTGTCGGAAGGCCTGACCGTCCGGGAAGAAACCGACGAAGCGACGGGTATCTCGGCCCGCGTCGTGATCGACCCGCGCTCGACCTCAAAAACCGCTGACCTCAAGCCGTCGATCCAGATCATCGGCAAGGATGGCAAGCCGGTGAAGCTGCCGAATGGTTCAACCGCGACCTATGTTCTGTCGGTCGGCGCGATCCTCTCCGTCTCTGACGGCGACAAGATCGAGCCCGGCGACACGCTCGCCCGTGTCACGACCGGCGGCGCCAAGACGAGAGACATCACGGGCGGTCTGCCGCGCGTGGCGGAACTCTTCGAAGCCCGCCGTCCGAAAGACCACGCGATCATCGCAGACGTCGATGGCCGCGTCGAATACGGACGCGACTACAAGAACAAGCGCAAGGTCACGATCGTTCCGATCGAAGAGGGGCGGGCCCCGATCGACTACCTCGTTCCGAAGGGCAAGCACCTTGCCGTTCAGGACGGCGACTTCATCAAGCGCGGCGAATTCCTGATGGACGGCAACCCCGCCCCGCAGGACATCCTCTCCACGCTCGGCGTCGAAGCGCTGGCCAACTATCTCATCGACGAAGTGCAGAAGGTTTACCGTCTGCAGGGCGTGCCGATCAACGACAAGCACATCGAGGTGATCGTTCGCCAGATGCTGCAGAAGGTCGAGATCGTCGATGGCGGTGATACCCCTTACATCGTCGGCGAGCACATCGACGTGACCGAACTGGAAGAGGCCAACGACCTCGTCCGCCGCTCGCGCAAGAAGGACCAGACAGAAGCGACCTCCACGCCGCTGCTGCTCGGCATCACGAAAGCCTCGCTTCAGACGAAGAGTTTCATCTCGGCCGCCTCGTTCCAGGAAACGACCCGCGTGCTGACCGAAGCAGCTGTCCAGGGCAAGATCGACACGCTCGATGGCCTCAAGGAGAACGTCATCGTTGGCCGCCTTATCCCGGCGGGCACCGGCGGCGGCATCCGCCAGTTCCGCCGCGTGGCGGCTGAGCGCGATGCGAAGCTGAAAGCCAAGCGGGCTGCCGCCATGGCCAAGGCAGAGGAAGGCCTCGTTCTGACGGCCCTCCCGGCGCCGGACAAGTCCGAAGCCTGAGCACCTGAAGCTTGAACTAAACGGAAAAGCCTGCCAGTTCTGGCAGGCTTTTTCAGTTCCGGGGCAGGGCAGGCATGAAACTCTCGCGGCAGGATATCGTAGGTGCGGGCTGCGCAGCGGCCGCCGTAATCCTCATTGCCTGGATGTGCGTGCGCAGCTGGGGCGGGGTTTTGCCCTTCTGAACGCCGCCGAAGCGGCCCGGAATGCAGCGGTCTGCCGGTTTCGCGCCCTTGACGTGCGCTCCGCGCGCGTCTACACGCCGCCAAATCGTCAGAGAGGTAAACGGGCGTTGCGCCCGCCAGCCGCACCGGCTGCAGTGATGCACCGGTCAATCTGACCCCCAATTTTCCGCCGTCCCGGATGCCAGATCAGGCCTTCGGGGCAGTTGTCATTATCGGCCCACGGGCCACAACGTATGAAGAGACACTAGGCCCGATGCCGACAATCCAGCAGCTGATCCGACACCCGCGCGAGCCGAAGCGCACGCGCACCAAGACGCCCGCGCTCAAGGCCTGCCCCCAACGCCGCGGCGTCTGCACGCGCGTCTACACCACGACCCCGAAGAAGCCGAACTCGGCACTTCGCAAAGTGGCCAAGGTGCGGATGACGTCCGGATTTGAATCGCTCTGCTACATCCCCGGCGAAGGCCACAACCTTCAGGAACACTCTGTCGTGCTCATCCGCGGCGGCCGCGTGAAAGACCTTCCGGGCGTGCGCTACCACATCGTGCGCGGCGCCCTTGATACCCAACCCGTCAAGAACCGTAAGCAGCGCCGCTCGCACTACGGCGCCAAGAAACCGAAATAAGAGGTCCGGAGGCCCATGTCCCGTCGTCACCAAGCCGAAAAACGCGTCGTCCTTACGGATCCTAAATACAAGGATCTCGTGGTTACGAAATTCATGAACCAGATCATGCGTGACGGCAAAAAGTCCGTCGCCGAACGCATCGTGTACGGCGCGTTCGAACTGGTCGAAACCCGTTCGAAGAAGAACCCGATCGAAGTCTTTCACAACGCCCTCGAAGCTGTGGCGCCGTCCGTCGAAGTGCGCTCGCGCCGCGTTGGCGGTGCAACGTACCAGGTCCCGGTCGAAGTGCGCACCGAGCGCCGCCAGGCCCTCGCGATCCGCTGGCTCGCGGCTGCCGCTGCTGGCCGCAACGAGAACACCATGCGTGAGCGCCTTGCCGGCGAGCTGATGGACGCCTCGCAGGGGCGCGGCAACGCGGTGAAAAAACGCGAAGACACGCACCGCATGGCAGACGCCAACAAGGCGTTCGCCCACTATCGCTGGTAGCCAGCACCCACGCGCCGGGCAGTCCAACAGCTTGCCCAGGCGGGAAACCCGTTTCCTCCCGGAACTCTGACACGAAGGTTTGATCTCATGGCCCGCGAATACCCGCTGGAGCGATACCGGAACTTCGGCATCATCGCGCACATCGATGCCGGCAAGACCACCACGACTGAGCGCGTTCTGTATTATACGGGTAAGTCGCACAAGATCGGCGAAGTGCATGATGGCGCGGCCACCATGGACTGGATGGAGCAGGAGCAGGAGCGGGGCATCACGATCACGTCCGCTGCGACAACCACGTTCTGGGAACGCACCGAAGACGGCTCGACCGCCCAGTCGCCGAAGTTTCGCTTCAACATCATCGACACGCCCGGACACGTTGACTTCACGATTGAAGTTGAGCGTTCCCTCGCCGTGCTTGATGGCGCCGTCGTTCTGCTCGACGGCAACGCAGGCGTTGAGCCGCAGACCGAAACCGTCTGGCGACAGGCTGACCGCTACAAGGTTCCGCGCATCGTGTTCGTCAACAAGATGGACAAGACGGGCGCTGACTTCTTCAACTGCGTCACCATGATCAAAGAGCGGACCGGGGCCACCCCGGCGCCGATCCAGCTGCCGATCGGCTCGGAAACCGAGCTTGAAGGCCACATCGACCTGATCACCATGAAGGAATGGGTCTGGGAAGGCGAAGATCTGGGCGCGACCTGGGTCCTGAAGCCCATTCGCGAGAGCCTGAAGGCGAAAGCCGAAGAGATGCGCGCGCATCTGGTCGAGCTTGCAGTCGAAATGGACGACGATGCGATGGAAGCCTTCCTTGAAGGCAAGGAGCCGGATGTTGCCGCGCTCCGCGCGCTCATCCGCAAGGGTACGCTCGCCTTGAAGTTCATGCCGGTCCTTTGCGGCTCGGCGTTCAAGAACAAAGGCGTCCAGCCGATGCTGAACGCTGTGGTCGACTTCCTTCCTGGCCCGCTTGATGTGCCGGCTTACCTGGGCTTCAAACCGGGCGACGAGACGGAAACGCGCGATATTCCGCGTTCGGCCGATGACGGCCAGCCGTTCGCCGGTCTTGCGTTCAAGATCATGAACGACCCCTACATGGGCACGCTGACCTTCACCCGGATTTACTCTGGCCAACTTAAGAAGGGCGACTCCTTCCTCAACGCGACCAAAGGCAAGAAAGAGCGTGTCGGCCGCATGGTCATGATGCACGCCAACAAGCAGGACGAAATCGCCGAAGCTTTCGCAGGTGACATCGTGGCGCTGGCCGGCCTCAAGGAAACCACGACCGGTGATACGGTCTGCGATCCGTCGCAGCCTGTTGTGCTCGAAACGATGACGTTCCCGCAGCCGGTGATCGAGATCGCCGTCGAGCCGAAAACCAAGGCTGACCAGGAAAAGATGTCGGTCGGTCTGCAGCGCCTTGCTGCGGAAGACCCGTCTTTCCGCGTCGAGACCGATTTTGAATCGGGCCAGACGATCATGAAAGGCATGGGCGAGCTTCACCTTGATATCCTGATCGACCGCCTCCGCCGCGAGTTCAAGGTGGAAGCCAATATCGGCCAGCCGCAGGTGGCTTACCGCGAGAAACTCGGCCGCGCCGCCATGATCGACTATACCCACAAGAAGCAGTCGGGCGGCACCGGCCAGTTCGCACGCATCAAGATCGAGTTCGAGCCGCTTGAGCCGGGTTCGGGTTTCATCTTCGAAAGCGCGATCGTCGGCGGCGCTGTTCCGAAGGAATACATTCCCGGCGTCAGCAAGGGTCTCGATATGGCCAAGGAAAACGGGCTTCTCGCCGGTTATCCTGTGACCGACTTCCGGGCCAAGCTTGTTGACGGCGCCTTCCACGATGTCGACTCGAGCGTGCTCGCGTTCGAAATCGCAGCCCGCGGCGCTTTCCGCGAGCTTAAAGGGAAGGGTGATCCGCGCCTCATGGAGCCGATCATGAAAGTCGAAGTCGTCACTCCAGAAGACTATATGGGCGACGTGATCGGCGACCTGAACTCCCGCCGCGGCCAGATCCAGGGATCTGAACCGCGCGGCAACGCCACCGCCATCACGGCGATGGTGCCATTGGTCAACATGTTCGGATACGTGTCGAACCTTCGCGGCATGTCGCAAGGCCGCGCGCAGTTCACCATGCTGTTCGATCACTATGACGAAGTCCCGCGCGCCGAAGCGCAGAAAATCATCCAGGAAGTCTCGGGCTCGTAAGCCCGGTCCTCAAGTTCAGAACAAAGGAGAGGCCCGATGGGCAAGGCAAAGTTTGAGCGTACGAAGCCGCACGTGAACATTGGCACGATTGGTCACGTTGACCATGGCAAGACGACGCTGACGGCAGCGATCACGATCGTTCTGGCGAAGTCGGGCGGGGCGA